>Ga0302270_10003649_pt1 | contig 14558 bp, 15 predicted proteins | sample III_Bog_E2_3_FD_198773 | JGI IMG/M metagenome (GOLD analysis project Ga0302270, IMG submission 198773) | Peat permafrost microbial communities from Stordalen Mire near Abisko, Sweden - III_Bog_E2_3 | ecosystem: Environmental > Terrestrial > Soil > Wetlands > Peat | place: Sweden: Abisko... | reverse complement strand
GCGTTGAGAAGAGCCGAGCCGTCTCCCGGAGATTGGCCAGTACCTTGGGAGTGATGGGAAGCGGCTCAATCGCCTGCTTGGCGGCTTCGATGCGCATCAGGTCGCGGGCCATTGCCGGGGTGATTTTGAAAACAGGTTGAAAGCCAGTCTGCTTCGCCATAGTTACTACCCCCTTGCTCTAGCGGATAAGCTGCGGTTATTGTGTCTTTATTATACCGATAATATGCTGATAAAGCAGGGCAGCAGCGGCAGCTAGCCTGAGTTACGGGTGCATGTGTAGATTTTTATGCTCTGCTGGCCAGACAGCTTCCTGCTGACAACTGCATCGCATAACGGTCAGTTCTAAAATCTGTTTTGAACGTTCTCGCAGCGCTCGTGTATCAACTTGGCCACGGCTTCAGCAACGGGATTGACAATCTCCACTTTCGGCAGAGCTGAGATGACTTTCTCGGCCATCTCTGGCACACGACGCTTCACCATCGGTTTGGCGAGAGCTGTCTCTTCTGCCAGCCGTTCGAAGTTCATCGGACCAACTTTTCCCGACGAGTATTCCCCGCCAATCTTCATCGCCATCTCGGGGCTAAGTTCCGGGTAGTAAGCCGTGCTCACGATGTCATAGAGCGGCGCAAGTCTGACTTGCTGGTTGCCGATTCCGATGCTCTGATACAGCAGCGAGAAGTTCTTGCTGTGCGCATCATTGTTCCCGACCAGGTAGTTGTAGATGACCGCGTCCAGCAAATTCCGCAAGTCTATAGCCGGCGCACTGGAGACTTCCCGAAGTAGGGCGAAACACTGCTTGAGCGACGGTCCGCCTTCCTTCTGATACTTCAGTTCGGAGACAATGCCTTGCGCCTGACAGAAATCTTCCTGGTGAAGCCGCTCGATGACATGCGACCCGCCATCCACCTGGCGGTAATTGCGGTCATAGCGCTCTACCAGCAGATATTCCATGTCCTCAACGACTCTTGTCTCCACCTTTGCGGTTGGCAGGCCTATGGCCGCAGCAAGATTCATGCAGAGGGCCTCATTGGCTACGACACCCTCGAAGCGCTCAACTGCCGGCTTCAGGATGTGCGTACTTGGCGCACCCCCCAACGGAAGGCTGATATCGCCGCCCTCTAACCTGACGGCAATCTTGTCCTGCGCACCCGCAAGCGAAAGACGTATTCCTTCATCGCCTGCCAACAGGGGGCGTCTCGGCAGTTCCTTGAGGATTTTGACAAGTTCCTCTGGGGACAGCTTTCGATAGCTATCATTCCGTTCGGGCAGAGTCTCCCCCGCTGGAATGAAGGTGACAGCGCCAGCGCATTCTCCACCTATCTGCTCCAGCATGGCGTAATCGTTACGAGCGCTGATGCCGAGATTGCGGGCTATGATCTCCCGCTTGCTCTCTTCCGGCAGAATGCCCGCGAAGAAGCCCCGGCATTCTCTACTGGTGAATTGCGCCTTGCGCAATGGCAAGGATTGCGACAATGGCATTGCGGGGGGCTTGTTCAGCCAACTCTCTGCGTAATCAAACACCATCTGCCCGCCGTCATCCTGCGTCAGATGGCCGACGAGTTCCTCGTGCAGATAGACATCAAGGATTCTGGCCATGACTTACGCTTCCTTCCCCGAGATTGCTGGCGGCGTGAGTGTCAACTTGATGCCCAGCGTTTGCAGAATCGTCAGTGCCTTCCCAAGCTCGCAGGTTTCCTTGCCCGCTTCGAGGTCAATGATGAACCGCAATCCTGTTCCCGAGGTCAGAGCCAAGTCCTTCTGGGTGAGGCCCAGGCCCTTGCGAGTCGTCCTGATAAGGTTGCCGATTTGTTGGGCCGTATATTTCAAGGGACACCTCTAGAAATATTACCGTACGGGAATAATAACTCGTCAGGTAATCTTTGAGCAATGTTTATTACCGAACGGGAATATTATAGGTAAACCGCTGTTATATCAGCGCCAATGTACCCGCTCGGTAACTCGATCCCATCAACTAATCACCACCGACTTCAGCGACTCAAGCCGCTTGCGCACGGTTCCGTAACCGATGCCGAGCTTGTCAGCGATTGCCTGTAGGCTCATGCCCTCGGCTCTCATCTTGGCAATCTTCTCCCTGTCCACGATGCGCATGGGCCAGCCAGAGTCCGTCCCTTTGCTCTGGCATTTGCCACTCCGGCTGTGATGCGCTCCCGAATGATGTTCCGCTCTAGTTGCGCGACTGCCGCCAGAATAGTAAACAGTGCTTGCCCTTCGCGGTAGCCAATAATGACGCCGGTTCGCAAAGAGCGCTCCACTGTCCATCGTTTGGTGGGGGTGGATACGCTACTCAGCAGCGCACGCAGAGCCTGAATTCCGAGGAAGTAGCCAACCTCGACCTCGCATTTTCGACTGAGCATTTGTGGCACCTTCATGAGTAATCTACACAGCAGGGTGGCCGTGAGCCCGAGGCTTTCAATAGAAATACGCATCAAGATGATGCTGGGGACAGTCCGCGGGTAAAGCAGAACTGCGCGGCAGGTCAGCGAAGCCTGAGACTACGACGTAATTGCCAAGCCATGACTGCCAAGTCCCCGCCAACTAGCAACATCTCTGGACCGTGTTCATTTCTTACCTCGCCGAATGACGCTATCTCATACGATTGCCGTTGATCGTATTTCAACCTCAACACGTTGATCAGTTCCTCCACACCAGGAAACTGCACGTCATTTTAGGTGGGGGACCAAAACCAAGATGATCATCAATCTCTGCACCAGTTCTTGGGTCAAACTCCCCAGCCGCCATAACAAGTGATCCCAGAAGGCGTAACCGTTTCAACTACAACTTCTAAAGGAACAGTTCCAGCCAGCATTCGAATAACTTGTTGCCTGGTTTCAGGTTTTCAAACATAACGGCTCCTTATCTTTGAGAACTAGTTGATGTGCACTTCAGCCGCACGGGTATAGCGGATTTGAGAGTCACTGTGGGCCGTCCGGTCCGAGACTTCGCTACAAACTGCTGATAGTCACAGCGGTATAACCGCAACCCTTCCAACTTTCCATCGAAACTTCCGACGACTGGTATTTCCTTTGCCAGCATGGCTCGTAACAGATTCACCTTCAAATCCAGCGATTCATGGCGCCCTTTCACCACTGCTTCAAGGGTGATGAAATCGCGGTTGTTGGGTAGAACGGGCGATGAAGCCAGAGCGAGCAATTTCTTCCGGAAGGCTTCTACGTCGAGTTCATGAAAGCCTTGGCGCGTTGGCGATAGATGCCTGACCTCATACACGCCGATTCTCCTGAGGGCCTGCAATACAGATACAGAGAGCCCCAGACATTTAGCTGCTTCCCTGCTCCTATAGATGGCTCCTGAGGAAGTGCGAAGAACGACTCCTGCATTTACATCAACCAGAATCTTCTCAACGCTTCCCGACTTAATCCTTATTGACGGTACGGTGCACTTCTTCAGCATCCGGGCAGCCGTAATTTGTCGCACTCCGATCTGCGCTGCGAATTCCGTTTGCGTCAAGAATCGTCCGGGAACGGTTTCTCGGGCTTCCCTCATCAACTTGTGGTCCACATAGCCACGACCCCAGTGGTTCCGTGCAAAGCCCAGGAACGCCACTCTCAGAAAATTCGTATCCTCCCGCGGTCTGATCGCCTTGCTCTTGAACAGCGCGCAATATATGCCCGCGAATTGCTTCCCAACTCCACCACCGACATTGGACGGCAGGCGTTCACCTAAGTCGTTAAGGAGCGCGATGAAGTTGTTTGGCCAATCACTCATAACCTGTGCTGCCGCTGTGACGATTCGACGCGGATTGTTCCACTCTGTGCAGTTATTGGCGATCATTCTGTGCTTCCCGACAGTGCGAATGAGCGCTAAAAGCGAGCGCAGATTTATCGTCATGAGTTCATCCAGAGGCAAGGATGTTGGATTCTCTTCGCTCTTCGATTGGGACAGAATCTTCCTTCTGATCACATCGAGCAGTCGCGCTTCTGCCTGCGGTATTGAGGGGAGATCACACTTCAACAGGTCGCCTCCGCATTCACATTCCAGTAATGCAGGCCTGAACCAGCGCAAGCGCTTTCCACACTTTGGGCAGCACGACGCCAGCAGGAGATGATGGACCGGACAGGCCACCATGAGTTCCAAGTGCCAGTGCGCCTCAATAAAGCCCTTCTCATCGATGCATTGCGGGCACAGCTTCGGCCTGATCAGATTCAAATCCGTCGGAACCAGGTCATGACCAAGCAGCCGAGACCAGCGAGGATGATCGCTAGACGCGGAAAATGCAATCTTGTTGAGCACAGATGCTGGGCGGCCGGTGATCTTCGCCAAACGTTCGAACTTGAAGCCACTAGACCTGACCTGGTTCTGTTGCAGGCCTGCCATCTGATAGACACTCCAGGGCGAGGAGTATCCGTTCTCCTGACTGAGACGCAGTACGTAGCCAACGAGGCTCTCCGTCGGAAATGGCAGAGGATGCCGAACCAGGAGGGGTGTACTCATCGCGCCACCAAGCTGGAATTGATGGACTCTCGCTGTTGCCTGGATTTGCGCATACGTGGCACCTCCGGGAGAGCCGTGGTCGTACCGATCTTGCCGACTCGGTCGAGCATATCCGCATCCTCAACAAGCTGGAATCCATGGTCGAATGGTCTGGGGAGCCCCGGCAGAGTCTCGTTAGCCCAAATTGCCTGCCTATGTGCAACATCAAGATCTCCGAGAGAAATAGCTGATCGGTTCTCTGCGGTGGCATTGCGCAACGCTTGCCGCAGCAGCTTGGATAGATATCCGATCAACCCACCGGTTGCAAGGTAGAAACGGAATGCCATCTGTTCAGAGAAAAACTGTGGCACATCATATTCTTTCGCAATCGCTTTATGGAACGCCTTAAGAATGGCAATGAACTGCCCGCGCTGTTCCAGGTTCCTCCACGAGAATCTCGACAGCTGAACCGGCGCCAGAAACCGCCTAGCTAACTGTTCGTTTTGGTCTATGACTACCCTGCATGACGGCAAACCCGCCACAACCAGCGTAGTCCGCGTGTCGTCGATCAACAGCTTGAGCCAGTCTGCGACATGATGCATGATCTTCCGCGTTCCCCGGTCATAGAAGTGCTGGAATTCATCGATCATCACCATGCGTGTCCCGGTGTTCTTCATCAGTATCCGCAGCCGCCTGGATTTCTCATTCTCGGTGCCACGCTCGCAATCCGTGGCACCGAGAGCCTCGAGCATCACGCCTGCAAGACTTTTGACGGTCGGCGTGCTTGGCACCGAAGCACACAAGATGGGGACCTCCATGCCGTCGCTGCTGCGAGTGGGCAGGTGCTTCGATTGAAAGCTCTTGAGCACACTCGTCTTCCCCGTCCCGGATTCTCCTACGATGGCCAACCCTTCAGCATCGGACTTGTCTGCTGAAAATGTGAAGCACCGCTCGATCTGTTGCTCTGCCTCGGCGAAAGCCGTGTGCGGAATTACGATGCGTTCGACGATGGTTGTGGAACTATTGTTTGCCATATCAGTCCTTGTAGATTGCTTCGAATTCAGGCAGATTGAGGGAGACGTCTTGCACGGTATGCACCTCTGCGTCGCCGAAACGAACAGCCTGAGGCTGCTTCTTCGCTGGCAGAGAGTCCGTGATGACGCAGTTGCTCGTCGTTTGAGACGCCATCGATGCCGTCTCACTTGTGCGTGGCGGCATCGGAGCCCGTTCAGAGCCCTCCATATAGCGGGCGATGCGCTTTCGCGACCTGGTCCGTTTGAGTCCGAAATCCTCTTGAATCAGGCGTCCGATGGTCTCCTTGGCCTGCAGCAGACCGGGCAGGCTTTTGTCGGGGTCGGAATATTGTGCCTGCCAGTGCTTGATGGTCTTGTGCTGCCACAGGCTGATACCAGCAGCGTAACTCTGGTTTAAAGCGGGGACCAAGTATGCCCTGGATGTCTTTGGCGAGAGAACATGAATTGCTCCGATGTCACTTTCGTCCACGCGAATCTCAACATCAAGGCTAGCGCCTTCCCCGCGCCGCCACTCAGTCAGCTCTGGCGAGTTATAGAAGAGCCCCTCGAACTCTATGCCTTTGTGGGTCAGGACCCGCTGATATACTCGCCCCATAACGGCATCCATCTGTGTCGAGTCATCTGGGAGACGGATATCTTCGGGCTTGATACTGGACGTCCACATCGCAGCAGGAGTTGTCTGAATCGCTCGGTGATGCTTCTGGTGATAGACATCTGCAACCCACATCCTGATGATCTGCTTCAGGGTGGACAGGGTGATGACTGCATGCTTTGCGGGGTCATAGTCATCCTTCTCTAAGATGTTGCTGAAGGACGTGCCCGGTACCCCATGGGCTACTCCCCTATTTAAGCTGCCGAAGAAACGCTCAATCTTCCCCTTGAACCATGGTTCCCGGCGCGCTGAGTAGTGCATCTCAATGCCTAGGGAGTAGCACACCTGCTCCAGGCTCTCGCTATGAAACTCGAGCCCATTGTCCAGAACCAATTCCCGCATTACGCCATATGCCGGCCACTCCGACTTGACCTCCGGATATTCCTCCTTGAACCCAACTTTAGGTAATAATATACTTGACAACTCCGAAGAAAAAGCGTAACTTTACATCATGGAACACACGCTTGAACCGACGACTCTCCAAGAAGCGATTCTCTACTTTTCCAGCCCTGACCGCTGCCGCGAGTATCTAGTTGCCCGCCGCTGGCCGGACGGCGTTACCTGCCCCCGCTGCGACAGCAAGCGGGTGACGTACCAGCCGAAGCATAATAGGTGGCAGTGCGCTGGCAACCATGACCGTCGCCAGTTCACGCTCAAGACGGGAACCATTTTCGAGGATTCCCCTATCGGTCTGGATAAGTGGCTCTCTGTCATGTGGCAGGTAGTGAACTGCAAAAACGGCATTAGCTCGTATGAGGTTCACCGCATGATTGGCGTGACGCAAAAGACGGCGTGGTTCATGGATCATCGCATCCGGTTTGCTCTCGGCATGGGTGAAGTGGACAAGCTCTCAGGTGAGGTCGAAGCCGACGAAACATTCATCGGCGGCAAAGCTCGCAACATGCACCTGAGCGTTCGCAAGCGGCGAATCACTGGCACCGGGACGAAAGACAAGACTGCGGTGATGGGAATCCTTGAGCGCGGCGGCAGAGTGCGGACAACGGTAGTAGCAAACCGGAAGAAATCCGCTCTGCAATCCGAGGTTCGCAAACACGTCGAAGCTGGTTCTGCGCTCTACACAGACGCGCTGCTCTCCTACTCAGGATTGGCGACAGAATACGCGCATCAAATCGTAGACCATGCTGTGCAATACGTGGACGGAAAGATTCACACGAACGGTCTGGAAAACTTCTGGTCATGCCTAAAGCGTGGCATCTCAGGGACGTATATCTCTGTGGAACCCTTCCACCTTTTTCGCTACTTGGATGAGCAGACCTTCCGCTACAATCATCGCGAGGGGATGAAGGATGGAGATAGGTTCGACGTTGCGATTCGGCAGATTGTCGGCAAGCGGCTCACGTTCGACCAGTTGACAGGCAAGAATCAGCCGGGGGTATTCCTTAATTGAAAAGCGACGGCAACAACGCGGTAAACGTAAAACGTAAAAAATCTCCGGCGGATTTGTCGGTCGTATCTCTGTTCTCCGGTTGCGGCGGACTCGACCTCGGCTTTCAGGGCGACTTCGAGGTATTCGACACTGAGTACGCACGTCTGCCCTTCAACATAAAATGGGCGAATGACCTCAACCCCGCTGCCGTGCGCAGCTACAAGAAAAACATTGGCGAGCATATCCAGTGCGGCGACGTGTGGCAGGCATTGGAGAATCTGCCTGCGAGCGCGGACGTTGTAATCGGCGGCTTCCCTTGCCAAGACCTCTCCATCAACGGCCTGCGCAAAGGTGTGGCAGGTGTGCGCAGTGGCCTGTACCGCGCAATGGTGGAAGCAGTGCGGCGGCTGAAGCCGAAGGCGTTTGTTGCAGAGAACGTGCGCGGCTTGCTGCATGAATACAACAAGGATTCACTCGCACAGGTGCTAGGCGACTTCCGCGCACTCGGCTACGAGGTTTCCTACAACCTATATCTGGCGGCGGACTATGGCGTACCGCAGATGCGCCAACGTGTGTTTATCGTCGGCACGTTGCCCGGAGTGAAGGCGTTTGTTCCGCCTACGCCTGTGCTATCGAAAGCGGATTGGATGACCTCCAAGCAAGCTGTGAGCGACCTAGAGGACATGGCAGAGGATGAAGAGTTCAATCACATCTGGAGCCGTGCCGGGAAGAGTGCGGAACAGGGCAACCGAAAGCTAAAAGCTGACCGCCCTGCTGACACAATCCGGGCAGAGTGCCACGGAAACATTCAGTACCACTACAAACTGCCCCGTCGTATCTCCATGCGCGAGGCAGCAAGATTCCAGTCCTTCCCCGACGAGTTCATCTTCGACGCGAAGTTGCGCGAGACTGAACGCCAGGTTGGTAACGCCGTGCCGCCCATCATGGGCTGGCACATAGCCAAAGCACTCAGTGAGAGCCTTCAGTGACGAGAGAAGAGTTTGAGGCACTGCTAGATGTTGCCGAAGCTCAGTTGGGCGAGGATGTGAGGGCGAGTTCCCAATATCACTCCCCTCTGGAGTTTGAAAAGCGAGTGTTCGCTGTCATGCAGTCCATAGCAAAAGACAGAGCACTCACCATTGACCCTACGTTTCATCCTCACGCCTTCCCGGACATTCGGGCTAATGGGTTTGGCATTGAAGTGAAGACGACCACGAAGGATTCATGGCTGAGTGTGGGCAATAGCATATTCGAGGGGATGCGCGACCCCACGGTGAAACAGATTTATGTTGTATTCGCCAAGCTCGGCGGGATGCCATCTGTGAAGTGGGGGCGATACGAAGACCGCATCACGCATGTGCGCATATCCCACGCGCCGCGATTCGTGCTGGAGATGGACAGAGAATCGTCACTGTTTGGCGAGGGGAAGATTGAGATTCCCTATGACGATTTCTGCCTTCTGCCGCCAGAGGGGAAAATGGCGCATGTCCGCGATTACTCGCGTCGGCGGTTGAAGGGCGGGGAGCGGCTATGGTGGCTGGAGGATCAAGATAGTCCCGGTAAGCCGCTGGAGGTCAAGCTATACATGAGCCTCACGCAACCGGAAAAGGTCAAACTGCGCGCTCAGGGGACGCTCCTATTCCCGCAGATATTCGCTGGTGGCAGGGTGAAAGACAAGTACAACGATGTGGCCTTTTTCTTTCTCAAATACCACAACGTGTTTTGCCCTCAGACCCGCGACCTGTTCTCAGCGGGCAGCGTGGCTGGCAAAGAACGTGGCGGGAACTATCTGTTGCGAGCGGTCAAGAAAATCGAGCCGCAAATCATCGAAGCCGCCATTGCTCTGCCAAACGACCTGATAGAGGAATACTGGGGAGAGCGCGTAGAGCCTGAGAATAGAATCCGCGAATGGCTGTTGCGTGCTGACCGCCATGCAAAGACGTGGAAGCCATCAGAGCATTTGTTTACGGAGGAAGCATGAAACCACAACCCGCGCCGGACGTAGCCGGTAATACACCGTGGGAACGGCTGGATAGCGCAGTACGCAAGATATTCACCGTGTCGAAAGCGGAAGTCGTGCAGAATGAAGCCAAGCGCAAGAGGGCGCGGCTAAGAAAGAAACGTCAAGCCAAATCCTAAACGTATGGACACGCTAACCAGAGCGCAGCGCAGCGAGCGCATGAGTCTCATCCGGTCGAAGGATACAAAGCCGGAGATAGCAGTTCGGCGGATCGTGCATGGCATGGGATACCGCTACCGCCTGCATGACAAAGAACTGCCAGGGCATCCCGATATGGTTTTCCGGTCGCGGTCTAAGGTTATTTTCGTGCATGGGTGCTTTTGGCATCTGCACCGCAACTGCTGTAGGCCGCCGAAGTCTAGGCGCGAGTATTGGAAGCCAAAGCTGGAGAGCAATGCAGCAAGGGACAGGCGCACAAGGCGGCAGTTGATCCGGATGGGTTGGCGTTCTCTCGTGATATGGGAGTGCGAACTGGTGGACAGAGACAAACTGGAGCGCAAGGTGGGGCGGTTTCTGGAGTAGCTATCCTGCCACTTCCCGCGACCTACCGCGACTTCCCGCCACTCAGCATTGAGTTGCGAAGTATATTATTGCCCAACTTTAGGACGGAAGCAGTCCTTCAGGCACTGGGCAACCGTCTGATAGCTCGGTGGGTTGAAGCCGACGTATATGCCCAAAATGCAACGCGTATAGTCATCGATGCACGCTGTGACATAGGGCCTTCCCATCGGCAGGGACGTCTTATCGTCCACGACGAAGAGATCGAGGATCGTATGGTCAATCTCAGCCCGCTCGAGTGGCGCATTGGTGATGCGATGTCCGTTGACGGAGCGAAAGGCCTTGCGTGCAGCTTCGTGACCGTAGCGGGCAGAGTGCTTGTCGAACGCCGGAATCTGCTGGATGAGACGCGTTATCAGTCTCCGGGTCGGCATCGGCAGCGCTATTCCATCGGGACGAAGATTATTCTCTCTGCTCACACGGGAGACTGCATCATCGAGCGTCTCCTGGATGGTGTTGCGCTCCCTTTTCAGAAACTTGGTTTCGATGGATTGATTGCAGAGCTCAATGACTTCAGCCGGATATCGCGCTGACCGGTTGCCTTTGTTCTTTGCATAATCCACGAGTGCGCGGAAATCTCCCTTGGCTGCCGAATAGCGAGTCTTCCAGCGATAGACGGACGACCAGGACGGCACTTTTGCTGGTGTTTTGTGCTTCTCCCATACGTCTGCGATTGCTCTATTTATCGCCTGTGGCGTGTTCGGCACGTTCAATGCAGCCATGACGTAGAGACGACGCAGCTTTGCGGCTTCATGATCTTCGCCTGAGATCACAGAACCTACCGATTCGCGCGGGGCAACGGCCCCGCTACTGACAAGTGTTAGCGTTCCATCCGCATATTTGCGAAGCAGTTGGTCGTGCTCAAACTCGTGGATGCGCTTTGTCCGTGTATGTTCTAACTGCCAGCAGGAATCACTAACCTTACGCTGTAGGCGGTATTCAGCGCCGTCGATCTGGACCGAGGTGTTCTGTTCTAACGCGGAGGTACCCATTTTAGATGCCTTCCTTGCCTGGAGAAAACCGGGTACTGGGTGACCACGGCGCGCTCATGTCAATGGTCAGTAGACCCCTGAGGGCCAGACCGCACAGGATCTCGCGGCCCTTTGGACCGTATGCACCGGAACAGGCCTCCGACCAGAGCAACGAGTTCTGGCACCGGAGAATCAGCCTTATGAATTCCTGGTTGCGTTCCGTGACCGCTGCCCGGCCAAAGCACAGCAGCATGCTCGCATTACTGAGACGCGGCTGCTTCGCCAGATCCTGACCAACTACAACCCGATAGGAGTAGCCCCATCTCGGGAGGTGTTTCGCGAGCAATGCAGACCGGGCGGCTATCGCAGGCCGCAGTGCCTCAGACTCGGGTTTGACCGCCCAAAGCTGCTTCAGCCCATCCATCTCGACCAGGATGTCTGGAATGTGGCTATGCGTCACGCCATCCTGAACGTACACAATCTCACAGGGCTGCTCATTGAATCGCTTCACTTCCGGGTCGCAATCCAACAAGCGGAAGGCAAGCAACTCGTTCACGGATTCCCACTGGAGCATCCGTCCCATCTTCCAGCTTGGATACTTCCCCGTCGCACGAGCCCGGGATCGCGTCACGATGCGACGGGATCGCAGCTGACCAGGGTCTGGAAACTCGATGCTGCTGATAGCCGAGCATGTCGTTTCAGGGGCGAATTGGTAGATTGGGCCCATATTATAATCATCAACTTAGTTAAACTACACGGTAGGTCTATCAAGACTCCTGTGGAATACTCCTCAACTCCAACGGAACTCTATTAATGACCGCATCAACGGTTCAGTAGAAGTTGAACAACCGTTCACCCGCCACGGATGCCAAGTGCGGAGGTAATGCCCAGCGTTCTACACAGGCAAGTGGTTTCGCTCAGGCGCTGGTAACCGCTACGATATACAAAGATGGCTGACACAAAAGAACTCCCCAACGAAATTCTGCTGCTCATTGCAACGTCCCTCAACCTTCCGCTCCAATCACTCATCGCCGTAATCGGCCTTCTGAACGAAGGCGGCACCGTGCCCTTCATTGCGCGCTATCGCAAGGAAGCCACCGGCAATCTTGACGAAGTCCAAATTCGCGACATTGAGGAGAAGCTGGCCTATTTCTGCGATCTCGTTAGCCGCCGTGAAACCATCCTCGCGTCCATTCTGGAGCAAGGCAAGCTCACCGACGACCTCAAATCCCGCATAGAGTCTACCTTCAGTCGCTCTGAACTCGAGGACCTCTACTTGCCCTATCGGCCCAAGCGCCGCACCAAGGCGACCATCGCCCGTGACCGTGGCCTTCAGCCCCTCGCCGACTATCTCTGGACCCAGCTCGCAACATCCCAGTCACTCCTCGTCTTCGCCGCCACGTTCGTCGACCCGGAGAAGGAGGTCTCAACGGTAGAAGACGCACTGGAAGGTGCGCGCCACATCGTGGCGGAGACCATCAGCGAGCATGCCGATCTTCGCAAGACCCTGCGACGCGTCATGTTCGAAGAAGGAATCATCGTCAGCAAGAAATGCTTCGAAGCAGTCGATGAACAAGAAAAGTTCAAGATGTACTACGACTACCGCGAGCCAGTGAAGGCCATCCCCTCCCACCGCATGCTCGCCATCCGTCGCGGTGAGACCGAGTCTGTCCTCTACTTCCTCATCGAACTCGACCCCGTCCGTCCGACCTCGATTCTCCGTACCAGCATCCTGCGCCAGACCGGCGATTGGACCCCACACCTTGAACTGGCGATCGACGATTCCTGGAAGCGCCTGCTCAACCCTTCCCTCCAAAGCGAGATCCGCCTCGAGTTAAAGAAGCGCTCCGATACCGACGCCATCCAGGTCTTCCGCGACAACCTGCACAATCTGCTGCTCGCCGCACCCGCCGGCCCCATCTCCGTGCTTGGCATTGACCCTGGACTTCGCACCGGCTGCAAAGTCGCCGTGGTGGATGAAACAGGCAAGTTCCTCGCCCATACCGTGCTCTACCTTCACACATCAAAGAACGCGGCCAGTGGCGCTGCCGACACCCTAGCCAAGCTAATCGGGCAGCATAATGTACGTGCTATCGCCATCGGCAACGGAACGGCATCGCGCGAGACCGATGCTTTCGTTCGTGAGTTCCTTCGCGATCACAAGCTCGACAGTCTCTTCTCCGTCACGGTCTCGGAAGCAGGAGCCAGCATCTATTCTGCGTCAGACGTCGCCAGACAGGAGTTTCCCGACCTCGACCTCACCGTTCGCGGCGCAATCTCCATTGCGCGCCGGCTTCAGGATCCACTCTCTGAGCTGGTGAAGGTTGATCCTAAGTCCATCGGCGTCGGCCAGTATCAACATGATGTAGATCAACGCCAGCTTCAACAATCACTCGAGACCGTCATCGAGACCTGCGTCAACCGTGTCGGCGTCGACCTGAATACATCCTCATGGACGCTTCTCCGCTACGTCGCCGGCGTCACCGAGCGCATCGCGCTCAACATCGTCGCCTATCGAGACGAGCATGGAAGGTTCCGCTCCCGCGCCCAACTCAACAAGGTTCCGGGAATCGGCGCCAAGACCTTCGAGCAGGCCGCTGGCTTTCTTCGCATCCGCGACGGCGAGAACCCTCTGGATTGCACTGCGGTTCACCCTGAGTCCTACCCGGTAGTTGAACAGATTGCTCAATCACTCAATACCCCGATTGCTGATCTGATTCAGAGCCCGCAACTCCTCAACAATGTTGACGTGAAGCAACTCTCCGCAGGCAGCTTTACCGTCACGGACATCCTTGAGGAACTTCGCAAGCCAGGTCGCGACCCTCGTGACAAATTCATCGCGCCCAGCTTCTCCGAATCCGTCCGTGAGTTCGCTGACGTCCAGACTGGAATGATTCTCGAAGGCGTCGTCACCAATGTCACCAAATTCGGAGCATTCGTAGATATTGGAGTCCATCAGGACGGCCTGGTCCACATCAGCGAGCTGTCGAACCGATATATCAAGGACCCTTCCGAAGCGGTGAAGGCAGGCCAGATTGTTAAGGTAAAGGTCCTGGGAGCTGACCTCAAGACGCGACGCATCGCCCTCTCGATGAAGGCCCTCATGGGGCACTCTCAGGGCAAGCCTCGGCCAAACCAGTCTGGAATTGCGCATACGCAGCCCAGTATGGATCAGAAACTTGCCATGCTCGCAACCAGATGGAAGGTGTCCTAATCCATTCCGAACCCAACGGGACTCCGGCCTTCCAGGTCCTCTTATCCGAGGAATAGAGTCCAGAGGACTGACTGTCCGACGCAGAGATGTTCTAGAGCGCGGCCCTGAAAAGGCCGGCGTCGGCGGTTCGATCCCGTCTCTGCCACCACTCTTTCGTATGCGTCAGAGCAAAGCACCTGTTCGGGGGAATGAGATTGTGATGAAGTTTCTGCATGAGCGAAAAGCGGGAATTGGTTCAAGTTCGTCGACCACGTCGTAGTGCAGCGGTGATCA
>Ga0302270_10003641_pt1 | contig 14574 bp, 10 predicted proteins | sample III_Bog_E2_3_FD_198773 | JGI IMG/M metagenome (GOLD analysis project Ga0302270, IMG submission 198773) | Peat permafrost microbial communities from Stordalen Mire near Abisko, Sweden - III_Bog_E2_3 | ecosystem: Environmental > Terrestrial > Soil > Wetlands > Peat | place: Sweden: Abisko... | reverse complement strand
AGCGTGTAGGGGCATGGCGAGGGCTTAATTCCCGGTGACGGCCGGCTGCCAGAGCGACGGTCATTCGCCACTCGGTCACTTCACCGACAGATGCCCAGGTTGCGGATCTTCGAGTTGGGGGTCGGGCCAGTCGGGCCAAGAACCCCGAGCCTAACCTTTTATCTGGTTCTCAATCGTGACCGGCCGAATTTTGTTCGGCGGGTGGAGGAGGTTGTGTTACTAATTTTTCATGGAGCATGGGGCCAGCCAAAGAGGTTCCCGTCCATCCGCCATACAGCAACGCCCCAAGCCCTTCGATTGCCAGCCGCGCAGGTGCCGAACTGGCCGGCCGAAATAATGATCCATTGAATTCTGGGGCAACATTATTTCAAGTTATCCGCGTTAGGCTTGGCATGCGGCCATCCGGATCCGCTCCGGAGGCTCGATGCAGATTCTGTGCGCTCAGATCGTTGAGGAATGGGTCCATCTTTTCCCAAAAACCCAGGGCGATCTCCAGGTGGTTCTCCACTGCGCCGTTCCCCCAGAGCGGGCCGGAACAGGCTCCATCGTCTTCGTCTCCGACCCGATCATGCTCGGCAAGGCCCTGGAGGCCGGTTCCTCGGCCATCGTCCTGCCTTTGAAACTGGAAGGCCGCATCCCCGAGGGATCTGCCGGGGCCTTCCTCTTCACCCGGAACGTGAAGCTGGCCATGGCCCTGGTCCTGAGGCACTACTTCGACGACTCCCGAACCCGGTTCCTCCAGGATCTCCCCATCGATCCCAGGGCCTTCGTTTCACCGGAAGCCGTCATCGGGGAGGGAGCCATCGTCGCCGCTGGCGCCTTCGTGGGGCCCGGAGCCGTGATCGGCAAGGGGGCCGTCATCGGTCCCAACTGCGTCGTCGAGGCGGAAGCGCGGGTTGGCGCCGAAACCATCCTCCACGCCCTGGTCTTCCTGGGGCGGCGCTGCGTCGTGGGCGACCGCTGCGAGATCCACCCCCACACCACTCTGGGCGCCGACGGGTTCGCCTACGCCCAGGACGAGTTCGGCCACCACCACAAGATTCCCCAGCTGGGCATCGTCGTCATCGAGGACGACGTGGAGATCCAGGCGAACAGCGCCGTGGACCGCGCGGCCTTCGAGGTGACCCGGGTGGGCCGTGGCAGCAAGATCGATAATTTCTGCCACATATCCCACAACTGCCAAATCGGCAGCCATGTGATCCTCACCGGGGGATTCATGGTGGCCGGGTCCACCAGCCTCGGCGACCACTGCCTCATCGGCGGCCGGACCACCGTCACCGACCATGTGAAGGTCTGTGCCGGGGTGCAACTGGGGGGCCTCAGCGCCGTCACCAAGGACATCACCGAACCCGGCGCCTACGGTGGCCACCCCCTGCAGCCGTTCAAGGCCTTCCTGCGCACCACGACCTCCATCGCCCACCTGCCCCAGATGCGCAAACGCCTGGCTGACCTCGAACAGAAAATGCTCGGCGCGGAATGATGCCCGGGCTCGGCCCCCGCCCGGTCATTTCCCCGGGGGTGGGAAGCGCTTGAGCAGGCTGTGGACCGCCTCGGTCACATTGGAATCGGCCTCCTCCGGACTGTCCGAGCCCTGCAGCACCCCCTCCGCCGTGGCTCTCCACACCTGGGTCCCGGTCCGGAAGTCTTCGACCTCCAGGACGATGGAACCCTCGGTCTGGACCTGCTGCTCACCCACCGGAGCGGCCACCCCCAAGCCCAGGGGACCGAAGCCGAACCCCACGCCCAGGTGGGCCCGGCGGGAACGGGTGGCGCGCCCGACGGGATAATAGATCACCAGAAAATCAGGGTCCGCCGCGGCTTCCTTCCGGAAGCCCTTGGCCGCCAGTTCCGTTTCCACGGCCCGGCGCACGCGGCCGTTCATGATGGAATTGTCGAAGCCCGCAGCCTTGCCCGGCGCCCCCCCGGGCGCGGCGCGCCAATCGAAGGTCCGGTAGGCGGAAAAGTTGGTCTTGGCATCGTAATCGTACTGCACGGCGGGTCCGGAGCAGCCCATGACCCCGACCAGCGCCACAATGCCCCATAAAGTCCGATGGTTGCCCATGCTTGCTCCAATCAAGGAACCGACCCAGGGCGGGTTCCTGAGGTTTACAACCGGCCCCCCAGGACCATCATTCTGCGGCGGTCTTGGCCGCCTCCGCCTCCACCAGGGCCTTCCGGAGCACCGCCAGGGCGTCCTTGATGCTGCAAGGCTTGGACAGGAAGCCCGCCAGTCCCTTGCAGGACAGGGCCGAAGTCGCCTCCTGCTCGCTGTATCCGCTCATGAGCACCACCGGGACCTGGGGCGCCAGCTTGTGGATCTCCTCGAACACTTCGTCCCCGCCCATGCGCGGCATGGTCAGGTCCAGCAGGACCAGGGAAATGGAGGAGCGATGCCGGACGAAGGCGCCGAAACCGTCCACCCCGTCCCCAGCCTCGATGACCTTGAACCCGGCGATTTCCAGGCCTTGCCGGAGAATGGCCCGAATAGTCGGTTCATCATCCACCAGCAGGATCACCCCGGAAAGACCGGCCACCGGGGTGCCTTCCTCATCGCAGTCCAGATCCGGGGCCTTTGCGGCCATGGGGAAGAACAGCAGGGTCGCGTCCCCGCACCCCGGGGTGGCGGCGGTGTGGACGGCACCCTGCTGTTCCCGCATGATCCCGGCCACCGCCGAAAGCCCCAGCCCGTTACCCGGCCACTTGGCGGAAAACAGGGGATCCAGGCGGCTCTCCTGGAGTTCCCTCGGCTTTTCCGGACCGGTGTCGCGCACCTCGAGACAGACATAGGCGCCCTCGAGCCCGGGTGCCACGTCCCGGCTCATCTGTTTGACCCGGGTGCGGATGGTGATTTCGCCACCACCGCTGCGGATGGCATCCGCGGCGTTGTAGACCAGGTTCAACAGGGCGTACCGCGCCTGGTTCATGTCCACGCTCACCAGGGGGAGATCGTCTTCCAGGTCCAACTCCAGATGGCCGCCCTGGGGGATCATGCTCTCGATGGCCGGCAGGCTCTCCCGGACCGCGTCGTTCAACTGCCGCGGCGCGATCTGGATCCGCCCGTTGCCGGTGTACGCGACCATCTGCCGGCAGAGGGCCGAGGCCCTTTGCATGCTGGCCTGGACGTTCTCAAGGCTCTTTCTCAGCAGGGTGGGATCCCTGGGTCCCTCCAGGGCGATTTCGGTGAACCCCTGGATGCCCATCAGGGTGTTGTTCAGGTCGTGCACGGTCCCCCGGGCCAGGGCGCCCAGGCTCTCATGCTTCTGGGCCTGGAGCAGGGCGGCCTCGTAGCAGCGCTGTTCGGTCACGTCCTGGATCACCGTGAGCAATTCAGCCGGCTGACCGCTGGTGAACCGCACAAAGACGGTCATACGGCACTTGAACCAGCGATAGACGCCCCGGTGGTCGCGGATCCGCACCACCTGTTCGTGGACTTCCTCCGATTCCCGGGGTCCCAGCGGACGGGTCAAGGACGTCATTATTTGCTCATACTGGCCTTGAAGCCCCGGAAGATCCTCCGGGTGCACCAGGGAAGAGAAGAACATCAAGCCGCCCCGGGTGAAGTCATCCTGGGGATAGCCCAGGAGGGTGGCCACGGCCGGATTGAGGTAGAGGAAATTCCGGCTGCGGGCTTCGATGATGGCGTGGATGCCCTGGGAAAGTTCCGCGACAGCTTCGATGTAGCGCTCCCCTTCCGCCAGGGCGAGCTCCGCCTCCTGGGCCCGGGCCAGCAGTCCCTTGATGGCGAGCCCGGCCACAAGGGCCATGCCCACCAGGCCGATTCCCGCCAGGGGTACGCCGGATCCGGGCAAATCGAGCATGGCAGCGCCGGTAGCTATGAACAGCACGAAAAAGACAGCCAGCAGGACAGGAGTGGAAAACAGTCTTTTCAAGGACAGCTTGGCCATGATTGACCTCTTTTTAGATCCACTGTAAGGGGCGGACACGGTGTGCACCATTATCACCGGCAAAGCCTCCTATCCGGAGGCAAATTCTAGAATCAACCCGATTACGATTGTCCCATGGAGGCGCCCATGTCCTTTCCCATCGTTGTAAGGTTCCAGGATCTCCCTTCCCCGAGCCTGCTTCTGGATGCCCGGCCGGGGGCCGCGGCCTTCGCCAGGGGCCATCTCCCCTTGGCGCAGCACGCGGACCTGGATCGTCTGCTCAGCCTTGCGTCGGCTCCAGGGCTGGACCCCGCCCAGGGCGGACGCCATCCGCTGCCGACCCCGGCCCAGTGGAGCGCCCAGCTGGGAGCCTGGGGGGTGACCCGGGAAACCTCCGTGGTTGCGTATGATGACGCCCACGGCGCCAACGGGGCGGCCCGCCTGTGGTGGATGCTCAGGGCCTTCGGCCACGAGCGGGCCGCCCTGCTGGACGGGGACCTTCCTGCCGGGCTGGAACCGGGCCCGTCCGACCCGGCCACGGCCCCACGGCCCTGCCCGGCCTATCCCGGCGACCGTTGGCTCTGGCCCACGGTGACCCTGGACCAGGTGGACCGCCTGCGCCAGGATCCGGACTGGAAGATCCTGGATGTGCGCGCGCGCCCCCGCTACCAGGGCGTGACCGAGCCCATCGACCCGGTGGCCGGGCACATCCCCGGCGCCGTGAACCTGCCCTTCACCGAGAACCTGGATTCCCAGGGGCGGTTCAAGGCGCCCGATATCCTGCGGGAGATGTACCGGGCCCTCCTGGGCGGCACCAGCCCCGAGCATCTGGTGGTGCACTGCGGCAGCGGCGTCACCGCCTGCCACACCCTGGTCGCCCTGGAACGGGCCGGATTGACCGGCGGGGCCCTGTACGTCGGATCCTGGAGCGAATGGTGCCGCAATCCGTTGCCCAGGATTCCCCCTGCCTAGACTTCGCCCGGGCATGGGTCGGGAGTATGGGGACCGAACGCCAGGGTGTCATCCCCACGGACCCGTCAGGGTGTGAGTTCCCACATGGCGTTCACGATGCTCCAGCGCCCCCCGGCCCGGACCAGGTGGACGTGCAGCATGAAGCCGCCCAGATCCGCCACGGCGCTGGCGGAACGGGAGCCCACCTCCAGCACCCGCACCTCCAGCCGGCGCCGTGCGTCGGGGATCTTGGCGCCGAACTGCCCTTGCAGGCCCACCACGCTCCGAACCATGGTCTCGGGATCGACCTCGTCCAGGAGGCCGGCGCGGGCCTCCGTTCCATTCCCCACGCCCATCAGTCTGCTCACGAAATCCGGGTGCAGGCAGCGCAGCATGGCGGCTGCATCACCCATGAACCAAGCCTGGGCAAAGGCGGTCACGTCCTTCCGGATGGCGGCCCGGGTCTCATCCCCGCCCGGGATCGCCCAGGATCGCCTTGGGCCGGGCACTGCTTCGCTCCCAAGCATCCTTGAAAGCGTTTCCGGTTGTCTGCACTGACCTCGCGGCATCCGCTACCCCCCACCCATTCCTGATTGTTCTCCCATAAGGTGCTGCGGAACGGGATCGGGTTTTATGGCCTCAAAATTTTTTTCATCCGACTCAGTCTGAAGGGAGTTGGCCTCTGGACCCCATGCAAATTCTTGACCGGTTCAATCAGGAACCTTATAGTGAAGTTTGTCTCGACAGGATGGACCCCTTGAAGATTTCCGCCCGTGGCCGGTATTCCATGCAAGCCCTGTTCGACCTGGCCCATTTCAGCCATGGCCAGCCGGTGCCCCTTCATCTCATCGCCCAGAGGCAGGACCTCAGCCTGCCCTTCCTGGAGCAGATCTTCAACCGGCTCAAGAAGGCCGGCATCGTCACCAGCGTGCGCGGGCCCAAGGGCGGCTATGTCATCACCCGCCCCTGCAACCAGGTCACGGTGGGCGACGTGCTGCGCCTCACCGACAGCGGCTTCTATGCCGCGGCCAAGGAGGATCCCGCCTCCGCCAAGTCGGCGCTTCGGGCTGATGTGAAGATGAACGAGCTGCTTTGGAAGCAGCTTTCCAACCAGATCACTGAGTTCATGGACACCATCACCCTGGCCGACCTTTGCGTGGAAAGCCACAGCAACAGCTGCCCCACCTGCACCTGCCCGGAATACACCAAGGGGGTCCAGGAGCAGCTGGATTCCGGCCAGCGCAAGCGGTGCGCGGCCCTGGATTGAGGCTGGCCCTTTGAGCAACCCCTGCGCCCTGCCCAGTATTGCGCTGCCGCCCAGCGACGAGGACCGCCTCGCCCTGCCCAAGCTGGAGGAGCGGATCCGCCGGCGAGTGGGGGTCTGCATCCATGAATTCGGCCTGCTGCAGGAGGGCGACCGGATCCTGGTGGGCCTGAGCGGCGGCAAGGATTCCTGGGCCCTGCTGGACGTGCTGGAATCGCTGCGGCGCCGGGCGCCCATTCGATTCGAGCTGTATGGGGTCACCATCGACCCCGGCTTTCCCAGCTACAATCCCGACCGCATCGCCGAGGTCTGCGAAGCCAAGGGCATCCCCCACCGGATCCTGCCGGCACCCATCGACACCATGGTGCGCAAGCGGCCTGACATCACCCCCTGCGCCATGTGCTCGCGGCTCAGGCGCGGGGTGCTGTATGCCCATGCCAAGGAGCAAGGCTACAACAAGATCGCCCTGGGCCACCACCTGGACGACCTGATCGAGACCCTGCTGCTCAACCAGTTCTTCGGCGGGCGGCTGTCGACCATGCCGCTCAAGCTCACCAGCGACGATGGCGGCAATACCGTGATCCGGCCCCTGGGCACTTGCGAGGAGGAGGACCTGCGCCGTTTCGCCTGGCTGAAGGGCTACCCCATCGTGCCCTGCGGCTGCCCCCTGTGCGGCGCATCGGTGCTGGAATCCCGCCGGGCCCAGGTGAAGGCGCTGGTGGAGCAGCTGAGGGAGACCATTCCTGACTTGAAGTTCTCCATGCTCAAGGCCATGAAGAACGTCAAGCCCTCCCACCTGCTGGATGCCCGTTTTTCGCACCTCGATTAGCGAGGAGCCCGTCTACGTAATCGTTCGTGTCCCAGACTTTCGCCCTCGTTCGTTGCCGCCGGCGGAGCCGGCGTCAACGGAAAGCTAACGGCGGTGAACAATGGACTGTGTTAGCACGCTCGCACTTCGCCGAAGCTGGGCAGCAGATCGTTGTTCCGGGCTCTCCAGTTGGACCTGTTTGAAGCTTGGGGGGCGTTGGCGGCCTTCTGGCCGCGGTTCGCTTCAGATCGATGCCCTGGCCAGCTTCCTGAGATTGTGTGCCAGACAGACCAGCTGCCACTCAGCCCGCACTTTGGCCAGCCCCCTCATGGCCAGCAACTGAGGGCAGTCGGCGTTGGTGTTCATTAGCTTTGGCGTGAGGATTCCCCGGATCCTTCGGCCGGCTCGAAACGCCACCAAACTGAACGGTCGGCGCGTCTCGCAAGGAACCAAGCCCCCCTCGGGTCGGACCACTTGGGCCCCAGGCCCAAGTGGAGAGCCCGGACCCACGACCTGCCGCCAGCTGCAACGAAGGGCCAGCGTGCGAACACCGCCGAACGTCCGCTTTCGTTGCTTTTCCGTTGGCGCCGGCTTCGTCGGCGACGACGAACCAGGGCGCTGGGTCGGTCCTTAGATCCCGTGCAACGCATGCGTTGCACGGGGGACACGAACCTATAAACTTGGACAGGCTCTAGAGGATCCGCAACCAGAGGCCCTTAAGATAGAAGCCTTCGGGGTGGTTCAAGGCGTAGGGGTGGTCCATGGGCTGGCCCAGGTGGGCCAGGACCTGGGCCTCACGGCCGGTCTCCAGCAGGGCGGTCCAGACCACTTCCTGGAACCGGGCCCGGTCCAGGTGCTGGGAACAGGAGAAGCAGCCCAGGATCCCGCCCGGGGCGGTGGCCCGGGCGCCCAGACGGAACACGTCCTTGTAGGCCTTGAAGGCCTTGTCCACGTCCTTGCGCTGCTTGGCGAAGGCGGGGGGATCCACCACCACCCGGTCATAGCTGGCCGGTTCCAGGGTCCGCATCAGCTCGAAGGCGTCGCCCTGCAGCCGCAGGTGCCCGGCCGGATCCAGGCCGTTCAGGGCCCAGTCCCGTTCGGCCTGGTCCAGGGCCGCGCCGGAGATGTCCAGGGTGGTGACGCTGGCGGCCCCGCCCAGACCGGCATGGATGGAAAAGCCGCCGGTGTAGCCGAAGGCGTTCAGGACCCGGGTGCCCCGGGCGATCCGGCCCAGGGTCAGGCGGTGCTCCCGCTGGTCCAGGAAGAAGCCGGTCTTCTGGCCCTTGAGCAGATCCACCGACAGCCGAGCCGCGCCTTCCCGGATCAGCACCGGGCCGCCCAGGGATCCCTTGAGCAGCCGGTTCACCGGGTCGAGCCCCTCTTCCTTGCGCCCGCCCTGGCTGCGCTCCACGAAGGTGGTGATGCCCGCGGCCAGGCCCATTTCCAGCAGGGGCGGCCACCAGAGATCCCGCAGCGCCTCCAGCCCCAGGGTGCCCACCTGGATCACCAGGGCCGGACCGTAGCGGTCCACCACCAGGCCGGGCAGCAGATCCCCTTCCCCGAACACCCAGCGACAGCCGGCCTCCGGGCCATCCAGTCCGAGCAGGCGCCGCCCGGCCAGGGCATGCTCCAGCCGGGCCTGAAAAAAGGCACGGTCCAGCGGCTCCTCGGTCCGCCGGAACAACCGCACGGCCAGGGCATTGATGGGGGAGGCGGTGCCCACCCCCAGCACCTGGCCGGCGGCATCCGCCAGCCGGACCAGGGGCGAGGATGGCGCTTCGGCCAGGGCCCCGGAATAGACCCAGGGGTGACCCTTGGAGAGGAGGGCTTCCTTGCCCGGTTTCAGGCGCACGATCGGGTAAGGCCAGGCGATAGGTTCCATGCCCTCAGCTTAACGCAACGGGGGCTGCAGAATTCTCTTCAGGGCGGCGGCTAGGGCCGACACCGTGGCGGCCGAGGTGCCCGGCAGCATGGACACCCGCAGCACCGACCGGGCCTCCTCCTCGGCGAAGCCCAAGGCGGTGATGGCATGGCTGGGCTTGGTGGCGCCGCTGTGGCAGGCTGAACCGGTGGACACGGCGAACCCGGCCAGATCCAGGGCGATCTGCACGCTCTCCCCGGTCTTCCCCCGCAGCAGCAGGGAACTGGTGTTGGGCAGCCGGGGCTGGTCCCGGCCGATCACCGCGTAGGCCGGAGACCAGGACAGCACCTCCGCCTCCAGGGCATCCCGCAGCGGTGCCAGTTGGGCATGGCCGGCCAACCTGCCGGGCAGGGCGGCCACCGCCTCGGCCAGACCCAGGATGGCGGCCAGGTCCTCGGTGCCGCCGCGCCGGCGGCGCTCCTGGGGCCCTTCCAGGACGGCCTTCCAGGGCAGTTCGGGCCGCAGCCAGAGCACGGCGGCGCCCCTTGGTCCACCGATCTTGTGCCCGGAGAACACCGCCGCGTCGCAGTCCGCCAGGTCCACCGGCACTTTGCCCCAGGCCTGGGCGGCATCCTTGACCCGCACGGCGCCGGGAACCGCCGGCATGGCATACAGGATCCCGGTCTCGTTGTTGGCGGCCATCTGCACCACCGTGGCGGCGCCTTCGGCAGCGGCCGGCATCCAGCGCACCCCGGACCATTCCCGCAGCGGGTTCAGGCAGGCGCTGTGCTCGCCCGGAAACACCAGGGCCGGCTTGTCCCCCAGGGCCGGCTGCAGGCCCCGGAACAGCAGGTAAAGGGCCTCGGTGGCGCTGGCGCAGAAGATGATCTGGGCCGGCGCGACCGAGAGGCTGGCGGCCACCTCCCGGCGCGCTTCCTCCAGCAGGTGCCGGGCCCGCTGGCCCTCGCGGTGGGTGCTGGTGGGGTTGCCCCAGGACTCCGCCATGGCCCGGGCCATAACCTCCACCACCCTGGGCAGCGGCGGCGTGGTGGCGTTGGCGTCGAAATAGTGTCTTTCCATCTCTCCATTCTGGCCCGGTGCCGGTCCAGCGCAAAAGATCCCCATCTTTTCCCCAGGAGGGTGGATCATTCCATTAACCTTTCCCAACCCGGAGCCCCGTGTCCACGCCCCTTCATCCACAAAACGTCATCGCACTGGTGTGGGATTTCGACAAGACCCTCATCCCCGGTTACATGCAGGACCCCATCTTCGAGGCGTTCAACATCGACCAGGCCGCCTTCTGGCGGGAAGTGAACGCCCTCCCGGCCTACTTCGCCCGGCAGGGGGTGACCGTGCACCCGGACACCGCCTACCTGAACCATCTGCTCACCTACGTCCAGCACGGCCGGATGCCGGGGCTCACCAATGCCCGGTTGCGGGACCTGGGCGCCCGGATCCGGTTCCACCCGGGGCTTCCCGACTTCTTCCGGGCCATCCGCGAACACCTGGAGGGCGACCCGGAAGCCCAGCGGTTCGAGATCCGGCTGGAGCACTACATCGTCTCCACCGGCCTGCGGGCCATGATCGAGGGCTCCGCCATCCAGCCCTTCGTGAACGGGATCTGGGCTTCGGAATTCCTGGAATCACCGCCCGGACCGGGGTTCGACGCCGACGCCACCCTGGACCTGGACGCCGGCCACGGCAACCTCGGCAGTCCCCTGTTTCCGGTCCAGGACGTCTCCCAGATCGCCGTGGCCTACGACAACACCAGTAAGACGAGGGCACTGTTCGAAATCAACAAGGGCAGCAACACCAACCCCAGCATCCAGGTGAATTCCACCATGCGCCAGGAGGACCGGCGGGTGCCTTTCCAGCACATGATCTACATCGCCGACGGGCCCTCGGACGTGCCGGCCTTCGCGGTCATGCGCCACAACCACGGGATCGGCTACGCGGTCTATGATCCGGCCAACCCCGCCAGCCTGAAGCAGGTGGACCGGTTGCGTCGGGACGGGCGGATCGATCATTTCGGCCCCGCCGACTACCGCCCCGGTAGCCCCACCTGCGACTGGCTGACCCTGCAGGTGGAGCGGATCGCCTCGGATATCGTGGCCGAGCGAATTTCGGCGCTCAAGGCCCAGGTGGGCGAGGCGCCCCGGCACTTGCCCCATTAATGCACAGGATCCGCCGGAACCGCCAGACCTAGCTTCGATTTCCCAACCTGCATCAGGACTTGAGGATGTCCAGGGCTCGCAGGTCCGCCAGGTATTTATGGAGGAAGGCCTCGCTAAGGTGCGGAACCCCGGTCTCGCCCGCCGGCATGCTCTGGCGCACCTGCTGACAGAACCGGCTGGCATCGACCCGCTCCCCTTCCCGGCTATCGATCGGCTTGGCCCATTGATTCAGGATCGGCAGCGAGGAGTGCTGGCGCTGGGCCGCCGGCAGGGCCTGGAGCCGGGCGCTGAAGGCCTGGTACCAGGCCGCGTGATCATCGACCCGTTCCACCCCATAGCCCGCGGTCTGCACCCAGTCGATCAGGGTATCCAGGGAGATGCCATCCTCCCAGTTGGCGTTGCTGACCTGGTAGGTGGCGCTGTCAGCCTGGGCGGCACTGGACAGGGCCACCATGGCCGCGGCGATGAAGTCCACCGGAAGGCCGTCGTAATGGGCCTTTGCGCCTTGCCCCCCGAGGTAGAAGCTTCGGGGCGCGAGTCCCGTGTAGATGACGCTGGCCAGAAGGCGGGTCAGCATATCCGGAGCATTGGCCTGACCCAGGTAGCGACGGTGCGGCAGGATCATCCCCGGCCGGAACACCCGCACCGGAGTGCCGAAGCGCTCGTGGACCTGCTTCAGCAGGATCTCACTGGCCCACTTGCTGGTGGCGTACCCGTGGGCATAGCCGCCGGTCACCGGCCAGGCCGACTGCAGCGCGTCGACTCCGGCCGCCTCGGACACCTTGCCCGGGGTCCGGGCACCGGCCAGAACCCCGATGGTGGAAACATAATCAAACCGCTTGCGCCTCCGGGACAGGGCCAGACGGATCAATTCCAGGGTGCCCAGCACGTTCGGGGCGAACAGTTGTTCGTAGCTGAACACATGGTTGACCAGGGCGCCGGGGTGGACGATAAGGTCCACCACGGCCGCCAATTGTTCGTAGACCGGCTCGGCAAGTCCAAGCCGCGGCGCGGCCAGATCACCGGCATGGACCACCAGGTGACCGGCGGCGGCCAGCAGGGTGAAACGCTGGTCCAGGGCCGGATCACCCCTGCTGAAAGCCGACCGCAGACGGGCGGAAGCGGTCTCGTCGCTGGACCCGCGAACGATGCAGTGCACCTGGCCCCCGATCCTGGCCATCTGCTCCAGCCACTCCAGACAGAGGACATGCCCGAGGAACCCGTTGGCCCCGGTAACCAGAATGGTCCGGGCCGCATCCGGGAGCGGCTGCCCGGCCAGGGCCGCGGCTCCATCCAGGTCCACCGGGCTCAGCAGGCGATCCAGGCTCAGATCCTCGGCCCGGATCAGGCTGGCATCCTTGCCGTGGATCGAGCTGAAGGTCAGGGCGCCCGCCCCGGCGCCCTGGAGCGCTTCAATCATCCCCACCAGGGCCTGGAGCGGGCTGCCCGGATTCAGGATCGCCGCTACCGGGACCGGTACCCGGCAGACCTCCTCCAACAAGGTCGCCAGCGCCAGCGCGCTGATGGAGTCGCCCCCGAAATCCTTGAAACTGCCGGCGGCGATATCCAGATCCGGCACCCCCAGGACGGCCTCCACCGCCTTCTGCACCTGAGCCGCCACCGTCCGCCCACCTTCGTCCAGCATCCGGAACTCCTGCTGCTGCGCCTCGTCCAGCTGCCCATACAGAGCTTCCAGGCGTTCGCCGTAGCGCGCCTTGAGCTGGGGCCGGGCGGGCTTGCCGACGCCGGTGAGCAAGCCGTTCTCCCGGGTCCACCGCTCGGGTTCGACCAGGAAATCCCGGGGCACTTCGTAGGAGCGCAGCTCAGCATCGGAGGCGATCCGGTTGAGCTCCAGGCGCAGCAATTGCTTGATCCCCGCCAGGGTCGGTTCCTTGCCGGCCAGGCGCAGGCTCTCATGCACCGCGGCCCAGGCTGGCACCACCACCCCCAGGAGATAGGCCCGCTGGCTGTTGGCGTACAGATAGACCTGCTCCAGCAAGGGGCTGCCGCCGTTGAAGAGGCTTTCCAGGTGCCAGAGGGTGACGTACTCGCCCTGGGCCAGCTTCACGACGTTGTTGATGCGGTCCACCCAGTGGACATGGTCGGGCGCCCGTTCCTCGACGATATCGCCGGTCCTGAGGAAGCCGTCCGGATCATAGAGGGCCTGGGTCGCCGCGGCATTATGGAAAAATCCGGGGATGCTCTGGCAGGTCTTGACCAGCAGCTCTCCCCGGGGGAATGGCTTGTCGCTCAAGCGGTAGCCCAGTTCCGGCACGCCGGCCAGCTTATAGCTGGTGACCGGCGGACGGCTGATCCTGCCGTCGATGCTGAGGATCCCGGCTTCGGTCGAGCCGTAGCCTTCATAGACGGGAATCTCGAAGCAGTCGCTGAGGAATTCCACGATCTCCGGCGCGGTGGGCGCCGCGCCGATGAAGGCCGCCAGCAAGCGGTCGCCCAGGAAGGCGCCGCGCATGGCCGAGAACACCTGCCCCCGGGCCGCGGACGGCGACAGGCCGGTCTTGAGCCGGCGCTGCAGTTCGGTTCGGTAGGCCTGGTAGATCATTTCCGAAATGCGCGGCACCAGACCGAGATAGGTGGGCCGCACCAGCCGGATGTCCTCGAACAGGCTGGACAGGTCGCTCTTCAAGGTGAAATGGGTGACGCCGCCGAGCACGATGCCGCGCAGCACCGCGTTGCGGCCCATGCCGTGGCTCAGGGGATAGAAATTGATCCCGATGCTGGGGAACCGCTCGAATTGATCGACCCAGCTCAGGCGCCAATGGGAGCGCCAGATGCGCTGGGTCATCATCGCCCCCTTGGGGAATCCGGTGCTTCCGGAGGTATACATCAACGTCGCCAGGGGATCCGTGCCCGCGGGCGGAATGAAGGGCGCCAGCGGCGCCGCGGCCCGGCCCGCAGCGGCGAGTTCATGAACGGTGACCAGCGGCAGGGCCGTCCGGGCCCGGGCCTCGGCCAGCCTTGTGGCATCCTTGGCCGCCTCGCAGCGGATGTCCATCACCACCACGCTGCGCAGCGTGGGGCACATGGGCAGGACCGCGAGCACGGCCTCCAGGCTGTCGCAACCGCAGACGATGGTGGCGAACGCGGCTTCGTTCACAATGTGCTCCAGATCCTCGGCCGCCATGCCCAGCTGCAGCACGGCCGAGGCCGCTCCGGCATAAAGGCAGGCCATGTCGGCGATCACGTAATCGACGCTGCCGAAGCCGTAGATGCCCACGATTTCACCCGGTCTGAGCGCCGTCCGCCCATCCCGGACCAGGCCGGTGGCAAGCTCCACGGTGCGCTGCCAAGCGGCCTGGTAGGTGATGGTATGAAATTCAGCCAGATAGCGCACCACCCCCGCCCCGGGACCGCCGTCCAGAGTGAAGGCACGTTCACCTAAAGCGGGGCGCTCACCATAAGCCGCGCACGCCCGGGCGAACACCTCGATGGCAGCCAGGTCTTCACGATGCAAGGTTTCAATGACGGCTGGTTGGGGCGCCAACAGGCTCAAGCCCGGGTCGGTCTCGATGGCTATTTCCAGCCGCTTCAGCGCCTTGTCCAGCAACCCTTGGTTCGCTCGTGCGGCCCTATCAGCCTCAATCTCCATCGTGGTATTCATAGCTTTAACC
>Ga0302270_10003640_pt1 | contig 14575 bp, 10 predicted proteins | sample III_Bog_E2_3_FD_198773 | JGI IMG/M metagenome (GOLD analysis project Ga0302270, IMG submission 198773) | Peat permafrost microbial communities from Stordalen Mire near Abisko, Sweden - III_Bog_E2_3 | ecosystem: Environmental > Terrestrial > Soil > Wetlands > Peat | place: Sweden: Abisko... | reverse complement strand
TACGGCAGCGTCAAGGGCGACCGCACCATCGAGGACATCAAGAAGCGCCGCGAAGACCGCTGGAACTTCCTGTTCATCGCCGGCATGTGGTTCCAGGACCTGTTCAACTACGACTTCCGCCGCACCGAGCAGTGCATCATTCCCTACGCCACGCAAGAGGGCGAAATCAGCTTCTGCGCCTACAACACGGGCGTGGGCTGGCGCAACATCATTGAGAAGATGCACATGACGGCTACCTTGACCAAATGGTATGAGGAGCACGGCCGGCATGAGATCTTCGCCGGCGGCAAGAAGGTGGGCATGACGCAGGTAGGTCACGGCTTGGCTCTCAACATGGAGCATGTCAACTCCGAAGCCAACCACACGCTTGACGACCTGGGCATTGCCAAGAACAGCCGCGAAGAGAAGCTCCGCGCACGCGCCGCAACCACCGCAGACAAGGTAAAGCAGGATGCCGAAAACGCGCAAATGGCCAAGCTCTACCGCGAGCACGTCCTGGGCGAAAAGCCAATCGACGGTTTGGTTCGTCTGGATGCAATCCGGCCCGCTTCCAACAACGCCACCAGCCCCATCAACCGCCAAAGCCAGAAGGAAGCCGAGCCCGTCGCTGGCGACTGATTCTCTCTAACAACCTACTGAAAGATCAGGCCGGGGCTTCCAAGTCCCGGCCTGATTCGTTTGAATCGAACCCGATCGGAATAAGGATCGCGAGCCCTTCGACTCGAGGCACACGCTTCGCCGCAGGCCTGATAATGATCCCGATGAATAATCTGGGCCGCAGAGACTTTCTAAAAGCAGCGTTAAGTTCCACAGCGTATCTAGTCCTTCACCCCAACGCTAACGCACAGCAGGCTCCCCTACCTTCCGAAGCCGTTCTCTGGGACCCGGCCAAAGCCTTCCGCGAGTCGACCCCCACCCGCGAGCGGATTTCCGTGAACGGCCTATGGCGATGGCAACCCGCCGCAGCCACCGCGGATGCTGTGCCCACCGGGAACTGGGGCCACCTTCGCGTGCCCGAGGCCTGGCCCGTAGACGAGCGGTGGTCCGGCCAGCAGCTCTACTACCCCAATCCAGCCTGGGAAAAGCCCCCCGCAGCCGGCGTGAATGCTGCCTGGTACGAGCGGGAAATCGCAGTGCCGCGTGAGTGGGCAGGCCGCCGCATCACGCTGAATGCGGGATATTTGAACTCCTACGCCGTCGTTTACCTCGACGGCGCAAAGGTTGGCGAGATGCGCTTTCCCGCCGGTGAAATCGACATCACAGCGTGCTGCCATCCTGGACAAAAGCAGATCCTCAGCATGTTTGTGGCGGCCATGCCCCTAAAGGCTGTCATGATGTCTTTCGCCGACAGCGCAGCAGCACGGCAAGTGACGGGCAGCGTGGAGCGGCGGGGACTCTGCGGCAACGTGTATCTATCCAGTACGCCAGCCGGCCCGCACTTCTCCGATGTCAAAATCGAAACCTCGGTCCGCAGGTGGCAGATCACGTTTGACGTAGAACTGGCGGCTCTCGAGCCCGCCCGCACCTATACCTTGCGCGCCCAAATCAGCGACGGCAACCAGCCTGCGCATGAGTTTACAAGCCCGCCATTCCAGCCCAACGAGCTAGCCAACGGGCGCATCCGCATAACGGAAAACTGGCGGCCACAGAAGCTTTGGGATACCCACACCCCACGGAATCAGTACGACCTGAGCCTCTCCCTGCTCGACTCCACAGGAAAGATAATCGACGACGCTCTGCCCATCCGCTTCGGCTTCCGCGAATTCTGGATCGAAGGAAAGGACTTTTACCTGAACGGCACGCGCCTGTATCTGGCGGCAATCCCGATTGACAACGCCCAGGGCAACGCAACCATGGCCAGTTACCAAGCCACGCGCGCCACTCTGCAGGGGTACAAGAGCTTCGGCATCAATTTTGTCTACACGCATAATTACGGCTGCGAGCCGGGCACGCACCGGGCCTTCGAAGAGGTTTTAAGAGCGGCGGACGATGAGGGGATGCTGGTGGCTTTTTCGCAGCCCCACTTTGGTCAATACAACTGGGACTCGCCCGACGCCGATACGACCAACGGCTACGCACAGCACGCCGCGTTTTATGTGCGCGTGGCCCAGAATCACCCCTCGGTCGTCTGCTATTCCACCAGCCACAACGGTACCGGCTACGGCGAAGACATGAACCCCGACATGATCGACGGCATTCTGGCTCCGCGCGATTCCTGGGGAGTAATTGGCGCTGGCCGGGCTTTGCGGGCAGAGGCGATCATCAACCGCCTCGACCCCAGCCGCTTCGTCTACCACCACGCCGGGAACCTTGGAACCATGCACGCAATCAACTTCTACGGCAACTGGATTCCGCCGCAGGAAATGTCTGACTGGTTCGAGCACTGGGCCACCTACGCCGTCAAGCCGGTCTTCCTCAACGAATACAGCGTGCCCCTGCTGTGGGATTGGGGCATGTACCGCGGCTGGTACAAAGGCAAGCGCGCGTTTGGCGATGGGGTGGTGCCGTGGGAGTTCTGCATGGCGGAGTGGAACGCGCAAACGCTCGGTGCACGCGCCTATCAAATTACCGAAGCCGAAAAGCAGAACCTGCGCTGGGAAGCGGAAAAGTATCGGCTAGGCAAGGGTTGGTTGCGATGGGACTGCCCGCACACCTTCGGTTCGCCGGAGTTCACCGACGTCTTTCGCGTGCTCGCCGGGCAGGTCACTGAAAACTATCGCGCCATGCGAACCTGGGGAGTGGCAGCCACATCCTGCCCGTGGGATGTCGAGGGGTATTGGTTCGGCACATCGCGCCGCAAAGACCGCTTCAACCTTGAACTGGAAGTCGATTGGGAGAGATTGCAGGAACCGGGCCCTAGTCCGGCTTACGTAGACGAAGAGCAAGCGCGCCAACTCCTTCAGTATCGTCCGGCCGACTATGCGCCTACACCTGTGGCCGAGGCGCTATATCGCAACTATATGCCGCTGTTGGCCTACATCGCAGGCAAGCCCGCGGCCTTTACCAGCAAGGACCACAACTTCGTTCCCGGCGAAACCGTCGAGAAGCAACTCATCCTCATCAACAACTCCCGAGTCGAGGTAAGCGCCGATTGCGAGTGGTCATTCGACACTCTCGGGGGCGTTCGCGGAACATCGAAGATCACCATACACCCCGGTGATCAAAAGCGCCTGCCAATCAAGCTCGAACTGCCGTCCGATCTCGCTCCCGGCCAATATAGCTTGCAGGCCGCCGTCAAATTCCCCGATGGGGAACCGCAAAAGGATTCCTTCGCGATCGACGTACTGCCGGAACCCGCAGCCTCCCAAACCAACGGGAGGATCGCCCTTTTCGACCCCAAAGGCGAAACGCGGAGGCTCCTCGGCGGCCTGGGAGTTCGCGGGAAGGAAGTCGACGCCAAGGTCAACACATCGGAATTTGACGTGCTGATAATCGGCAAAGGCGCTCTGAACCTAACGAACCCGGCGCCGGACCTCGCGGGAGTTCACGACGGCCTCAAGGTCGTCATCTTTGAGCAGACCGGCGAGGTGCTTGAAAAACGGTTCGGATTCAGGATTGCCGAATACGGGCTGCGATGGGTCTTCAAGCGTGTGCCCGATCATCCGATTCTTGCCGGCCTGACCGAGGAGCATTTACGCAACTGGCGCGGCGCATCCACCACGCTGCCCCCGCGACTGAACTATCAGATCTCGCAGCAATTCTCTGGCTCGCCTGCAGTTGAGTGGGCGGGCTTGCCCGTCACCCGTGTGTGGCGGCGCGGTAACCGCGGCAATGTGGCCTCGGCGCTCATCGAGAAGCCGGCCTGCGGCGACTTTCTGCCCATCCTTGACGGCGGCTACGCTCTTCAGTATTCGTCGCTCATCGAGCACCGGGCAGGCAAGGGAATGGTGCTTTTTTGCCAAACGGACGTCAGCGGGCGCACATGGACCGACCCGGCAGCGGATACCCTGGCGCGGAATATCGTCCAATTCGTCGCGGCTTGGAAGCCAAGCCCCATGCGGACGGTGCTGTACGCGGGCGATAGCGCAGGCGAAGTGTACCTTGCGGCTGCCGGCGTCCGCTTTACGGCATATAGTGACGAAACACTTTCCTCCGGCCAGCTATTGGTCGTCTCGCCCGGCGGAGCAAAGAAACTGGAAGCGCAACGAGCCGGCCTCGCCAATTGGATCAAGGCAGATGGCCGCGTGCTGGCGCTGGGACTCGACGAAGCGGAGGCAAATTCGTTCCTGCCCATCAGCATTTCCACGGCCAGCCGTGAGCACATCGCCGCTTGTTTTGAACCCTTCGCGGCTGGCTCATCCCTGGCTGGCATTTCGCCGGCGGAGGTCCACAATCGCGACCCGCGCAACCTGCCCCTTATCAGCGACACCTCGCAGGGAGTGACCGTGGTTGGCGATGGAGTGTTGGCAACGGCTGCCAACGGGCATGTCGTTTTCTGCCAGCTTGTTCCCTGGCAATTCGATTACTCCGGCGAAAAAATGAACGTTAAGCGCACCTACCGCCGGGTTTCCTGCTTGCTGGCGCGATTGCTCGGCAACTTGCAGGCTGCGGGTGAAACGCCAATCCTGGAACACATTTCGACGCCGGTGGGTGAAGGAGAGCAACGTTGGCTCAAAGGGCTCTACCTTGACGCGCCCCAGGAGTGGGACGATCCTTATCGCTTTTTCCGCTGGTGAGGCGGATGCAACGCGCCGCGCGACCCAGAGCTCGGAGCCGCATGTTCGGATTCTTGGACATGGGATATCTAGAGCTACCAGACTTCCAGCTTGAAATCCCGATAGGTCCGAATTAGCTCGAAGTCCCCGCGATTGGACGTAATCAACCGCGCACCATGGGTACGGGCGGTCAATGCAATCAGCACGTCGAAGTGGAGGTCGCGCAATTTTCGCGCCTCGAAACCATGATCTCGAACCATTTTGAGAAGAATCTGCCCCGACTCGAGCCAGTCACTCTCTGTAGGCGTAAAGAGAACGTATCTTCGCTCAAAATTGCGAAGAAACGCTTGTTCTGCTTGCGTCGAGGCCCCACGCCAGAGCTCTGCCATGACAACGGTGGAGGTGCGGACCAGTTCATCGAGCGAGTCGATGCGCTGGTCATGACAGTTGGTGCGAAATTGGTCGATGAGAATCGAACTGTCGAAAATGACCATCTTACCGGTCGTAATTCTCAAACTTTAGCTTGCCGCCGTTTTCCTTCATCAGCTTCTTGAAATCCTTCAGCTTCAGAATTTCGCGCAGGGCAACGTGCACCGCTTCGGTCCTGGACTTGACTCCCAGCACGCGCACGGCTTCATCCGCCAATTTTGTGTCCAGCCGAATCGATGTCAAAGTTACAGGCATGGCTGCTCCTTCTGTATATATGAATATCGCCCAATATATATACAGCCGTCAAGGGGCTTCCATTCGGCCCAGCTCCCGCAACCCGTCAGCCAATGAGTGAACAACCCCCTAATCCGGATAAGCCTCGCCAGCCTTCACAACCCGAATCATATGATCGGTAAATATCGCATGGCCCCCGGGCAGTTCCACCTTGGGCATGTGGCAACTCACGCATTTATCTTTCGCCACCGAACAGCTCTTGATTGCCATCCCAGCAGCTACAGCAGTCGTTTTCGCCTCCCCATGGCAAGCCTGGCATTTTGCGTCGTAGAAAGCGTCATCGTGGTTCACGGGCTGGTGCGGGTTGTGGCAGGCCAGGCAGCTGATCCGTGGGTCGTTGCCCACAAAGCACTTGCTGTTCTCCAGCCGGTAAGGCTGGAAGCGCACATCCACCGTGCCCTTCCAGTTGTTGCGGATCACAGTGTCCCAGGTGCGATGGCATTGCCCGCAAAAGTTCGCGGTGTCCTGGGCGTCCATCTTCTTCAGCGACTTCGGCAGTGTGCTGAAGTTGTCGCGAGCCGCATCGGCCATGTGTTTTTCCGCACCCTCATGGCAGCGATCGCAATCCAGGCCAGGCCGCATTTTATCCAGCGTCAGTTTCGCGCCTTCGCTGGCGGCGGTCGCGTGGCAATTGAAGCATTGCAGCGTCTCCCACGGAGTGATTTTGCGCCCCATGGCTTCAATCAGATTCTTTGGATCCGTCTTCCCATCTCCGGGCGTGGTTCCGAGCCCGTTTTCACGCGGAAAGTAGCTCACCAGGCCTTCATACAAGCTCCCGTCCTTCTCCAGAACCCAGGTCTGCGATTTCTGCCCGAACATCCAGTGGATAGGCACGGTCAGCGAGTCCTTCCCGTCTGAAACCGTGTAAGTGCTCTTGCCGTCTTTGGTCTCAACCGTGTAGGTGTACCCGCCCTGCTCAACGGTCAGCCTGGGATGTGTCAGCAGCACCGGATCGTTCTCCACCGGTTCCAGCGCGTGGCGCATGGGCGCATGGGCGTACGATGTCGCCACCCCCACATGGCAGGTGGCGCAGGTAACCGGAGCGGCCGCAGCCTTTGCCGTCTGAGCCAACTGCGGCGACCCCGAGGGAAATCCCCAAAGCAGCCAAATCAACGCGGCCACCCCGGCGCTTGCCGCCAGCCGTCCCAGGCTACTTTTGCATCCCAAGGCAAACCAACCGCTCACGGTACGCTTCCTCTCTCTTTCCAGTGCGGGAGTACATCGCGGCCAGCGCCATATGCGCCTCCATGTTGTCAGCGTCCCGCTTCAGCACCTGATTCAGTACTTCTGTGGCGCGTTTCACGTCTCCAGCTTCGGCCAATGACCGGCCCAATGCAATTTGCGCCATCTCGATGTCCGGCACTCGCGCCAGGGCAGCTTCGGCTTCCGGCTGGGCTTCTGCAAAACGCCCGGCAAACATCAGCGCATAGGCCAGAATCGCGTGTGCCGCTGCGTTAGACGGCGCAACCTCCACTTCGCTTTTGAACTGATCGATGGCCAGATCCGGACCGTGCATAAACAACAACACCCCATAGTAAAAATGCAGGTTCGGTACCGTCGGATAGCGCTCAAACAGCTTTCTGAACATGCCATCCGCCGTCTGGCTGTCCCCGGAAAGAAAGACATACCCAGCACTGCCCGCGGCCTCAACCAGCTCCCGCCCCTCCGCGGGGAAATCCTTGGGCAGCGTGGTGTTTCTCATCCCGGCCAACCCCAGTCCCAGCAGCAGGTCCGGATCGTCAATGTGCTTGGAAGCAAAGAACTGGTACTGCAGCATCGCATCCTGAAACCGTCCGGCGCGAGCCAGCATTTGCGCCAGGTGGTAGCGAATAATCTGCTCGTTGCGTGGCTCGTTTGCCGCGCCTTTTTTCACTCCCTCGTCCAGATCGCGCAGCGAATCGTCATAAGCCCCGGTCTCGTACTCGCTCAACCCGCGCAGTGCAAGGGCCGGCGCCGCGCCCGGCTTTAGCTCCAAAACATGGTTCAGCGCATCGATTGCCGCCGGAAAATTGTTGGCGCCGTACTGCAGCAGGCCTATATAAAACCAGCCCTCTGCCCAGTCGGGCTTCAATTGAGTGGCCTGGCCATAGAGTTCAACCGCCAGGGGAACATTTCCGCTGTCGCGTGCCGCCGCCGCGCGACCCGCCAGGTCGTCGAATTGCGCCGCCTGCTGAGCGTTTCCGAAACCAGGCCCACCAATCAACAGCGCGAAAACCAGCAAAATCGGCAGCCACAGACCCGTCGAATTCGCGACCCGACGCGCTCTGATTTGCTGTTTGCGGTACGAGACGATCTTTGTGACGGCTTCGGAAATAGGCGCAACAAGCATCGCCGGCTGGATTCCTAAGGAGAATTCACTTCCGGCGCGCCAACAACCCCGCACCTCGAAACTGATACTAGCACGGCGCAGACTCAACTGGCGGAGGTTTGGATAGACACTCCCGCCAATCGCACCAACGCGCTCTCGGCGCGAAACTTGCCGCTGTCCAGCCTTGCGCGCCGGTGCTATCGCCTATCCCGAGAAGCTGCGATCTACTTCGCCGCGCTGGCCGCCGCAAACACCTGCTCCGCGCTGGTTGTCCCTTCCACTCGCTCCGTCTTCTCCACACCGAACCCGATCCATCCGGAATTCACACCCTCGGTCATCTCTTCAAATGCCCACGTCCCACCCTTGGGAAATCCCATGTATTCCAGGGTGCCCGCCCAGGCTTCCCGCGGAATCGCCTGCGCTTTCACATCGCGGCCCAGCACCTTGCCCAGCGCGGCCGCCAGCTCATCGGAGCTCACCAACGAACCGAGCTCGATCACGCGCTTTCCTGTCCACTCACTCGTGAGCAGCTTCGCCACCTCGGCACCGATGTCCTCGGTGGCCACCATGGGCAACTTCCGTTCCGTCGGCGTGTAAAAAATGGGAAATGTGCCGCCCTGCGCCGCCTGCAGGCCGAAAAGGTAGTTCTCAAAAAATCCCCCGGCCCGCACAAACGCTATTGGAACGGGCAAATCGCCCAGGCCTTCTTCCAGAAGATGAGTCGCGGTAATCAGCCCCAGGCCGCTGCTCTTCTCCGACCCCATCGACGACAGCGCCACCACCTTCGGCGGCGCGGACCTGGCCAGAGCTTCCCTGTAACTTGCAATCACCGCCTTCGCCTCCCTGAAGTCGCGCGAGGGCGTCTGACTGGGCGGCATCATCAAATACGCTCCCTCAACTCCATTGAGCGCTTCCGCCAGCGAAGCCGAATCTTCCCATTCGCCCTTCACCAGCTCCACTCCCTTGTCTTTCCATCGAGCGGCCTTGGCTTCGTCGCGCACCAGCGCCCGAACCTGCTTGCCCGTCTCCAATAGACGTCGTGCCGTTGCTCCGCCTACGTGGCCCGTAATGCCTGTGACTAGAAACATGCTCGTTTCCCTCCAGGCATTCAGATGCAGCCCCCGTCCATCCGTCGCAATCCCTTTTGCGAGTCAGGCCGCTGAGAATCTCAAGGCTTTGAAAGGGCATGACTTCACAGCTTGGTGAAAAACTCTTTTCGGAGGGAGGCGGGGGTTTTAGAGGCTGCGGAAAAACTCATTGCTTTGAAAGGGCACGACTTCAGTCGTGCCACAAAGGCAATAGAATCAACGTGGGCTTTAGCCCCTGCGGGATGTCTTCCGGCAGTTTCATCCAAATTCCCGCGTTTTCCCGCAGCCGCCTAGTCCGTGCGAAGTGCGGTCATTGGCTCAACCCGCATCGCCCGCCATCCAGGCACCAAACCCGCAATCAGAGCCGTCGCCATCAGAATCAAAGCCGCCGCGCATATACTCGCCGGATCTGCGGGACGCACGTCCGCCAGCATCGCGGTGAGCGAGCGTGTAAGCATCAGGCTTAGCGCGAAGCCGATGGCGATGCCCCATGCAGCCAGCCAGGCCGCGCCCTTTACCACATCAAGCATGATCACCAACCTGTCCGCGCCAAAAGCCATGCGTACTCCGATCTCGAAAGTCCGCTGTGCCACCGTAAAAGCAACGGTGCCGTAGACTCCCATTGTTGCCAGCAGCAGCGCCACAAGAGCAAAGCCTGCTGTCAATACCGCGCGGAACCGATGTGTGGCAACGGAGTTGCTCACCATGCGGTCCATCGTGGTAAAACGAAGCGCAGCCAGCGGATTGACGCTGCGAATCGTCCGTTCTGCGGCCGGCATCAGGGACAGCGGCGTTACCCGCGTGCGCAACACAATGTGAATCTGATTCGCGAAAAACGGATGCTGCGTCATTGGCATATACAGCGCAGGCCCCGGCTTGTCCGCGGGAGAATCCTGCCGTACATCGCTCACCACGCCAACAATCGTCATCCACTTGTCCGTGTCCAGCCCGCACCGGATCTGCTTTCCCACCGGATCGGCATCTCCAAAGCTTTGCCGCGCCAGCGATTCGCTGATGACAGCTACCATCGCGCTCTTATCCGTGTCCTGGGCGCCAAAGTCGCGGCCGCGCTTCATAGGGATTTCCATCGTGCGAAAGTACCCCGGGCTTGCAACACTGAACAGAGCCCAGGGTTTGTGATCCGGTGAGACCGGCGCTCCACCCTGGGTTTCGTAATAGCCGTTTGAGCCGTACTCCCCGGTCGGCAGCCCCATAATTCCCGCCGCACGTTCCACGCCGGGTATCGCTCCCAGCTTCGTAAACATCTCGTCGAACTGCCGCAATGCCCGGCGATAATCCTCATCCGCGTGTGCCGGCACATCCGCGTCCACCACCAGCAATTGCCGCACGTCATATCCCATGTCACACGCCGTCAGTTCCATCATCGTATGCAGCAGCAATCCTGCCCCCACCGAAAGAACAAACGTTGCTGCCACCTCAGCAACCACCAGGCTGTTACGCAGCGCCGTGGAACGTTTCGAGTTCATGCCGCGCAAGATGTTCTGCTTCAACGCCTCCGCTGGATCCACCCGCGCTGCGCGTAGCGCGGGTACCAGCGAAAATAGAACAGCTGTCAGCACCGAAACGCCCAGCGTAAAAGCAAGCACCGGCAGACTCAGGTGAATTTCGACGGCACGAGGAAGCTCGCGGGGAGCGTTGGCCACCAGCAGTTGCACCGTCGGCCACGCCAGCAGAATGCCTGCCAGCCCGCCTGCCAGCGCCATCATTAGCCCCTCCAGCAGCACCGGGCGCATCACCTGCCAACGCGACGAGCCCAGGGCGCGGCGTATCGCAAGCTCGCGCTGCCGCTCCAGCGAACGCACAAGCTGCAGATTGGCGACATTTACGCACGCAATAAGCAAGATGATGGCGACACCCGCCCACAACAGCAATAAGGTTGAGCGAGCGCTTCCTGTCATCGCGTCCTTTAGCGGAACAGCGGCAAATTCCTTGTTGCGGTTATCCGCTGGATAGGCGGACTGCAACCGCTTTGCAAGCTGGCTAAGCTCAGACTGCGCGCTGCTGAAGCTCACTCCCGGACGCAACAGTCCAACTACTTTGTAATTGAAAGCCGTCCGGGAGAGCGACTCCGGCTCGAGCGAAGCTGCTTCCCACACCTCTGTGTTATCCGGGAAGTCGAACCCGTTTGGCAGCACACCGGCGATCTCGATTGCCTCGGTCTCGACATGCAGCACCTGCCCTACAGCCGCCTGTGCGCTTCCAAAGTTCTCCCGCGCAAAGTGCTCGCTCACCAGTGCCGTCCGGTGCGTCTTTCTATCGTCAAACAAACGCCCGGCAATCGGTTGCAGATCGAAAACGCGAGCAAAATCCGTTTCCACCCACGTCACCTTTGTATACACGCCGTGATCCCGCAACTGCACGCCTTCATTCCCGCCTAAGTACAGGCTCATCGCCTCGAAGCTTCGCACCTGTTGGCGCACGTCGATGGCATCCGGACCCGTCATGCGGGGCGTTGTGTGTCCTGTGTTGCTCCAATGCGTGTTTAGGTACGCCAGCCTGTCGGCATTCCTGTAGGGCAAAGGCGTCAGTAGTACCGATTCCACAACAGTGAAAATTGCCGTGTTTGCGCCGATGCCAATCGCCAGCGTTATAACCACGCTCGCCGTAAACGTGCCATGCCGCCAAAGCTGCCGCGCGGCAAACCGAAGATCGCCTGCGATGGAGCGAACGTGGTTTTCCCAGCCGTAGGATTGCGCTGTGTCCTTGGCGGCCGCCAGACTGCCCAACGCGATGCGCGCCAACCGCATCGCGTCCTCCGTCGACTCACCACGTTTGCGCCGCTCGTCGATTGCCATTACGAGAAACTGCTCGAGCTCCTCGGCTGTCTCGTCGTTCCGCCGCTCGCGCCCAAAAAGGTTCCGCACACCGTAGGACAATTGGCGCCATACGCTCATCTCAGGCCTCCGCGCTCAGCAACCGGGTAACCGCCGCCACGCGTCTTGTCCAATCCGCCGTCTCTTTCGCAAGCTGGTTCTCTCCCGCCGCGGTCAACGTGTAGAATTTGGCGCGCCGCGAGTTTTCCGTCTGACGCCACGCGGAGTCGACCCAACCGGCGCGCTCCACCCGTTGCAGCGCCGTCATCAACGAGCCCGGATTTGCCTTGAATACTCCCCGCGAAACCTGCTCCACCCGCCGGGCTATCCCAAAGGCATGCATAGGCTCCAGGCTCAAGGTCTTCAGGATCAGCATGTCCAGCGTCCCCTGAATCACATCTGTACCCGCTTCTTCCATGACCAGAAAGATACGCACGACTCCCCTTGACTGTCAAGGGTTGATCGTCAAGATGTGAACGTCAACGGTATATCGCTACCGATATCGTGTCCGCTGTCCACTGTTCCCTATTTCATCCGCGCCGCGCTATGATGATTGCCACACGCAAGCGGGCTGTCGAGGAGGCTTCAATGAGCGAAACCCAAACCACAAGCGCACACAAACAGGGACGCCGCGAATTCCTGAAGGCCGGCGGAGCCATGACCGCCGCATTGCTCACCACTGGGGCGCTGAAGGCCGATTCGCCCAAATCAATGCCCGCGCTGCCGTCAAACCCCCTCACGCCAGCGGCCATGCCCACGCGCAACCTGGGCAAAACCGGCTACAAAGTGGGCATCTTCTCGCTCGGCGGCCAGGCGTCGCTCGAGCGTGGCAACAACTTTGACGTGGCCGTGCCCATCATCGAGCGCGCTCTCGACCTGGGCGTCAACTACATCGATACTTCGTCCATCTATGGCGGACCCGCGCGCTGGAGCGAGCAGTACGTCGGCAAGGTAATGGCGCACCGCCGCAACCAGGCCTTCCTCGCGACAAAAACAAAGGAGCGCACCCGCGACGACTCCATGCGCATGATCGATAAGTCGCTCGAGCTGCTCCAAACCGACCACGTCGACCTCTGGCAACTCCACGACATCGGCACCATGACCGATGTGGATGCGGTCTTTGCCAAGGGCGGCGCGATCGAAGCGCTCGTCGAAATGCAGCAGCAAAAGGTGGTTCGCTATCTCGGCATCACCGGCCACTACCGGCCCGAAGCGCTGATGGAGTGCATCAAGCGTCACCCCTTCGACACCATTCTGATGGCCATGAACGCCGCCGATCCGCACCACTACAGCTTCAATGACGAGCTGCTCCCGCTGGCCGTCGAGCGCCAGATGGGCATCATCGGCATGAAGGTCCCGGGACGCAGCCGCCTTCTCTCCAGTTGGACACCGCCTTCGATCGAAGCGCAGAAGCACTCCTGGGAAGGCATGACCATCCAGACCGATAAGCCCGGCACGCTCACCATGCGCGAAGCAATGTTCTACACGCTCTCACGCCCGGTAAGCACCGTCATCATTGGCTGCGACACCATCGCTCAGCTGGAAGAGAATGTGCAACTGGCGCGCGACTTTACGCCGCTGAGCGACAAGCAGGCGACCGAACTGGTAGCGCGCGCCGGACCCTGCGCAAAACCATCGCTCTTTTTCCGTTTCTACGACCGCCCTTAAGTTTAGGAAGAACCCCATGCGGAGGGAGGCGGGGGTCTCAACCCCCGCCAAAAGCCGACAAATTCACCTTGGGCTTCAGCCCCGGAGCGAAATCAGCTCGCCGGTTTCTGCACAAGATACTCGTCCAGCATCTCCGCAACCAGCACACAAGTCGGCACCGAAACCATGGCTCCCACAACGCCTTCCAGCGCAGATCCCACCAGCAATGCCACCAGAATAGCCAGGCTCGGCAGGCCCACCCTGTTCCCCATAATGCGCGGAGTCAGGTAAGAGTTCTCAACCTGAAGATAAACTAGGTAAAAGATCCCCACTCCCAGCACCCGGCCCCACGAATCAATCGCCGCTACCAGCATGGCCAGCCCAATGCAGATGGCTGCGCCCAGCACTGGAATGATGTTGAGCAATCCGGTAAGCACACCCAGGGCATAAGCATAGCGGATGTCCAGCATCACATAGAGGGACGTGCTCGCAAGTCCGAGAATGAGCATAAGGCTGCCTTGACCCAGCAGCCATTTGCCCATGCGAATCTCTGCCCGCCGCAGCGTCCTGTCCAGCCGATCGCGGTTTTCATCCGGCACAATCGACAGAAACCAGCGATACGCCTCCTCGCCTTCCAGAATGAAATAGATGGTAAGAATCAGGCCCATCGCCATGTCGAACAGCACCCCGGCCCAATTCCGGATCGATAGAACCAGATAAGTCGCCGCCTGGCTTGCGAAATCCTGAACCCGCGAAATAATCTCGTCGGTGTTCAGGCTGCTTGCAAACGGAAGAGATTGTAGCTTCGCCAGGATTCCCGGCAGGCGCGTAGGCATCTCCCGTGCAAACTCGTGCAAGTCCCTTATTACAGGCGGGAGAGCCAGGAATCCGAAAGCAGTAAGCGCGGCAGCCACCAGCACCAGCAGGAAAAGGATGGCCGAGCCCTTAAACGGCTGCCATTTGCCAATCCGAATCAGCGAGGTAGTGCGCACAATCGGCGTCAGCACTACAGCAAACAGTGCGCTCACATACAGCAGCATCAGCACATCGCGAATGAGCCACGCCAGGTAACACGCGAACAGCAGCGCAAATCCAAACACGATGTCGCTGCGAAGACTGCGCGGCCCTCCGGAAGTTTCAGTCATGCCTTGCCACTATTCCCTGTTCCCTATTCCCTGCTTTACTGATCCCCGCTAAGAATCGACCCCACAATCCCGCCCAGCAACGCCCCTCCGGCTGCCGGCCCCACCTGCCGCGACTCGCCGCCGCCCCGCGGCAAATACTCGCCGATCTGGTGTGCCAGCCGGGAAATCGGCAGCG
>Ga0302270_10003639_pt1 | contig 14577 bp, 12 predicted proteins | sample III_Bog_E2_3_FD_198773 | JGI IMG/M metagenome (GOLD analysis project Ga0302270, IMG submission 198773) | Peat permafrost microbial communities from Stordalen Mire near Abisko, Sweden - III_Bog_E2_3 | ecosystem: Environmental > Terrestrial > Soil > Wetlands > Peat | place: Sweden: Abisko... | reverse complement strand
TCAGCGTTTGCAGAGGGTTGGGTGAAGCAATTCGGAAACATCAAATTCCTGATTGTTTCGATCGGGACCGTTGTCTTCTTTACACTCTTGCTGGTCACTGGAAACACGATGGCAATCTCCGTGCGCGAGCGAACGAATGAACTGGGCGTACTCAAGGCCATCGGATTCCCTGATCGCCTCGTTCTTGGATTCATCCTGGGAGAGTCAATGGTGATCGCTCTTGCCGGTTGTGTGGGCTTGCTGCTCGCGATGGTGGCTATTCCAGTGCTTGGCCGCGCCATGGCTGGTCTGCTGCCGCAGCTTCTCATTACTGCCAAAACGTTGGCATACGGTGTCATCGCCGCTCTCCTGGTCGGCTTTGCCAGCGGAATTCTTCCCGCCTATGGCGCCATGCGCATGAGCGTGATCAATGCCCTTCGGAGGGTTTGAGAATGATGCCAAAACTCATCTTCGGTACAGTGATCACTCTGGCGGCCATCGCTGCCTTGCTCCTGATCTTGGTCATCGTGGGCGGCATCGTTGCCGGATTGCTGGCGCCGATTATCGGATCGGTGCCGGTTTCCTATAACTTCCGCAGCATTCGGGCGCGCTGGACTTCCACCATCGTGGCCATTCTGGGCATTGCCGGCACGGTCGGCGTCTTCGTGGCCATGCTTTCGCTGGCGCGCGGTTTCCGGGCCACGCTTGTGGCCTCAGGTTCGCCCGACGATGCGCTCGTGATGCGAGCCGGCTCAACCACTGAAATGATGGGCGGCATCACTCTCGATTCCGTAAAGCTGGTGCAGGATAAACCAGGTGTCGCACGCGATGCCTCTGGCCAGCCGCTGGTCACACAAGAGGTCGTCGGCGTCGTTCCGATACCGCTGATCAGCACAGGCACTGACGCGAATGTGGAGGTGCGCGGCGTTGCGCCCAACGTGCTCGAAATCCGCAAATTCGTCAAGATCGTTCAAGGGAGGATGTTCCATTCCGGCCTGGATGAGCTCGTCGTCGGCAAAAATGCCTCGAAAACCTACGCGGGCCTGACCGTCGGAAACACCGTGGCCTTCGGTGGTGGCGAGTGGAAGGTGGTAGGGGTATTCGACGCAGGCGGATCGTCGTTCGATTCCGAAGTGTGGTGCGACGCGCGCATCCTGAACGAGGTGCTCAAGCGCCCGGAAAACATCTTCCAATCTGCCACCGTTCACCTCACTTCGCCCGCGGCCTTCGACAGATTCAAAGATTCCATCACTTCCGATCCCCAATTGAATTTGGAAGTGGAACGCGAAGTGGATTACTATGCGAAGCAATCCTCGGCCATGACGCAGCTGATCACCGTATTGGGCGGCCTGGTGGCTGCCATTATGGCCATCGGCGCGGTATTCGGCGCCCTCAACACGATGTACTCGGCCGTCGCCGAACGAGGGCGCGAAATTGCCACCATGCGCGCGCTTGGCTTCTCGAGTATGAGCGTCATCCTTTCATTCCTGTTCGAAGCGCTTCTGATTTCGTTCATCGCCGGCATTATCGGGTGTCTCGCAGTGCTTCCGCTGAACGGCATGACCACGCAGACCATGAACTTCTCGACCTTCTCAAACATAGCCTTCGCCTTCAAGATCACTTTCAGCTTGCTTGTGATGGGAGTGGTTTTCGCGTTGGCCATGGGTGTTCTCGGCGGCTTGCTGCCCGCCGTGCGCGCGGCGCTGCGCCCCGTCGCCGTCGCCCTGCGTGAGTTGTAGGGAATCGATCACAAAGGCACAGTGACATAGAGCCTTCTGGAAACAGACACAATGATCCTTCTCCGTAGCGAATAACCTACGCTGCGTTCGATTGAATCCTGGGTCTTAGGCAACGGGTGATATATTGCTCGGCAGCCGAGAGACACACCTCAAATTCCTGCTTAATTCCGCGGGACGACCGCGATCCACGATGGCCGGATAGCTGATTCGGCTTGTGCGGAATCAGCTCGGACGGTACGACTGGCGAGAGAAGATGCTGCGCGAGGGGAAGCAATGAAAAATTCACGTCGAGAGTTTTTTAAGAGGGCGGCGGTTACTGGCGCAGGTGTTGCCGCCGGCGGCCTGGTTCCGCAGGCAGCTTCAGCCTGCATGGCCTGGCGCGGAGCACGTGTCAGGGGTTCATCGCCGGCAAGGAAGCGGCGGGGGAGAAAGCCTAGGCTGCGTTCCCCCGGGCGCTAGGGTTTCGCCGGCAGTTTCGGTGGATCGGTCACGTACTCATCGCCCACGCGCGCCAGGATCTGCTGACGCCGGTCGTCGAGCAGCTTCAATTGGCTCGTGACTGCAATGAACTCTTTCTGTTCATCGGCGCTCAGCTCTGGCTGAGACGCGTCCTTCTTGTGAGCGTCATCGATCTTGTTGAGCTCGTCGAGCCGCGCCTGCAGCCGCGGCATCTCGCGATCGATCAGGATGGGCCGGATCACCGTCGTCTTCGCGCGCCCGCTGGCCAGGTCGTTGCGATTGTTCTCGCCCCATACCGGCAGAATGCCCACATGGCCCAGCTCAACGCGCACGCCGCCCGGCCCGTAGTCCTTGCGCACGGCTGAAAATAATCCCATCATCGAGTCGCGCGGATCGCCATCCTTGTCCGGCATGAGGCCATCCACATAGGTGCGGGATTGGTTCGACAGGAAATTTCCCAGCGAATAAAAGATCACCGTATTGCGCCCGTCCACGGTTGTGTAGGTCTCGAGCGGCTGCAGCACGTGCGGGTGATGGCCCACGATGACGCTGGCGCCGGCATCGAGCATCTTGTGCGCAATGTCCACGTCCTCAGGGCGCGGCGCGGGCGCGTACTCAATGCCCCAGTGGATGGAAACCACCAGCAGATCGCACTGGCCGCGCGCTGCCTTCACGGCCGCAATCACTCCCGCCTCGTCCATGCCCGACGCACCGCCCGATTCACCCGGATACGGAAAGAAGTTCACATGCGGCTGGTCGTCCTTGTCAGGGTTGCGATTGCCATTGAGCCAGCGCGTCATGCCCAGCCAGCCCACCTTGATGCCGTTGGCCTCGGTGATTGTTGGCTGCCAGCCGGTTTGAGCCGTATCACCGGAGCCGGCAAACAGCAGTCCTTCGTCGCGCAGATGCTCACGCGTCTCGGCAAATCCCGCCCAGCCCTGGTCCATGACGTGGTTGTTGGCAAAGGAAACAATCTTGACGCCGCTCGCCTTGAGCGCATCGAGCAGCACCACAGGCGCGTCGAACATGAAAGGCTTAGAGCCCTTGGAGTGAGCGGGCGCGACCGGCGTTTCAACGTTCACAAAGCCGAAGTTCGCAGTCTTGAAAACGTCGCTCACGTCGCTGAACAGCGCCTGCCATCCCGCTTCATCGGGCCCGGCAGAGGCTGCCGCCTCGCGTACGGCCTGGTGCGGAATGACATCGCCGGCCACGGCAAAACTCGCCTGGCCCAGATCGTGCGGATAAGGAACCACGACCGCAGCCACGGGGATCGAGCGGTAGCCGGCAAGCAGGATGGCAGCGATCAACCCCACCGCCAGCAGATCCCCGATGAGACGCCTGCCTTTTTGCACCGCCCAAACCATTGCTCGCACCACTCCCCGCCGCCACCAGCATACAGGTTCAGCGAGGCGCCAGAAGGACTTACCCGCGCACCGGAAGCGCGAATGAAACGGTTTTGCCGCTCGCGGCCATAAGCAACCCGTTTTTTGCCGCCCCCGAGCGGTCCTTGTGCCTTTCGCGTCTATCTGTTACAGGAACAGTAACCAAAAGCTGGTACCCTGAATTCTGAGGAAATTTCCCTGGAAAGGCCGGCCTTCCCGGTCCGGCGTGCTGAAGCATGGCTGAGTTCGTTATCAAGTTGGCGGATGAGCGTGGGCGGGTGCAGGAGCAGGTGCAGACCGCGGCCACGGCCGATGAACTGCGCAATCGATTCATCCATGCCGGCTACCACGTATTCTCAGTCCGCGCGCGCTCGGGTTTCGGCGGGCTCTCGCGGCGCAAGGTCAAGCTGGAGCCCTTCCTCATCTTCAACCAGCAGTTTCTTACCCTCATCAAGGCCGGCCTTCCCATACTTGGGTCGCTGAATATGCTGGGCAAGATTCAGAAAAACGCCAACTTTGCCGCGCAGTTAGAAGACGTGGCCAAACGCGTGAAGACCGGCGAGGCGCTTTCGGCAGCATTCGAAGCGCAAAGCGGGTTTCCCGTCATGTACACCACCACTTTGCTGGCCGGAGAACGCTCAGGCAACCTGCCTGAGGTGCTCGACCGCTACGTCAACTTCCAGAAGGTTGCGCTCACTCTGCGCAAGAAGTTGGTGGGCTCGCTCATCTACCCCAGCGTGCTGCTCACGTTGGTCTGTTCGCTGCTCATCTTCATGTTCACCGTCGTCATTCCGCAGTTCGCCAAGCTCTACGAGCAGATCGGCCAGAATCTTCCCGTGCTCACCCTCGCCCTGCTCTCGTTTGGCAAGTGGATGCAGCACAATATCCTGTGGCTGGCACTGGGCGTTGTTGTGCTGGCCTTCGCGGTTTACCGGTTCTCGCTCACCGAGCGCGGCAAAGACACCATCGACGGCGTCCGCGTTAAAATGCCGATCTTTGGCAAAATCTGGCTCAAGTACCAGGTGGCGCTGTTCGCACGCACGCTCTCTACCTTGCTCACCGGTGGATTGCCGCTCGTCCCGTCCCTTGAAACCGCGGCTCGCGCCATCTCGTCGCGCCGCGTCTCCAAGGCCGTATTCACCTCCATCGAGACCGTGCGCGAAGGCAAAAGCCTGGCCGATTCGCTGGAGGGAACGGGCGTGTTTCCCGATCTCGCCACTGAAATGATTACTGTGGGCGAGCAGACCGGCGCGCTGCCACAAATGCTCAACTCCGTCTCCGATTTTTTCGAAGAAGACGTCTCTACTGCGCTCGCCGCCGCGCTCGCCCTCATTGAGCCGGCCATCCTTATCGTCATGGGCGTAGTCGTCGTCTTCATTCTCATCTCGCTCTACCTGCCCATCTTCTCGCTGGGCCAGGGCAACGGAATGTAGGGAGTCACCTTATGGCCGATCAAAACGTTGTCATGTTGCCAGTCCCGATCCCGCTGGACGAGACCGCCCAGGCGCAGGCGCTCGCCCAGCGCTATCGCGCCGAATTCGTCGACCTGAAAAACTTCAAGATTCAGCACGAACTGCTGCGCACCGTCCCGGTGGAGCTGATGTTCCGCTACAACTTTGTCCCCATCGAGCAGTTGCAGGATACGCTGGTGATCGCCGTCAGCGATCCCTCGCGCCTGATGGTGCTGGACGAGATCGCCGGCCTGCTCGGTCATCACATTGTTGCCCGCGTAGCTACGCTCTCGCAGATCACCGATCTGCTAAAGAAAACTGAACAATCGCAGCGCGTGCTCGATGAAGCCAGCGAGGGGCTCACCTTCGACGTGCTCACCGGAGACGAAAACTCCGACGAAAACATTTCCATCGAGAAGCTGACTAGCGAAGAAGACATCAGCCCCATCATTCGCCTGGTCGACACCACCATCTTTACAGCACTCGAGCGCCGCGCCTCAGACATTCACATTGAGACAAATGACGATTCAGTCGTGGTGAAGTACCGCATCGACGGCGTGCTGCAGGCAGCCATGGCGCCCATCGCGCGCGAACATCACGCCACCATCCTGTCGCGCATCAAGATCATGAGCGAGTTGGACATTGCCGAGCGCCGCGTGCCCCAGGACGGGCGCTTCCGGGTGCGCTACAAGGGCAGGCTGATCGACTTTCGCGTGTCGATTATGCCGACGATTCATGGTGAGAATGCCGTGCTCCGCGTTCTCGACAAGGAATCGATGAGCGAGAAGTTCCGCCACTTGACGCTCGATGTGGTGGGCTTCGCTGAGGAGGATCTGCGCCGCTTCCGCCGCTATATTCGCGAGCCCTATGGCATGGTGCTGGTCACCGGGCCCACAGGTTCCGGAAAAACCACCACGCTGTACGCGGCGCTGAACGAAATCAAGAGCGACGAAGACAAGATCATCACCATTGAAGACCCGGTGGAATACCAGATTCGCGGGATTACGCAGATCCCGGTGAACGAGAAAAAAGGACTCACCTTTGCCCGGGGACTGCGCTCGATTCTGCGCCACGATCCTGACAAGATCCTGGTAGGCGAAATCCGCGACCAGGAAACTGCGCAGATCGCCATCAACTCTGCGCTCACCGGTCACCTTGTGTTCACCACCGTGCACGCCAACAACGTGGTTGACGTGCTGGGCCGCTTTCTGAACATGGGGGTTGAGGCCTATAACTTCGTATCGGCGCTTAACTGCATCCTGGCTCAGCGCCTGGTACGCACCATTTGCGAGTATTGCGCGCACACCGTTTACTATGACGATGAAACCCTCGCCATCGCGGGCCTTAATGTGGACGAATGGCGCGGCTTTGGGTTTCGCGAGGGCGCAGGCTGCATGGAATGCGGAGGAACAGGCTACCGCGGCCGTACCGCAATTCACGAGTTGCTGGATTTGACCGACCCGATCCGGGAGTTGATTCTGGATAAGAAGCCGACCTCTGAAGTACGCAAGCTTGCCCGCAAAGAAGGCATGAGCTTTCTGCGCGAATCGGCGTTGGAGCGGGTGCGGCGCGGCCTCACAACGCTCAAGGAGATCAATAAGGTAACGTTTATTGAGGCATCCCGATAGTGAAATCGATCCTGAACAAGGCGAAGATTGGCTCCAAGCACCCTGGACGTCCCCCGGCGGCAGTGGAGATTACTCCTGACGGAGTTCTGGCAGCCGTCCGCCACGGCGGACCCGGCTCGGGTGAGGCGCCTGTCTACGCATTTGTGTCTTTGCCGTCCGGCGCGCTGATTCCAGGCATCGGTGAGCCCAACATTCGCGACGTCGACGCCGTCACAGCGGCCTTTCGTTCTGCTCTCGGCCAGGTGGCTCCGCACACGCGCGCCGTCACGCTGGTGCTGCCGGACACCGCCGTCCGCATCTTTGTACTGGACTTCGATTCCCTGCCCACGCGCGAAGCCGACGTCCTTCCGGTACTGCGCTTCAGGCTGCGCAAGATGGTCCCCTTCGATGTGGAGCACTCCGGAGTCACCTACCAGGTTCTGTCGCAAAGCGCATCGGAGTGCAGAGTGCTCACAGCGGTGCTGCCGGGCCCGATTCTTGCCGAGTATGAAGCGGCCGTGCGCGGCGCGGGATACGAGCCGGGCGCGGTTCTGCCCTCAAGCCTGGCGGCCCTTGAAGCCATCGATTCAATGGAGGCTGTACTGGCGGCCAACGTGAGCCCGCTGGCGCTGACCACCTCAATTACCAACGGCAACGACCTGCTGCTGCATCGCACGCTCGACCTGCCGGAAAATCCTCCCTTGCGGCTCTCCGAAATTCAGCGCGGCATTGCGGTGGCCGCGGCTTATTTTGAAGACAAGCTGCAGGCGCCTGCTCGCGAGCTGCATTACTCCGGCTGTTATCCAACAGCCGAGTTCGCCCAATGGATCGACAACCCCGAACTGACCGTGGTTGATCTGGTTCCGCGCCCTCAAACCGGGGCCGTCACTTCACTTGGAAACGCGTGCATTGCGGGAGCCACCGGCGCACTGGCGGGGGCACGATAACCCATGCGTATCACGCTCAATCTCGCCACTCGCCCCTTTGCCGATTATGGACCGGCCCTGAAACGGCTGCGCATCGGCATGGGGATTCTTGCCCTGGTTGCCGTTTGCCTTCTGCTGGGGCTGCGTGCCCTGCACCAGAAGGCCGAACAGGCTCGCGCACGCGAACACTCCCTCGACGGCGATATCGCCCGCGTGAATGCCGAGCGGCAAGGATACCAGGCCATGATGCAGCAGCCGGACAACGCCCGATTGCTTGCCTCGGCCGACGCGCTCAACAAACTCTTCGACGAAAAAGCGTTTTCATGGACGCTGGCGATGGAGAATCTTGAAACGGTTCTCCCTGGCGGTGTGCAGGTGTCGACGCTCGAGCCGGTGCGGGCCAAGGACGGACACATTACCGTACGCTTGCGCGTGATTGGACCCCGCGATCGCGCGGTTGACCTGGTGCGCAACCTGGAGCACTCACGGCGTTTTCTGCTGCCGCGCATCGTAGGCGAGAACTCCGAGACCAGCAATGCTCCGAACCAACGGATGATCCCGGTGAGCGCAACCAATCCCTTCAACTTTGAGCTGCTTGCGGAATACAATCCGCCGACGACGGAGGAAGCCAGAAGCCTGGGCAAGAAGACAGGCGCCGCGCCGATATTGCGCTATGCGCCTGAGCCGGGCGAATCCTCGTTTAGACCCCATGAGGGCCGCATTCCTTACACCGGCGAAAATGCCGCCTCGGGAGGACAGCGATGAGCAACGGCAGTCCGTCGCCCTCCTGGCGCGAGCGCCTTTCTTCGCCCATCACCTGGCACTGGGCCGGATTCGCGGTTCTGCTTGCGCTGGTGATTGCACTTTCAGTCCGCGTGGGCCTTGACTGGGTGGCTACCAATGGCCGCTCCAGCGACGTGCTCGCGGGAAAACAGGTGGAGCTGAAGGCTCTCGACCTGCAGACCGCCCCGCTGCGCGGCCTGGACAAGCGCGTGGATGAAACGCGCTCCCAGATGCGCAGCTTTTATGAGAAGCGCATTCCTCCCGACTACTCGTCCATCTCGTCGCGCATCGGCGATCTTGAGGTTGCTTCAGGCGTGCGCCTGACCCGCGTGCAGTACACACAGGGCAAGCCCGGCTCCGACCTGACACAGATCACCATGGAAGCCGGCATCAGCGGCGAGTATCCGCAGATTATGCGGTTCATCAACAGCCTGGAGCGCGACCCGACGTTTTTCGTCATCCGCGCCATGGCGCTCACCGGTCAACAAGGCGGACAGGTGAACCTGAGGTTAAGCGTAGCCACATGGCTGCGCCCGGCCGATGCTGAAGCCAGCGGATTGCCCTCCACTCCCGAACCTGGCGAAGATACGGCTCAAGTGCCCGCCGCCGGAAGGGAGCACGAGTAGACATGGCCATGCAACTTGGAATCGAAAACAAGCGCCAGGTCTACGTGGTGATTGTTCTGTTCGCAGTTGTTCTCGTGTTCGGCGGCATTGAGCTGTACAACATGTTTACCGGCCCGACGCCAACCAAGAGCACAGTTGCGGCGCCCCCTCTGAACCACCCTGGAACTGAAGCACATCCGGGCGTTGCAGCAGCGGCGGCGGGACCCGAAGCCGTGAAGCTGACCAATGCCGGCATTGATCCTACCCTTCATTTCGATAAGCTGGCCGAGAGTGAAGACGTGCATTACGCGGGAACGGGCAGGAATATCTTCTCTGCCGAATCGGCGCCGGTGGTGATTGAGACCCCTATCAAGAGCGCACGACAAGGCGGGCCTGCGGTGACGGTGCCCGTGGTGGCTGGTCCCCCGAGGCCGCCTGCCATCGACCTCAAGTATTTTGGCTACACGCAAGGCAAGGACAAATCGCTGCGAGCGTTCTTCACGCACGGCGACGACATTTTCATGGCCGCGGTTGGAGAGATTGTCGATCATCGGTACAAGGTGGCCGCCATCAACCCGCTCAATGTGCAGGTGACTGACATGTCGTACAACAACACGCAGACCCTGCCGCTCACCTCGTTCTGAAAACTGGAGCCATGCAGAACGCATCCCCAATCCGTCGCCGGCCAGCCGAAGAGGGCTACATCCTCATCTGGGTCATGTTTCTCCTCGTCATGTTCACCATCGCTCTGTCGGTGGCCGTTCCCGCGATTGGCAAGGAGATTGAGCGCGACCGCGAGCGGGAAACCATGGAGCGCGGCAAGCAGTACATCAGGGCAGTGCAGCTTTACTACAGAAAGTTCCACGCCTATCCGCCCAACGCCGACGCCCTTGTGAAAACCAACGATATCCGGTTTCTGCGCAAGAAATACATCGATCCCACGACCGGCAAGCAGGACTGGAAGCCAATCCTGTTTGGCCAGGCGAAGACGCAGACGTTGGGATTCTTCGGCCAGCCACTGGCCGGCGCTGGTTCGGCCGGCGGCTCGGTGATGGCCGGTGTCGGCCCCAGCGGCGGGGGCGGGATCGGAGGCAGTTCCGGTATTGGTGGGTTGGGATCCTCGGGTTCAAGCTTTGGGTCCTCGAGCTCGAGCTTTGGTTCTTCTGGTTCTAGCTTCGGCTCCTCTTCCGGTACGAGCGGGACTGCACCCTCCACCGGCGCGCCGGGCGATACGTCAGGAAGCTCAGCGTCCGGGGCCGGCGGTACGGGTTCCTCGGGAAGCTCGGGCAATTCGTCTGGCAGTACTGGCCTCAGCGGACAAACGTTTGGCGGCGCAGGCATCATTGGCTTTTCTCCCGCCAGCCAAAAACAGTCCATCCTGATCTACAAAAAGAAGAGCCACTTTAACGAGTGGGAGTTTGTCTACGACCCGCTCACCGAAATGCGAACGCAGTCGGGCAACACGGGGAACATAGGCACGCCGGCCAGCGCGACCAGCACACCGATCGGAAGTCCCGGCATCGGCTCGGGCACGAACTCCACTTCTCCGGTGGCCCCGCCGGCGTCCACGCCTGAAACCACTCCGCAGCAGTAAGAACTCAGCCCTTCTCCCGTCCAAACCGCAAAAGGCCCGCCCCTTGTGAGGGACGGGCCTTTCCTGCGAAAGAACCAAGCCTGAACTTTGCCGTTACACGCTGAAGGAGGAGCCGCAGCCGCAAGTTGACTTGACCTGTGGGTTGTCAAACTTGAATCCAGCCGCTTCCAGCGTCTCGACGTAGTCCACCGTACAGCCATTCAGGTACATCAGCGAGGTTGCATCCACAAAGACCTTGAGGTCCTCGAAGGTAAACACCTTGTCCATCATGCCGCTCTGATTTTCAAAAGCCATGGAATATTGGAACCCTGAACATCCGCCACCCACGACGCCAATGCGCAGCCCGGCCGGATGAGGATCCTGGGTAGCCATGATTTCGCGAACCTTGGCGATGGCCTGCGGCGTTAGGAACAGTGGAGACTTCTTTTCGGTTTCCTGAATGGGTGCGGCCGTTACTGTGGACATGGTTTCTCCAGGGCGTTGATTTGCTTGCCGTTCTCTCTTACTCTACCGTTCCGCAGGCAGGGTTTCAAGCCCGAATCACGGCAGCTACCACGTTCGATGCTCCGTGACGCCCCCAGGTCGCAGAATAAACAGGGTTTGGCGTCGAATTGGCGGTCCGCCCGCGAAGCAGGCTCCAGGCCGAAAGCGGCCGTAACAGAAATTAATCGACCCAGCCGTTCCATTTCGGAGCTATGATATGGCATCCGTGAGGCCCCAGTACTCACGAGCCCGCGCTTTCTCCACGGACCCGCCTGTAGATGGGACCGTCACCCCTGGATGGGAGGTGCGCTATGACTCTTGTACCCATTATGTGGACCGTGTGGGGCGTTATCGTCGCCTCAATGCTCTCGCTTCATATCTATCGCGGGAGCCTGGAGAAGAACGAAGACGACCAGATCTTTCTCGACGATTCTTTTGATCACGAACGGGCCGCCCAAATGGCAATCGTGGAAAAAGTTCAAAAGGTTGAGGTTCCATTACGAATAGCCAAGTGGCTGGCCCTTGGCATGAGCTGTGTTGTCGCCGTTTATTACGTTCGCGACATTATGGTGCAGCTCAACGTCATCCACTAACGCCTGCGAAAGGGTTCGCGGCGGGCGTAGTTCAGCGCAAACAAGGTCATGAGCCCCGGCGGTGGGAGCCTGCCGCCGGAGTTCGGCCCATCGATGGCAACTCGGGTCTGTTAACGGGCCCAGAGAATGCAGGCTAGTCGAACTGGTGGAAGATATCGATGACGTAGTACACGACAACAACAGCCGTCATGCCAATGACAAAGTAAAGTGCCAGCTTCTGATAGGGCTGGACCTTGTTGATCTTGGCAACAATGGAGGCCTGTGCCGACTTCTCGTGCTCGAAGCCATCACCCAAAAAGATCTGGTCTTCTTCGTCTCGTCCCAGACGCGAAATATACAGCTTGATAATCAAGAAGAGCACGATGAAAGTACCCCAAACGGACCAAATAACCGGCGCGTAACCCATAACTGTACCCACCTTAAAAGAATGTTCAGGCCCCAGATGCCAGCGGATTCATTACGGGAACGCGAACTCGCGAGGCGAGGGGCCCTACGGGGTACCATCTTAGCTTCGCGATCATGGCCGTCGTCGTGATACAAGTCACAGGCGTGCGTTCGAGTCTTCGCGGGCAATCACGATGTGGAATGGCGCGCAAACTGCGAACGATTCGATACGGCGCACGGGATGCTCATACCGGGGGATTGTCGGCGATCGTGGCTTGACGGGTGAGGTTCCCGAAGCGCGTCACTTCGGCAGGATGCCGTCGAGAACCGTCATCCCCTTCTCTTATATTGTCCCCGCTTTGAGGGCAGAATCTGTATATCGTCGTCAAGGTAAAGGCGTGATGAGCCGTTCTGGGAGCCGTTCTCAGAAACCTTCACCGGAACGAACTCTCTTGGCGGCAGAAATTCGGGCTCGGCTATCAGCCGCCTCTCGAAGGCGACTTCTGCCTTCGGCTCGAATTTGGGCTCGAATTGCGGAATTGGAACCGAAGCCGGTTCAGGTTCCGGATCGGCAAACGGCGTAAATGTGTGCGCAAGAACGGTGCGCTCTCGCTCGCCCTCGAGGGTCAGAATCGAATCCTCGTCATCCGAGGGCATGTCTTCTATCCGGCTCAGGTTCTTCAGCCCAAGCGAGAAGAGCAGGCCTCTGAGGCCATTCAGCCTCGATTGAGCCTCCTTGGGATGAAGGTCCGGCTGCATTTGCGGCACTTCTGCCGGTACGGGCGGGGCAGCAGGCGACGAAGTTGCCCGCAGCAGGAACTCGCCTGCTCTGAGCGGGGGCTCCTCCCAGGGGGTAGCGCTCTGCATCTCCGTCTCCAACTCAGGTTTGGCGGGCGCATGTTCGACAGGCGCAGACTCGGCAGGCGCGGGCAATGCCGCTTCAGTTGGTTCGACCGGCTTTGGAATCGAAGGGTGCACATGAGATTTCGCCTCGGCCAGCCACCAGGGCATGTCGGCATCTTCAGCCGGCGCCGTCTGAACCAAATGCGGTATGCCCTGCTCCGCTGAGGGCCATTCCGCAATTTCATGTTTTGGCCAGTGCGCTGGCGATTCCGGAGCGGGCGGCGGGGCAGGCTTTGGCGACTCGGGCGTTGACGACTCAGGCTTGGCTGGCTGGGAGGGCGCGGCAGGCACGCTCTGTTCAGGCCAGGAAACTGCCTCTGCGGCTAGGGCCGGCGCACTTCGAAAATTTGTCTCGCTGTGAAGCTGCTCGGGCTCAGGCAGAGCTGCCTCGGCCGCGGCGCTCGCCGGGCCACTCGCTGCCGGCCTGCTTTGGGCGCGCCGATGATTCTCAATTTCACGAATCGAATTGCGAAAGGCAGGGTCCGCCTTCGCCATACCGACGCGATTCAATACAAATCCCACGGTAGCCACATCGAGCCGCTGCAGCGCATTCACTGCGGCCAGAAGCTGAGCGCGCGTGGTTACACCCGACTCGGCAACCACGATGGCACAGTCGACAAAGCGCGCAAGGTACTCGGTTTCAGCAGAGATCACCAGCGGCGCGGCATCCGTCAGCACCAGGCTTCCCTGCTGCGTCCCGGCTTCCTCGGCCACCTGCTGCAAAAGGGCCGTCGAGCGGCTGCCGCGCACGAACGCTGGATGATCGAGCGCCGCGCCGACACCATTTCCCGAAACCTTTGCGCGTTCGGTTGGAGCGGGTGTGCCCGATGCATCCAGGAGCACCGTGGGCCTTCCCATTGCCTCAAGAATGTCCCGCACGCGCGTCGCAACTGTTGTGACGCCGGTTCCAGAAGCGGTTCCGGTAAAGATGCAGCTCTTCAGGTTGCCTTGCTTGCGGGCGTGCTCGATGGTCGCGGACAGGCGCAGCAGATTCTCTGAGGCCACTTCGCTTGACACTTCATCAAAATCCGGAAGCACAGCCATGGGTGCAAATCCGAGCACATGCTCTACATCGGCAGCGATGTAGACCCTGGGGTCAAGATGATTGGCGAGCGACGCGGCGAGCAATCCGAGAATCAAACCGCCCAGGGCCAACGGAAGCGCCTTCTTCAATATTCCTGAGACGGCAGGGTGAAGCGGCGCCACCGCAGCCACTGAAAGATGAACGCCGCCGGGAGCGCTATCTTCAAGCATGAGGTTGTGCAGTTGCTCATCTACGACCGTGTAACGATTCCGCAGGCGAGCGATATTGGTGGAAAGGTCATTGACCCGCTGCAGCTTGGGCGTGGCGCTTGCCGCGGTTTCCGCCAGTTGGCGCAGCTGCCCGTTCAACTGGGCCTCAACCCCCGCGGTCCGCTCCAGGTCAGTGCGCAGTTTCTCCTGGATGCGCGTAGCCGCGTTCTTCCGCAGGTCCTTCATCATGGAGTCGAGACTTGCGTTGATCTTAGCCAGCTCTGCCGCGTCCTGCTTGTATTCAGGATTGGTGGGCGTGAGATTGGCCATTTGCGAAATCAGCATTGCCCGTCTGGTGTTGAGCGAGGTCTTCATGCTGGTGAGTCCCGCATCGGAGGCGATGATGTCGTCGGCCTCGGCATTCATGGCCGCTGAGGAATCGCCCTGGCCGGCCTT
>Ga0302270_10003631_pt1 | contig 14599 bp, 5 predicted proteins | sample III_Bog_E2_3_FD_198773 | JGI IMG/M metagenome (GOLD analysis project Ga0302270, IMG submission 198773) | Peat permafrost microbial communities from Stordalen Mire near Abisko, Sweden - III_Bog_E2_3 | ecosystem: Environmental > Terrestrial > Soil > Wetlands > Peat | place: Sweden: Abisko... | reverse complement strand
CACTACATCGGGTTTTCAAATACCACCCTTGAGCCCAAACAACTTGTCGCCCGCGAACACCGCAAAATCGACTGAACTATCAATATCGTGACGAACTTGGGTTAACAAGGCAAGTTTTCCCAGTCTGTGCAATAAGGCTCATATTTAGGGGAGTTTTTCTTCGGCTTCTTCCGCGGCTTCATTTCCGGCAGGTGCGTGCTTGCGAACTGCAATCGATCCGAATGCATTCGTGGGCGGGGACCTGTCGGATTGAAATTCTTGCAAAGAGCGAGGTGATGAATGTTGGACAGCCCGCTGTTGCAAAGCCCAAAATCGCACAACCCCAACCCACGACGATCGGGTCGGCAAGTGGTGGCCGTGCCTTGCGGAGCGCGAGGATGGGATGCAGTCCCCAATCGCGTGAGTTGGAAGTGGCTGGCCCCGTCATAGTCAAACGGCACCGTCATTGAGACTGTGCCTGACGCTGCAACCTGGCAGATTGAGAAGAATCGTTGCCAGCAGGTCCGGCTGTTCTTTCCTGAAATCAGCGGCGAGAGAGTCGATGCGCACCTCGGATGGCTGCCTTTCATAGCCGGGCTGCGCTCACGTGTCCTACGGCCTCAATCAAGAACGCGAATCGAATGAGGCATTTTGGCTGGTTCTTGCGCACTCTCATTGAGGGCGAAGACTGGTCATCGTCTGCTGGCCCTTATGTTTGCTTGACGAGCGCCTTGAAATTCACATCCAGGAGACCTTCCCATGTCCATTCTTCGCAAGAAAACTCCAGCTCTTTGCCTTCATATTCTGTTGGTTCTGACGCTTTCCGGGGTGGGAAAGGCGCAGTCCGGGACAGGGGCCGCGAGTTTCGGCGCCGTGGCCATTGGGCAGACCAGTTCCGTGCAGACTGTGACGCTGACATTCGCCAGCGCCGGAACGCTGGGAAGTCAACTGGCGTTGACCGGCGGCGCGCAGAATCAGGACTTCGCCATTGCCGCAGGGGGCACCTGCGCGGTGGGGCAAAGCTACCAGGCGGGGGGCAGTTGCACGGTTTCGGCAACTTTCGCGCCACTTTACGCGGGACTTCGCATGGGCGCGATTGTCCTGGAGGATGCGAGTGGGGGCTTGCTTGCCAGCACCTATGTTTCCGGAATCGGCTCGGGCCCGCAGGTGGGATTTCATCTGCTGAGCGGCCAAGCGGCGGCAGGCTTCCCGTACCTTGGCATCACGGCGGATAAGGGCATCGCCGTAGACGGGAACGGGAATCTCTTTGTCTCCAGCGTGAACTCCGCAACCGCGACCGAGTCAGTGGTTGAGGTGCCGGCTGGCTGCTCGACGAACACCTGCGTCAAGCAGTTGCCGGGCACGTTCTATGGGGTGTGGGGGCTGGCGGTGGACGGCGCCGGCAATGTGTGGGTGGGCGATCTGGGCGCCAGCGGAACGATCACGGAGATTGTCGCGGCCGGCGGATACAGCGCAGTGAAGACGTACAAAGGGAGCTTCGGAAATCAAGTTGGTCTGGCCGTTGACGGAAGCGGAAACCTCTACTTCACCGGGAGCAGCGCGGGCAGCGCATACGGCGTGACGGAACTGGTTGCGGCAGGAGGGTACTCGACCGTACTGGCGCTGGCCACTGGATACAATTCGCTGGAGGGAATCGCAGTTGATGGCGCAGGCGATGTCTTCTTTCCCGATCCGCTGAACAATGTGGTGAAGGAGATTGTTGCGGTAAACGGAGTCATCTCTTCCTCGCCCACTATCGTGAGCGTCGGCGGCGCGCTCAAGGTTCTCCAGGGCGTAGCTGTGGACGGCAGCGGCAATTTGTTCGTCACCACGGCCGCAACCGGCAACGGCGCAATCTACGAGATTCCTGTAAATGGCGGATACACGACGTCATCGGTATTTTCAAATGGGTTTAACGGACCTACCGGCATTGCGGTGACGGGAGGGGGCGACCTGTTTGTGATCGACAGCGGCTCGGCAGGCGGCGAATCGGTTTTCGAGGTGGGCCGGCTTGCCGCGCCAGGGCTCACGTTTCAGACGCCGACTGCGCCGGGCGAGATTGACACTGCGGATGGACCGCAGAGGGTTTCCATCCAGAACGTCGGCAATCAGCCAATGACGCTTTCAGGGCTGGCTTTCTCCAACGGGAGTTTCTCTCTGGACAGCACCACGACGACCTGCTCTGCGACGGCAACCGTGGCTGTGGGCGATAGCTGCGTTCTGGGAGTGCAATTCCAACCCACGACAACGGGCGCAAAGATCGGCGGCACGCTTGCGGTGACCGATAATGCTCTGAATGTTGCGGGGACTACGCAGAGCCTTGCTTTGGCGGGCGCGGGTCTGTTCACACCGGCAGTCAATGTCAGTGTGAGTTCGTCGGTGATTGCAGTCAGCCAGCCTCTGACGCTGACGGTAACCGTCAATGGAGGGGCCGGCAATCCCACTCCCACTGGAACTGTGCAGGCGGTTGCGGTGGGCTATACCTCAGTGGCGGTTGCGCTCAGCGGTGGAACGGCCTCGGTGACCATACCGGCCGGGACACTGAGCCCCGGCTCGCTGACCCTTGCAGTGAACTACCAGCCGGATACGGCCAGCGCAGCAGTGTATATTCCCGTCTCGGTGCAGGCTTCCGTAACCGTGACCTCGACCATTATGAATGTGCCCGCGGTGACGGTTACACCGGCGGTGGCGAGCATCTCGCTCGGCCAGGCGCTTTCGGTTACGGTGGCCATCGGCCAGACAAACGGCGCACCCATGCCCACAGGCGCGGTAACATTGGCAGGCGGCAACTACACATCCCAGGCCACCACACTGAACAGTGGAACCACGACGATCACAATTCCCGCCAACTCACTGATCATCGGTACAGACGAACTCGTGGCAACCTATACACCGGATGCGGCCAGCGCCACAATTTACGTTTCCGCGCAGGGCGCTGGGTTCGTTGCGGTCAGCGCGGCAGCCACCGCTGCGGGAGCGGCCCCGGTGGACTTCGGATCAATCGGCATTGGGCTAACCAGCGTGGCGCAGCCGATCACGCTGACGTTCCCAGCTAATTCGACGCCGGCCTCTCTGATTGCCACCACGCAAGGGGCTACGGGGAAGGATTTTGCAATCGTGAACGGCGGCAGTTGCGGCGCTGGAGTCAACGTTGCTACCGGCCAGAGCTGCACAGTCAATGTAACCTTTACTCCAGCATTTGCTGGATTGCGCGACGGAGCGGTTGTGGCACTGGATGGAAACGGCCAGATGCTCGCTCTCACCTATGTGCATGGCAGTGGAACTGGAGCGCAGATCAGCGTCCAGTCGAACGAGTATTTCGGCTTCTACGGCGTGTCTGCCGCGAACGATCCTTTCAGCTTCACCACCTTGAGCGATGGATTCTCTCATCCCAATGTTGCGGTGGATGGAGCCGGCAATGTGTTTGTGGCCGACGCGGGCATTGGAGCGATACGGGAGATCCCCGCCGGATGCACGAGCTCGAGCTGCACGGTGACGATTTTGCAGGCTTTCTATGGGCCGTCCGCCTTGGCTGTCGACGGCGCGGGGAACATCTTCGTTACAGAAATTGGCAATAACGACGTCAAGAAAATTCCTCCCGGCTGCACCTCGTACAGTTGCCTGCAGACGGTGGGCTCGGGCTTCAATCAGCCTTACGGCCTGGCCGTGGACGCGAACGGCAATATCTTTGTGGCCGACACATTCAACAATGCAGTCAAGGAAATTGTGGCGGCGGGTGGATACACCACGATCAATACGATTGCGAGCGGGCTCGACCTGCCGTGGAGCGTGGTGGTGAATGCCGGCGGCGATGTGTTCGTTGCGGAAGGCGGCGACCAGTGCACGACCTTCATCCCCGGCTCCTGCAGTGTGATCAATACCTCGCTGCTTCAGATAACAGCGGCGAGTGGCTACAAGACCATCAACACGCTGGCAGCCGGTATTTTCGGCAAGCCTTTCGGCCTGGCGATCGACGGCGGCGGCAATGTGTACGAGGCCGATTATGGCGATTCCTGCGCAACGGAGTTTACGGCAGGTTCTGGATACGCAACGGCCCGGCGTCTCTGTTCTCCGAATCTCTTCATCTATCCCGAGGGTATGGCCGTCGATGGTGCGGACAATCTTTATCTGGACGACGTGATCAAGGGCGATGTGTACAAGATGGACTTCGTCGATGTGCCATCGATGACTTTCAAGACAGCTACGCTGAAGGGGGTCGCGGATGTGCAGGATGGCCCCCAGGTGGTCTCTGTTCAGAACAACGGAACCACGCCGCTGACGTTTAGTTCGATTGCCTTCTCCGATCCTTCATTTCAACTCGACAGCAGTGTTTCGACATGCTCAACTTCGACGCCGATTCTGGCGGGAGGGTCCTGCTACCTCGCGGTTGATTTCGATCCGGCAGAAACCGGCCCATTCAGCGCGACGCTCACGCTGACCGACAACAATCTGAACCAAAGCCCAGCGACGCAGGTCATCCAGATCACTGCGGTAGCGCTGCCTCCAACGCCGGTCATCCTGACCAACCCGGCAAATCCCACCACTGCAACCTCGGCTACATTTACATTCAGCGACACGCAGACGCCCGTCACATTTGTGTGCAGCATCGATTCGCTGCCCTTCTCCGCATGCAGCAGCCCTGCCGCTTACTCAGCCTTGAGCGGCGGCGCACATGCCTTCCAGGTCAAAGCGAAGGACTCCGCAGGCAACCTGAGCTTGGCCGCGGTCTACAACTGGACGGTGAACTCCGTGGGGCCGCCGGCGCCGGTGATCACTTCAGCGCCCGCCTACCTGACCAACGACGATACGGCGACCTTCGCGTTCTCGGATGCGCAGGCGGGCGTCAGTTACCAGTGCAGCCTGGATGGTGCGGCTTTCGCGGCTTGCACCAGCGGCATTAGTTACTCGGGGATGGCTCCGGCGCAAGAATACTACATTCTGATTTTGCACCACAGCTTCGCGGTCAAGGCGATGGACGCTTCCAACAACTTCAGCCCGGAGACCACGCGCAGTTGGATAACCGACAACCAGACGTTCAGCGCCTACCCGGTGGACTTTGGTCCTGTGCCTGTAGGTCAGACCAGCAGCGTGCAGAGCGTTACGTTCAACATCAACACCGCAGCGACCGTCGCTACTATAGACGATTTGACCATGGGCATCACCGGGCTCGACTTCGCGGTCTCCGATCCGGGAACTTGCGCTGTTGGGACGGCTTTGAGTAAGGGCGCGAAATGTACTCTCAAGGCAACATTCACGCCAATGTACCCTGGACAGCGCAAAGGCGCCGTGCTGCTTCTCGACGCCTCCGGCAATGGCATCGGCGAAGCGTACATGCAGGGCACGGGAACAGGGCCGCAGGTCACATTCGGGCCTTACTCGACGGTGAATTACAACATCCTCGCGCCCCAGAACAACACAGACCCCGGCAAGAACCTGGTTGCTCCGGTAAGCGACGTTGCGGTCGATGGCGCAGGCAACGTGTATGCCGCTGACATGAGCATCTTCAGTGTCGATCAATCTGTAGCTGTGAGCACGGGAGACATCTGGAAGTTCCCTGTCGGCTGCACCGGCCCAACCTGCAGCATTCTGGCGGCGACGGAGAGGAATACAACAACTTCAAGCATCTACTCCACCTCAATCCCGCTGATTCTGCCAACCGGAATCACCATCGACGGCGCGGGCGTTTTGTTGGTGTCTGACAACTATCTCTGGCCTCAAATCCTTGACACCGTCGGCCAGTGGTACCCGACCGAATGCAGCTTCGTCGCGGCTTCCCTGAGCGGCTTCCAGCGCGCGGTTGCCGATGGCGCCGGTGATCTTGCCCTCGTGGGCGGCGGCTTGATTCAGAGCTGCTTTACGAATCTGGGCGTGGGTCAAAAAACACAGACGACTTCGTTCGATTTCAGCACGAACACGCCGAGTATGACGATTGACCCGGCAGGCAATTACTTTGTGGCGGACACAGGCAACAACGCAGTGAAGGAAGTGCTGGCGTCCAGCAATTACACCATCGATCGCACCGTCGGCAGCGGCTTCAGCAGCCCCTACGGCGTTGCTTCGGACGCTTACGGCAACATCTACGTCTCCGACACGGGCAACAACGCCATCAAGGAGATCGTCGCCTCCAGCGGATACACGCAGGTCCTCACCATCGCCACTTTCGATCCCAAGGCGTACCCACCGGGGGAACTCACCGTCGATGCTCTGGGCAACATCTACATCGCAGGCACCCCCGTTAACTCGCCGATCGGGAACCCCGGCCTCACCAACCAATTCTTCAAGCTGGACTTCTCTGACGCGCCGTCGCTGAGCTTCCCCACGTCGACGAAGATTGGAACCACTGACACAACCGACGGCACGCTCACCGCGACGGTGACGAACAACGGCAATCAGCCGCTGAACATCGGCGGGCTCGCATTGTCGAATACGAATTTCAGCATTGACGCCGGCGCGACGACTTGCTCGGCTTCGACGCCGCTGGCCATGGGCGCGAGTTGCACGCTGGGCGTGATCTTTACTCCCAACGCAACGGGCGCGCTGACCGGCACGCTTACGCTGACGGACAACGCGCTGAACGCGAGCGGCGCAACGCAGCAGTTTGCGCTGACGGGTACGGGGTACAAGACACCAACTACATCGACTCCCACGGTGACGGTGGCGCCAGCTTCCAGCAGCATTACTACCGCACAGAGCGATGTCGTGACGGTCACGGTGAGCGGCGCAAACGGCGGCGCAACACCCACCGGCGCCGTCTCGCTCATCGGCGGCAACTACACGTCGGCCACCGTGGCGCTGAACGCAGGAAGCGCCACCTTCACGATTCCCGCGGGCATTCTGGCCGTCGGCAGCACCACCCTGAACGCAATCTACTCCCCGGACACCGCCTCATCGACGACCTACGGCACGGGCGCAGGGAACGCTTCCATCTCAGTGACCGCAACATCCACCAGTACGCCCACGGTGATTGTGACGCCAACCGCCATCGACATCAGCACGCAGCAAAGCCTGGTGGTGACTATTGCTGTCAGCGGAGGCGGCGCCAATCCTACGCCCACCGGGTCGGTCACACTCTCCGGCGGCAACTACGCTTCGCTGGCGTCGACGCTGAGCATCGGAAGCGCTACCATCACCATCCCCTCCGGCTATCTGCCCGCGGGCACGGTCAAGCTGACCGCGTACTACTCGCCCGACCTCATCGGTCAGGCAAACTACACGAGCGCATTGGGCACTAGCCTGGTCTCCGTCGAGGCCGCGGCCAAAACAACTCCGCCGGTCACAGTGACACCGGCCTCGAGCGTCATTCAATCCAATCAGCCGTTGCTGGTCACCATGCAGGTGAGCGGAGGCAGCAGCCGATCCACGCCGACGGGGTCCGTTGTCCTCAGCAGCGGTAGCTACGTCTCCGCCACTGCGGTCCTCAGCCAAGGAAGCGTCATCGTCTCCATTCCATCCGGGGCACTCGCGTTGGGCAGCGATACGCTCACTGCCAGTTACACGCCGGACAATGCCAGCAGCCTCACGTTCAATAGCGCCGCGGGCTCAGGTTCCGTGACCGTCAACTCGCCGCTCGTCGCCACAACAACAACGCTCCAGGCCAGCGCAACCTCAGTAGCCTTCGGCGCCAGCGTTGCTTTCTCCGTTGCGGTCAGTCCCGCCTCCGGCACGGGTACCGCGACTGGCTCGGTCACGCTGATGGATGGCACGTCAACCCTGACTACCCTGACGCTGAATGCAAGCGGAACGGCCAGCTACGCGACGACTGTGCTGAGTGCCGGCACGCACTCCATTACCGCGGTATACGGTGGCGATTCGAACGACGGCGCCAGCACCTCTGCGGCAGTGACTGTAACTGTGGCCGCGCCGCTTGTGGCTACAACCACAACGCTTCAGGCCAGTGCCACTTCGATTGTGGCGGGCAGTAGCCTGAGCCTTACCGCGACCGTTGCGCAGAACTCGTCTCCCAGTAATCCGACGGCACGGCACCGTGCTGAAGCAAATGGCTCTGCGGTCCCCACCGGCAATGTGACTTTTGTTGACGGGACGACATCGCTGGGAACTGCAACCCTGAACGCGAGCGGCGTTGCCACCTTCAGCACATCGTCGCTCGCCGTCGGAAGCCATGCAATCACGGCCACCTATGGCGGCGATACTGGCGATGCGGCGAGCACTTCCGCGGCGGTGACGGTTATTGTGGCTGCGGCTACTCCGGTTGCCACGCTCACGCCAGCATCACTCAGCTTCACGGTCACCACGGGCACAACAAGCGCGGCACAGAGTGTCACGCTCAGCAACACCGGCAACACGGCACTCTCCATCAGCGGCATCACCATAGCCGGAACAAATCCAAACGACTTCAGCGAAACCAACACCTGCGGAAGTTCGCTGGCTGCGGGAGCAAATTGTTCCATCTCCGTCACCTTCACACCCGCTGCTGCGGCAAGCTTTGCAGCTACGCTCTCCGTTGCGGACAACGCATCCGACTCCCCGCAGACTGTTGCTCTCACCGGCACCGGAGCCGCCGCATCCGCGCCTATCGCCACGCTCTCGCCCGCGTCGCTCAGCTTCACGGCCACCACGGGCACAACCGCAGCCGCGCAAGCGGCTACTCTTTCCAACACCGGTAATGCCACACTTAATATCAGCAGCATCGCGTTGGCCGGAACCAATCCTACTAACTTCGCCATCACCACCGGCACTAACTCCTGTGGTGAAACGCTGTCGTCAGGCGCCACATGCAACATCTACGTCACCTTCACGCCCGCATCGGCCGCGAGCTTCTCGGCCAGCCTTCAAGTTACCGACAACGCCGCCGGCTCTCCGCAATCCACAAGCCTCAGCGGCATCGGCACGGCCGCGGTCGTGGCAAGCTTCACCATCGGCTCATCCACCTCCGCGCAAACCGTGCAGCCCGGCGGAACCGCAACGTACACCATCTCCGCAACCGCGCAGAATGGGGCTTTCACCACTCCAGTCACACTTGCGGCAAGCGGACTGCCCGCCGGAGCAACGGCCACCTTCACGCCCGCCTCCATCACGCCGGGCAGCTCATCGGCAACTTCAGCGCTGAGCATTCAGACCGCAACAACAACGGCTGCTGCAGCCAAACGAAGCTTGGGCTGGCCGCTGGCCGCGCCGGCATTGGCGATCGTAAGCCTGCTCTTCGTTCCCGGCAAACGGCGCAGACGCTGGATCACGATGGCGCTGCTGCTGTTTGCGTTCCTCGGTGCGATTGCCACCCTGACCGGATGCGGCGGCGGATTTTCTCTCACGCCTCCGGCGCAAACATACACAATCACTGTCACTGGAACCAGCGGCGCTGAAACCCAGTCAACCACCGTGCAACTCACGGTGCAGTAAAAGGAGACCCTATGCGATTCACGATCACAGCCACACTCTCTCTGTTGTTGGCCATCGCCGCGGTCTCCACGCAGTCGGCTGCGGCCCAGGGCGCGCCTGCCTCGCCGCCACACGAACAACCGCTGCGCGCGGAACTCGCACTTGACTACAGCTACATCCGCAGCAACGCGCCGCCGGCCAGTTGCACCTGCTTCAATCTCAACGGCGGCAGCGCCACCTTCGCATGGCCTGTCAAGCAAGGCGGTTTCGCCGCCGTCGGCGATCTTACTGTCGATCAAGCATCAGGCATCGGCAGCAGCGGCCTCGGTCTCAGGCTGGCTACACTCACCGCTGGAACGCGCTATGTGCCGCGCATTGGCCACTCGCCGCTGCAGCCGTTCGCGCAGGTGTTGGCCGGACTCGCGCATGCCTCCGGCACGCTTGTCGGGCAAGGGACGCCAGCAGCAATCAACGCCGGAGCAGCCTTTGCCGCCAACATGGGCGGCGGCCTCGATCTACGCGTCAACCGCCGCTTCTCCGTGCGCCTGGCTGAAGTAGATTACCTGCTAACCACCGTCCACAACGACACCAACAACCACCAGAACAACCTCCGCATCAGCGCCGGCGCGATCTTGCGGTTCTGAAAACCTGTATAAAAACTCGCAGTCTTGGAAGGGCTCGGCTTTACATGATTGGAGAAAGGCTTGTCTTCGGATGGACTTCCACAAGAGCATCACTCAAGGGCTAAAGCCCGCCTTGATTTTCAGCGATTTGCGGCACAACTGAAGTCATGCCCTGTTACAAAGCCTTAGAGCATCTACCCTTGACTGAACAAGGTTGACATTCATCTAAAGAGATTTAGAGTGCTGCAGCCTGGGGCAGGAAACCGGATGCACAGCCAAAACCGTCTCCTGGGTTGTCTATCTGAACGGTATCCAGCTTTAATTCGCCACTACGAAATGAAAAGACCGGCGTCCGCACAAGTTGCTCCCCGGCGATCGGAGTGAAATAGTCGCCTCCGCATTCGGGATGGAGTTGCTCCCATTTGATCTCTCTTTTGGGATGAGTCAGCAGCATGCAGGCAACCGCAAACGTACTGAGTCCGAACTCATAGGAATACATGCTGTCAGTCGCACAACGGACAGAGTATCCCCTGTAACGTATACCGAATTGTGTTGCCACGATGAGGATGTCTCCGCTCTGGTCTTCTCCAAGTTTCTTCCATGCATCGATTGCCTTGCCGGTTTGCATGAGCGACCGATCGTTCAATTTGCCTTTGCAGGTATTGGTGAATTTCCGCTCGGATGCGATCAGGGAAAACACTTTCTGGACCGCTTCGCAATAGGTCGCTCCAACTTTCTCCCAACGCGGAATAGCGGTCCATTCAGCGCGAAGGGGAAGCGGCCGTTTGGCCAATTGTTGAAGATCGTCCTCTTTTGTTCCAAGAGCAGGGAAAAGCCTCCTGAGAATAGCCTCCTGCTCCTGCATGGTCTTCATACGGTAGCCTTCCGGATATCCGTACGCAGAGCAGACCTTCTCCTTGGCATACCGGTTAGGACACCGGTTCTTCCTAATGAAGTCCGCAAGGAGAGCGGCTAGGCCCGTGCTGTCGTTTATGCGACCTTTTTCCTCTTCGGAAAGACTCGCGCCTTCGTATGCCCGGAGGACGTGTGAGAGAAACCTCAGCCCCTCGGAACTCATTGAAGATACGCGAGATATGAGGTCAGATACCGGTGGCGGCTCTTCTGATTTGAGAACGCGGAGAGATTTCCCCAGGACTTCCGGGGTTGAATTGTCCGTCAAATCAATAGTTTTGCCTGACCAGGCCAAACTTCACCTCGACGAGGGGAATATTCGCTGGTTTCTTATCGGCAGGGAGAATCATTATGTTCGACTCACGTTAACGTGGGCCCGCAGCCTCAGAGAGGCGCTGAGTCATGATCTGGAAGTGATAACCCATCACCACCAGAGTCATTGCCACGCCAATGCAATGGCGGTAGTGCGTTGCCACGGTCAACATGAATCTCCAGTAGCTCCAGCGATGCCTGCCGAAGACTCCCTGCCGGACAATGGACGTGACGAAGGCACGGGCATTGCCGCGGGTGAGCCACTGCTGCCTGGTGTGTCGCTCGCCATTTTCTCGTTTGCCGGGACGCGGCTGAGTACGGCTCAAGTAGAGCTTGACCCGCTCATAGTATGCCTCGCACGAGTAAATCCTCTTGAGCACAGAGCGGTATCCTTCCACCAATTGTTCCCCGTTCATTTTTGGAAGGAAATTGAGTTTGTCGTCCGTGTTATCGCCGTGGCCGGCGTCGAGGATGCGGCCCTCCTTCCACAATCGGCGGAAGAGCTGGGTTCCGGGCATGGCCTGGAGCAGCCCGACCATGGCGACCGGGATACCGCTCTTCTGAATAAACTCCACCATCCGGTCGAAGATGTCCTCGCGATCGGTGTCGAAGCCGAGTATGAAGCCGCCCATCACCTGCATCCCATAACTCTGGATCGTAGCCACACTATCCAACAAGCTGCGGCGCGTGTTCTGAAGTTTGTTGCTGGCGATGAGGCCCGATTCATCGGGGGTTTCGATACCCAGAAAGACTGAGACGAAGCCGGCGTCTCTCATCATTTGCATGAGCTGGGGATCGTCGGCGAGGTTGAGTGAGGCCTCGGTATTGAAGTCGAAGCTGGTCTTGTATTGGCTGCGCCATTCGGCGAGCGCCACGCATAGTTCCTTGGCGCGAGCCTTGTTGCCGATGAAGTTGTCGTCGACGATGAATACGGCTTCGCGCCAGCCGGCGGCGCGCAACTGGTCCAATTCGGCAAGTACCTGGGCCACGGCCTTGGTTCTTGGACGCCGGCCGTAGATCTCGATGATGTCGCAAAACTCACAGTTGAAGGGGCAACCACGCGAGTATTGAACCGCCATGGTGGAGTAGCGATGCATCTTGATCAGGCTCAGGTCGGGCAGCGGGCTGGTCTCCATCTCCGGCCTTTCGGCGGCTTGGTAGACTGGCTTGGCCTTGCCCTGTTCTAAATCGAGGGCCAGGCTTGCAATCAGGGCCTCTGCTTCGCCAATCACCACGTGATCGGCTTGGAGATCGCTCGCCGAGAGGCTGCTGGCGATTGGGCCGCCAACCACGGTGCGCAGCCCTCGGGCGCGGCACCTCTCGACGATGACCGCCAAGGAGTTGCGCTGAATGTGCATTCCGCTTAACAGCACCACGTCGGCCCAATCCAGATCGCGGTCGCGCAGACGCTCGACATTCATGTCCACAAGGCGCTTCTTCCAGGTGGCTGGTAGCAGGGCGGCAACGGTCATCAGGCCCAGCGGTGGCTGCGCGGCCCGCTTTCCCAGGAACTTGAGCGCATGTTTGAAGCTCCAATAAGTATCTGGAAATTCCGGGTAGACCAGCAGGGCGTTCATGTGCCACTTCTTTCGGAAGAAGGGCGGTTGGGACGGCAAGGACAGCCATCGCCCATGGTTTCCCTGGCCGGTCCCGTCTCATCGGGAGGCGGCGCGGCAACCAATGAAAAGGGGCACACTTCTTCCCAACCAGATTGTCCCAGCGTTGGTGAGAAAGCTGTACAAAAGGAACCACATCGCGCTCTTGCGGACGAAAGCTCCAATATGAATTCGCAACCGGCGCCCATGGGGTCAGATTCCGGCGGAATAGGCGAGTCAGGCCGGGCCGAAGCATCTTGGATACTCAACGCGACAGGATTTGCAGGCTACTACAAAGACTGTTCCCGAAATCAGACTCTCCAAATGCAGCGAGCGGCTAATTAAAGCGTTTATTGTAAATGGTTTATGGGCGAGTTTGAGGATGCGGGATTACCTTCACTAGCATTGGCGCTTGGTTACCTTTGCCCGCCAGAATAGTTACTAAAGATTCAGGGGGGAGGGGGGGCTATGTAGCAGGTTGTTTGCGCTGTTTTTGGTACTTAGCGGAGCTGGCCGAGCGCGACCAAGGAGGCGTGGCGTGGAGTTGTTTGCTTCATTGAGAGTGCTCCCATGAGCATTGTGCGCGCTTCGGAGTGAATGTTCTGCAAATTGAAGTGGATTTAATAAAAGAATCTTGGCCGACGGAGTACTGGATTGCGGCGGCGCAGGGAGCGCAGGTTTGTGCGGCCCGCGAAAAGTCCCGTTTGAGAATTGGCTGTTGCCGGCCTGAGGCGACCTGAGCAGTGTTGATCAGCCGATGCTCAGGAGGATTTGAAATAATGAAGTTGAACAGAAGTTGTCGTTTTTTTCACTGGCAGTTATGCTGTCGAATTGTGGCTGGATTCCGGTCAGCTTCAATCATTGCGCGGCAGCCGGCATGCCCGCGCACATTGTTTCAAGCGTATGCTTGAGTTAGCAGGTAGGGCTTCCCCTTCTCGCCTTCAGCCTTCCAGGCTTCGCTCCAGACGAGCACCGTTCAAGTAATCAACAGAACGACAGGAGCGGCGATGAGCCTCATCAGAAGAATCGACCTTCCGGTAATTTGCTGCCCGGCGAGCTGTCGGCCTTATAGCTGTTCCAGTCATTGATCCTGGCGCGTTGACGCTAAGGACAAGTGGGGCAGACTTCATCCAATACTTCTCCCTGGAACACTCTGGATTGAGTGTGCTTGTTCTTCAAGCGGCTTTGGGAACACGAGTAAATGGTGCTGGACCGGGTTCACGCGTGGGTCGTCAACCGGCGCCGGTGGTCCATGCCTATATGCCTCCCAACAAGACACAGAGAGGAGATTGCGTTCGGAAGGAGCGGATGAACCGGCACCGATATAAGTTCCAATTCCAAGACTCAAACGAAAGCAGGTTATATGGCTCTCATTGAAACAAATCAGGACGGACACACGAACGAGGCTGTTCTATCGGCGGCGATTTTGGCGACAGGTTCGAAGGACTGCAGCCTCCCGTTGCCAACGCGGATTGCATTTGTTGGAAACTATTTGCCGCGACAGTGCGGCATCGCCACGTTTACGACCGATCTATGCACCGCGCTTGCAAGCGAATTTGGCAGCGGCCGGCTTTTCGCGATTCCCGTCAACGATCCGGAGTCGAGTTACGAGTACCCGGAACAGGTGCGCCTGGAAATTGCGCAAGAGGATTTGTCTTCCTATGAGCGGGCCGCGGAATTCCTCAATTTCAACGGCAACGATCTGGTCTGCTTACAACATGAGTATGGGATTTACGGGGGAGTTGCCGGTCGGCACATCCTCACCTTGCTGCGCAAATTGAAGATGCCGGTGGTGACGACTCTGCATACCGTTTTGCGGAATCCAGATGCAGATCAGCGCTG
>Ga0302270_10003611_pt1 | contig 14637 bp, 8 predicted proteins | sample III_Bog_E2_3_FD_198773 | JGI IMG/M metagenome (GOLD analysis project Ga0302270, IMG submission 198773) | Peat permafrost microbial communities from Stordalen Mire near Abisko, Sweden - III_Bog_E2_3 | ecosystem: Environmental > Terrestrial > Soil > Wetlands > Peat | place: Sweden: Abisko... | reverse complement strand
TTTCTCGACCCCATCCTGGATCGCCTGAGGCACGCCGGGTCGGGCTGGCACAGCTACTTTGCGCTGATCGCGTACGTGAACAACTCCCCCGAGTGGGGCCGCAAGCTCATGGCGAAGACCTTCGACGACACGGTGCGGGAGTTCATCAAGGCGGTCATGGCGTCTCTGCCCGGCGCCGCACCCGAGGACATCTACTGGGGGTATAACTTCCTGACCGGCGCGCTGACCCTGTCGCTCGCGGAAACCGGCCGTCTCGATCGCCTCTCCGATGGTCTTTGCCGGTCGACCGACGTTGCGGCGCTCAAGGCGCGTCTCGCTCCTTATGTGGCGTCGGGCCTGCGCGGGCTGGTCGCTTCACGGCAGTCGGCGGTCGAGCGCAAGGAGCCTGTCTGAGTAATCTCCAGGCTTTGCGATGAAGACTTCCGGTTCTTTCATACGGGAGCCCCACATCGCCCTGTTTCTCGACGTCGACGGAACGTTGATCGAGATTGCATCGTCGCCCGATGCGGTCAGCGTGCCCGCCGCCCTCCGGCACACGCTCCAAGCGGCCGCCTCGCGCGAGAATGGCGCGCTGGCCTTCATCACCGGAAGGGCGATCGCGTCGTTCGATCGGCTGTTTGCGCCGCAGGTCTATCCCGTCGCCGGTCTCCACGGGCTGGAGCGCCGCGATTCCTTGGGGAATATCCACCGCCCGTCGATCCCGCCGCAGGAACTCGACCGCGCGCGGCGGGTTCTAATCGATCTGCAGGCCGCGTCGCCGGGATTGCTATTGGAAGACAAGGGCGTCGGCCTGGCGATGCATTACCGGCTCGCGCTCGGCAGGGAGGCCCTCGTTCGCGAAGTCATGACGCAGCTGGCCGGCGAGCTGGGAGGCCGATACATGCTGCGGCCGGGGAAATGCGTGTGGGAGCTCGCGCCCGCGGGTTACTCTAAGCGGCTGGCGATTGAGGCCTTCATGACCGAGGCGCCGTTTGCGCGGCGCACGCCGGTGTTCGTCGGCGACGACGTGACGGATGAAGACGGTTTCGCCGCGGTCAATGAGCTCGGAGGGTACTCCATACGGGTCGGCAACATCGAAGATTCCCAGGCCCGCTATCAATTCGACAGCGTCTCCGCGGTAATCGCCTGGCTGAGCGCGCGAGCCGAGGCGCCTCCATGAGCCGCGCGATCTCGACTAAAACAGGAACGGGATGGACACCATGGCCATGAACCTCGAACTCGGTGTGATCGGCAACTGCCAGGTGAGCGCATTGATCGACCGGTACGGGCAGTATGTCTGGACCTGCCTGCCGCGCCTGGACGGCGACCCGGTGTTTTGCTCACTGTTGAATCATGGAGCGCCGCCCCGGCGCGAAGGCTTCTTCAGCGTCGACCTGCAGGGCGACGTTCAATCGAAACAGTCGTACGAGCGAAACACGGCAATTCTCGAGACGCTGTTGACCAACCAGGACGGCGCCGGAATCCAAATCCTGGATTTTTGCCCGCGTTTCCGGCAGTACGGACGCAACTTCCGGCCCGTGATGCTGGTGCGCATCGTCCGCCCCGTATCCGGACACGTCGTCATCAACGCCCGTCTGCGGCCCACGGCAAATTACGGCGAACGTGCCGCGTCCCGCCACGCGGGCAGCAACCATGTGCGCTTCGAAGCGCCCGCCATGACGTGGCGGCTCACCACCGACATGTCGCTGAGCGCGCTGCTGGAGGAGCGGCCGTTCGTGCTGCGCGGTCCGGTCACCTTCATCTTCGGCGAGGATGAGCCCGTCACGGACAGCATCGAAACGCTCGCGACCCGGTTTCTCGAGAACACCCGCCAATATTGGCGCGATTGGACGCGCGAGCTCGCGGTCCCGTTCGACTGGCAGGCCGAGGTCATCCGCGCCGCCATCACATTGAAGCTCTGCAGCTTCGAGGACACCGGAGCCGTGGTCGCGGCGCTGACCACGTCGATTCCGGAGTCGGCCGACAGCGGCCGAACCTGGGACTACCGCTATTGCTGGCTGCGCGACAGCTATTTCACCATTCATGCGCTCAATCGCCTCGGAGCGACCCGCACCATGGAGGGCTACCTGCGATACATCGCCAACGTCTTCGCAGCCTCGAGCAAGGCGCCGCTGCAGCCGGTCTATTGCATCAGCGGCGAGGCCTCCCTCCCCGAGCAATCGATGCCGCATCTCGCCGGATACCGGGGCATGGGCCCGGTGCGCGTCGGCAACCTGGCCTATCGACAAAATCAGCACGACGTGTACGGCTCGATCATCCTGGCCGCGACCCAGTCGTTCATCGATCAGCGCCTGGAGGACCGCGCCGGCAAGGGCGCCTTCGAGCAGCTCGAGTTTGCCGGCGAGCAATGCTGGCTGCTCTATGATCAGCCCGACGCCGGCATCTGGGAGTACCGCGGCCGGGCGCACGTCCACACCTATTCGAGCGTCATGTGCTGGGCGGGAGTGGACCGCCTCGCCCGAATCGCGCGCCACATCGGGCTCGCGGAGCGCAGTGCGTTCTGGCATGCGCGCGCCGCCGTCATGCACGAGCGCATCATGAAGTCAGCCTGGGATGAGTCGATCGGCTGCTTCATCGAGGGGTGGGGCGTTCCAACGCTCGATGCCAGCGTCCTGTTGCTCGCGGAGCTGAGGTTCGTGCCGCCCTCGGACGAGAAATTCATCGCAACGGTGCATTGCCTGGAAAAGCGCCTGCTGCGCGGCCATTACATGATGCGCTACGCGTCGCGGGACGATTTTGGAGTGCCGGAAAACGCATTCAACATCTGCACCTTCTGGTACGTCAATGCGCTGGCGTCGATCGGGCGCAAACACGAGGCCCGGGCCCTGTTCGAGAACATGCTCGCGCGGTGCAATCACCTCGGCATGCTGTCGGAGGACATCGACCCCGTCACGGGCGAGCTTTGGGGAAATTTCCCGCAAACCTACAGCATGGTCGGAATAATCACGGCCGCCATGCGGCTGAGCCGCGCCTGGGAGGACGCGCTATAGCTTCAACCCCCGCTTCGCGAGCGCCTGCCGCTGCCGAATCTGCGCCGCATCCATCAGCATGCGCCCCGCCCACCGGTAGACGTTGTTCTCCTTCACGGTCCTGCGCATGAGCTTCATGCATTGCCGGCGCTCCTCGCGCGGCATGCGCATGGCGAGCTTGATGGCCGCCGCCGTCTCGCCGACGTCGAAGGGGTTGATCAGCAGCGCTTCCGGCAATTCGCGGGACGCGCCGGCAAACGAGCTCAGGATCAAGACGCCGTCGTCGTCATCCCGTGCGGCAATGAACTCCTTCGCAACGAGATTCATGCCGTCGTGAAGGCTGTTGACGATGCAGAAATTAGCCGCCCGGTAGAGCTCGAACACGTCGCGGGGCTGGTGATGCTGGGCCATGAGGATGATCGGCTTCCAGCCGTCCGTCGCAAAACGGGCGTTGATCCGCTCCACCTCGGCGCGCGTCTCGGCCTGCAGGGCCTGGTAGGCGGGCAGGGTGCTGCGGGAGGGCGCCGCGACCTGCAGCAGGGTCACCTTGCCGATGCATTCCGGATCCTTTTCCAGGAGCATCTCGAGCGCGTGCAAGCGTTCGACGATGCCCTTGGTGAAGTCCCATCGCTCCACCCCGAGCCCCAGGCTCACATCGGGGCCGATGCCGAACCGTGCGCGAACGTTGGCGCTGGAGATCTCCGGGCTCGGCACGAGCGCGAGCCATCTCGGCGGCCACTCAATGGAGATCGGATACGAGACGATCCGGCAAACGTGGCCGCGCAGGGTCACCGTCAACTGTTCGTGGTCGATCTGGCATTCGACGAATCGGTCGACGGTTGCCAGGAAATTCTGGCAATGATGCCGGGTGTGAAATCCGAGAATGTCCGCAGCGAGCATGTGCGTGAGAATTTCCTGCTTCCAAGGGCACACGCCGAACGTCTCCGCGTTGGGCCAGGGAATGTGCCAGAAGAGCAGGATCGTCGCCTTGTGCTTGAACTCCCTGAGGAGCCCGGGCAAGAGCGCGAAATGGAAATCCTGGACGAGAACCACCGGATTGCTGGTCTTGGACTCGCTCGCGACCACCCGGGCGAAGCGCTCGTTGACGGCCTGATATTGGCGCCAGTCCGATTCCCGAAAAGCCGGCCGAATGTAGACCAGATGGCATAGCGGCCACAGCCCTTCGTTCGAGAATCCGTAATAGAAGCCACTTTCCTCGGCCTCGTTCAACCAGACGCGGCGCAGCGTGTAGCTCGGATCCTCCGGCGGGACCTTGATGTGGTCGTGCCGGTCGACCGTTCGGCGATCCGCAGTGCCGCTGCCATGGGCAATCCAAGTGCCGGAACAGGCGCGGACGATCGGCTCCAGGGCCGTCACCATGCCGCTCGCCGGAACCTGAACCACCACGCCCTGGTCCGTTTCGTTGTGAATGTAGGGTTCGCGGTTCGACACCACGAACACCTCGGGCTCGTGCAGGTGTTCGCGCACCACCTGCTGCAGCGCATGCGGGGTCCAATTCTCGTGAAAGTCGATCTCCAGCCGCTGGTTCGCCTCCAGGTCCCGCAGGGCCGCGCGGACCTGGCTCAGGATCGGGCTCGATTCCGACTCGGAGTGGGCATCGTCCAGGAACCGCAGGCCGCGGATGTCGCCCACCAACACCCGGACCCACCGCCGCAGCAGCAACCAAAATATGAATCCGACCACCAGTGCGAGCAGCGTCGCAAAAAGCACCGCGGAGGCGAGCACGTAGTTGCGCGCCGTCGATTGGCGGCGATCGATGAACTGCAGATCATGGATGATCAGAATGTCGATGGCGTTGCCGCCGGCCGTGGCGACCGGGAATGCCGATACCTCGACGGAGCCGGATGGCAATTGAACCAAGCGGTCGGTGTGCTTGCCCGCGGCCTGCTCGTCGGGACAGGATATCGACTTCGGCGTTCGATCGGTCTTCAACAAGAGCGATCCGTCGGCCCGGCACAGCACGACCGCCACCAATCGTTCGTCCGCGGTGATTCCGGCCAGGAATTTGCCCAGCTCCTTCGGTTGATCCTTGTCGATGAGGGGGCCGATCGAGGCAGAAATGGATTTGGCCAGCAACTGGGCGCGCATGTCGATGTCGGCCCGAAACCAGTCCTCCAGGAGCCGGTCGGCGACCGGAACCCCGAAGTAAGCGAGGAACACCACGGCCAGGAGCGTGGGAATCGCGAGGCGGATGAGGATTGAACGCATCGTGAGCGACCCAGCGAATTGCCCGAACGGTCCTTGCACAGCCGCGCTCGGCGGCCGCCCAATGACGAAGGAGCAACTATAGCCTCGATGCTGTCTGCTGCGACGCACAAATGCAGGTCGCAGGCGGCCCTCGCAGCTTTATTCTACGGTGTGGTCAGGCCGGCACGGCCGCGGCTTACATGCGGTGGCGGCTATCGTCCCTTATATGCGGACAACTTGCTGTGCGTGCGGCCGGGATCGAAGTCCGCCGCCGGAGCCGGGCGCTGCCTGGACCGCGCCAGCTCCTCGAACTGCGATGCCGACAGCGCGGCACTGTAGTAATAGCCTTGATATTGATCGCACCCCAGAGTCTTCAGGAACTCGAGCTGCTCCGGCGATTCGACCCCTTCGGCCACGACCTTCAATCTCAAGCTGTGAGCCAGCGAGACGATGGCGCGAACGATCAGGGCGTCTTCTGAGCGCGACGCCACCTCGCTGATGAAGCTGCGGTCGATCTTGAGCTTGTCGATCGGCAGCCGCCGCAGATAGCTCATGCTGGAATATCCGGTGCCGAAGTCGTCGACCGATACGAGGACGCCCATGCCGCTCAATTCCTCGAGGATGACGATCGACTCCTCGGGGTCGCTCATGACCGTGCTCTCCGTGAGCTCGACTTCGAGGAACTGCGGTTCCAGCCGGGCGTCCTGCAGCGCTTCGCGGATGATCGCGACGATATTCCCCTGCCTGAACTGGGACGGCGATAAATTCACGGCAACCCGTATCGGCGGCAGGCCTTGATCCTGCCAGGCCCGGGCCTGGCGGCAGGCCTCGCGCACCACCCAGCCGCCGAGGCTTTCGATCAGCCCGCTTTCCTCCGCGATGGGGATGAACTCCGCGGGTGGGATCGCTCCGCGCACCGGATGGTGCCAGCGCAACAACGCCTCGGCCCCATGCATGACGCCGGTCGCCGTGTTCACCTTCGGTTGATAATGCAGCTCGAACTGGTTCTGTTCCAGGGCGATGCGCATGTCGTTTTCCAGCCGCATTTTCTCCTGGGTGGCCGTATCCATTCCGGGCATGAAGCATTGGACCGCATTCCGGCCGCGCTCCTTGGCGGAGTACATGGCGGCGTCGGCGCGCGCCAGCAGGGTCTCGATGTCGGCGCCGTCGTTCGGATAGAACGCGATGCCGACGCTCGCCGAGGTGTGAATCTCGACGTCCGCGATGCGCACCGGAGGACGCATCGCCTCGATGATTCGCGCCGCCACCTGATGCGCGGCATTGGGTTCGGAGCCTGGGGCGACGATCACCACGAACTCATCCCCGCCCAGGCGCGTGACGCTGTCGACCTCGCGCACGACGCTCTTCAACCGCAGCGACACCTCCTTGAGGAGCTCGTCGCCGGCGCGATGGCCCAGCGAATCGTTGACCATCTTGAAACGGTCGAGATCGAGCATCAACACGGCGAAGACCTGCTCCAGGCGGTGCGCGACCCCGATGGACTGGCTGATGCGATCGTCCATCAGCACCCGGTTCGGCAGGCCCGTGAGGGCGTCATGCGTTGCGAGGTAGCGCAATTGCTTGTTGGCGTTCTCCAGGCCCTGCGTGCGCGCGGTCACCACCTGTTCGAGGCCTTCGACCTGGCGGCGCACGATCCGCTCGTTCTGCCACTTCCGGGTGAGCGCATTCGCGCATTGCAGGACCTCGATGGCCTCGAACGGCTTCTTCACCACCAGCAGCTTGTCGGAATTGTTCAGGCGCGCCACCACCTCCGTCCAATCGTAGTCGGTGTGAGCCGAACATATGACGATTTGCACGTCCGGGTCCACGACCCACAGCCGCTCGATCGTCTCCAATCCATCCCAGCCCGGAGGCATGCGCATGTCGACGAAGGCCATCGCATAGGGCCTGCCGTCGCGCAATGCCTGCTCCACCCGCGCGAGGCCCTCCTGGCCTTGGAACGCGGAGTCGACCTCGAATCCCGGGCCGGCGTTCGTGCCCAGGGACTCGCCCAATATCGCGAGCTCCGCGGCGGCCAGGGCGGCCGAGTTGTCGCGGCCTCCGCCGATGACCTTGCGGAAATCGTCGTGGATTTCCTGGTTGTCGTCGATCACGAGAATGCGCCGATTGATCGGCAACGCGCCGTTATCCATGTGCCATCTCCGGAGGCTTGAGCGGTAGATCGAGCGTGAACGTCGCGCCACCGCCGGGGCCGGCGCTCTCGCCGGTCAGGGCGGCGCATGGCCTATCCGACGGAGCCTGACGATCTGGCTGGCGCATCGCTATAACGTCCGATGGGGGCCATCAATTTCAGAGACGACAAAGGGGCGACATAATTATCATTATCATTTATGTGCCGATCCGCGCAGGTGACGACGACGTCACACCGACGGCGGAGTCTTCAGCGAAATGTGTCGCAACTTTGGATCATTGCCGCGGATAAGGCGCCCTACGGGGCTGCGCCCGCGCCCAGGCGCGACATCAATTCGGCAAAACGGCCGCTCAGGGGCCTTTCGGCGGCATGCAGCCGGTCCTTGACGACCCAGCGGCCGGCGACCATGACGTCGCGGATGGCGGCGTCTCCCGCGGCGAAGACCAGGTGATCGAGCGCATTCTCGAGCGGCGCGCCGGCCATGCTGGGGTGGTCGCGGTCGAGCACCAGCCAGTCCGCCCGCCGTCCCACGGCGATCGCGCCGGCGGGCTGGCCCAGAGCCCGCGCGCCGGCCTCCGCGGCGTGGCTCCACAGGCGGGTTCCCACGTGCGGCTCGGATTTGTCGGCGAGCACGCCGCGTCGGCGCTTGCGCAGCCGCTGCTGATATTCCATCCAGCGCAGTTCCTCGGCGGGCGCCACAGTCGCCTGGCTGTCGGAGCCGACGCATAGCTGCCCGCCCGCTCTCATGAATCGCGCGGCGTCGAAAAAGCCGTCGCCCAGATTCGCTTCGGTGCTGATGGACACGCAGACCGCGGCGCGCGACGCGGCGATGCCCTGCAACTCCGCGGCGGTGGCATGGGTGGCATGCACCAGGCACCAGCGTTCATCGAGCAGGGCCGTGTCCAGCAGCAACTCGACGGGGCGCCGCCCGGTGTGCGCCACGCACGCCTGCACCTCCTTGACCTGTTCGGCGACGTGAATGTGCAGCGGGAGCGCAGGGTCCATGCTGCGCAATGCCGCCGCCGCCTCGCGCAGCACGGGCAGCGGCACGGCCCGCAGACTGTGAAATGCGGCGCCGGTGCGCAGTGCGCCCGCACCGGCGCGGCGCTGCGCGTCCAGGCGCTCGCCCACCGCGCGCAGGAATTGGTCCGTGTCGAAGGCGAAGCGGGCCTGCTCGCGCTTGAGCGGCTGCGCGCCGAAATCGCTGCACTGGTAGAGCGTCGGCAGGAACGTCATGGCGATGCCGGCGCTCGAGGCGGCGCCGGCCACCGCGTCCCAGAGGGCATTCGAGCCTGCGTAGAGCGCGCCATCGACCTGCCGGTGCAGATAATGGAACTCGGCCACGGAGGTGTAGCCCGCCTTCAGCATCTCGATGAACAGCTGAGTTGCGAGCACCTCGAGGTCCTGCGGCTCGATCCGGTTCGCCAGCGCGTACATGGCCTGCCGCCAAGTCCAGAAGCTGTCGCGCGCCGACAGCCGGTACTCCGTGTTGCCGGCCATGCCGCGCTGAAATGCGTGGCTGTGGGCGTTGGGCATGCCCGGCACCACGATGCCGGCGATGCGTTCGCTGTCGGGAGGGACCGTGCCGGGCGGCCGGGCCCCGGAATCGTGCGCCGCCGCCGGCCCGGAGTTGCGCGCCAGCGCCGGCCCGGATGCCGGCGCGCCGGGCGAGACGCCGCTGATATGGCCGCCGTCCGTGACGCTCACCAGGGCGCCGCGCACCCATCCCTGCGGCAGGAGGGCCGCGTCCAGATAGTATTGCTTTTGCATGTTGCCTATACCTGTATAGGGAGCTTAGCTTGCCGTATCATGATGCCAACAGCAATCGGGTTGCGGCGGTGGATCGGCAGCGGTGCGCCGGCCGCCGCGGCCAATGGCAGGCGGGCGCGTGCAGACAGCTTCGAATCGAGAATGGGACCGGGTGTGGGTGGGCGCGAACATCGCCACGATGGTCGCCGGTGGCGAGGCCTATGGCAATCGCGCCGGCGCGGCGCTCGCGGTGAAGGACGGACGCATCGCTTGGATCGGGCCCGCCGACCAGGCCGCGGCAGCGGCTGCCGCCGGCGGCGTGCCCGTCGAGGATGTCCGGGGACTGTGGATGCTGCCCGGGCTCATCGACTGCCATACCCACCTGGTGTACGGCGGCAACCGCGTCGAGGAATTCGAAAAGCGGCTGTGCGGCGCATCGTATGAGGAAATCGCCCGCGCGGGCGGCGGCATTCAATCGACGGTCAACGCCACGCGCGCCGCCGACGCCGATTCTCTCCTGGCATCGGCCCTCGAGGTGAAGTCCGGCTACGGCTTGGATCTGCCCACGGAGCGCAGGATGCTGGAAGTCGCGCGCGAACTGGGCCGCCGGCTGCCCGTCACCGTGCGCACCACCTACCTCGGCCTGCATGCGCTGCCCCGGGAATATCGCGACGACCGGGCGGCCTATGTGGAGCAGGCCACCGGCCCGTGGCTCGAGACGCTGGCCCGCGCCGGATTGGTGGATGCGGTCGATGCGTTCTGCGAGACCATCGCATTCACGGCCGCCGAGACGGGGCGATTGCTGCGGGCCGCGAACAGCCTGGGGCTGCGGGCGCACGTGCACGCGGGCCAGCTGAGCGACATGGGCGGGGCCGAGCTGGCCGCGGAGCAGCGGGCGTTGTCCGCCGATCACCTGGAATACGTGAGCGAGGCCGGCGCGCGCGCGCTCGCGGGCGCAGGCACCGTGGGGGTCCTGCTGCCGGGCGCGTTCTACATGCTGCGTCAAGCGAAGGCGCCGCCGGTCGAACTCCTGCGGCGGGCCGGCGTGGACCTGGCCGTGGCGACGGATTGCAATCCCGGCAGTTCGCCGTGCACGTCGATCCTGCTCACGCTCAACATGGCCTGCACCTTGTTCGGCTTGACGCCGCCCGAGGCCCTGGCCGGAGTGACGCGCCATGCGGCCCGGGCTGTGGGGCTCGAGGCCGAGGCGGGCACGCTGGAAGCCGGCAAGCGCGCCGATTTTGCGCTGTACCGGATCGAGAGGCCCGCGGAGCTTTGCTACAACCTGGGCGCCAACCCGTGCACGCGCGTGGTGCGCGGCGGCGTCGAGGCGTCGTTGCCCGCGCCATGAGGGCGCTGCGGCGATGAAGTTCCACGCGTAATGAGGGCGCAGCGGCTGAATTTCACGGTCGAGGCGACCGCAACCGGCTCGCGCGCCCGCGCCGCCCGCTTCACCACTCTGCACAACGAGGTGTTGACCCCCACGTTCATGCCGGTGGGCACGCATGCGGCGGTGCGCGCGCAGCGGCGCGAGGATCTGCTCGAGAGCGGGGCACAGGTGCTGCTCGCCAACACCTACCACTTGATGCTGCGGCCGGGCACTGCGCTGTTCGAGAAACTGGGCGGCATCCACCGCTTCATGAACTGGCCGCGCTCGGTGCTCACGGATTCCGGCGGATTCCAGATCTTTTCGCTGCCGGGAAGGCGCTCCATCAGCGAGGAGGGCGCCGAATTCAAGAGCTACGTCGATCAGACCGTGCTGCGCCTGAGCCCGGAGACCAGCGTCGCCGCGCAGATCGCCATCGGCGCCGACATCATGATGGTGCTCGATCAATGTGTGCCGTCCACCGTCGGGCGCGATGAGGCGCGGCAGGCCATGGAGCTGACGCACCGCTGGGCGCTGCGCAGCCTCGCCGCGAGGGGCGAATCGCCCCAGGCGCTGTTCGGGATCGTGCAGGGCGCCAGCTACGCGGACCTGCGCGCCGAGAGCGCGCAGGTCATCGCGCAGATGCCCTTCGACGGCCATGCCATCGGCGGCCTGGCGGTCGGCGAGAGCACCGCCGAACGGGAGGACTGCACGGCCGTCGTCACCGGCCTGCTGCCGGAGGACAGGCCGCGGTATCTGATGGGCGTGGGCACGACCCGGGACCTGCTCGAGGCGGTGCATCGCGGCGTCGACATGTTCGATTGCATCCTGCCCACGGCGCTCGCCAAGCAGGGCGTGGCATTCACGAGCATGGGCCGGCGCGATTTGCGGCGCGCCGCGTACCGGGGGATGGAGGGGCCCATCGATCCGCAATGCGGCTGCCACACCTGCCGCACCCATTCGATCGCGTACCTCTTTCATCTCAACAAGGTGAGCGAAGCGCTGGGCTGGCAGCTCCTGGGCCTGCACAACATTCATTTCTACATGAACCTGATGCGCCGGATGCGGGAGCACATTCTCGCAGGCACGTGGGACACGTTCTATCGCTCGCAGCGCGACGTTCTGGACGCGCGCGACAGCTACGGCCGGCCGCCGCGGCACGTGACGAAGGCCGAGCGGCGCAGGCTCAAGCTCGCGTTGGGGCGCTATGAAGTCATCGTGCGCGACGGCGTCGGACACATTCGCGACCGGACCTCGGGGGAGGTCATGCACTCGGTCAACGATCCGGCCGAGGAGGCGCGCTCACTGTACGTGGAGCAGTCGCGGCTCGTCGACCGGGTGCTCCAGCCCGAAGGGCCGCCGCTGGTGGTGTGGGACGTGGGGCTGGGCGCGGCGGCCAATGCGATGGCGGCGATTCACGCGGTCGAGGCGCTGCGCGGTGCGGTGCGGCAGGGCGGCGGCCAGGACGGAATGCGGCGGCTGCTCTTGGTGAGCTTCGAGAACGACTTCGATTCGCTGGCGCTGGCGTTGCGTCATCCGGCATGGTTCCGGCATCTGCACCACCCGGCGCCACGGCGCCTTCTAGCCGACGATCGCTGGATGAACGACGCGGCGGGAATCGACTGGCTGCTCATGCGCGGCGACTTCAGCGTCACGCGATTGGCGGCACCGCTGCCGGACGTGGTGTTCTTCGACCCGTTCTCCTACAAGACCGACGGCGCATTGTGGACCCTGAGCGCGTTCCGCGATTTGGCGACGCTGTTCCAGCCCAAGGCGGTGGAGCTGTACACCTATTCCCATTCGACCCGCGTGCGCGCCGGGCTGTTGGCGGCCGGCTTTCACGTGGCCAAGGGGCGGGGGACGGGGCCGAAGTCGGAGACGACGATCGGCCTTTCGCCGCGCGCGGCGGCGCTGCGGCACTCGCATCAGCTGCTGGGCGCCGAGTGGCTGGCGAAATGGCACCGCAGCGACGCGCAGACGCCGCCCGGCGCGGACCCGCGGGACGATTCGTGGCGGGAGGCGGTGCGCGGGCATCCGCAGTTTCGTTGAGGCGCCCGGGCCGCAGGCGCGCCGGGGAGATTCCTTGGCCGCGCAACTGCTGACGCTCGGGTATGCGGTCGCGTGCATCTTTTTCGCCGCCGTCGTGCGCGGCTACAGCGGCTTCGGCTTTTCGCTGTTGGCCATCACTTCCCTGTCGCTGCTGCTGCCACCGGTGCAGATCGTACCGTCCATCTTCCTGATGGAGGTGGTCGCGAGCCTGCATCTCCTGCCGGGCGTTTGGCGCGACATTCATTGGCGTGCGCTCGGATGGCTGTTCGCCGGCTGCTGCGTGGGCACGCCCTTCGGCGTGTATGCGCTGGCGCACGCGCCGGCGGCGCCGATGACCGTGGCTCTGTCGGTGTTCGTGCTCGCGGCGGCGCTGCTGCTCGCCAGGGGTCATCAACTGAAGCGGCTGCCGGGGCCGGCGCTGACCCTGGCCACGGGCGCGGCGTCCGGTCTCTGCAACGGCGGGTTCGGCATGGGAGGCCCGCCGGTGGTGCTGTTCTTCTTCAGCTCGCCGACCGGCGCGGCCGCCGGCCGCGCCTCGCTGATCGCCTTCTTCCTGCTCACCGACGTGCTGGGGCTGGCTTGGCAGGCCTCGAGCGGCCTCATCACGCCCGCGACCGTGTGGCGCGGGGCGCTGTTCCTGCCGCCGCTCATCGCGGGTCTCTGGCTCGGGGGCCGAAGCTTCAAGCACGCGGACCCGGCCGTGTTCCGCCGCTGGGTGCTGCGGCTCCTGATGGTGCTGGCCGTGCTCACCGGCATCAAGGCGGCGTGGCAGCCGCACTGAGCGGCGTTGCGCGGCGCACCTCCGTGGGCGGCGGGAGTGGTGCGCCGCGTCATGTCCCCCAACTGCAGGATCACAGCTACCCGCCCCAAATGTGAGTTGAGGCACATATGTCCGAGGGTCGATCACCGACAATTCCGCGCACGGCACAGCGACCTCGCCGCGTGCGAGGGAAACCGCGATGATCAAAACGCCATTGACCGAACCACGCCCTGACTCCGAGCGGGCGGAGAATCGAATTGACGCCGTGACGACCAGGGCGCGCCTGTGCGTGGTGCTTGCGGCTGCCAAACCACCACACCGCCAGCCCATCGGCGCGCTGTTGACCGCCGCTGGCCACGTCCACGATACGGGCATACATCGCGCGCTCGTCGTGCAGGAGGATCGCCCCGCGACCCGACTTGGCAGCGTGCTGGTTGCGACCGGCGAAATCAATGAGGACGAGCTCTATCGGGGCCTCAGTGAACAACTCGGTGTCGTTTACGTGCGTCTCGGGGAATTCGATGTCGACCCGGCGGCACTTGGATGTGTTGCGCCGGACGTCGCGCGTCTACGTCGCGTATTGCCGCTGATGTTCCACGACGGAAGGCTCGTGCTTGCGACCGACGATCCGGCGGACACCGATAAGATCTCGGCGCTGCGATTCAGGACACAAAAGCAGATCGAGTTGGTGCTCGCGTGCCCGGGCGACCTCGACACGGCCATCGCAACTCATTACCCACTCATCGAAGACGCGGCACTCGATCGCGAGGCGGAGCGACTGCTGCTGGAAGAGCGCATCGAACCGACGACCGCGTCGGTCGAAAGGCTTGCTCAACAGAAGCCGGTGGTTCGAATGGTGGAGAATCTGCTGCTCAATGCCGTGCAGCGGCGCGCATCGGATATTCACCTACACCCACGCGAACACGACGCCGATGTGCGATACAGAATCGACGGCTCACTGGTGGCGGTGGCCCAGTTCAATCGAGCGCTTCAACCCGCCGTTGTGGCCCGGATCAAGGTGCTCGCAAAGATGGACGTTGCGGAGCGCCGCCTGCCGCAGGATGGCGCGATCCGCATGAATACACCTCAGGGACCGGTCGACATGCGCGTCTCGATAATGCCAGCGGTGCACGGCGAGAACGTTGTCATCCGTATTCTCGATCCCAGGGTTGGGCTGCGCAGGCTCGCAGACGTTGGCTTCTCCGCGCCCGATGCGCGCCGCTTCCATGCCCTGACCGATCGCAACCAGGGTCTGGTTCTCGTCACTGGACCGACGGGGTCCGGCAAGACAACGACGCTATACGCAGCATTGCAGGAATTGAACACGGGCGAGTATCACATCCTGACGGTCGAGGATCCGGTTGAATACCGACTCGACGGCATC
>Ga0302270_10003598_pt1 | contig 14674 bp, 9 predicted proteins | sample III_Bog_E2_3_FD_198773 | JGI IMG/M metagenome (GOLD analysis project Ga0302270, IMG submission 198773) | Peat permafrost microbial communities from Stordalen Mire near Abisko, Sweden - III_Bog_E2_3 | ecosystem: Environmental > Terrestrial > Soil > Wetlands > Peat | place: Sweden: Abisko... | reverse complement strand
ATCAACGCAGGCATGTCGAACACATCGCGCAAACACTCGCGATACGCCTCAAGCAGCAGCGGAAACGACGGATACCGCGAAGCCACGCTCAGCAGGTCGTAGGAGCGCTTGCGCAGCTGCCACAAGGGCGTCCGCTGGTCGGCGCGGCGGCGCGGCAGCAACAGCGCGCGTCCCGCAGCCTCGCGAAACCGACCAGCAAAAAGCGCTGTCGATCCAAGCTGACGCAATACCAGTTGCATTGCCTCGGCCGATTCCACCAGAAACCAATCCACATCGGGCGGCTCGTCGGTGTCAGGAAAGCGCAGCACAAAACCATCGTCGCCCCACAGCGTCTCCACTTCGGGTCCGCCCGCGGCGCGAATCCGCGCGCTCACCGCCATCGCCCAGGGAATGTGAATGCGGCTGCCAAAAGGCGTCAGCACGCACACGCGCCAATCGCCCAACTCGTCGCGGCACCGCTCAATCACCACGGTGCGGTCGTCGGGCACCGCATCGGTCGCGTCGTGCTGATCGCCGAGATACTGCATCAGATTTTCTGCGGCAACTGGATCAAGATCGTGTTCGGCCACCAGCCGTGCAAGCGCCGCCGGTCGTGGCAGCGCGCGCAACTCGCGCACCATCGCGCCAATGCGGCGGCCAAACTCCAGCGGCCTTCCCGGTCCATCGCCCTTCCAGAACGGCATCTTGCCCGGCTGGCCCGGCGCAGGCGTCACAAGCACGCGATCATGCGTAATGTCTACGATGCGCCACGTTGAAGCGCCAAGAATAAACGTCTCGTTCGGGTGCGACTCGAACACCATCTCCTCGTCGAGTTCACCAACGCGCACCGGCTTGCCGTCGTTATAAGCCAGAAACACGCCATACAGACCGCGGTCGGGAATCGTCCCCGCATTCAGAATCGCCAGCCGCGCCGCGCCGTCGCGCGCCGTCACCACATTGCGCACACGGTCCCACGTCAGCCGCGGACGCAGTTCGCCGAATTCGTCTGAAGGATAGCGGCCGCTGAGCAGATCGAGCACGCCTTCGAACGCTGCGCGCGTCAGCCCGCCGTAGGGCGCTGCCCGGCGCACCATGTCGAACAACGCATCGACACTCACCTCGGGCTTCGCTTCAAGATTCGCGTCGAGATTCGTTCCGGGGCTTTCCCCCTGCGGTGCTTCGTCCTCGCCCGCAAACAGCCGCAGATCCCGTTCGCTCTTCTTTTTCGATTTCAGCTTCTTCAATCGCGCCGGCTGAGCCGCGTTGGGCGGATGCGCCACAATCGCCACCAACTGCTGCGCCAGCACGTCAAGAGGATTGCGCGGAAACCGCGTCGACTCAATGTGCCCCTCGTGCATGGCGCGCGTCACCGCCGCGCAGGCAACCAGATCGGAGCGGTATTTGGGAAACAGAATGCCCTCGCTCACCGCGTCCACATGGTGCCCTGCGCGCCCAATCCGCTGCATGCCGCTGGCCACTGATGGCGGCGACTCAATCTGGATCACCAAATCCACCGCGCCCATATCGATACCAAGTTCAAGCGTCGATGTTGCGCACAGCGCGCGAATCTGCCCGGCCTTCAACTGCTCCTCGATCACCGTGCGCTGCGCCGCCGCCAGCGATCCGTGATGCGCGCGCGCAATCGGCTCGCCTGCCAGTTCGTTCAGCGCGCCGGCCAGTCGCTCCGCCACCTGCCGGCTGTTCACAAATAGAATTGTCGAGTTACGCTCGCGGATAATCTCCAGCAGCCGAGGATGAATCGCATTCCAGATCGACACGCGCCGTGGCATCTGCGACGCCGGCCCTGAAGGAATCTCCTCCATCTCACCCAACCGCGTCATGTCCTCTACAGGAACCTCGATGCGCAGCTTGAGTTGTTTGGCCCCGCTCGCGTCAATCACCGTCACGGCTCGATAGCGGCACGCATCCTGGATCGGAAAACACGGATCGTTCTGCAACACATCTGACGACGTGCCTTCACTCGCAGACTGTTCCGGCAAACCTTCATCGACCGTTCTATCCTTCGCCGCTTCTGATACCGGCTTCTCCACTCCGCCCAAAAACCGCGCCACTTCTTCCAGCGGCCGCTGCGTAGCTGAGAGTCCGATGCGCTGGATGCGCCGCCCCGCCACAGCCTCAAGCCGTTCCAGTGACAAGGCGAGATGCGCGCCGCGCTTGGTGGGAACCAGCGCATGAATTTCGTCTACGATCACCGTCTCTACCGTGCGCAGCGCCTCCGCCGCTTGCGAGGTCAGCAGTAAATAAAGCGACTCCGGCGTCGTGATCAGAATCTCTGCGGGATGCCGCGCAAACCGCGCACGCTCTCTCTGCGGCGTGTCTCCGGTGCGCACACTGATCTGCGGCTCGTGGAACGCGACGCCCATGCGCCGCGCCATGTTGGCCATGCCGGCCAGCGGCGAACGAAGATTCCGCTCCACGTCCACCGCAAGAGCCTTCAGCGGAGAAACGTAAACAATGCGGCAGCCCTTTCGCGGTTCATCCGTGTGCAGCATCAAACGGTCAAGGCACCACAGAAACGCTGCCAGCGTCTTTCCCGTCCCTGTGGGAGCAAGAATCAGCGCGCTCTCGCCGCGCGCAATCGCCGGCCAACCCAATCGCTGCGGCGCTGTAGGCGCATCGAAGACAGCCTTGAACCACGCTGCCGTTACTGGATGAAAGCAGGCAAAAGGGTCGGTTTTCGTCTCCGGCTTGGGGGTTTGCGGGGTCATCGTGCTGCTCTTGAGATTAACGCGATTGCGCGGCGAAAACAAAGCGAAGAATCACGCGTCTGTAACCTCAAACCAATCAGCAACCTGGATAATCCAACCTAGCGCAGCCGCTTTGCTCGCAGTGCGCAATCGAGCAATGGGCGCGCTCAAATCTTCGGTGAATCTTCCGCTCGCGGCGTAAGTCTAATACTAGTAAAAGCACATACATTCGTGGCTCAAATTCAGTTCGTTGCCCGTTTGCATACCGATGATGCGAACACATTGCTTGGCTTACAGTTGCCGGAGTTGAGATGCGGAATCACCTTGTAACATTGCTTGACGATTTTCGCGCTCACCCCAACGCAATCGCCGTGGTGCGTTACCTGGGCAACCGCCGCCGCGTTACAACCTATGGTGAGCTGGCGCGGCTCGCCGGCCGCTTCGCGGCGCTGCTGGCTCAGCGCGGAATCGTCTCTGGCGACCGCGTGCTGCTATGGGCAGAGAACAGTGCTGAGTGGATCGCGGCCTTTTACGGATGCATGTTGCGCGGCGTGCTCGCCGTTCCGCTCGATGCGCACGGAACCTCCGAATTTGCAGAACGCGTGGCCGCCGACGTAACGCCAAAGCTAGCCGTCGGCGATGCCGCGCTCCTCAGCCAATTGCCGTCGGCGTTCGAGCACCTTGCATTTGAGGACTGGTTAACCGAACTGCCTGCCGAAGAGGCGGGCCCCATCGCCGATCTCTCCGCGTCCACGCCGCTTGAAATCCTGTTCACCTCGGGCACAACCGATGACCCCAAAGGAATCGTGCTCACCCACGGCAACGTGCTCGCAAGTATCGGACCCATTGAAGACGGCGCGCGCCCTTACATGCGCTGGGAGCGGATACTGGCCCATCCTTTGCGCATTTTGCACACTCTGCCGTTGAGCCATGTCTTTGGCCAAACCATGGGTCTCTGGGTGCCTCCCATCTTTACCGCCGAACTGCACTTTGAAGAACGCCTCGCCGCACCGCGCTTGATTGAAACCATTCGCCGTGAGCGCATCTCCGTGCTGGCCGCAGTGCCCAGAGTCCATGCCCTCTTGAAATCGCATCTCGAGATCGCCTATCCGGAACTCGCGGATCTGGTGGCGCACTCGGCTGGAAAAATCGGACCGGCAAAACGATGGTGGCGATTCCGCAAGATTCATCGCGCCTTTGGACTCAAGTTCTGGGCCTTAATCTCCGGCGGAGGCGCGCTCTCCGCACCTCTCGAACAATTCTGGAACGCGCTGGGATTCGTTCTTGTGCAGGGGTACGGCATGACAGAGACGACGGCGCTCATCACTCTCAATCATCCCTTCCACGTGGCCAAGGGTTCCATCGGTAAACCGCTCGCCGGACGCGAAGTCAAGCTTGGTCCCGATGGTGAAGTGCTGGTGCGCGGCGCGTCCATCTCTTCCGCAACCTGGTCCAGCGGCGCGCTGCGCCAACGCGACAGCGATTGGCTGCCCACAGGCGATCTGGCCACAATGGAGCCCTCCGGAGAGCTGCGATTCCTCGGCCGCAAGAGCGAGACCATCGTCACCGCTTCCGGCCTCAACGTGCATCCTGAAGATCTTGAAGCCAGAATCGAGGAACAGCCCGGCGTTGCCGCCTGCGCGGTTGTGCCCGTTGAAACCGCCGATGGGCCCGAGCCTTGCGCCGTCATCGCCAGCCGCGGATCGGGAGACAGCACAGCCGCGGCAATCGAAAACGCCAACACGCATCTCGCCGATTTTCAGCGTGTGCGGCGATGGATTCTCTATCCCGAGCCCGACCTGCCGCGCACCTCCACTGGAAAAGTGCGGCGCAAAGCTGTGGCCCAGTGGCTCAATAAAATCCAGGCTGCATCCACGCAAAACGACACCGCTAGAGCAAACGTCAATGGCTCCTTTGCCGCGTCTCAAGATTGGCTGCTCGCGTTGATCGCACAAATCACCGGCGATGCGCCTCCCGGCGTCGGCGACGAACTACTGCTCTCAGAAGACTTGCGTCTCGACAGCCTGGGACGCGTGCAATTAGCCGCGGCCATTGAGGATCGGCTGGGCATCGTCAGCCAGGACGGCATGCTCGATCGCGTACAAACGCTGGGCCAGTTGCGCCAACTCATCGCAGGCGAACAGAACGCGCCGCAAGCTCTCTCGGGCACAAGCCAAGCAGCCGACGGCACCGCCCGCGCGTCCGCTGCACCTGCCAACGAAGAAATCGCCGAAGCGGGCGCCCCGCTGGCCTCTTCATCCGCCGAGCCGCAGAGGTCGCGGCACCTCTATCCGCGCTGGCCGTGGCTGCTTCCCTTCCAATGGGCGCACGCGGCGTTTATTCAGACGGCCATGCAGCCGCTCGTGTGGTTGCTTGCGAATCCCCGCGTCGTCAGGCCTGCCAGCCTCAACACCGCCGAGCCCATGCTCATCGTCGCCAACCACATCACGGCATTCGATGTTCCGCTGGTTCTCTACGCGCTTCCCGCCGCCATGCGCCGTCGCGTTGCGGTCGCCATGTCGGGCGAGATGCTCTACGAATATCGCCATTTCCGCAATCCCGAGCCACAGCATCCCACGGGGCGCTTCTTCCTGCCCGGCCCGCTCTTTTATTTTCTTCTTACCGCGCTGTTCAACGTCTTTCCGCTGCCACGCCGACGCGACTTTCAGCCCAGCTTTGCGCACGCCGGCCGCGCCATGGACAAGGGCTACAACGTGCTTGTCTTTCCCGAAGGCACGCGCTCGGCCGCAGGCGCGCTGGCGCGCTTCCAGCCCGGCATCGGCCTGCTGGCAAAACAGAGCGGCGTCAGCGTGCTCCCCGTGGCCATGCGCGGTCTGGGCGAATTGAAGCAAAGCGGCCGCGGCTGGTTCCACTCTGGCAAAATCGAAGTGCGCGTCGGCGAGCCCATCAAGCTCTCCGCAACCGACAGCGAGTCCGCCATCGCCGGCCGCCTTCATGCGGAAGTCGAGCGGCTTTTGCGGAATTGACGCCTGCCCTGCAAAAGGCATAGGCCCGATCTCTGCTACCGGACACTAGCTCGGCAGCCGCGGCCTAAAGTAGCAAGTTCCACCCGCCAAAATCGGCTGCCATAGCGACGGTTCGGCGGGCTGCTCGCTCGATCCGAGAAACAGCACACCATCCGCAGGCAGCAGCCGATGAATGCCGGCCAGCAGCGTCTTGCGCGTATCCTGCGAAAAGTAGAGCATCACGTTGCGCAAGAAAATTGCGTCGAACCGGTCGCTCATGCGGTTAAAAGGCAGTTGCGGCGCGCAAAGATTCGCCTGGCGAAAGTTGCAATGCTTCTTCACTTCCGCCTTTACCACCCAGTCTTCGTTCACGTGATCGAAGTAGCGCACCACAAACCGCGCGGGCAGGCCGCGGTTGATTTCGATGCGGTGATACTTGCCGCCCTGCGCCCGCTCCACCACATCTGCGCTGATGTCGGTGCCCTCGATGCGAATATCCCACCCCACCAACATGGGAAAATGCTCCAGCATCAGCATCGCCAGGCTATACGCCTCCTGGCCCGTCGAGCAGGCAGCGCTCCAAAAGCGCAGCCTGCGCGTGTGGCGGCGAGCCTCAATCAGCTTCGGCAGCAGATCGGTGCGCAGCAGCTCAAAAGGCCGCGCATCGCGAAAGAAGCTGGTCTCGTTGATGGTCATCGCCTCCGCAACCGACCGCTCCAGAACGGGATCGCGATGCGTGCGCAGATGATGCACCAGCTCGTCTAGCCGGCTCATGCCCTGGTTGCGCAGAACCTTGGTCAGCCGCGTCTCAAACAGATAATCGCGTGACGGATCGAGCACGTTCTGCGAGAGCGAAAAGATAAGCTGACGCAGATAGCCGTAATCTACAGCGGTAGTAGTTGCTTCCATTACGACACCGCCTGTCGCTGAAATTGAAATCCAGCGCGTGCCGCGCTGCCTGTCCTTGAGGTCAAGCGCAGAATCTCCTGCGCCATCGCATCCAGCGGAACAACCCTGTGCGCCAGCCCCGCGGCCGCCACCGCGCCGGGCATTCCCCACACCGTGCTCGATGCTTCATCCTGCGCCAGCACGGTTCCTCCCTGCTCGCGAATCAAACGGCAGCCGTTCAATCCATCGGACCCCATGCCGGTCAGTACCACCGCCAGAACTCCCGATCCGTAAACGCCGGCAGCCGAGCGAAACAGCACGTCCACCGCGGGCCTGCAGTGGTTTTCCTGCGGCCCCTGGTTCAGTCGGATCGTCGGCGGCGCGCCCATGTGCGCACCCGCCAGCACTTCCATATGCCAGTTGCCGCGCGCAATCAGAACGGTTCCGGCGCGCACCGGTTCGCCATCGGCAGCCTCGCGCACAGGCATGTGGCAGCGGCCGCTCAGCCGCTCGGCGAGTATCTTTGTAAACACTTCGGGCATGTGTTGAACCACCAGCACGGGCAGCGGAAACCCCGCTTGAAGCCTTGGCAGAAGAACGTCCAGCGCCGCCGGTCCTCCGGTTGAAACGCCGATTGCCACAACCGTTGGCTCCGCGGTAATCGGCTGCGGCCGAAGAGCAACTCCCGCCGACGGCAGCACGGCAGCGCGTCCCAGCCCGGGAATCATCTGCGGCGTCGCGGCTAGCGCAACACCCGCCGGCCTCCGCGTCAGTGCGTGAATCTTGGGAATCAGTTCCTGCGTGAGCGCGCGTACCGCGGCCTCGCGGCCAGACTGGCCCGTGGGTTTGGCAACGTAATCCGACGCCCCGCCGGCCAATGCCTCAATCGTCACCCGTGCGCCGCGCTGAGTCAGCGAACTGCACATGATCACCGGCATTCTGTTCCCGCGTTTTCGCAGCTCGCGCAGTGTTACTAGTCCGTCCATTACTGGCATCTCCACATCCAGCAGAATCAGGTCGGGGCAATCGAGGGCAATACTGCTCAGCGCCGACGCGCCGTCGGCCGCCGTGCCAGCCACTTCAAGCCGCGCATCGGAGCTGACCACCGAGCGCAGCAAACTGCGCATTACGGCGGAGTCATCGACAATCAGAATTCGGGTCCGGCCTGCAGCGGCCATCGTTTACGCCTCCACCAGACCGAGCATGGCGAGCTTTTCGTTCAGAGCATCCTGGTCGAATGGCTTCATCAAATACTCGTCGGCGCCCGCGTCCAATGCACGCAGAATAAAATCGTTGTCGGCTTCGGTCGTCACCATCAGCACACGCGTCTCGTTAAAGCCCTCAGCCCGCATCTGCGTCAGCATTTCAAAACCGTTCATCACCGGCATGTTCCAGTCCAGCAGCGCCAGATCGAATGGCGCGCCGCCGCGCAGACGATCCAGGCCGGCCTGGCCGTCGCCAGCCTCCTCGCACTCGATTCCCTTTTGCTCGAGCAAGCCGCGCAGAAAGCCCCTCACAAAGCGGGAATCGTCGACAATGAGTGCTCGCATATTTTCCTCCTAACTGACCAACCGCGGACCAACACCGTCTCACTGCTTTAGTGGCCCTCTTGGGCCAGGCTGAGCCGCAGCGGATCGAGCCGATCGGGATCGAGCATCACCAGCAGCCTGTCCTTCAGCTTGTAGGCTCCCGCAAACATCGCCTTGCGGCGCTGGTCAAGGGTTGAAGGATTGGGCTCGTGATCGGACGGCGACACCGTCAGCACCGCGCCCACCGCATCCACCAGCAACCCAAAGCACCCGCCGGCCGAATCCAGAACCAGAATGTCCTGCGTGCCCTCCTTCGCCGGCAGGCCAAGCAAGTGGCGCAGGCTCACCGTGGTCAGCACGTCGCCGCGGTAGTGAACCAGTCCCCCCACGTACTCCGGCGCCAACGGCACCGGCTGCGGCCGCGCTCCACCCACAATCTCAAGAATGTGCGTAATAGGTACGCCAAACCAAGTCTCTCCCAGGCGCACCGAACATATCTCCGCCAGCGCCGCCGCCTTTTCGCTCTTCCCAATTACTGCCGCTGTGCTCATGCCACGCTCTCCGCAATCTGATTCCATTCCGCCGGAGCGCCATCGACCGCGGGCAGCGGCGCAACTGCGCCCAGACCCACCACTCCCGTCACGCGGTCCTTCAGTAGCGTCACGCCCTCGGTGCGCAACCGGGTTCCAGCCTCCACCAACTCGGCGCCGGCGGCCACGTCCAGCACATGCGAAACCGCAATGCCCACGTGGCGATTGCCCTCGCGGCACACTACTACGATCACCTGCGCCTCCTGGCCGTCCGCGCCTGCGCTCTCGGCCGCCGTCAGCACGCCGCCCGAGTCCTCCACCGGCATCAGCTGTCCTTCAAAGTTCAGCACCGGCCGGTAGCCCATGTACTCAATGCGCGAAAGCGGCAACTGCTCGATGCGCAGTACGTCGGCCAGCGGTACCGCGGCGCGATGCCCGGCCACCTCTACCAGCAGATACTCCACGCCCTTGGCCGCGTCCACGCTCTCCTCCGCCGCCGCGGCTTGCGCTCCTTCTTCGCGCGTCACCACGGTCACGCCCGCCTTGGTCGCAATCGATCCAGGGTCCAGAATCAACGCCAGATCCGCATTGCCCAGCACCGTTGCGCCAGAGTAAAGGCCAATGCCCTTCAGCACCGCTGAAAGCGGCTTCACCACTATCTCTTCCGGGTCGGCAAGCCCGTCCACCACCAGCCCGAATTTGCGGCCGTCCGCATCCAGCACGGCGATAAAGCTGTCGCGCGCCTCAGACCTCGTCCGCGCGCCGCCCGGCGTCAGCAGACGATCAAGGAATACCAGCGGCAGCAGATTGCCGCGCAGCCGGTAAAGCGGCGCGCCTTCAATCCATTCAATGGATTTGTCGGCCTGCTCCAGCGGGACATGCACCAGCTCTGAAAGCGAGCCCTGCGGCAGCGCGAAGCTCTGCTCAAGGCTGCGCACAATCAGCGCGGGAATAATCGCAAGCGTCAGTGGAATACGCAACCGCAGCGTGGTGCCCTTGCCCTGCCGCGAATCGATCTCCACCTTGCCGCCGATCTTCTCCACGTTGGTGCGGACTACGTCCATGCCTACACCGCGCCCGCTCACGTTGGTCACCGCGGCGGCGGTTGAGAATCCGGGAAGAAAGATCAGTTGCAGCAGTTCGCGCTCACCCAGTTGCCCCGCGCGATCCGGTGAAATCACGCCCCGCTCAATCGCCTTCTGGCGAACCTTTTCCACCGCGATGCCCGCGCCGTCGTCTGAAACCTCGATAATGACGTGCGAGCCCTCCTGGTAGGCGCGCAGCTTCAGCGTGCCCTCCGGGTCCTTGCCCGCCGCTTCGCGCTCCTCCGGCGGCTCAATGCCATGGTCCAGCGAGTTGCGCACCGCATGCGTCAGCGGGTCTTTGATGGCCTCCAGCAGGCTCTTGTCCAGCTCCGTGTCCTGCCCTTCCACCTGCAAGCGCACGCGGCGGCCAAGCGACTGCGAAAGATCGCGCACAATGCGAGGCATCTTCGAGAAGATGTTCGACACCGGCTGCATGCGCGCCTTCATCACGCTCTCCCGCAGGTCTGCCGTCACCATATCCAGGCGGCGGGTCAGCAGCGTCATGTTCGGATCGGCTGCCGTGGCCTGCAGCACCTGGTTGCGCGTCAGCACCAGCTCGCCCACCAGGTTCATCATGCGGTTCAGCAATATCACATCGACGCGCAGCGTGCTCTCAGCCGCGCTGCCAGCAGCCGTCGGCGTCTGGCTGCGCGCCTTGGCCGCTTCCTGCTCCGGCTGCGGAATCTGTGCCGCGGCGGCGGGCTTTACTGCCGGTGTCTGCGGGGGCGGCGGCGCCGCTGGTTGTACGGGCGCAGGCGCTTGAATCGGAGCGTCCGCTTGCGGAGCTGCCCCGGCATGAACCGCCTGTTGCACTTGTACTGGAATCTTCACGCTGGAGCCTGCACTTGGAGCCTGCAGTTGTTCGAGTTGCGCAATCAGCGCCGAGTCGTCGCCCTCGCCCTCGCCCTCCACGGTCTCAATCGACTTAAGAATCGAGCGCAGTCCGTCCAGCAGATGCAAGAGTCCGGTAATCAGATTCTGGTCGGCCGAGAGCTTGCCGTCGCGCAGCAGACCCAGCAAATTCTCGCCCGAGTGCGCCAGCTTCTCCAGCCGCTTGAACCCGAGAAAGCCCGTGGTCCCCTTGATGGTATGTACCGAACGGAAGATTTCGCCCAGCAACTCCGCATCCTGGGGCCGTGTCTCAAGATCGGTCAGGCACCGCTCCATGCGGTCCAGGCCCTCCTGGCTCTCGATCAAAAACTCCCTCGTCAACTCATCCATTACGAACCCTCATTCAGCCGGCCGCTGCTTCGGCTCACCGGCTTGGCAAGCACTCTATGCGTTTATCGGTTCTATCGAGTGCAACTTGAGCGATGAAGACACGCTGCTCTCGCCTGCCGCGGTTAGAGAGTTCCAATTCACCGCACGCGCCCCCTTGCCCACCCACTGCTGTGTACATCCAGCCGCAAATACGTTAGCCTCAAATCTCGATCCTGCTCATGGTGAACGGAATCTCGTGGTGAACGGAATGAAGACAAAATCCAGTCCAGCCCCCGCCCCGCAGCCGCTCAAAACCCTGCTCGCCGATGCGCGCAAAGCGGCTAAACACTCCTACTCGCCCTATTCGCGCTTCCGCGTTGGAGCGGCGTTGCTGCTCTCGAACGGCCAGATTGTCACCGGAACAAACGTTGAAAACATCAGCTACGGCCTCACCATCTGCGCCGAGCGCTCGGCCCTGGTCGCCGCCGTTTCCCGTTTAGGGCCCAAAATTCGCATCCAGGCCATCGCCGTCGCCAACCTCAACCGCGCGGTCTGTTCGCCCTGCGGAGCCTGCCGCCAGATGCTAGCCGAGTTCGCCTCGCCTCAAGCAGAGGTCATCTTCCAGTCCGCAGACGGCGTCCGCACCATGACCTTCTCGGAACTCTTGCCCATGGCCTTCGACATGTAGCCGTAATCGCGCCGCCTTGCGATAATTCTTCTGTCGGCCTTTTGAGGATTCCATCGCGATGACCACCCCCACCCCCATTCACACCATCGATCTGATTCGCAAAAAGCGCGATGGCGGCGCACTGGACGCGCGCGAGCTCGCCTTCCTCGCCAACGGCGCGGCTTCCGGCGCAATCCCACCCGAGCAGCTTTCCGCGTGGCTTATGGCCGCCTGGCTGCGCGGCCTCTCGCTCGATGAAACCCGCGCCCTCACCCTCGCCATGCGCGACTCCGGCGAGAAGGTCGCCAAAGAGCGCCTGCCCGGCGTCTGCGTTGACAAGCACTCCACCGGCGGCGTCGGCGACAAGACCAGCTTTCTGGTTGCGCCCCTGGCCGCCGCCTGCGGCCTCACCGTGCCCATGATCAGCGGCCGCGCCCTGGGCCACACCGGCGGAACGCTCGACAAGCTTGAAGCCATTCCCGGATTCCGCACCGGCATCTCTCTCGAAGAATTTGAGGATGTGCTCAACCACTGCGGCGTCTCCATCGTCAGCCAGACGCCACGCCTGGTTCCCGCCGACCGCGTTCTCTACGCACTGCGCGACCGCACGGCGACAGTCGAAAGCCCCGGCCTCATCTGCGCGTCGATACTCAGCAAGAAACTCGCCGCCGGCCTTGATGCCCTGGTGCTCGACGTAAAAACCGGCTCCGGCGCTTTCCTGCGCAAGCGCGAAGACGCCGATTACCTCGCCGCCCTTATGGTGGCCACTGCCGAAGCTGCGGGCACACGCACCGTCGCGCTCATGACCTGCATGGACCAGCCCCTTGGCTCCGCGGCCGGCAACTGGATTGAGCTGGTCGAGTGCCTCGAACTGCTCCACGGCAATCGCCCCGCCGAGAGCGAAGATCTTCGCGAGCTGTCGCTCGTGCTCGCCGGTTGGATGGTCCATCTCGGCGGCGCAGCGCCAACGCCTGAAGCCGGCTACGCGCTCGCTGAGGCCGCTCTCAACAACGGAGCAGCTCTCCGCAAGTTTCTCGAAATGGTTCATGCACAAGGCGGCGATGTTTCCGTCTTCGACAACCCCGCCGCCTTCCACAAACCCGGCGCAACCGCCGTCGTCGAAGCGTGGCACAGCGGCTTTGTCGCCACAATGGATACAACCGCGCTCGGCTGGGCCGTGCAGCGCACCGGAGCAGGCCGAGAAAAAGCCGGCGAGCCCGTCGATCCCCATGCCGGCATCGTTTTTCACGCGCGCCTCGGCGCACGCATCGAACAAGGCCAGCCGCTGGCCACCCTCTACGCCACCACCACAGAGATGCTGGTCGAGCCCGTCCAGATTCTGAAGGCAGCGATTGAAATCTCCGCCGAGCCATCAGGGAAAATTCCGCTCGTCAGCCGCATCTTCACGCGCGAATCTGCAGAAGATCATTTAAGAACCGCTGCAAATTCAGCGGCAATGCTGTAACTTAATCCATAAACAGATTCGATCTTTTCGAACATCCATCTTTTTCATCTGCAACTGGAAAGCTGAAAGCTAACAGCTGAGAGCTGAAAGCTGTTTTTCAAGGAGACCGCATTGGCTCGATTCACGGGGTTGCTGGGAATTCTGGCTGTGCTGTTGGCGGCGTGGCTGGGCTCAACCGATCGCAAACACATCCGCTGGCGCACCATCTTCTGGGGTCTCGGCCTGCAGGTCTGCTTCGCCTTCCTCGTCCTGCGCTTTGACTACGGACAGCAGCTCATGACCTGGGCCGGCGCGGTCGTCACCAACATGCTCTCGGCCACCTTCGCCGGAACCAAAGTTTTGTTCGGCGAGCTCGGCCTGCCCGGTTCCGGCGCGTTCGGCGCATTGCTCCCCGCCGGCAAAGGTGCAATCTTCGCCTTCCAGGTGCTGCCCACCATCATCTTCATCTCGGCGTTTTTCGCCGTGCTCTACCACATCGGCGTGATGCAGATTGTCATTCGCGCATTGGCCTGGGTCATGCTCAAGACCATGCGCATCTCCGGCGCGGAAAGCATGAACGTTGCGGCCAGTATCTTCATGGGACAAACCGAAGCGCCGCTCACCATCCGTCCCTTCCTCTCCAAAGCCACGCGCAGCGAGCTGATGACCATCATGACCAGCGGCATGGCCCATGTCTCCGGCGGCATCATGGCCATGTACATTGCACAGGGCGTCGAGGCGCGTCATCTGCTTTCCGCCGTCATCATGACCTCGCCCGGCACCATCCTCATCGCAAAAATGCTTGTCCCTGAAACCCAGGTTCCGGCCACCGAAGGCAAAGTCGTCATCCCCAAAGATGAGTTGCACGCCGAAGAAAATCTCATCGGCGCAATCGCGCGGGGCACCATCGACGGCGGCAAGCTAGCCATGAACGTCGGTATCATGCTCATCAGTTTTCTCGCCCTGGTTGCGTTGCTCGACATGCTGCTCACATGGGTGCATGGCGGCCTGCCCTGGGTTCCCGGCTCGCTCGGCCAGATTCTCGGCTACGCCTTCGCGCCAGTGGCATGGCTCATCGGTGTGCCCTGGCATGACTGCATGGCCATCGGCAATCTGCTTGGCACGCGCATGGCGCTCAATGAGGTCATCGCCTTCATCGCGCTGGGCGCGCAAAAAGCAGCGCTCTCGCCGCGCTCCTTCACCATTGCGACCTTCGCGCTCTGCGGCTTCGCAAATCTCGGCTCCATCGGCATGCAGATCGGCGGCATCGGCGCACTGGTTCCCGAGCGCCGCAACGATTTGGCAAAGCTCGGCGTCCGCGCCATGCTTGCCGGAACCATGGCCAACCTCATCTCCGCATCCATCGCCGGAATTTTTCTGGGCTGAGCGATATGCATTACGAAGAAGCATTCAATACAGGGTGCCCCATCCTTCCGCGCTCTTTGCGGAAGGGTGGGATAGCACGGCTGTTTGCCCACTTCTCAATCAACCACAGAAAGTGGGTGCCCCTGGTCTCGATTTTGAGACCAGGGATAGCACGAATCATCGCCGGGTGCCCCATCCTCCCACGTTTTTTGTGGAAGGGTGGGATTGCACGAATCATCGCTTTATCCCTACTCTGTGCCACGCTCGCCGCCGCGCAGAACGCGGCCCCTCGAAGAACCTATGTCGGCTTTGA
>Ga0302270_10003591_pt1 | contig 14683 bp, 10 predicted proteins | sample III_Bog_E2_3_FD_198773 | JGI IMG/M metagenome (GOLD analysis project Ga0302270, IMG submission 198773) | Peat permafrost microbial communities from Stordalen Mire near Abisko, Sweden - III_Bog_E2_3 | ecosystem: Environmental > Terrestrial > Soil > Wetlands > Peat | place: Sweden: Abisko... | reverse complement strand
GTTGGCCGTTGCGTTCGCTTTGGGATCTCCAGGGCGTTCCCGTCCCTGTTATCGCTGTTCGCACATGGAAGTCCATGTGCGCGGATCGCATCTTTGGCCGCTCCGCGGAGCTCGGGTTCTACTTTCTTTTCGCGCTCTTTCCTACTCTCTTCAGCGCAAGTTCCATCCTCGGTCTTGCCGCGCGATCCGCCCACCAGTTCTACGACCGCCTCCTGGATTACCTCGCCCTGGTCATCCCAACGGCTGCCCTGGGCGCGGTCCTTCATACCTTCAATGAAACAGCCGTTGCGGCCACCTCCGGTAAGCTGACTTTCGGGCTCATCGCGGCCATCTGGTCCGCTTCGGTCGGCATCTCCGCGATCCAGGACACGCTCAACGATGTGTATAAAGTCAAAGACACCCGCTCCTACTTCTTCGCCCGCCTCTGTGCCATAGCGCTCACTATCGCCATCACTGGCATCGTCACTGTCAGCCTTGCTTCCTTACTCGGCGGCGACTTCCTTGCCGCGCTGGCCCATCGAACCATCCACCAGGATCTGCTTGCGGACGCGGCCGCCATCACGTCAAGAGTGGTTGGCTGGTGCGTAGCAACCGCGCTCCTTTCCCTGGCCGTCGCCGTCATCTATTACTGGGCGCCCCATGTCAAAGCCCGCTGCTGGCACTGGCTCACGCCCGGCGGCGCCATCGGCATAGTCGGTTGGCTGCTTTGCTCCCTTGGACTCCGCGTCTACCTTCATTACTTTCCCAGCTTCTCTCTTACCTACGGTTCCCTCGGAGCAGTCATCATTCTGCTCACGTGGTTTTACATCACCGGCCTCATGCTGCTTCTCGGCGCAGAGATCAACAGTGAGATCGAATGCGTCGCCGCCGACAAGCGCCTGGCCGCCGCCGCAGAAGCGAATGCGATGCCCAGCAGGACCAACCCAGGTGCGGTTTGCGGCGAAGGCCTGCATGGCCAGGGCGAGGCGGATTCAGGGTCCGTGGGATAAGACGCTCGATTCCGCCAATCCCCAAAGGCTGCCTGGATGAGCTGAGCATTCAACCCGTCCGCACTGATACACTCCGGACTGGCCGCGGTGCAGGAATGACTGCGTGTCCCACTCAAAAAGAGATGACCGAGACCACACAGATTTCAACGATCAATGACCTGTTTTGCCGCATCTCCGCGGCGGCCAACTCGCGCGCGGTGCTGTGGCAGGACGAGTTTGGGAATTGGCAACCAATATCTTCCGATCAGATTTACCAGCGTGTGCGGGTGCTGGCTTCGGCGTTTCTTAGCTGGGGTGCAAAAAAAGGCGACCGGATCGCCCTGATCTGCGAGAACCGCTGGGAGTGGATGGTGACGGACTTCGCCACGCTGGCGATTGGCGCCGCCGATGTGCCGATTTATCCCACCCTGACCGGGGAGCAGATTGCGGGACTGATTCGCGATGCGGATTGCCGGATTGCGGTGGTTTCGACGCGGCTGCAATTCGACAAGCTGAACGCGGTGCGCGGGCAGACGCCGCTGGAGCGGATTGTGGTGATGGATGTACCGACGCCGGCCGAGGGCGCGGTTGCATTCAGCGATCTGCTGGTGGGGGCAGACGAAAAGGGAAGCGAGCGGGACCCGGTTTTTGACGCACTGGTGCGTTCAGTGGAGCCGACGGACCTGGCGACGCTGATTTACACCTCGGGGACGACCGGCGAGCCCAAGGGCGTTGCACTGACTCATGGCAACATCGCTTCCAATCAGAATCTTGCCGCGGCGGACTTTGGATTCAATTCGACGGACGCGTGCATTTCGTTCCTGCCGCTTTCGCACATTACCGCTCGCGCATTGGACTACGTGATGTACCTGTATGGTGCGCAGGTGGCGTACTGCTCGCAGTTCGACAAGCTGCCGCAGGCGATGCGGGAGGTTAGGCCGACGGTGATTGTCGGGGTGCCGCGGGTGTACGAAAAGATCCGGCAGGCAGTGGAACAGAAGTCCGCGGCTTCTCCGGTAAAGAAACGGATTCTGGCCTGGGCGGTAGGGCTGGGTGCGGGACACAGGGATTCGATTTACAGCGGGCGGAAGCCATCGTCGGCGCTGTGGAAGCTGGCCTCGAAGCTGGTCTACTCGAAGGTGCAGGAGGCCTTTGGGGGGCGGGTGCGGATCTTTGTTTCGGGTGGAGCGCCGCTTGGAATCGACACCGCGCGATGGTTTGCCTCGGTGGGAATTGCGCTATGGGAGGGTTACGGGCTTACCGAAACTTCACCCGTGATCGCGATCAACACACCGCTCAGCCAACGCATGGGAACCGTGGGCCGCAAGTTGGACAACGTAGAACTGAAGTTTGCGGAAGATGGAGAGTTGCTTGTGCGGGGGCCATCCATATTCGCGGGCTACTGGCAAAAGCCGGCGGCCAATGCGGAGTGTTTCGATGCGGAGGGATGGTTCCGGACCGGGGATATTGGAGCACTGGACGCGGATGGATTTCTCTCCATCACCGATCGCAAGAAGGAACTGCTGAAGACATCCGGCGGGAAACTGGTGGCGCCGCAGCCGATTGAGAACAAGCTGAAGAACAATGTGCTGGTGGCGCAGGCGGCGCTGGTGGGCGACAAACACAAGTTCATTTGCGCGCTGGTTGCGCCTAATTTCCCTGCGCTGGAAGCGTGGGCAAAGGAACACGGGATCGAGGCGGGCTCTCGTGCCGCACTGGTGGCCGATGGACGCGTAACGGCACTCTATGGAGAGATTGTGCGCGAAGTGAATGGCGGCCTGGCCAAGTTTGAAACGCTGAAGCGGTTCAGGGTTGTAGCCGAGGAGTGGACACAGGAGTCCGGCGAGCTGACACCATCGATGAAACTGAAGCGGCGCGCGATTATGGCTCGTTACTCGGGGGTGATCGCCGAGCTTTACCATGACGAAGCAACCGCACAAGGCGAACCGGGAAGGTGAGGCCCCGGCTGAGTTCCTTTCCGACGAGGGTACGCTTGATCCACATGTTATGAAGGCCGCGGAAGAAGGGCGCGCCCCATGCGCCGATTGCCAGCAGACTGCCGAAGAGGACGACGGCGTCAATGCTTTCGCGTCCGGCACTGGACCAGTAGGCGCCGGGCTCGAGATTGAGCCAGAGGGCGAATTCGTCGAGCGTCAGGGCCGCGCCTACACCATAGCTGATGGACATAAGGCGGCTGAAGAAGATTGAGAGCTCGGTATGCTTCTGTCCCAGGTCGAGCAGCCATCCGTAGCCAACCAGGAGGAGAATGATGATGCCCCATACCAGGTGATGGATGTGGTGGCCGCGTACGGTAACCCACTGAAAAGGACCGGCCTGGTGGACGATGGAGCTTACCAGAAAGCGAACGCCACCAAAGGTTAGAAAGAACGCGACGGAAGCGAGGAACGCGCGCCGACGGGGCCTGTCGGGGATGGTGGTGCGGATGAGGAACCCCACGCGGGTGAGCTGAACCAGCACAAGCAGGATAACAATGACCAAGGCGGCAAAGGCCAGCAGTATAAGGGCTCCGGTACTGGGCATAACCTATTATGGCTGCACTATTTCAGGATGGGAATGGGTAGCAGGAATATCTTGAATAAGCGTGCGCTTTGTCACGATTTCTCTTTACAGGGGCGGGGTACACTGGTTAAGGCGTCAAGACCGGGCAGTTTTCCGGAGCGGGCGCACTGTTGAGTGGATTGGCCCATGCACGGGTGATCAGGGCACGGATGGTTAGCGGCCGTGCGATTTCGACGAGGAGATTTAGGATGCGAGTTGCTTTGTTGACCGGCGGCGGCGATTGCCCCGGATTGAATGCGGTGATCTATGCTGCCGTGAAGAAGGGCATCAATCACTATGGCGATGAGTTTATTGGATTCCTGAACGGCTGGCGCGGGGTGCTGGACAACAACTTTATCCCGCTGACGCTGGAAAACACCGACGGCATCCAGTTGAAGGGCGGAACGATTCTGCACTCTTCGCGAACCAACGTGAAGAAGATCCCCGGGGGAATCGAGAAGGTCCAGGAGGTTTTGAAGGCCAACAAGATTGACGCACTGATTGCGCTGGGCGGCGACGACACGCAGTCGGTAACCTTGTTCCTGAGCGAGCATGGCGTGCCCAGCGTGGGCGTCCCCAAGACAATTGACAATGACATCAGCGGCACGGACCAGACCTTCGGCTTCGACACCGCGGTGATGATTGCCACCGAGGCGGTGGACCGCATTCACACGACTGCCGATTCGCACAATCGCGTGGTGGTGGTGGAGGTGATGGGACGCGACGCAGGTTGGATCGCCTATGCCTCTGGTGTGGCCGGCGGTGCGCACGTAATCCTGGTGCCGGAGAAGGACATTGATATTGACCACGTGTGCGCGCTGCTGAAGTACAACTACGACCACGGCAAGCATTACGGCGTGGTGGTAGTTGCCGAGGGCTGCCATCTGCCGGAGGTTGGGCAGGTGACTGGCTCGGCGCAGGTGGATTCCTTCGGCCACGCACGGCTTTCGGGGATCGGCGAAGCGCTTGCCGAGCTGATTGAGAAGAAGACCGGCTTTGAAACGCGCTCAGTGAACCTGGGCCATACACAACGCGGCGGCGTTCCGACGGCCTATGATCGTGTGCTTGGCCAGCGGTACGGGCTGCACGCCATTGACATGGTGCACGACCAGAAATGGGGCCGGATTGCGGTGCTCCAGGGTCTGGAAGTCACCGATATCACGATCAAGGAAGCGATTGCCACCAACCGGCGGCTGGATCAGCGTTTCTTCGACGTGATTGCGGATCTGGAAGCGAAAGTCTAACCCGACAGCGCTTTCCGACATGCAAGAGCCATCCTCATTGCGAGGATGGCTCTTTGCTTTTTGGGTTGCAATACGCCTCGGACGACCGTGCGGTAGAGTGGGCTGTGGAGTATCGCCTTTATGCGCCGACTGACTTTGCCGCGCTTTATGCCATTGAGGAGGTGTGCTTTCAGCCGCCGCTTCGCTTTGGACGGCGGTATATGCGGCAGCTCGTGGAGGCCGCGGATACGGCAACCTGGATTGCGGAAGAAGACGGCGCGATGGCCGGCTTTGCGATTGTGGAATGGGAAGCCGGGACGGCATATATTCAAACGCTCGAGGTGATGCCTGAGCGACGGGGAGTGGGCGTTGGAGGAGAATTGCTACGGCGGATCGAGGGATCGGCTTGGAACGCAAAGGCAGCGTTGATCTGGCTGCACGTGGATGCGGAGAATGGCGGGGCGATCCGCCTTTATGAGACGTACGGGTACCGCTACGAGAACCGGCAAGAGAATTATTACGCGCACGGACGTGCGGCGCTTATCTATACCAAGAGGCTGGCTGGCGGTCTGGATCTCTGATTCTATTGCGGGCTGTCGCAGCCCGGATTTCCTTGCTCCCTGAGAATAAGCGGATCAGGCTACAGTCTGTAAGTGCGCGACGGCACAGCCTATTTTGCACAGCGCGCGTAAAATCAATTCAAAGCAATGTCCATAAGCAATCCGAATCTTCCCAAATCGATTCTTGCCTTCCGCTCCTACACGCCGCAGATCTTTGTGCACGATCTGCTGGCGGGGATCACTGTGGGGTTGGTTGCTTTGCCGCTGGCGATGGCATTCGGCATTGCATCCGGGGTAACTCCGCAAGCGGGTCTATATACGGCGGTGGTGGCGGGGTTCCTGATTTCGGCTCTGGGCGGCTCGCGGACCCAGGTTGGCGGACCGACCGGGGCGTTCGTGGTGATTGTCGCGGGGATTGTAGCGCGATTCGGCATGAGCGGGCTGGCCATGGTGACGCTGATGGCCGGCATTTTGCTGCTGGGTATGGGCTTGACGGGGCTGGGCGCGACTGTACGGTTTATCCCGCGGATGGTGGTCATCGGGTTTACCAACGGGATCGCGATCTTGATTGCATCGACGCAGATCAAGGATTTTTTCGGGCTAAAGACCGGCGCTGTGCCGAGCGAGTTTCTGCCGCGCATCACGCTGCTGGCGGAGCATTTCAAGAGCATGAACCCGGCGGCGCTTGGCCTGGGACTGGGAACGCTGGCCATGCTGCTGGTGTTGCCGCGGTTCTTCAAGCGGATACCGGCATCTATTGTCGCGTTGCTGGTTTGTACGGGAATCAGCGTCGTGTTCCATCTGCCGGTGGAGACAATAGGGAGTAAGTTCGGAGGGATTCCGCAAGGATTGCCGCCGTTTGCGATTCCGAATTTTCACGCGGAACACATTCTGCCGCTGATTCCTTCAGCATTTACGGTGGCGCTGCTGGCAGCCCTGGAAAGCATGCTGTCCGCTGTGGTTGCGGATGGGATGACTGGCGACCGGCACAACTCGAATGTGGAACTGGTGGCGCAGGGAATTGCAAATATTGTTTCGCCGCTGTTCGGGGGGATTCCGGCGACGGGGGCGATTGCACGGACGGCGACGAATATCCGGTCGGGGGCGAGGTCGCCGGTGGCCGGGATGGTGGCCGCGATCACGTTGCTGGGGATTCTGCTGGTGGCCGCGCCGCTGGCGAGTTATATCCCGCTGACCGTGCTGGCGGCCGTGCTGTTCGTGGTGGCCTACAACATGGGCGAGTGGAAGGAGATTGGCGGGATTCTCCAACTGGACTTCACCGCCATTTCGGTTTGGGTGGTGACGTTCGGGTTGACGGTGTTTGCCGACCTTACGGTGGCTGTGGCGGTGGGGATGAGTTTGGCGGCGCTGCTCTACATTCGCAAGGTTGCTGACACGACGACGGTTTCTCCGGTGACGGACGAGTACATTCGCGATGGAATGCCGCATGTGCTGCAAGGGCGTATTGTGCCGCCGTACGTGTCGCTGCTGCGAATTCACGGACCATTTTTGTTTGGGACAACGGAGAAGCTGGTGGAGGCGACGGTGAATATCGAGGCGTTTGCACCGGTGGTGATTCTGCGGTTGCGGAATATGACGGCGATTGACGCTACGGGGATTCATGCGATTGAGACATTCGCCAAAAGACTGCACGAGTCGGGGCGAGCGCTGCTACTGTGCGGGGCCATGCAGCAGCCCTCGAAGCTGCTGAGCGGACCTCGGTTCCTGGACTGCGTGGGGCGCGAGAACATTATGCCGAATGTGCAGGCGGCGCTGGATCGGGCGCAAGAGATTCATGCGGGGCAAGAGGCGGCGATCGCGAGCTGAGCAGCCCTCACGCGACCTGCACTGAGTCCATCTCTGAAAGAATTTCAATGTACTATTTCACGTACCTTGCAATAGAATGACTGGAACACAAAACTGGACCCAGCCAAAATCCAGTAACCGCGATGGAATAGAGCCATGGCCTCGTCAATCCTCCATTCCCGGCGCGGTGTGATGCTGTCTCGTTTGGCCCCTCCAGGACCCCTCCGCCTGGCCACTCAATTAACCTGAACCGCCGAAGGCTTCATTTTTCCAGCAGCAAGACGACTGGCCTTTGAAACTCAATTGCCCCCTTTCCAAAGGGCGAGGCCAGTTTCAGGCGGTGCAGCGATTCCGCCTGAAGGTGTGCGTTCTTCGCAAACGCGGCGATTTTTTACCCTTTATTGGAGAGCACCATGAAAAACATCCTGAAATCTGCGCTGATGTTGTTTGTTTTCATGCTTTTCGTCAGCGTTCGAGCGCATGCAGTTGCATCGGTTCCGGAAGTGGACCCGGGACTTGCAGTAACCGGATTCACCTTCCTTGTGGGGAGCCTTGCGGTTCTTCGTTCGCGTCTTCGCAAATAAAGAGAGGATGCCCTGATCATTCCCGCTAACCCGAACTTGACTGGGAACGCTGGTTCTCAGTCAAGTTCGATCCTCTCGCTACCCAACCGCGTGTTGGGGCGGCTATACCTGTTTGCCGGAGTCTTGATCCTCGAAGGCGCCGCAGCGGCTCTTACCCCGCATACGCGGTTGCCATTCCACGAACTTTATATATTCTGGATGGTTGCGTTTGCTGTCTTTCTGGGACTTGGACACTCCAAGTTGAAAGGCCAATATTTGGCCTGTCCGCTCAGTGGACGACTGCTGGGCGCACATTTCTTCTGTTTTGCCGCGAATTTCTATTCGAGAAGTTCCGCAGCGCCGTTAGCGTGCGGCGCCTGGTTTGCCACCACGGCCGGAAAGATTGCCGACAGCTCTACGCTGCTGGTGGCCATTACGCTGCTGGCCTTGGCTTGCCTTCCCTTGCGAAGCTGGGTTAGCGCCATACGCGAAACCAGTCCCTCCTGGCAGTTCGCCTTGGTGGCAGGGATAACCGAGGGCTGTCTGCGCCGCCCGTTCTGGTTATTATGGAGTGCCCCGAACGGTACGATTGGCCATGCATTGTCGGTTGCAACTTTTAATTCTGTTCGCTCAGTCTTGCGCCAGTTGTTGCCCAATCTGGTTGAAGATTCCACGTCATGGACGATTGGGACTCAACGCTTCCTCGTTGCGGTCAAGCCACAATGCTCCGGGATGGAGGGCCTGGGACTGATTCTTGTCTTCACCGTGGTCTGGCTCTGGTTTCTCCGCAAAGAGTGGCGATTTCCGCGGGCCCTGTTATTGGTTCCGTGCGCATTGTGCGCCATGTGGGTGCTGAATGTGGCAAGAATTGCCGCTTTGGTGCTGATTGGAAACGCAGGCGCTCCGGAAGTCGCGATGATTGGCTTCCACTCGGTGGCCGGATGGGTCGCATTTACCACCGTCGCCCTTATATTTTCCATGGCAACGCAAAAGCTCTCCTGGGTACGAAGAGATTCTTTTGGAACGACCTATCTGTCAGCCGAGCCGGCAATCGGCGCAATGCCGCCGGGCTCGAGTACAGCGAATGTACTGGGTAAAGGCGCAACCGAGTCGGCGGCAACCGCCGCCTACCTGGTCCCCTTTCTGGCGATTCTGGGCGCATCTTTTGTTTCCAAGGCCGCATCGGGATACTTTGAATGGCTCTACCCTTTGCGTTTTGTAGCCGCCGCCGCCGCGCTCTGGAGCTTTCGAGCTGAATACCGCAAGCTCAATTGGCGTTTCGACTGGGTAGCGCCGACGGTAGGCGCGGCCATTTTTCTGGTATGGATCGTGCCGGGCTGGTGGTCGCACGGGCTCGCAGCTAATTCGCTGGGCCCCGCACTAGCCTCGCTTTCCACATCGGCTCGCGTAACCTGGATTGTCTTTCGCCTGGCCGCGGCAGTGGTCACCGTACCCGTTGCCGAGGAGCTTGCCTTCCGCGGCTATCTGGCGCGTCGTTTGGTCAAACGAGACTTCGATGACCTTCCTTTTACGCGCATAACTGTGCTTTCCGTGGTTCTCTCATCAGCGGCCTTTGGCTTGATGCACGGGCAGCACTGGATTGCAGGCATGTTGGCGGGCGTGGCCTTTGCTGCCCTGTCGAAGTGGCGAGGACGCATTGGCGATGCCGTAGTGGCGCATGCGACCAGCAACCTGCTGCTGGCAGGGTGGGTCCTTCTGAGCGGAGACTGGGCGGAATGGTAAGGCGCGGGCGGGGCCGGATTCACTTCGTGCGCGAAATGCTGCTCGAAGAGTTCACGCGATAGACGCTCACCCTCTTCGCTCAGCACGACTGACTTGGCCTTGCTCTTGGGATCGGAGATATAACCTTTTGCGTGCAGCCGATCCATTGCGTCCCAGTCGTGACCTTTCCACGCGCGGCCGTCGCCGGTGTTTGTCAGCCACAACAACGCCAGCACCATTTCGTCCACTTTGTTCTCGTCGTGATCCATTCCAAAGCCTCCGACGAGGACGATGCAATCACCAACCGAGAACCAAAGGAAATCGCGGGCACGGCGTTTCCGATCTTGACATTCTGGCTGATATCTATCACGATATATACCAGAGGTGAACGATGGCGCAGCTTGAAAAAGCGAAGGTGTTTATGAGCGGGCGCAGCCAGGCGGTGCGGATTCCGGCGCAGTTTCGGTTCTCCTCCAGCGAGGTGTACATTCGGCGCGACTCGCAGAGCGGGGATGTGATTCTTTCGCAGTCGCCGGCGAGCTTGGCGGAAATCTTCGCGTCGCTCGATGAGGTTGGCGTTCCGGAGGATTTCCTGAGCCCGGCGGACCGTGCGCAGGGGCTGCCGCAGGAACGGCCGGAACTTTGACGCTCTACATGCTGGACACCAACACCGTGAGCTACATGGCAGACGGGAAGTCGAAGGCCGCGCGGGCGCGGATGCTCAGCCTGGGCGCGGATGAGACTGTCTGCCTCTCGGTGATAACGGAAGCGGAGATTCGCTACGGACTCGCGAAAAGGCCTGAGGCGACTGCGCTCAAGGAGCGGATGGAATGGCTCATGGCCGCGATCCGGATACTACCCTGGGGACGCGAGGAGGCTCGTGTTTATGGAGAGCTGCGAGCGAGCCTGGAAGCTGCCGGGAAGACGCTGGGGTCGATGGATATGCAGATCGCGGCGCATGCGGTTGGTGCGGGCGCGGTGCTGGTGACAAGCGACAAGGTGTTTGGGTTTGTTGCCGATCTGAAGGGGACCGTAAACTGGGCTACGGATTTGAATTAGGGTTATTGAATTCCGGAGCATTGCTTCCCAAGTACCAAAAGCAAAATTCGTCGACTGACGCATGGCCGGATGCGTGCACGATCATTGATCCAACCGGTAGTCCTGGAGCGGGTAGGGCAGATTTCGCTTTGGGTTCTGCGGCAAATAAACTACACAAAAACTCGTTCCGATTTCCGGCGGCCCGACAAACGAGTTGGTTCCGGTTTCAACGCTCCCGTTTTCGGTGCGAAATTCGTAGTTCGACTGATACCCTCCCTTGCTGAGCAGGTAAGATTTCGTGATGGTCGCGATTGCGGGCAACCCTTCGGCGAGTAGACGCCGCTCCCTGCGATCAGAGAGCAACATTAGGATGCCGATAGTTACAGGCAACATTGGGAGCAATAACATTAACCATGAGGAGATCGGGGGCTGATCCCATGCAACTGGCTGGTTCACCGTGGGATTCGAAGGGAGATAGCGGATGGGCAGGGTGGGGGACTGCTGAATGTCTTGCTCCAACACCTTCGGCACGTCGGCCTTACCAGTAAATGATATTTCGTTGATGACGAAAGAGTAATTGACTACGAGGATGCCACCATGTTTCCCCGCGTGCGAGAACCCGGTAACGTGGGCTGTGGCTTCGATGCCTTCATTGCGCAATGCCGCTCGATTCTGAAACTGATGCGCGCCTTTCATGCAGAGCAAGGATGAGCCAGCGAGCGCGAGAACCACTACTGCCGCAGCGAAGAAGGCCGAGCGGACGCCAGCAGGTGAACTGCGCACTCTTCGCGGAGGCGGCCAGTTGAGTTCGCTGGGAATTGTCGTGGATCCGTGTTGCGCGGAATTGGAATCCATCGCGTATCTTTCATGTTCAAGGGCGTTTCTGGAATTGTAGCGCTGCTGGCAGTGCAGGTGTCAGAAATCAGTCCACTGGGCTCACGTGTTTGACTGATTGCCATCTTGGTCTTTATTTGCGCAGGCCTCTGCAGAGGTTGAAGCCCGACTTGATTCAAGGTCGGCTTCGTCATGACTGAAGTCGTGCCGCGATACAAGGCCCGTGCGCGGACGGAGGATTGATGTATTCGGTTGGTTCTTGACCAGGGACTTCTGGGTTGTACATCCCCGGTCCCCAAATGCGAGGGACCGGGGGCACCCAGTTGCTGTGCGGATTGAGGTGGGATTCTTCGGCTATTTGGTGGTCAGGGTGCTTTTGATGAAGGCGGAGACGCGGTCGTGGAGCTGCTTGAGGCTTTCGTCTCTTACGTAGACCATGTGGCCGGATTCATACCAGTCGTACTCGATGTTTTTGGCGAGGGACTGGGGGATGGGGAGATGCTTTTCCTCGTACTCGGCGGCGAAGAAGGGCGTGGCGAGATCGTAGTAGCCGCCGTTGACCATAACGCGGAGGCGGGGATTGGTCTTCATGGCTTCAGCCAGGTCGTTAGCCACGTTGACCGCGACGGGATTGCCGGCGTGCTTGAAGTCCCACTGGGCTGAACCGAACAGAGCCATGGGCAGGTAGGTTTGGCCGTCACCGTACTTGAGGTCCTTGCGGACGTAGTCGTTGAAGAGCGAGACGTAAGCCGAGGAGATGGCGCTGCTTTGCGGATCGTAATCCGCACTTTCGCTCAGGGAGTTCATGTTGGGGCCGGAGAAGCGAGTATCCAGACGGCCGGTGGTCAGGTCCTCGTCCTCCTGGAGGGCTTTCTCGAATTCGCCGCCATTGACGCGGAGGTTGGCGCGGAGCAGATACTTGACGGGCAGGCCGATGTACTCGTGCAGCTTCTCGGCAACGGACTGCTTTTCGTCCGCGGTGATGTCCGTGCCCTGGGCGAGGGCGTGGGAGTAGGGGCCGGTGGCGAAGGCTTCAACATCCTTTAGAAACGGCTCAAGAGCGGCCGGCTGCGTGGGCAGCTTTTTGTGATACCAGGCGGTGGCGGCGTAGGTGGGGAGGCCGAGGACGTAGGGCAGATCGACGCCCGGATTGCCCTGCGGACCGTCAATGTCGGTGGTGAAGTTGAAGATCTGCGAGAGCAGGATAACGCCGTTGATGTCGAGGGAATGACTGTTCTCGAGGATGTCGACGAGGACGGCGGAACGGGTGGTTCCGTAGCTCTCACCGAAGATGAACTTGGGCGAGTTCCAGCGGTTGTACTTGGTGATGAAGCGGGCAATGAAGCGGGCGAAGGCGTTGCCGTCTTCGTCGATGCCCCAGAAGGCCTTTTCAGGGTCTTTGCCGATGAGGCGGCCGAAGCCGGTGCCGGGCATGTCGATGAAGACGACGTCGCTGACGTCGAGCAGGGTGTAGGGGTTGTCGATGAGCTTGTAGGGCGCGGCGGGCAGGTGCTGATCCGTGTCAGTAACTACGTGCTTGGGACCGAGCGAGCCCATGTGCAGCCAGACGGTGGAGCTGCCGGGGCCGCCGTTGTAGAAGAAGGTGATGGGGCGGTCTTCAGCTTTCGCGTCTTTCTTGAAATAGGCGAAGTAAGACATACGAGCGACGGGCGCCGCGTCCTTGGGCTCTTTGGGCTCATTGAGGGCGAGCTGGCTTCCGGGCTGGGGCTTGCCGTCGGGGCCGAGCTGCGCGTCATCCATGTCTGTTGCGCCGACGGTGAGGGTGCCGGCGATGGCGGTGTAGGCGATGTGCTGGCCGCCGGCAGTGATGGATCCCTCGGTGGTGATTTCAGTGGGCGGCGCCTTTTCGGCGGGCTTTTCGGCAGCCTTGTCGGTCGAGGTGGTCTCGGTGGTGGTTTTGGTGGTGGTGCTTTTGTCTTCAGCGAAAGCCAAGGCGGGCAGAGTGAGAAAGACTGCGGCAAGGAAGGCTGCAAGCAGCAATTTGGAATGGTGCATAGCGGATCTCCAGTTAGGGAAGTTGGGGCAAGAGTCAGTATAAATCCTGCTATAGAGGAGCCGGTTGCTTGCGGCTACTTTGCGGTCAGGTCGTCGTATGCCTCTCGCAGGCTGGGGTCACCAAGTCCTGTTGCCTCGAGGCGCTCTCGAATGCGGCCGCGCACTGCTTCGGAATCAGGGAAGCTCCTGTTGGTCCAGAAGCGCTTTGCGGGATCGAAATAGCCTGAGTCGCGGAGAAATGAGACGCCATACATCTGAGCATCGCCGAGCGTGTCATCGATTTCGCTGGTCTTGAATGAGCCGTCAGCCTGTAACGATTGCGACAGGCACCAATCGAGCATTTGCTGCATCTCGTCTCGCACACGAGCGCGCGTCGGCTCGTCCAGGGACGGCCATGCATAGCGGAAGATGGTCACAAAGTCCCAGTTGATGTGGTTCTCATAGCGGCCGCTCATGCGCGGTCCGGCGGGGAAATCCAGCTTATCGAGCTCGATAAGGCGCTTCGCGATGCGGTCGTAGTGCTGAACCTGGCCATGCAAGTCGCTGATGACGTGGAAGGTGATGCCGGTGTCGTCCATCTTCCACACGCGGCCGTAGCGGTCGACGACCCATTGCCCCCAGCAGCCGGTTTTCGGGTTCTGCCATTTTTCGATGTAGTCGCGCATGGCGTCGGCAAGATGTGGATCGAAGGTGTAGCCGGTAAGTTTGTGGCCGTAGAGCAGGCGCATGATGGCCGAGGTGGTTTCGTCGAGCTCTTCGCGTTTGAATTCGCTGGTGTGGGTGAAGTCGTCGAAGAGCGCGGAGTCGAGCTGCGCATCGAGCTTCGCTGGGGAGTTGATACGGTCAAGCAGATGCAGGGGGTAGGTGGGCACATGATCGCTGGAGAGGCCGTCTTCCACCGTGTAATAGAGGCGCAGATACCAGACGCCGGGATCGATTCCCAATCCCCAACCGCCATCATCGGTTTGCTGCTGCGTGGCCTCGGTCTGCAATTGCGGCTGGTTGAGGCTTTGCCGCAGAGCGGCGATGCGCGCCCGGGTAGTGGCGATATCCGGAGTGAAATTGAGGCGCCACCTAACTTCACGGTAGATGTGCATGGAGTATTGCATGTTCTCGCCGGCAAGCTGGCGACGGTTAAGCTCGGCGATGAGAGGGCGCAACTCCGGGCTTAGCTGCTTCTGCCGTTGTTCGCGGGCGATGCGCAGCGCGGAGAAATCCCAATAGAAGCGGGCGTTGCGCCAGGCATAGGTCCACTGCGACTCGCCGGACGCGAGCGCGGGAGGAGTGAAGGCGCCGGCACGGAAGATGCGCCAGGCGATGACGCCACGCTCGATCTGGCGCTGGCACACAAAGAGGGATGCGGCAATTGCGAGCAGAATGGCTGCCGGGATGAT
>Ga0302270_10003588_pt1 | contig 14689 bp, 10 predicted proteins | sample III_Bog_E2_3_FD_198773 | JGI IMG/M metagenome (GOLD analysis project Ga0302270, IMG submission 198773) | Peat permafrost microbial communities from Stordalen Mire near Abisko, Sweden - III_Bog_E2_3 | ecosystem: Environmental > Terrestrial > Soil > Wetlands > Peat | place: Sweden: Abisko... | reverse complement strand
GAAGGGGAACGGCCCTTCAGTCAGCGCAACATGTGGAAGCCCGATAGGCTTCGGGGCCTGCGCAAAGGCGGCCAGTGCCACCGTGAGAAGGAATAGTATATTGCGCGGTTTCATCCGGCCACTATTATCCGTCCGTCGGCACGCAGCCCGATGAAATGTTACCGTTACCCGACTACGCCTACGGCTCCACGCCCAACTTGCCGGCAAGTGAAGCGAACATCGGATGTCCGCGCAGTGAGTCGAACCGCGGGTCTACTCGTATCGAGACCAGTTCGTAGCACCTGTCCTGGTAAGCTCTCGTGAGCCACTCAAACCCCGGCTCGGCTTGTCCCAGAGCGAAGTGCAGCGATGCCAGCTCAAACGGCGAAACATATTGCCTTGCCGCCAGATCGTGCAGATCGCTGAGCGTCCTGAGAGCTTCTTTTTTCTTCCCTGCCAGTGCAAGCGTGCGGCCCAGCGAGCCCCGCATCCGCGGGCTGTTCGGCGAAAGCTGGATCGCCCGCTGAAACGCCGCCGCGGATTCGTCGTAATCGCCGCGTTGCTCCTGAATCAGTCCTAAAGCCCAGTAGGCGGGCGAGAAATGAGGGTTCGATTCAATCGTATGGTCGCACTGATCCAGCGCCCTTTCGAAGTCCCGGCGGTAATAGTAAATCATGGCCCGGTCCCGCGATATGATCGACGAAATCGGATCCAGCGCCTGCGCGATCTCGATTTCTTCCACCGCCTCATCGAGCTTTCCAAGCGGCGCAAGACAGGACATCGCATACCAGTGATGCCCGGTCGGATACCGTGGATCCAGACGGGTTGCCCGCTGAAACTCCCGCTGAGCGCCCACCCAGTCCCAATCCTGCGTAGCCTTGACGTGTGCGAGCGAGGTATGCGCTTCGGCTGAATTGTCGTCCAGCGTCACCGCCCAGGCGGCGTTCGAAGCCACCTTGGTCAACACCTCCGCCGGCGACAAAATCCCGTAATGCCCCAGCAACCCGTAGGCGTCGGACAGCCCGCAATAAGCCTGAGCGTGCTGCTCGTCTTCGACAATAGCCCTTTCGAAGAACTCAACCGCGAGACGCAGTCCCTCCTCGGTTCGCTGGCCCAGGTGGTAGCGGCCCTGCAGGTAGAGGTTATGGGCGGCCAGGTTCCCGGGCTGGTTCTGACCCTTCGCAATGCGCCCACCGGCTAGTTCGGTTGCCAGCTTCTCTCCAACCGCGGCCGCAATCTCTTCCTGAATCGCGAAGACATCTTCCATCGGGCGATCAATCGAATCCGACCACAAATACCGGCCACTAACCCCGTCGATCAGGTGCGTGGTGATACGGAAATTCTCACGACAGTTCCGCACGCTGCCCGTAACCACGATTGCAGCGTTCAGCCGGCTCGCCGCGTCCCGCAGATCGGACTCCGCCTGGAATGATGCGTAATTTTCAGGCGAAACCACCCGGATGTTGTTCCGTCTCATCAGTGTCTGGATGATTTCCTCGCCGATACCCTTGCAGAAATAATCCTGATCGTGCTGCTGGCTGTGGTCCGCAAACGGTAAGACAACAACGGTATTCCGGCTGACCAGGGTCGCGGCCACCAGACGTTTCGGCGCGGCAACTTCCGCGCGTTTAAAGATCGGTGCATACCCGCCTTTGGGCAGATCGATGACGATCTCGTCCTCCTGCCCTTCCTCGCCGTAATAGCGAGTCAGGCGTGCCCGCAGTCGCCGTGCCTGAACGCGAACGATCGGATCGGTGCGAGGGTCGAAGCGGGAGTCTTTACCGAAAACCTCCATTCCAACCAGAAACTCTTTGAGATGAGTGCCCCGGCCCGAAATGGTTTCTTCCACGATGAAGCTGATAAACCGTTTGAGCCGATCGGCCTGATGAAATGTGCGGCTGGCAAGTATCCGGTTCAGTTGCTGCCGGGTCTTCTGGTCGGCCTCGTTATTGACAGTCGGCGTCATGGCCTGTGGTGTCACGATAAATATCTTACCGCCAAATCGCCGGAATCGGTCGCAACAGGTCTAACGAACGGCCAGCGATACGTCCCTCAGGGCGTCAATGAACGCCACGCAGCTTTCCCAAATCCCCATGCGCGCCAGCCTCAAATCAGTCGGCGCTCCCGTCTTCCTGTATGGGCGACGCTTTAGCCACCACCGCGCCATTGACTCCCCACATGTAGGAAGCGGCTGGCGAGAACCCGCCTTCGGCTAATTCACTTTCCAGCTGACGCCGGGTAAAATGCATTTTGGGCCGGCCCTGGAACGAGTCCCCTGGCTCAAACACACGCGGCCGAAACGTGCAGGCGCGAACTACGTTGGCGATGCGCGGCGTCCAGATCGCCAGCCTCGCCCGCGGAGTTCTGATTGCCGTCGATACCAGAACGGGCGCTCCCGTCGGCAGTTGCGCCCGAAGGCTCTTCAGAAATGCGATGCGCCGCGATCTCGGCGAGATGTAACCGTAGCCATTCCAGCCCACTATGGCGGCCTGAAAATCTCCGCTCATGGGGGGCACCATACAGGGCGGCGACCATTCGAGAGTGGCGGCCATGCCGCGTGCGGCCAGTGCCCGCTGGCCAGCCTGAACCATGGCGCGGCTGCAATCGAATCCCGCAGCTTCAAAGCCGATTCTTGTTAGCCCAATGAGTTCCCGCCCGCCACCAGCGGCCGCCACCATGACCCGGTCGCCGGGAGTAATCCATGCGCGCACGGCGAGTTCTTCCCAGAAGTAAAGTCCCTGATCCAGATACCGGTCGTTGGTATATTCTTTCCCGCTGCCATAGCTTTTCTCCGAGATGACGTCGTAGGCTTGTTCCGGCAGCAGGCCCATCCAGAAGCCCTCAAACAGTGCCTGCGCACCGCCATGAATGACGCGGAAGGCGCGATTGTTCCACAGATAGAAGGACGCCAGAACGGTATTGAACATGTACCTCGAAATATCTGAGCGTAACAGATGTGGTCGGCGGGCGTACAATGAGCGTATTGACGAACATTGACGAGGTATTGCAGCCGTGAGCGGTATTTACGGCCTGGTGCGATACGATGGCGCGCCTGTCACCCCCGAAACGCTGGCGCCCATAGCCGCCGCGATGTCTTTTTGGGGACCCGACGGACACGGACAGTGGTGCGGCGGCGGCGTCGGTCTGGGGCACCTGATGCTCCAGGTCACGCCGGAATCGCTCCTCGAACGGCTTCCCGCCAGTATTCGCGTGGCGCCCCATCTGGTCATCACCGCGGACGCACGAATCGATAACCGCGACGAGATCTTCGACGCGCTGGGCGTGCCGGCGCCAGGACGTGCACGCACGCCCGATAGCAGTCTGATTCTGCTTGCCTATGAGCGTTGGGGCGCCGGCTGCGTGAAGCGCCTGCTCGGCGATTTCGCGTTCGCCATCTGGGATGCCCGTGAGCGAAAGCTGTTTTGCGCCCGCGATCCGTTCGGCTGCATGCCTTTTGTCTATCATTACGATGGCAAACGCTTCATTTTCGCTTCGGATATCAAAGGCGTTCTGGCTCGTATGGAATCGCCGAAGCTGAATGAGCCTTTGTTGGCGGCGTATCTGCAAATGAAGACTTACCATGCAGAGAAGAGATTGACGTTTTTTGAGAATATCGTCAAGCTTCCGCCCGCTCACACCCTCACTTTGACGGGCGCGGGTGTACAGTTATCCGAATATTGGTCGCCGGAGAATGCACCTGACGTTCGCCTCGCGACTGACGCCGATTACGCGGAGCAAATGCGCTTTCTCTTTCAGCAAGCCGTGGAATGCCGGGTCCGGTCGGCCTTTCCTGTCGGCGCTCACCTGAGCGGTGGTTTGGATTCGTCGGCCATCAGCATTGTGGCGGCGCAAATCCTGCGCGATCGGGGACAAGCGGTTTCTGTGTTCTCGTGGGCGCCTCCACCCCAGCCTGGGACCGCCGGTGTCGAAGACGAGCACGTCCGCATCGATGCGGTATGCAAACAGGAAGACCTGCGCTGCCAGTACCTGCCAGTAACAAAAGCCAGCTTTGTGGAATCATTCCGGCGCGACATAACCATCGAGCCTTTCGAGATGATGGCGTGGGAGGCAAAGGTGCAGGTGAGCGCGGAAAGTGCTGGAGTACGAACCATGCTATCCGGCTGGGGCGGTGACGAAGCCGTTTCATCCCACGCCGCCAGCTATATCGCCGCGTACGTGCAGGATCACGACTGGCGTGCGTTTCATAACGAAGTCCGGCGCCGTCTGAACACGAGCGGCCCGGGGTTATCGACATTTGGTTTGTCGTTTTCAAAGCTGAGGAGACTGGCTGGCGTAGCTTATGGCGTTATCTATCCGCACCTGCCAGACTTTCTGTATTCTCTGACCGCCAAAGAGAGCATCTTTCTCAAGCATCGCTCTCCGTGCATCCACCCCGAATTTGCGGGTCTCTACAAAGCTGAACTCCGGGAATTGAGGGGCCCTGCGTGGCGATCTTTTCCGGGCGTAGGGACCACGATGTGCCACTATTTGCAATTCGGCCACCAGCAAAGACGACTGGAGCATTGGGCGTGCAGCGGTGCCCGGCATCGCATGGTCTATCGTTATCCGTTGCTCGACAAGCGGCTGGTCGAATTCACGCTCGGAGTTCCGGCGGCATCCGGCCAGGGGCGTTCGCTCTTCCGTCGCGCGATCAGTGGCCTGCTTCCTGCCTCCTGCGACTGGATGCTCGCAAAACGAGCGCCATCCAGCCTCGCGTCACTCCGGAGTCATTACTATGAGGCACATGCGGATTGGGCAATCCAGCTGAACAATAGCGTCGTACCTGTGTCGATAGCCAGAATGGTCGATATGGCGAGGATCCAGCGGGCGGTCGCCGCGTGCGCCGGCGTTGATCGTATGCAGGCTCTTTCAGGAATACGCGAAGCGTTTGGCTGCTGCGCAATCGGACATTAATGCTATCGGATTCAAGCGCTTTATGGGCTTGAATTGGAATTTTAATGATTTTTGGGGTGGACATTTTCCCGAGTCATGCTATTCTGCCTGTAGAGACCCGTATGATTCCTACGACGCCCAGTTCCAACTCAGGTATGACCCAAGCTTCTGAAAAGAAGATGTGGCAGACACCAAAGTGTTCCGCCAAGGCTTGGCGGACCCCGCAGGTTACTGCGCTTCCTTTCTCGGAGACGTTCGGAGTGTCGAATTCGCTCCATCCCGAGGCAACTCTCGGTAGCGCGTCCTAGGGCGCTCGACGCGCGTCCTTGAACGTGCACCTATTTTCAAGCGATATCCAACCATCCGGCTACTTCAGCGGATGGTTTTTCCTTTGCCCCGACTTCTCAGTAATTGACTTACTGGCGCTCCGTAGTCCCTCAAATTCTAGCTTTCCTCGCAGTTCCTCGCTGATAATTTAACTTGCTGTGCGCGTTGCGGACGCGAACCTGTGGGCGTTTGATCCCCAAGCCTCCGCCGACGCGCCCCCGGCATCCGGTTGGCCGCAAATCACGGACGAGCGCCACGACCCGCCAGCGGCGCTGCAAATACAAAAGCAGCCTGACACTCGATAGAGTGTCAGGCTGCTTAACTTGGAGGACTTAATTGGACTACGCCGGTTTAGACACTCTTGCGGCGAAGGCGGGAAGCGCCGATTACACCGAGGCCACCGAGTAGCAACAAGATGGTGGAGGGTTCAGGTGACGCAGTGACCGTCAGTCCGGAAAGAACCTCTTCGTTGTAGTTAGCGCCGTTGTTAGCGCCTGTATTCGTGACGCTCACACTGACCAGATAAGCGCCCGTGTTTTCACTGAAGACGGGGATCAACTGGGCGTCAAGGAACATCGTGGTGTTGTTCGCCGGGGCATTTGAGCCTTTGGTATTGGCGCTGGTGAAGCCCGTGAACGCATTCTCTGCGTCAATTGTGTACATGATGCCAGTGGTAGGATCAACCACCAAGCCATTGGATTGGGCAGTGGCAAGCGGACCTGTACCTGAGCAGAATGACCCCGCACCGTTCACGCAGGTACCGTCCAGAATATTCCGCTGCGTGACGCCGTTAATCAGTGAAACCGTTTCGTAGAAATCGGTTCCAGTAAGACCGGTGGCGTCGGTGGTGTTGAACTCAAGCGTGACGTATGAGTAGGAACGGGTGTTTGTGCAAGTGGTATTGGCTGTCGCGGTAGTCGTTGCGCCCGCACAGACTGTACCGCCGGTCATAACGCCGCCCGTGGTGTTCAGCAAAGTGGCGACATCCTGAACTCCGAAGATGCCTACCGGAATCGTGAGGGTCGAGGTCACACCGTTACCGGTGCTGATCCAGGCAGTGCTCGACGTACCTCTGTCGGCAAATGAACCATCGCCGAGCAAATCAAACTCGGGAGCTGCCGCTGGCTGGTAAATCGTAGACGCTCCCTTCACGGGAGTAGCAATCGTCTGTCCGCCCTGGCAGTTAACTGTGCAACTGACAGACGTTTGCGGCACATTTGCCGAGCTTCCATAAAGGATCGCTCCAGCCGCGTCGTAACTTGTTTGTGAGAAATTAGTGCCGGTAATGCCATCCGGGTTTGATGTGAGCCCGAATCCGGATGCGGCCCCTACATTAGCCAAAAGGCCAATCGACACCGAACCGTCAGGATTAAGATAATCGCCGGGGTTGATGCCGAGCGATCCCGCATACATGGATGTAATCCCTGTAAGCGTAATTGTTAGAATTGCGAGAGTGCGTGCCAATTTTTATATCCTCCGTGCCAGAACACCTATCGGTCTGGTCATCATCAATATACTACAGCCTGCGCCTGATTAAAGCAAGAAAAACCATTAAGAGCCGTTTTCGGGCTCTAGTACCGGCCGCTGCCGGCTCCTCCATGGCTAAATCTTATACCCATATAGAGTTATCCTCAGATATTAACAGAAGTCCCGGCGCTTCGCGAGCCTTGTTTTCAAGCTTCCTGTATCTAATTGAAACGCAAAGGAAAAAGGCGCCTGAGTGAAGCTTCGAGAGACGAACTACTACTGTCGGCCCCTCATTTCCCACCGCCACGCGGTCTCCACGATTGTCTTCAGGTCGGAGCATCGGGGAGTCCACCCCAACTGGCGCTGAAGCAGGGCCGAATCGGCCACCAGCAGCGGCGGATCGCCGTCCCTGCGCGGTCCAATCGCATGCGGAACCGTGCGTCCCGTCACATCTTCCACCGCCCTTAATACTTCCTTTACGGAAAATCCGTGCCCTGTGCCCGCATTGAACTTCCCCGACGCCCCGCCCGCCGATAAAGCCTCCACCGCCAGGATATGCGCGCTGGCCAAGTCCGTGACGTGGACGTAATCGCGGATACATGTCCCGTCCGGAGTAGCATAATCGTCGCCGTAGAGCGTCACCGGGACCCCGGTACGCACGGCGCGAAACAGGAGCGGAATCAGGTGAGTCTCCGGCTCGTGGCTCTCACCCGTACGTCCGGCCGCGTCCGCGCCGGCGGCGTTAAAATAGCGCAGACAAATGCTTCGAATGCCGTGAATCTGGTCGAACCAGTGCAGCAGGCGCTCCACCATGACCTTCGTCTCGCCATACGCGTTCACCGGCGCGTACGGTTCGTCTTCCACGATCGGGACCCGTTCCGGCATCCCATAGACCGCCGCGGTGGAGGAAAAAACCATGCGATTGACTCCCGCCCGCACCATTGCCGTCAGCAGTGACAGCGAGCCGACAACATTGTTCTGAAAGTAAAGTTCGGGAACCTTCATCGATTCCCCCACGGCAATATATGCGGCAAAATGAATAACTGCCTCGCACGGCGTCTCATTCATCACCCGGACAAGCCCGTCCGTATCCTGAAGATCCACTACGCGGAGGCGGGCAGGGTCGACCGCTTCGCGATGGCCCCGCGAGAGGTTATCCACTACCACGACATCGTACCCGGCGTCCAGCAGCTGCAACGCCGTGTGGGAACCGATATAACCGGCGCCACCGGTCACAAGAATGCGTTTTGGAGCCGTCACAACGTAATTGTAGTGGTCCGCCCCGTTCCGTTCCCCCATTCCACGTTATAGTGGATCACAGACGGGCGAATCTCAGGCGAATGGACATTCGAGAGCAACTGGCGCACCTGCGGCAAACGGTGGCGGGGATCAACTCCCGCTACGCCGCCCCTCCGCGCGAAGATACCCTGCCCGCGGGCCCAATCGGCAAAAGCGGGTTCATCGCCCCGCTCGGCAAGAGCGGGTTCATCGAAGATCTGGTTTCCGGCCAGGTGGTGTTCACGCCTTACGGGAGCCACTTCGAAACCGAACAGCTTTTCGCCTCCGCCCACCGCCACGGCAGCTATGAGATCTCGGACCTGGCGGAACTTCCGGCCGATCTTCTCGGCGCGCTCTCCGATGGCGCTATTGCCAGTTCGGCTCCCGGCCGCTGGCTCTTTCTCGATACGGAAACAACCGGCCTCGCGGGCGGTTCGGGAACCTACGCTTTTCTGATCGGCGTCGGCTCCATCGGCCGCGACGGCTTCCGCGTCCGCCAGTTCTTCATGCGCGATTACAGCGAAGAAGCCTCGGTCCTGCACGCGCTCGCCGAATACATCGCGCAGTTCGACGTTCTCATAACCTATAACGGCCGTTCCTACGATCAGCCGCTGCTCGAAACCCGCTATACCATGTGCCGCGCGCGGCATCCGTTCGGCCGCCTGGAGCATCTCGACCTGCTCTACGGCGCGCGCCGGCTTTTCAAACTACGCCTCGAAAACTGCCGCCTCGTCAACCTCGAAAACCAGATCCTGGGCTTCGAACGCGAAGGCGACATCCCCGGCGAAATGATCCCCTACTGCTATTTCGAGTACCTGCGTTCGCGCCGCGCGCACCGTCTGCCGCCCATCTTTCATCACAACGTGCTCGATATCGTGTCGCTCGCCTGCCTGACGGGCGTGATTCCCGGTTTTTTCCAGGACGCATTCCGCGATCCGGCCAGCGTGCAGGCCCGTCACGGTGTGGACCTCCTCGGCCTGGCGCGCTGGCTGCAAATGGCAGGGCGGCTCGATGAAGCGCACCAGACGCTGCGCCGCGCCATCGATATGGGGCTGCCGGACCAGCATCTTTTCGCCGCGCTCTATGCCGCCGGGCTCATCGAAAAAAAACAGGGCCTGCTGCACGCCGCGGTCGCGACGTTCACCGATCTTTCCTTATCGCCGAATCCCTTCCGCGTGCGCGCCTACGAAGAGCTGGCCATGCACTACGAGCATCGCGAACGCAGTTTCCCCATGGCGCTCGAATGCGTGCGCGCGGCCCGCAACATCGCCGATTCCGAAGCCCTGCGCAAGCGGCATCTGCGCCTCGAAGCTAAACACGCCGGACGAACGCCGAAGACACGTCCGCTCGCCATGACCACCAGCCTGCTCTAAACTGAAGTTTCCGTGAATGCCGTCGAATTCGAACACGTTTCGAAGAGCTACGCCGTCTATGAATCGCCCGCCGACCGACTGATGGAACTGGCCACCCTCGGAGCCGCCACCCGTCACAGGGACTTCCACGCCCTGACCGATCTCACCTTTGCCGTGGGCCGCGGCGAAGTCTTCTGCATCATCGGCGAAAACGGCTCCGGCAAGAGCACCGCCCTGCAGCTGATCGCGGGCATCTTCGAGCCCACCGCGGGCAATGTTCGCGTGAATGGCCGCGTTTCCGCGCTGCTCGAACTCGGCTCCGGCTTCAACCCGGAGTTCACCGGCCGCGAAAACGTCTATATGAACGGCGCCATTCTGGGCCTGTCGAAAAAGGATCTGGACCAGCGCTACAGTTCGATTGAGGCCTTTGCCGAAATCGGCGATTTCATCGATGAACCCGTCCGCACCTATTCGAGCGGCATGGCGGTCCGTCTGGCATTTTCAGTGGCGATTCACGTCGATCCGGAGATCCTCGTCGTGGATGAGGCTCTCGCAGTGGGCGACGCCTGGTTCCGCCAGCGTTGCATGCGCCGCATCAACGAAATGAGGGATCGCGGTATCACGATTATTTTCGTCTCGCACTCCGTCACCGACATTCACGCCATCGGCGACCGCGCGCTGTGGCTGGAACACGGCCGCGCCCGGGCGATCGGCGACGCCGCAAGTGTCGTCGCCGAATATCTGGCTGCGGTTGCCGGAGATGACGTCATCGCGGAACGCGAAGCCGTGCGCTCCGGCGTAAAACACGATTCCATCGGCCTCGTCAAGTCCATCCCGAACATCGATCACCGCGCAGGCGACGGCGGCGCCGAAATCCTGGGCATCGCGCTGCTCGATGAGTTTGGCGACCCTCTGCGGTTGATGCTTCCACAGAGCGTCATCCTGGTTCGCATCAGCGTACGCGCCAACCGGGATCTGCCCCGGCCCGATATCGGCGTGCGCCTGCGCAATCATCTGGGTCTGGATTTCGCTGCCACCAGCGCCGCGCGCGAAGGCCACATGCCAGGCCCGATGCAGCCCGGCGATGCCATCACTGCCGACTTCCAGTTCGAAATTCCGGAGTTATATCCCGGCGCGTTTTCCTTCTCCCCGTGGATCGAAAACGCGGGCGCGGTGTGCGACGCCATCGACAACGCCATCACCGTGCAAATGGCGCGCGGCGAAGGCCCCGTATACGGCTATGTTCAGATACCGTGCCGCATTGAAGTGAGATCGGAGAATCGGCTTGGCTGAGTTTACCGGAGCGGAGTTTACCGGCGCTGAGTTTACGGGCGAACGCGTCATTCCCGAACTGGTGGATGCCGATCTCCTCAACGAGCATCTGGCGCGCTACCGCTTCGCCCGGCGTTTCGTAGCCGGCCTGGGCGAATCCGCACGCGTTCTCGACGCCGGCTGCGGCACCGGCTACGGCACCGCCGAACTCGCGGGCGCGGCTTCCGTTACCGGAACCGATATCGCGGCGGAGGCCGTCGAACACGCGCGTTCGCGATATGGCAGTGAGCGCGTGCGCTTCATCCAGGCCACCTGCGAGACTCTGCCCTTCCGCGACGCCGCCTTTGATCTTGTCGTCGCCTTCGAAGTGATCGAACATCTGGATCGGTGGCAGCTTCTGCTCTCCGAAGCGAAGCGCTTGCTGAAACCTGGCGGGATTCTGCTGGTCTCGACGCCCAATCGCGACTACTACGCGGAATCGCGCGGCGCTTCCGGCCCCAATCCATTCCACCGCCATGAGTTCGATTACGCCGAGTTCGAAGCCGCCCTCGGCGCCCTCTATCCGCACGTGCGCATCTGGACGCAGAACCACGCCGAGGCCATCGTTTTCGCCCCACAAAACGCTCGCGCTTCCACCACGGAAACCGCAGGTTCGAACGATCCTGCCAAAGCCCATTTCTATCTGGCCGCATGCAGCCAGTCGCCGATCGCCGCGAGCGATGCCTTCGCCTGGATTCCGTCAAGCGCCAACGTACTCAGAGAGCGCGAACTCCATATCGCCAAGCTCAAAGGTGAACTGGAAAAGAAAGACGCCTGGCTTCAGCAAACTCTCGATGCGCACAGCGAACTCCAGTCGAGGCACGAAGAACTGACGGCGGAGATGGAACGTCAGAACGAGTGGGCCGCCGAACTGGATCGCGAAGTGACCCAGCGCAATCGGCGCATCGCTGAACTGCAAAGCGAGCTCGAACTGCGCCTCGGCTGGATTCGCGACCTCGAAGCCCAGCTTGATCGCGCGCGCACGGAAATCGAGCGCCTGAACGCCGAATCCGCACAACTGACCCTGGAAGCGACAGCGCAGCTCGCCCGCCTCCGTGCCGAAGCCGCGGATTTTCGGTCCGCGCTCGCGGACCTTCAGTCAACAGTCGCCGAACGCACCGAGTGGGCGCAGCGTTTGGATGCCGAAATCGCCGGATATCGCGAAGAGCTGCGGCGGATCGGAGCTTCGCGCTGGTTCCGCGCCGGTAAGACGCTGCGGCTGGGTCCACAGGTACGCGATATCAAATGAAAGCGTCCGCTCTCCGTTTCCTGCGCGCGCTGCCGCTCCTGATCGTTTTGCCGCTGACGATTGTGATCGCCGCAATCGCTCTCGCGGTGACCGACCTGGCCTGGCTCATCGCCGGACGAAGCCGCCGCGTTCGCGACACAAAGCCAGCCACCCAGGCCGCCTCGCTCGTCATCCCCAACTGGAATGGCCGCGATCTGCTGGAGCGTTTTCTCCCCACCTGGCTCGCCGCCATCGAAAACCATCCTGGCAGCGAAGTCATCGTCGTGGATAACGGCTCCGAAGATGGCAGCGCGGACTGGATCGCGTCCCATTATCCCCAGGTCCGCGTGCTCGCGCTCCCGAAAAATCTCGGCTTCGGCGGCGGCTCGAACGCCGGCTTTCGCGCGGCCCGGAACGACATTGTGGTGCTGCTGAATTCAGATATGCGTGTGGAAGCGGATTTCCTCGCTCCGCTGCTCGCAGGCTTCACCGACGCTTCCGTCTTCGCGGTCTCCTGCCAGATTTTTCTCGGCGATCCCGCCAAACGCCGCGAAGAAACCGGCCTCACCGAAGGCTGGTGGCAGGATGGCATGCTGCGCGTGGGGCACCGCGAAGACAATGCGGTCGATACACTCTTCCCGTGCCTGTATGGCGGCGGCGGCTCCTGCGCCTTCGACCGCCGAAAGTTTCTCGCACTCGGCGCCTTCGACGAACTTCTCGCCCCCTTCTATCTGGAAGACACCGACCTCGGCTTTATGGCGTGGAAGCGCGGCTGGAAGGTCCTCTATCAGCCCGCCAGCGTCGTACACCACGAGCACCGCGGCACCATCGGCAAACGTTTCAGCGCGGCTTATATCGATTCCATCCTGCAAAAAAACTTCATCCTCTTCGCCTGGAAAAACATTCACGAATGGAGCAAGCTGACCGGCAGTTTCATTTTCGCGCTGGCCGGCTCCGTCGTCTCCGCGTGGTCGGGCAACGCGCCGGGCCGCTATAACGCGCGCGGAATTCTGCGTGCAGCCCTGCAACTCCCAGGCGCATTGCGTTCGCGATGGCTTGCCCGCTCGCTCGCCGCCATAACCGATTCCGAAGTTCTCCTGCGCTCGCATCCCGCCATCTTTCACGACCGTTTTTCGCCACTACCGGCCGAACCCGAGCGCCCCCGCGTACTCTTCGTCTCGCCCTATCCCATCTGCCCGCCCACCCACGGCGGCGGCGTTTTCATGTATTACACGCTGCGGGAACTGGCGCGCACCTGCGACGTCCATGCCATCGTTATGCTCGATTACGCCCATGAGCGCGAGGCCAACGAAGAGCTTCGTCAGTTCTGCCGCAGCGTGGAATTCCAGGTGCGCCGCAACGATCGCAACCCGCACCTCGGCACCATCGCGCCGCACGCCGCCCTCGAATTCCACACCCCGGAGATGGCCTGGCTGATCGAGCGCCAGCTTCTGCTTCACCAGATCGACGTCCTGCAACTCGAATACACCGCGCTCGGCCAGTACGCGCGACATTTCAACCGCGTGGTCTGCGCGCTGTTCGAACACGACGTCTACTTTCAATCCATCGGCCGCGCCCTGCCCTTCATGCGCAGCCCGCTCGAACGCCTCAAAGCCCGTTTTGAATACCTCCGCGCCATTCGTTTCGAACTCGGCCTGCTGCCGCGCTGCGACCATATCCAGGTCTGCACGCTCGAAAACAAACGCTACCTCGAAAGCTTCCTCCCCGCCCTCGCGCCGCGTATCGATGCCGGTATGCGCGCCGGTGTGGACGTCGCGCTCTATGCCTACCCCGGCGGCCCGCGCCGCCCGCGCACCATCCTGTTCCTCGGCAGCTTCCGCCACACGCCGAATCAGGTCGCGCTCGATTGGTTCACCCGCGAAGTTTTGCCGCTGGTCCTCGAAAAGCTACCCGACGCGCGCCTGCTCGTGGCCGGTTCCGAACCCCCGCCGCGCCACGCTTTTCACGATCCCGCCAACGCCATCGACCTGCTGGGTTTCGTCGACGACATCCAGCCGTTATTCTCCAGCTGCGCCGTTTTCATCTGCCCCATTCGCAGCGGCTCCGGAGTCCGCGTAAAACTGCTCGAAGCCTTCGCCAGCGGCATTCCCGTTGTCTCCACCACGCTCGGCGCCGAAGGCCTCGCGCGCCGCGATGGCGAATTTTGCGCCCTGGCCGACGAGCCGCAGGCGTTTGCCGAGAGCGTGATCCGTCTCCTCGAAGATCCCGTCTGCGCCGCGGACCTGGCTCACCGCGCGCGTCGCGAAGTCGAAACCAACTGGGATATGGCCGTCGTTACCGCGCGTCTGGTGGAGAAATACCGCACCCTGATTGCCGCCAAACGCGCGGGACGGACCACGCGGCCAAAACGATCCAGGCGTACCCGCCTTACAATCGAAATTGAAGTGAAATAGTGAATCCAGGCTATTCCATCACGGCCGTGGTGCCCGTTCACAATCGCGCGGACCTTCTCGCCCAGTTGCTCGCCAGCATCGCCGCGCAGACCCTTCCCTTCACCGAAGTGATCGTGATCGATAACGCTTCCACCGATGGCGCAGCCGATCTCGCCCGCGCACACGGCTGCAAAGTGCTCGCGCAAACACAAAATCTCGGCTTCGCACGCGCCGTCAATCTGGGCTGGCGCGCGGCTCCCCAGAGCGATTGGATCGCAATCCTCAACAGCGATGTCACGCTCCACCCGCACTGGCTGGAGCGCCTCATCGCCGCCGCGTCGGATTCCAGCTTCGCTACCGGCACCATCTTCAACGCCACCGACCGCCAGGCCATCGACGGCACCTACGATCTGCTCAGCCGCTCCGGCTGCGCCTGGCGCGCGGGCTTCGGCGAGCGCAAC
>Ga0302270_10003587_pt1 | contig 14689 bp, 11 predicted proteins | sample III_Bog_E2_3_FD_198773 | JGI IMG/M metagenome (GOLD analysis project Ga0302270, IMG submission 198773) | Peat permafrost microbial communities from Stordalen Mire near Abisko, Sweden - III_Bog_E2_3 | ecosystem: Environmental > Terrestrial > Soil > Wetlands > Peat | place: Sweden: Abisko... | reverse complement strand
TGGGTGACAAGTGAACGGCGGGAAGCAAACGCGAAAAACGGAGCAGACATATGAGCGATGCAATCGGCCCTAAGGGCGACGACTTTTCAAACGATCAGACCGCCAGCCTCACCAGTGATCCCACCGATGCCCCGCGGCCCAAGCGCCTGCGTTCGGTTCTGATCATCCTTCTGATCCTCGCGGCGATCGGCGCATTCTTCGCGTGGAGGTACTTCTCGGTGCGCGAATCCACGGACGACGCACAGATCGAAGGACACGTGAACCCCATGGCGGCTCGCGTCGGCGGAACGGTCATCAACCTGGCGGTGAAAGACAACCAGTGGGTGGAAGCCGGCGCGGTGCTGGTGCAACTCGATCCCAAGGACTACCAGGTCGCGCTCGACCGGGCCCGCGCGGACCTTGCGGAAGCCGAGGCAACGCTCGCAGGCAGCCGCACCGGCGTGCCGATTACCACCACCGACACCAGCAGTGTGCTCACTCAGTCGGCCGCGGGCGTGGCCGAAGCGCAGGCGTCACTGACGACCACGGACACCACGATCGCCACGGCGAAGGCGAGGCTGGAATCGGCGCGCGCCAACGTCCGGCAGATCCAGGCCAACTACGACCGCGCCGCGAAGGACGTGGAGCGCTTCCGGCCGTTGGTCTCAAAGGAAGAAATCTCGCAGCAACAGTTCGATTCCGCGGTCGCGCAGGCCGATGCCCTCAAGGCGAGCGTGGCGTCCGCGCAAGCGCAGGTGAATGAGGCGGAAGCCAGTGTCCGCACACAGGAAAGCGCCTTCAATCGAGACCAGGCGAAACTGAATCAGTCGATTGCCGCCGAACGGCGCGCGCACACCGGACCCGAGCAGGTGGCAGTCGCGCGGTCGCGCGTGAAATCGGCCGAAGCGCGTGTCCAAATGGCAAAGGCCGCGGTCGAGCAGGCCGAGTTGAATCTGCAATACACCACCATCAAGGCGCCGGTCGCCGGCGTGGTCAGCAACCGCAGCGTGGAATTAGGCCAGATTGTTGCACCCGGACAGCCGCTCATGGCCGTCATCCCAACCGATGACATCTGGGTTGTCGCCAACTTCAAGGAGACCCAGTTGCATATGATGAGACCGGGTCAGAAGGTGACCATCGCCGTGGATTCCGACGGGCGGGAATACGAAGGGCATGTCGACAGCGTTTCCGGGGCTACCGGAGCGCGCTTCAGCCTGCTGCCGCCCGAGAACGCGACCGGTAACTTCGTGAAAGTCGTCCAGCGCGTGCCCGTGAAGATCGTCTTCGAGCCGGGCCAGGACAAAGAGCACCGCTTGCGTCCGGGACTCTCGGTGGAACCCTCGGTTTATACCAGATAGGAGTGTGGCATGTATCGGGTTCTAACAGTCTCCAGGGAATACGGCAGCGGCGGCATTCTGGTCGCGCGCCGGATAGCCGAAAACCTGGGATGGAAGCTGCTCGACTCCGCTCTCATCGAGGCGATCGTCGAGAAGGCGAACGTCGATGCGGCGGTGGCGCGGCGCTACGACGAGAAGATCGACCCCTGGCTGCACCGCGTCAGCCGAAAGGCGCTCTGGCATGGCGCCTTTGAAGGCGTCGCTGAGTTGAGCGACACCGACGTCTTCGACGCCCAGACGATGGCCCTCCTCACACGGCGCGTCATTGAGGAGGCCGCCAAGCTCGGCGGGTGCGTCATCGTAGGGCGCGGCGGGCAGTGTCTGCTGGCGGATCATCCGGATACATTTCACATCTTCATCCACGCTCCCCGTGCGTTCCGGCTCAAGTTGCTGCGTGAGCGCCTGGGCGACAAGCCGGACCTGGAGCGGGCCATGCAGACAACCGACCACGACCGCGCCGACTACATCCGTCTCAACTACGACCGCGATATGTACGACCGGCACCTTTACGACCTGATGCTCAACACACGCCGGGGCATCGAGATGGCGACGCGCGTCGTCCTGTTCGAGATGGGCTTTGGAGAGTAACGCTTGAGCGCAGACACGACACAGCCGGGCGCCAACCCAATCGTCACCAACCCGATCATCAACCCATGGATCATCGCCATGGCGGTGATGTTGAGCACGTTCATGGAAGTGCTGGACACCACGGTGGTGAACGTGGCCTTGCCGCATATCGCTGGAAGCGTTTCGGCTACCGAGGACGAAGCCACCTGGGCTCTCACGTCCTACCTCGTAGCCAACGCGATCATTCTCCCCATGGCCGGCTGGCTCGCACAGTACTTCGGGCGAAAGCGCCTGCTGCTGGCCTCGACGATCGGCTTCACGCTCTCTTCCGCGCTGTGCGGCTTCGCACCGAACCTGCCGCTGCTGATCCTGTTCCGCATCATGCAGGGCTTATGCGGAGGTCCGCTGCAACCGTTGTCGCAGGCCATCCTGCTGGAGTCCTTCAAACCGGAAGACCGGGGCAAAGCCATGGGTTTCTGGGGCCTGGGCATCGTGGTCGCGCCGGTCCTCGGCCCGGTGTTGGGCGGCTGGCTCACCGACAGCTATAGCTGGCGCTGGATCTTCTACATCAACATCCCGATCGGTATCCTTTCGGTCATCATGGCCAAGCTCTACATCTTCGACCCGCCGTATATGAAACGGCGTGCCGGCGGAGTCGACGTGTGGGGCATCGGCATGCTGGCCCTGGGGATTGGAGCGCTGCAAATCGTGCTCGACAAAGGCCAGCAGGACGACTGGTTCGGATCGCACTTCATCGTCTGGCTGTCGGTGATCAGCGCTGTGAGTCTCGCGGCGTTCATCTTCCGGGCGCTGAAGATCAAGAATCCCATCGTGAACCTGCGGGTGTTTAAGGAACGCACCTACGCCACCGGCGTGTTTCTGATGACCGTGCTCGGCTTCGTGCTCTACGGCAGTCTGGTGCTGCTGCCGGTCTGGCTGCAGACGCTGCTGGGCTACCCGGCTCTTGCGGCGGGCATCGCCATGAGCCCGCGCGGTCTCGGCTCAATGCTCGGCATGCCGTTCGTCGGTATGTTCATCGGGCGTTATGACGCCCGGAAGTTCCTTGCGGCCGGGCTGTTCATCGCCTCGATGACCTTGTTCCGCTTCTCGCAATTCAGCGCTAACGTCGGCTATTGGGATTTGTTCTGGCCGCAGTTCGTTCAGGGCATTTCTCTGTCGCTGCTGTTCGTCCCGCTCACCACCATCACCATGAACCGGATCTCGAGAGAGAACATGGGCAACGCCACCAGCCTTTTCAACCTGCTGCGCAATATCGGCGGGAGCGTGGGCATTGCAGGCGTGGTGACGATGTTCGCGCGCCGGCAGCAGACCTTCATCAACACGCTGGGCTCGCATGTCACCCCATACTCGCCCCAGACCCAGGCGATGAATCATGGACTCCAATCGGCTTTCCGGGCCGGCGGTTCGGATCCAGTGACGGCTTCTCACCAGGCCTACGCCGGACTTTTCGGAATGGTCGAGCGCCAGGCCGTAATGCTATCGTTCCTGGATGTGTTCCAGATCCTGGCGCTCATGTTCCTCGCCATCATCCCGCTGATCTTCTTCATGAAGCGGCCGGGCAAAGCCGGATCTGGCGAGATCTCCATGCACTAGCCAGTTCGGGCGTACAAGTAAACTGCCAGATCTTCCATCGAGACCTTGATCTCATTCACGCTGCTATAAAGGCTGTCGATGCGCGTGATCAGCGTTGCCGCATGCCGGGAGAAACGAAGAGCTATTGAATGGCTCGGAGCAAAGACCTGGGTGCAGCTATTTCTGCGCGAGCTGCAGTTTCTGCCGATTGCAGCGAGTGAACGACGTTGCGGCCATCTGAATCGCGATGGAAGGAATCCCGGCATAATTCGAGTGGAGTTCGTGACGCCTTCGCGATCACCAGCAAGGTAGTCGGTCAAATTCCCAAACCGTCGGCCGGTGCGTTGTGTTCGACTCTCTCCTATGAGGTGCGCGCCGTGTACATGCACGGTCAAGTGACCACACCTCGTCACCATTTTGTGTGCCAAAAGGCGATTCTGGATTGGCCTTGCGAATGCCATAGGACTAAACAGCCAGGTATGGTAGTCGCCGGCCTGTCAGGCGTTTTGCTGTTCGACCATCACTCGAATCGAGAGCAGACAAAGACCGGTCGGCAAGTGGGCGAGACCCTCCGGCGCGGGAGGCAACTTGCTCGAAAGTACATGGATGGCAGGTGACAGCCTCCCGACTGGAATAGCGATTCAAGGCGTCGACCCAGTTATCGGTTGCGGGCCGCGGTAGAGGCTGGACTCGTCTTATTTAGTCCGTTCGCTTTTTACGCCGCCGGGGGAGCGGCGGAAGCAAAAACATTGCCGTCACGGGTGACGGGCAGAAGAACTGATCGAAGAAGGAGAATTCAATGTTTATCGGGATATTTGGCGTTTTGCTGATACTGTGGCTGCTGGGATTTTTCGCGTTCCATATTGCCGGTGGGCTGATTCACATTCTGCTAATCCTAGCGGTTGTTTCTTTGGTGGTGCATCTCTTCACCGGCCGCAGCGCGGCTTGACAGGAGCGCCCCATCGCGCCGTTGGCTTGCATACTCAACTGTAGCCAGGCTGTCCCGGCGGTGACCATTCTTGCTGCCTCCGAAAGATCCTCGGCCGCGCTGAAGAAGAGCAGCGTCAGGCGCGGCACGAGACAGTCTAGCGCACTCCTCATTACGGCTACGAGCAGTTGTACCTTCTAGCCGACACTCTTCCGGCTATTGAAAACTCTCGCCGAGTGCAGATTCTGCACGCTATGGTGCAGAGTGCGAGGGGAGCACTCGTCGCTGGTTTCTCATGATGGCCTTGGCCGCAACTTTCAAGTTCTGCGAGCGCTAAAGTCCCGCGTAGGGGAACGCGAGTCGGCGATCAAGACCACGCGATCCTGGCCGGCTTACATATTCAACTCAGATGGTCCTTAACTTGCAGTGAAGGTACCTGCGAAGGTCAGGCTCTTCGCTGGAGGAAACTCTTATGCGGTTCAAGTCCATGTTTCGGCTGCTCATCGTGAATACCATTTTGCTGACCGCGCTGTTTGCCGCGGATCACAAGAAAGATCATCTGGACGCTTTTGTGCCGGGTGATACGGGCAACAATCGGATTGCCCGTGAAGTTCGTCACGAGCTCGTAATGCTGCCCTACTACGGAGTGTTTGATGACCTTGCCTTCCGGGTCGATGGCACGACGGTCACGTTGTTGGGCGCCGTAACCCGACCGACGTTGAAAAGTGATGCGGAGAACGTAACCAAACGGGTTGAAGGGGTCACTCAGGTTAAGAACGAGATTACAGTTCTGCCGTTATCGCCGATGGATGATCAGATACGCCGAGCCGCCTACCATGCGATTTTCGGCGACCCAGCTTTGTCCATAAGGTACGGATATCGCGCTCTGCCGAGCATTCACATCATTGTCGACAATGGGCGCATCACGCTGGAGGGGGTGGTGGCCAATCAGTCGGATAAGGACTTGGTTCAACTTCGCGCTAACTCAGTCGAGAACGTTTTCAGTGTCGCCAACGAACTGCAAATTGAGGCGAGGTAAGTGTAGCACGGGCTTGTCCTGATAAACACTGCCTTCCGTCGCGCTTCCGTCGCGCTTGGAGGCGTCTCCCAGAGTGGAAGGCATCTTACTGTGAGTGAGTCGCCAAGCCTAATGCGTGTTCGCACTTCAGATCTACCTGGCGAAATCTATATATCCGCGCCGGGGGTCCGTGCTGACCAGTTTCACCTGAAGTTGATCGCCCACGTCCAGACCCTGCTGGCCACGAATGAGAAGCCCCTCTGCGGGCGGGCCGAGCACGCGCACGAAAACGCCCTTCGGGGTGACGCCCGTGACCACGGCGGCAAACGTCTCTCCGATCCGAGGCTGGAGCGCCACAGCCGCAATGCGCTTGCTCATCACCCGTTCCACTTTGCGCGCCGCATCCTCCTTGAGAGTGCAGTTCCGCGCTATCGACTCCAGTTGCACGTCCGAGTAAGGCGACGGCTGCTTGACCAGAACCGACTTGATCAGCCGCTGCGTTACGGTATCGGCAAAGCGTCTGTTCGGCGCCGTCGAATGGGTGTAGTCATGGGCAGCCAGCGCGAAGTGACCCTGATCCGCATCGCCCGGCCGCGAGAAGACATACTCGCCCGGTCCAATCAGCTTAATGACTGCGAGCGAGAGGTCCGCATAATGCACTGCGTCGGCGCCTTTTCGCTTCTGAAGGAAAGCATTAAGTGCCCGCGAATCGGCTACCGCTGGTAGGGTTTCGCCATAGCGCGCCGCGAGTTCTACGATGCGCGGCCAGCGCTCGGGAGTTTTCACGACGCGGCGGATCGAAGGCACGCCAGCGTTCAAGAGCGTTCTTGCCATCACGCCATTGGCGGCGATCATGAAATTCTCAATCAGCTCGGTCGCTCGATTCTTCTTGCGTGTCTTGACGCCCTGCACCTGGCCGTCAGAAATGACAGCCTCCGCCTCTACGCGGTCGATATTCAACGCGCCCAATCGGTGCCGCTCGTCGAGGAGGATCTGCGCCGCCTGATCTTGCAGTCTTAACTGCGCATCCAAATCAGCGGAAACCCCAACCTGCGCTGGTGCGCCGGACGTTCCTTCGAGCCACGGTCCGACGGCGTTGTACGTCAACTGCGCCTGGTTGCGCACCAGGGCGCGATAAATGCTGGTGGATGAAATCGAGCCATCTCCGGCGACGACCATGTCCACCACCACCGCAAACCTGTCGGCGAACTCGTTCAGCGAGGTCAGGTCGGTCGACAGTTGCTCCGGCAACATCGAGAACGTCCGTATGCCGGTGTAGACGCTTGTCGTTTGCGCAGCCGCGTGCAGATCGATGGGGGAACCGATGGAGACGTCGGAATCGACATCTGCAATCGCGATCAAAACGCGAATTCCACCGCTCACGCGCTCGGCCGCTTCGATCTGGTCCAAATCGCGCGAAGTGTCGTTGTCAATGGAGGACCACAACAGGGCGCGCAGATCGCGCACGTCACCATTGGCGGCGGGCGCCGCTCGGGCCTCGATCGTCCTCAGTTGCTCGTCGACCCCTGAGGGGAAGTCGGGATCAAAGCCCTCGTCGATCATCTCCTGGCGGGCGACAGCAAAGAGATCAAATCCATTGTCGGGCATGACAACGTTAGCCTACCATGTGAGCGCCGCTTCACTGACGGTTTGACGTTCACACGCCGCATGCCAAGATCCGGCGCCTCTTCGCAAGTCCGCTCAATCCCGCACGCCTCATGCGGGAACCTCATCATCGGGAATTTGGCCTTCGGCGTGCTGCTGCTCTGTCATGTCAGCTACGACCACAGAGCAGCTTGCGACCACTATTGACGAGCCTCTCGCGCGATTGGTGGCTTTTGAGCCCACGACCTTCCCGGTGTTGAGCGTCTACCTGAACACTCAGCCGGATGAGCACGGACGCGCGCCCGATGCCGCGCCTTATCTTCTTCGCGAATTCAAGGCTCTCGGCCGAACTTGGGCGCCGAGCTCACCCGAGCGTCAAAGCTTCGATCAGGACGTGGAAAGAATCGTCGCATACGCCACTGACAAAATCGACCCAGCCGCAAACGGGGTCGCCATATTCGCCTGTTGGGGCGCGGAAGAATTCTTCGAGGCAATCCAGTTAACGAGCCCCGTCGATGAGAACCGCGTCTACGCCTACAACCAACCGCATCTGTATCATTTGGCCCAGCTCGATGAGCAATACCCGCGGTATGCAGCCGTGCTTACCGATACGAACACGGCGCGCATCTTCGTCGTTGGGCTCGGCCAGGTCATCGACACAGAGGAGGTGAAAGGCAAGAAAGTTCACCGGGTTAAGGTGGGCGGATGGTCGCAAGCCCGCTACCAGCGGCGTGTGGGGAACGCGCACCAGGAGCACGTCAAAGAGGTCATTGAACGCCTCTCTCAGATCGTCCTCGAAGACAAAGTGAGCCACATCATCCTTGCCGGTGATCAAGTCGTGATTCCACTCCTGCAAGCAGAACTGCCTCAGGACTTGGTCCCAATGGTGGAAGTCATGAAGCTTGATATTCATGCTTCCGAACAGGATGTCCTGGCCGCCACTCTCGAAAAGCTCCAGTTCCAGGAAGCCAGAACTGCCGCGGAGAAAGTGGACCGGCTGATGCAACAGTATCGGGCGCGCGGATTGGCCGTAGTCGGGCCACAGGAAACGCTCGAAGCCCTCGCCAATGGGCAAGTCGAAGAATTGCTCATCAGCGGCGCGCTTGAGGAGACCCATCCCGAGCCGGAGGAAGTGCGAGCCATCCTCGCGCCGGAGATTCCCGACTCAGCGGGAGAAACCAAGAGCGAAGAGCCGCGGCAAGCGTCGCTGCCCGATCTACTTGTAACTAAGGCCAAGCAAACTGGCGCAACCGTGACGTTCATGGAGGATACGGCTTTGCTCGAATCGATCGGCGGTGTTGGCGCATTCCTGCGATGGCGCGTGTGAATTGGCTATTGGTTTGCTTATCGAGAAGCATGTCCAAGATCACTGAAGATAAGCGCGACCATCTCGCCGATGAGAAGTTCGCTTTCCCCAAAGAACGGAAAGAGCCCATCCATGATGCGGCTCACGTGCGCAACGCAATCGCCCGTTTCAAGCAGGTGCAAGGGGTGACCGACTCGGAACGCGACGACGCCTGGAAACGCATCAAGTCCGCCGCGGAGAAGCACAAAGTGGAGTTGAATGAGCGGGACTGGCGCGAGCTTAGTTAGCCACTCTTGTGCGGTCCCGCCGTCTGCCAGGTCCGCAGGACCACGCCACCGGCGCAAGATCCGCGCTGGACCTGAGTTCCGAAATTGAGCAATGGCCTCAACTGAAGCGCGTCCAGGGGGTGCTGTTCCGGGGCGGGGATGAGCACACGTCTGAATGGCTGGGGCCAACTTCGGCAAAGTACGGATTTGCCAGTATAAGAGGCCGGCGAGTGTGCCTCGATGACAATCAGCGCGGCCGAACAGCCAGGGCGGCCGGAAATCGTCTTACTGCCGGGCTGGCGACGCAACCACCTGCAGGACCGGCGTTGCGTCCATCTCGTCATTGTTCAGGAACTCGCTGATATGCTGTTCCATTTCAGCCGGAAAGTGAGGAGCAGGTCCAACCAGCCTTTCGCCGTACACCCGGAGCAGGATTTCTCGAAACACCGGAAGCGCAACCCTGCCGCCGGTCTCCCCCGAACCGAGCGACCGGTTGTCGTCAAAGCCGATGCGGACGGCAACGGTGATCCCTTCAGGACCGTACGTGGACCCTACAAAGAGCGCGTCTTTGAACTCGTTTGTCGTTCCCGTTTTTCCCATAACCGCGATGGGGAACCCGCCGGAGTCGAGTGCATGTGCGGTGCCTGTGGGCATGCGCACCACACCGCGCAGACCTTCCTGAATGAGAGCGAGCGCCTCGCCACCGATATGGACGGGAGAGGATGCGTGTCCACTGTCTGCCATTACCTCGCCTGAATCGCGTACGATCCTGCGGATTACGTATGGCTGGGCGAGAATGCCCGATGCGATGGTGCGGTAAGCATTGGCCAACTCCAGCAGGTTGACTTCGGACGCGCCCAAGGCCGTAGTGGCGTACGGCTGCAACGGCGTTTGTATGCCAAGATTGCGCGCCGTCCGAAGGACGCTTTCGACTCCGATCTGCTGCGTGATCCATACTGCGACGGTGTTTCTGGATTCGGCCAGTGCCATTCGGAGGGGCATCATGCCCTTAAATTGTCCGTCGTAATTTGAGATCCATTTCACAACCTGCTGGCTGCCATTGGGGACGCTGATGGGCTCGTCGGGCACCACGGTCTTGAGGTCGAAGGTTCCTTCTCGAAAAGCCGCGAGGTAGACGATGGGCTTCATCGCCGACCCGGGTTGCCGCAGGGACTTCGTGACCCGGTTGAAATCAACGTATGTGCTGGAGTGGTCTTTGTAAACCTGGCGGCCGCCGGTCTCGGCGAGCACGCTCGCATCGCGGTTTCTCAGCAAAACGATGGAGCCCTGGATCAGGCCGCGAGCGTTTGGGTGCCGTTGTTCATAACGTAAGAGGCCGCTCTCCAGTGCCTGATTCGTAATTTGCTGTACACCGGCGTCCACCGTCGAGTAGACCTGGATGCGTCCCTGCTGCAGGTCCTTTACGCTGAGATCGCTCTGGCGGCTGGCGAGTTCGTCGAGGACGTTGTCAACGACCGCGGACGATGCGATCAGCTTGTCTTTGTGCTGCGCCACCACCTCAATCGGGCGCCGCCCGGCTCTGCGCGCCTGCTCGGGAGAGATGAAGCCGCGTGCGGCCATCAGCGCTAGCGTTTGGTTTCGGCGCAGCAGGACTTTCTTGGTTTCACTCGCGCCGGGCGAGTAGTAACGAGCCGACTTTGCCGTGCCTGCCAGCAGCGCGGCCTTGTCCGCATCATCCGCGGTCAACATGCCGAGAGGCCGGCCAAAATAGTATGCTGCTCCCCTCGCAATTCCGTACTGGCCGTTTCCCATGTAAACCAGGCTGGCGTACCGGGCCAGGATTTCTTCCTTAGCTCGACGCTTTGAGCCAAAACGTTTTTGCATCTCTTCTTCGACCCAAAACGAGAGGCGGATCTCCTCCACCTTCCGCACCAGCATATTGACGGTTCGCACGCCGATCACGCAGGATAATGCGCGAGCCAGCCAGTGGTCCTGCCTGAGTTGGCCGCTGTTCTCGCGAGTCGTCATGGTCTTGAGAAAGTAGCCGCGCACAAGTTGCTGGGTGATAGTGGACCCGCCTTGCGGGAAGATCGCGGAGTTATTCGTCGCGTCTCGACTTCCCATTCTCACCAGGCGGCCCATCAGATTGCCGAGCTTGAGTTTGCAGATCCCGCGTGCAAATCCGGAGTAGTCAACGCCGGAATGTGAGAAGAAGTTTTTGTCTTCCGCGGCAAGGATCGCATCGCGAACTATCGGGGGGATTTCCGCATATCGGGTGATCTGGCGGGATTCCGACGCCATCTCTTTGAGTGGCTGGCCATTGGCATCGTAAATGCGCCCGATTGTGGGGAACTCAAACCGGGTGAAGGCCTCCAGATCGGGGAGATTGTCTCTGTCAAGGTAGACGTGATAGAAGCCGGCGGCAGCAAAAATGGCCGCTGAAACCGTTGCGCAAAGGAGAAGACGGACGAAGACGTGCTTCCAATCGAGTCTCCGCAGACGGCTCCTGCTGATCTTACGAATCGCTATCCGGGCGCGCACTCGCGCAAGCCCGAACCAGGTTCGCGCAGGCATCCAGAAGTTCCAACTTCCGCTCGGTCTTGCGAAGTTCACGGGGAGATCGCCTTGGCGAATCGGCGCAACCGGGCGCTGCGGGCGCCTCGTGCTTCTGGCGAATAGATTATCCTGGCGGTCCTCCATCTGACTTCGGCGGCGGCAAGGGCATAGCGGACAACTTCGCACGCATCTGCCTGACCGAGCAGGACATTCGTGGAAGCCCAGCCCAACAGGACAGCGCGCAGATCGCCCAGGGTTTTCATACTCAGGGCTAAACAAGTGCAAGCCGTCCACCAAACCGCATCACGTTGGCATCTATCCTGTGTTTCCCACGCCCACAGGTTCAATCGGCTACCCGGAAAATGGTTGTAGCGCAGTTTTTGCGCTTTCGAAGGCAGGACCTGCATGTGCAGTCCACACGTCCGCCCGGAAACAGACGGCATTGAGGGAATTCGGCCCGGCGGACTTACCGGAACGGCTTCCCTTACGCAAGCAACTCGGGAGAAGTCTGCGAAGCCGAACCCTGCCCTGAGATCCTCAAACCAAACCACGAGTAGCCGCAGTGTCTTCGCAGTGTTGTGGGGCGGACCTCCAGGTCCGCGTGGGGCCTCCAGGCCCCGCCCGTGTTGCCTGTGCGCCTCGCGCCTCGAGACGCAGCCCGCCAGGACCAACCAGCCACGAGCTAATCGGAGTGCCCTGCGAACATCTCCAAGCCAGGCCGGAACACCTCCGGCCAGCGAGCGGCCCTTTCGTCCGGAATCCTCCCCCCGCCACGCTACAATGAATGCGGTAAAGCCATGAACCTGAGCAACTCTCTTGGTACCCTCTCCACGCTGCGCGTAAACGGCCGCGAGTACCGGATTCACAGCCTTTCCGCGCTCACCGCGGCGGGCTTCGACCTCAAGCGCGTCCCCTATTCCATCAAGGTCCTGCTCGAAAACCTGCTACGGCACGAAGACGGCGTGGCCGTGAAAAAGAGCGACATCGAATACGTCGCGAACTGGGACGCCAACGGGCCGCAGGAGGAAATTCAGTTCATGCCCTCCCGCGTGCTGCTGCAGGACTTCACCGGCGTGCCTTGCGTGGTCGATCTGGCCGCGATGCGCGATGCCTTGGCCAAACAGGGCAAGAACCCGAAACTCGCCAACCCGCTGATCCCGGTGGACCTCGTGATCGACCATTCGGTGCAGGTGGACGAGTTCGGAACGCCGCAGGCCTTCGACGCCAACGTGCTGCTTGAATACCAGCGCAACTCCGAACGCTACTCGCTGCTGCGCTGGGCGCAGACCGCGTTTCAGAACTTCCGCGCCGTGCCGCCGGGCACGGGCATCGTGCACCAGGTGAACCTTGAATACCTCGCGCCCGTGGTCTTCACGCAGGGCGATCTGGCTTATCCCGACACCGTCGTTGGCACCGATTCGCACACGACGATGATCAACGGTCTGGGCGTGGTCGGCTGGGGCGTCGGCGGCATCGAAGCCGAGGCCTGCATGCTCGGCCAGTCGGTATCCATGCTGCTGCCGAGGGTTGTGGGCTTCAGGCTGTACGGCAAATTGCCCGAAGGCGCAACGGCCACCGACCTGGTCCTTACGGCGACGCAGATGCTGCGCAAGAAGGGCGTCGTCGGCAAGTTCGTCGAATACTACGGACCGGGCGTCGCCGCCCTCAGTCTCGCCGACCGCGCGACGCTCGCGAACATGGCGCCGGAGTACGGCGCGACCATCGGCGTCTTCCCGGTCGATCAACAGACGCTCGCCTACCTGCGCATGTCGAACCGCCCGCAAGAGCTGATCGAACTCGTCGAGGCCTACTATCGCGAGCAGGGCATGTTCCTCGAGGAGGGCTCGCCCGAGCCCGAGTTCTCGGATACTCTCGAACTTGATCTCGCGAGTGTGGTCCCGTCGCTCGCCGGGCCGAAGCGTCCGCAGGACCGCATCAATCTGCCGGACGTGAAAGCGAGCTTCCTGACGACGCTCGGTGGAGACATCAAGTCAGTGCCGGTGCCCGCGAACGGCAACTCATACGAAGTGAAGGACGGAGCAGTGGTCATCGCGGCGATCACCTCCTGCACGAACACGTCGAACCCTTCGGTGCTGGTCGGCGCGGGCCTGCTCGCCAAGAAAGCTGTCGAAAAGGGCCTGACGGTGAAGCCGTGGGTGAAGACCTCGCTCGCTCCCGGTTCCAAGGTGGTCACCGACTACCTCACGGATTCGGGCCTGATGCCCTATCTCGAAAAGCTGAAGTTCAATCTCGTCGGCTACGGCTGCACGACGTGCATCGGCAACAGCGGCCCGCTGCCCCCGCCGGTCGCGAAGGCGGTCACGGACGGCAACCTCACCGTCGCCGCGGTGCTGAGCGGCAACCGCAATTTCGAAGGACGCGTGAATCCGCAGGTGCGCGCCAACTACCTCGCTTCCCCGCCGTTGGTGGTGGCCTATGCGCTCGCCGGTCGCGTCGATCTGGATCTGGCAAACGAGCCGCTCGGGGTTGGCAGGAACGGCGAGCCGGTGTTCCTCAAAGACATCTGGCCCACCACCGCCGAGATCGGCGCGGTGGTCGAGCAGTTCGTCACGGCCGCGCAGTTCGAGAAGGAGTACTCCAAGGTCTTCGAGGGCGACCTGATGTGGCGCTCGGTGAAGACGCCGTCAGGCGACACGTTCGCCTGGGATCCGGCCTCCACCTACGTCAAGTACCCGCCCTACTTCGAGGCTATGCGCGATCCCTCTGCGCCGCTCGAAGACATTCCGGGCTTGCGCGTGCTCGCGATGCTCGGCGACTCCATCACCACCGATCACATCTCGCCCGCCGGCAACATCGCCAAGGACAGCCCGGCCGCGCGCTTCCTCGTCTCGCGCGGCGTGAAGCCCGCCGACTTCAACAGCTACGGCTCGCGCCGCGGCAACGACGACGTAATGGTGCGCGGCACGCTCGCCAACATCCGTCTGAAGAACGAACTCGTGCCCGGAGTCGAAGGCGGCTGGACCACGCTCACGCCGGGTGGCGAGAAGACGTCCATCTACGACGCCTCGGCGCAGTACCTCGCGGAAGGCACGCCGCTGTTCATCATCGCGGGCAAGGAATACGGCTCTGGTTCGTCGCGCGATTGGGCCGCTAAGGGTGTCGCGCTGCTCGGCGTGAAGGCCGTCATCGCCGAGAGCTACGAGCGCATCCATCGCTCCAACCTGGTTGGCATGGGCGTCCTGCCGCTCGAGTTTCTCGTTGGCATGACACGCCAGTCGCTCGGTTTGACGGGCTTCGAGACGTATTCGATCACGGGCGTTGCCGAAGCGATCGAGAGCGGGTCGAAGATCGCCAGGGTGAGCGTCACCGCGGCCGATGGCTCGGTGCTGACGTTCGACGCGAGAGTCCGCATCGACACGCCGCGCGAGGTGGAGTACTTCCGCTCGGGCGGCATCCTGCCCTACGTGCTGCGGCAGATCGCGTCGGCGTAGCTCGATGTGGGGCGGCTCTCCAGAGCCGCGTGGGGCCTCCAGGCCCCACGCCGGAAAGTCT
>Ga0302270_10003573_pt1 | contig 14735 bp, 10 predicted proteins | sample III_Bog_E2_3_FD_198773 | JGI IMG/M metagenome (GOLD analysis project Ga0302270, IMG submission 198773) | Peat permafrost microbial communities from Stordalen Mire near Abisko, Sweden - III_Bog_E2_3 | ecosystem: Environmental > Terrestrial > Soil > Wetlands > Peat | place: Sweden: Abisko... | reverse complement strand
GGTGTGACGTAATCAGGGCCGACTGTGCAGGCGGTGAGAAGTGCAGGCAAGGCAAGGATAATTGCCCGCAGGAGCGTCCGTCTTACCTTTCCGTCATCCTGAGCGAAACGATCTGTAATCGAGAGTCTGACTCCCCGCGAATGATCCACGAAAATGCGAACATAGGTCCTTCGACTCAGGCTCGACAGGACATTCCGGTAAAACAAGCATTCCGCTCGCCTTCGCTCAGGATGACGGGTTGGGGAAAAAATGGCTTTCGAGATAATCATGGTCATGCTTCCTGGCCGAGAGGCATGCCCTCGTCTGTCTCTTTCATGGGTTCGCTCTCGACGCGGAGGCGAAAGCGGTCCATGCAGAGATAGACCACCGGCGTGGTGTAGAGCGTGAGGACCTGACTGACGATAAGGCCGCCGATGATCGCGATGCCGAGCGGGCGGCGGAGTTCGCTGCCGGTGCCGGTGTCGAACGCGAGAGGAACGGCGCCGAGAATTGCGGCCATGGTGGTCATGAGGATCGGACGGAAACGGAGCCGGCAGGCCTCGTAAATCGCGTCGCGCGAATTCTTACCCTCATTGCGTTCAGCGGCGAGCGCAAAGTCGATCATCATGATGGCGTTTTTCTTCACGATGCCGATGAGAAGAATGACGCCGATCACCGCGATGAGGCTCAGGTCCGTGCCGGTCCACCTCAAGGCCAGCACCGCGCCGACACCGGCGGGAGGCAGCGCCGAGATGATCGTGATCGGATGGATGAAGCTCTCGTATAAAATCCCGAGGATGATGTAGACCGCCAACAGCGCCGCGCCGATCAGGATCGGCTCGTTGGCGAGCGAGGACTGGTAGGCTTGCGCATTTCCCTGAAAGCCGCCGCGAACCGTTTCCGGGAAACCGATTTTCTGTTTGGCGTCGTTGATGGCATTGACCGCATCGCCCAATGCGGAACCGGGCTGGAGATTGAAAGAAATCGTGACAGCGGAAAACGGCCCCTGGTGATTGACGGTCAGCGGGGCGGTGTTCGGCGCGTTGTGCGCGAGGGCGGAGAGCGGGACCTGCTCGCCCTTGGCAGAGGTAACGTAGATATTACGCAGGGCTTCAGGGTTGAGGCCCCATTGCGGGGCCGCTTCCATGACCACGTGGTACTGGTTGAGCGAGGTGTACATGGTGGAAACCTGTCGCTGCCCGAAGGCGTCGTAGAGCGTATTGTCGAGCAGCGAGGCGGAAATCCCGAAGCGGCTGGCGGTGTCGCGGTCGTATAGCAGTTCGGATTGCAAGCCGAGGTTCTGCTGGTCGCTGTTGACGTCGACCAGAATGGGGATTTTTTTCAACTCGTTCAGCAGCTTCGGGGCCCATTCCGCCACGGTGGGGAAATCGTCGCTTTGCAGCGTGTATTGGTAGAGCGCATTGCCCTGGCGCCCACCGATGACGAGGTCCTGCGATGAGGAAAGGTAGAGCGTCGCGCCGGGAATCCGGGCCAGTTTGGGACGTAGGTCCGCGATGACGACATCGGCCGATTTTCTTTCTGAAACCGGCCTTAGCGTGATGAACATGCGGGCCGTGTTCAAGCCGCCACCGCCGCCGGTAAATCCGGCCAGTGACAGCACGTCCTGGTCGGCCATCACGATCTTGATCATTTGTTTGAGACGCAGATTCATCGCGTCAAAGGAGGTGTCCTGATCGGCCAGAAGCTGGCCCTGAAGCCGTCCGGTGTCCTGCTGCGGGAAAAAGCCCTTCGGAATGGAATAGAAGAGATAGAAATTGAGAGCGATGGTGCAGAGCAGAACGAGGATCGTGATGACAGGATGGAGGAGGACCCGCTTCAGCGTGTATTCGTAAAAATAAAGCTGCCGCTCGAAGATATACTCGCTGTACCGGTAAAGTTTGCCGTGTTCCTTTTTCTCCGCCCGCAAAAGCAGCGCGCACATCATCGGCGTGGTGGTGAGGGAAATCACCATCGACACGAGGATGGCCACGGCGAGCGTGATGGCGAATTCGCGGAAGAGGCGGCCCACAATTCCACCCATGAGCAGGATCGGAATGAAGACGGCGACCAGCGAAAGACTGATGGAGAGAACGGTGAACCCGATTTCCTTCGATCCGACCAACGCCGCCTCAAGTGGCGAGAGGCCCTTTTCCAAGTGTCGCGTGATGTTTTCCGTCACGACAATCGCGTCGTCCACCACGAAGCCGGTCGAGATGGTCATAGCCATGAGGGAAAGGTTATCGAGACTAAAGCCGGACAGGTACATCACGCCGAAGGTGCCGAGGAGAGAGACCGGGACCGCGACGCCGGGAATCAGCATGGTGCGGAAATCGCGCAAGAAAACGAAGACCACGATGATGACGAGGACGACGGCGATGACCAGGGTTCGCTCAACATCCGCGATCGAAGCGCGGATCGTCGTGGTGCGGTCCATGATCACGTCGAGCTTGATCGCCTGCGGGACGGAATTTTGCAGCTCAGGCATCATCGCGTAAATGCGGTTGACCGTATCGATGATATTGGCTCCCGGCTGGCGGAAGATGACCAGGAGGACGGCGGGTTTGCCGGATGCGCCCGACGACGCATGCTTGGCCGGAGCTTGCGTGGCATCCTGCGAACCATCTTTCGTGGCATCCTTTGAAACGTCTATCGTGGCATCAGACTTGGGCGGGGATTTGTCCGATAGGGTCCCGGCAGCGTAACCAGCAGTGTGGATGTCCTCCACCGAGTCGACCACGTCGGCGATGTCGGCCACTCGCACCGGGGCCGCATTCCGGTACGCGATGATCAGGGGCTGGTAATCCACCGCCTTGTAAAGTTGGTCGTTGTCGTCAATGGTCCAGGTGTGGTCGCCATTGGCCAGATGGCCCTTGGGCTTGTTGGCATTCGCGTTGGATAAAGCGGTACGGATATCTTCCAAGCCGATGCCGTATTTATTAAGCGCCATCGGATTGACCTCGACGCGCACGCCGGGCAGCGAACTGCCGCCCACGGTCACCTGCCCGACGCCACTCACCTGGGAAACTTTTTGCGCAAGAATCGTGGATGCGGCGTCGTACATCTGGCCCTTCGTATAAGTCGGCGAGGTCAGCGCAACGATCATCACGGGCGCATCGGCGGGATTCACCTTGCGATAGCTGGGGTTGCTGGGAAGGTTCGCCGGCAGATTGCTCCTGGCGGCATTGATCGCGGCCTCCACGTCGCGCGCCGCCGCGTCGATGTTGCGGCTGAGATCGAATTGGAGCGTGACGTTTGCGGAGCCGAGCGAGCTGGAGGAAGTCATCTGGGTGACCCCGGCAATGCGGCCGAACTGGCGCTCGAGCGGCGTGGCGATCGACGAAGCGACGATTTCCGGGCTGGCCCCGGGCAGGCCGGCGCTGACGGAGATGGTGGGGAAATCAACCTGTGGAAGCGGCGAGACCGGCAAGAGATAAAACGCGAGGGAGCCCGCCAGGGCGATGCCCATCGTCAGCAGCGTCGTGGCGATAGGCCGACGGATGAAGGGCTCGGAGATACTCATGAGATCTCCGGTTCAACGCCGGGGCCGAGCGTATTTTCGGAGTTTTGGGTGCGCGCGGGGTGCGTGCCGAAGATCCATCTTCCGAGGCGGTCAAACCCGAGATAAATCACCGGAGTGGTATAGAGGGTGAGGATCTGGCTCAGGATCAATCCGCCGACGATGGCGATGCCGAGCGGGCGGCGCAGTTCCGAGCCAACGCCGGAGCCGAGGGCCAGCGGCAAGCCGCCGAACATCGCGGCGAGCGTGGTCATGAGGATGGGGCGAAAGCGCAGCAGGCAGGCCTGGTAAATCGCTTCGACAGGTGGCAGGCCGTGCTCGCGTTCCTGCTCAAGGGCGAAGTCGACCATCATGATCGCGTTTTTCTGCACAATGCCGATGAGCAGGATGATGCCGATAAGCGCGATGACGTTCAGGTCGTTGTGGAACAACATGAGGGCGAGCAGCGCGCCGACGCCGGCCGAGGGCAAGGTGGAGAGGATGGTGATCGGATGGATGAAGCTTTCATACAAAACGCCGAGGATGATGTAGACCGTGACCATCGCGGCCAGAATCAGCAGCGGCTCGCTGGTCAGGGAGGCTTGGAACGCCGCGGTCGCACCCTGATAGGCGGTCTGAATGCTGGGCGGCATGTTGAGGTCTTTGCGGGCCTGATCGATGGCTTTGACGGCATCGCTCATCGAGGCGCCGGGCGCGAGGTTGAACGAGAGCGTGGTGACAGGAAATTGGCCCTGATGGTTGATGGTCAGCGGGCCGGCCTTGGTTGCCCAATGCGTGAAAGCACTGAAGGGCGACGATCCCGGGCTGGCCGGCACAGTGCCGCTGTTGACAGTGGCAGTCGTGGCTGAGGAGACGGTCCCGCCGCTCGGGGACGATGTCGACACGGCACCGTTCGTGCCGGCGGCGGCGGTAATGCCCGACGAGGATGACGAGATGTAGAGGTTGTTCAGGTCGGCCGGCTCCTGCTGAAATCGCGGGTCGACCTCAAGGATGACGTGGTATTGGTTGACCTCGGTGAAGATGGTTGAAATCTGGCGCTGGCCGTAGGCATCGTAGAGCGTGTTGTCGATGGTCGTCGTGTTCAGGCCGAGGCGCGAGGCCGTGTCGCGATCGAGCACCAGCGAAGTGCGCAGGCCCGAGTTCTGCTGGTCGCTGGCGACGTCGCCCAGTTGCGGCAGCGTTTTGAGCTTGGCCAGCAGTTGCGGCGCCCAGGTGTTGAGCTCGTCCGCATTGGGATCTTCCAGTGTATATTGATACTGCGTGCGGCTGACCCGGTCATCGACGGTGAGGTCCTGTACCGGCTGCATGAAAAGCGTGATGCCGGAAACCGCTGCCAGCTTCGGCTGCAGCCGCGCCATGATGTCGGTCGCTCCGATGTTGCGTTCCGCGAGCGGCTTGAGGTTGATCTGAATGCGCCCGTTATTGATGGTGGCGTTCGTGCCGTCCACGCCGATGAAGGACGAGAGACTTTCCACAGCGGGATCGGCCAGAATAATGCTGGCCAGTTGCTGCTGGCGCTCGGACATGGCGGGGAAAGAAATATCCTGATCGGCCTCCGAAACGCCCTGAATGAGCCCCGTGTCCTGCACCGGGAAAAGTCCTTTCGGAATCGCGATGTAGAGATAAAAGGTGAGCGCGAGTGTACCGAGCGCGATTAACAGAATGATGGGCTGGATGCGAAGCACCATCTTGAGCGTCTCTCCATAGAACGAAATAATGCCGTTGAACACGTTCTCGGAGAGTTGATAGAGCCGGCCGTGATGCGCGTTCTCGCGCGACTTGATCAGCCGCGCGGCGAGCATCGGCGTCAGCGTCAGCGAGACCACGGCGGAGACGAGAATGGTGAAGCTCAGCGTGATGGCAAATTCGCGAAAGAGCCGGCCGACGACATCGCCCATGAACAGCAGCGGGATGAGCACGGCGATGAGCGAGATGGTCAGCGCGACGATGGTGAAACCGATCTGGCCCGCGCCTTTCAGCGCCGCCTCCAGCGGGCGCTCCCCGTCCTCAATGTAGCGGACGATGTTCTCGATCATGACGATGGCGTCGTCCACGACGAAGCCGGTCGAGATGGTCAGCGCCATGAGCGTGAGGTTGTTGATGCTGAAGCCGAACATGTACATCGCCGCGAAGGTGCCGATGAGCGAGAGCGGCACGGCCACGCCGGCGATGAAGGTGGCCGAGAGCGTGCGCAGGAAAATGAAGATCACCGCGACGACCAGGCAGATGGTGATCATAAGTTCGGTGAACACATCCCATACGGAAGCGCGGATGGTCGTCGTGCGGTCGGTCAAGATCTGCATCTTGACCGAGGAAGGAAGCGACTGTTGCAGCTTCGGCAGCAGGTTCTTGATGCTGTCGACCACGGAGATGATGTTGGCGCCGGGCTGGCGCTGGATGTTGACGATAATGGCGGGGGTGTTGTTCATCCACGCGGCCTGGCGATTATTCTCGGTGTCGTTGATCACGTTGGCCACGTCCGAGAGGCGGACCGGCGCGTTGTTGCGAAAGGCGACAACGACGTTGGCATAATCGGTGTTGCTGAGGAGCTGGTCGTTGGCCCCGATCTGGTAGGTCTGCATCGGGCCGTTGAAACTCCCCTTGGCCTGGTTGGTGGTGGCCGCTGCGACCGCGGAGCGGAGGTCCTCGAGGTTGATGCCGTAGGAGGAGAGCGCCGTCGGGTTGGCCTGGATGCGCACGGCCGGTTTCTGCCCGCCGACGATGCTCACGAGGCCGACGCCGGAGAGCTGGGAGATTTTTTGCGCGAGCCGCGTGTCGGCCAGGTCCTCAACCTGCGACAACGGCAGGTTGTCTGAAGTGAGGGCGAGGGTGACGACGGGGGCATCGGCGGGATTGGTCTTGCTGTAGATCGGCGGGTTCGGCAGATCGGCCGGCAGATAGGTGCCCGACGCGTTGATGGCCTGTTGCACTTCCTGCTCGGCGACGTCGATGTTCAGGCTGAGGCTGAATTGCAACGTGATGACCGAACTTCCGTCGGAACTGATCGAGGTCATCTGCTGCAGGCCGGCCACCTGCCCGAATTGCCTCTCCAGCGGCGCCGTGACGGAAGAGGCCATGACTTCCGGGCTGGCGCCGGGATAAAAGGTGACGATCTGCATCGTGGGATAGTCGACCTCCGGCAAGGCGGAGATCGGCAACTGCGTCAAGGCCACCCCGCCGGCCAGCAAAATCGCGACCATCAGCAGGATCGTCGCAACCGGGCGCAGGATAAAGGTCCGGGAGGGACTCATGAATTTTTCTTCCGAATCTAGCTGCCGGGAGTGGCGTCCGCCGTTGCACCACTTGTTTTTTTGCTGTCGTCACCGGGCGAAACAATGACCTTGGCACCGTCGGAAAGTTTGTCGACGCCGTCGACGACCACGACGTCGCCCTCGTCCACGCCGCTTTGGATCTCAGCCTTGTCGCTCTCAATCGTCCCGACGGTGATTTTCTTCACGCTCACCGTGGCGTTCTTCGGATCGTCGCCGTTCACGACATAGACAAACGATCCCTGGGTACCGTACTGAATGGCCGCAACGGGGATGACGACGACATCCTTTTTCGTGTCGATCGTCAGGCGGGCATTCACGAATTGATTCGGAAAAAGCGCATTGTCGTCATTCTGAAAGATGGCCTTCAGTTTGAGCGTTCCCGTGGTCGGGTCGATTTGATTGTCGGTCGTCAGCAAAGTGCCCTGGGCCAGCTTGGTTTTCTGCGCGCGGTCGTAAGCCTCGACCACAAGTTGCCGGTTGGATTTGAGCTTGGCCATCACCGCCGGAACGTCGTCCTCCGCAATGGTGAAGATCACGGTGATGGGCTGGAGCTGCGTGATCACCAGCAGCCCGTTGGTCGTGGTCGACTGCACATAATTTCCCACGTCAATGAGCCGCAATCCCACCCGTCCGCTGATCGGCGCGGTAATGTTGCAATAGGTGATGTTGAGTTTCGTCGCGTCAATCAGGGCCTGGTCGCTGTCGACCGTACCCTGGTCCTGTTTCACGAGCGATGCCTGCGTGGCCAGGGTCTGTTGGGGAATGGAGTTCTGCTTCCACAGCGTTTGGTATCGCTGCAAGTCGATGTTGGCGTTGTCGAGGAGTGCCTGGTCGTGCTCTTTTTGCGCGTTGTACTGTGCCAACTGGACGTCGTAGGGACGCGTGTCGATCTGCAAGAGGGGATCGCCCGCCTTGACCATCTGGCCTTCGGTGAAGTCAATTTTCATGAGCTGTCCGTTCACTCGACTTATAATCGTGTCGGTATTCAGCGGGGTGACGGAGCCAAGCCCATAAAGGTAGACGCCGATGTCGCCTTTGGTCGCGGTCGCGGGAACCACGCGAATTTTGTCACTGGCCCCGCCATGCTTTCCCCCGGCCGCCGCGGTCGCCGTCGCCGGTGTGGGTTTGGGCAGGTAGAAATACAGCGCCGTGGCAATCGCCGCCAGGACGATGACCGTCACGACAAGCCAGAGCCCGGCACGAGAACCGCGCTTCGCCGGCTTCGGAGCAATGGCGGTCCTCGGCGGGTTGGCCGTCCCATTGGTATGGGCCGTAACCGGCACCGGGCGGGGCATGTTCTGCTGAATTATTTCTTTAGCCATGGTTACTTTTTGAGAACTGACTTAATGACCGCCCTGAATGGTACTACTTCGCCCCCGTGCCCGGCGAGCTTTGATCGGGCTGCAAAAGCGTGCTCAGCACCTTATGGCGGTCGGCCATCGCCTGCTCGTAGGCCGCACGGTGTTCAGGGGTTAATTGCTCGGCGATCTGCTGGTGATACTTGTCGAGCGCCGCGATGATATCCGAACTAAACTGGGTCCGAATCTGGTAAATATTCTGCGCCATCTCGGCGACAGTCGGCTGGATCTTCTGCAGTTCCTCGGGAGTCAGGTGAAACTCATCAGCATACTTTTTGTTCATCCGGGCGACCATGGCGTCGGGCTTGTCCGCAGTCTTGCTCATGAACGCCGTGAGATGTGTATCGGTAAAGTTCCACGTCAACAAACCTCCGGCGAGCGCCCCGATCAGAAAGACCCCGGCGAATTCAGCGATAATCTTACGGGTGGTGCGCATGGCTGGAGTATTTCAGGATACCTGGACATTTTCCATCTGAACAAAGCCTCGGACGCCGGGTTCAAACTCGCTGCCGCGATCCGAATAGCTCATCCCCAGCGTGACGGTCACCGCAATAACCAACGCGGCCAGCGAAGCCAGCAGCGCGCGCCAGCCGATTCGTTCCATTTCAGCCTGCTGCCCGTTTTCCGTCCGCAACCGCGCCAGGATGCTGGTGACAAATCCATAAGGCGGCTCGGCGGTGCCGGCAAACGTGGGTGCGCTCTGCTGGAGCAGACACTGCCATTTTTCATCTTCTTTAGAATTGGGGTTCATTGACTTTCCTCGAGTTTACGAATCATTTGACGAAGTTGGGGGCGGACGCGAAAGAGGCGCATTTTGATCTTGGAAATACTCCAGCCCAATGTCTCGGCAATTTCCTGCAGGGAGCGGCCTTCCAAGTCGACCATCAAAATCAGGCTGCGGTCCTCGGGCGAAAGGCTGGCCAGGATTTTGTCCACGAGATCGCGCGCGCCGATGGCATCGGTCGCATCAGGCGAGCTACCCGACAGCCAGGCCGCGTCAAAAGCTTCCGATTCGTCGGGCGTCAAATCGGCGCGACGGATTTCGGGACGGATTTTCTGGGCGCGCAAGCGGTCGAGGCAGGTCGTCAGGGCCAGGCGCGAAACCCAGTGGCTGAGCGGGGCGTCCCCTTTGAACTGATGCAACTTGGCAAAAGTCTTCATTAGGACCTCCTGGACCAAGTCCTTCTCGTCATCACGCCGGGGAAGATGGGTGCGGACGATCTTTGAAATAACGGGATAGAGATGGCGAATAAGCTCCTCTGCGGCAGCCTCATCACCCTCCTTCCAGCGCTGCAAGCAGGCGCCCACGTCGATAGCTTCGTCCATTGTCCAACTAACTTAGCGATCACCTGCATCATGCAATCATTGATTTGAATGGAGATCATAACTTGTCATGTCTTACTGTCTAAGACGTCTCGGCAGGCAAAACGGTCACTCTAAATACCTCGTAAGGCGACCTCTATAAAAGCTTTAATTAGAGTGATTTCGAGTCTTTATCGCAACAGCCGCTTCTTGCGATTTCGCCGGCCGGGAGTAGCGTGCAGAATATGATGCGAACCCTGTTCGTCCTTCTCACCAGCCTTTCCCTGCCCGGTTTGAGTGCCCATGCCGAACCGCTTGCCGTGGGAGCGCGCGCGCCGCAGCTCAGCGCGACCGACCAGAATGGCAACCGGGTCCAGTTCGCCGACATCTACGCCAAGGGGATCACCCTGGTCTACTTTTACCCGAAGGCGGACACGCCCGGATGCACCGCGGAGGCGTGCTCGTTACGCGACGCTTACGATAAGCTCTATGCGCAGGGATTACAGATCATCGGGGTGAGCCGCGACACCGCCGCCGCGCAGAAAAACTTCCACGAAAAATTCAAGTTGCCGTTTACCTTGGTGGCCGATCCGGACGGCAAGGTCGCTGATGCGTTCGGCGTGCCCAAGATGCTGGGCGGGCTCATCGCGCTCGACCAGCGGCAGTCGTTCATCGTAAAGGATGGCAAGATTGCGTGGAACTCGCTGAAAGCGCAGACCAGGGGCAGCGCGGAGGAAGTGCAGAAGGCGCTGGATGGGCTGAAGTAGGCCTTCCGAAGGCAACATTCCACATTAAGGACTCGAAGGGACTCGCTTCCCTACCCGGTTATTCCCCGTCGTTGCCGATGGACCCCGTCGGGCACACGTTCATGGCGCGGTCGGCGGCGTCTTCCTCCTCCGCATTGGCCGGCTGCTTGAAGAAATAGACTTTCGTTTCGTCATCGTTGTACTTCAGCAGGGTTCCGCCCGCCTCCTCCATGCAGGTGTGACACGGCGTGCAGGTATCGTCGACGTACCATTTGCCGGGCACATTCTCGGGAACTTTTTGCGTTTTATCCGCCATAACTATCTCCTTCGGGGTTTGGGTTATTTAAATTCGGCCGGTTGGCCGGTCGCTTCGAGCACCGTCACCCACAGATCGCCTTGCGGGTTGACCTTGCGCCGCCGGGCGGTGACGACACTCATCGGCAGGTTGACGTAATGGCCGTGCCACCGCCCTACGACCATGTTCGTCTTGCCGGCCATTGCGGCATGGACCGCGTTCTGGGCCAGGCGCAGGCAATAGATCGCATCCTGCGGCGAAGCGGGCACGCTGCGGATGACGTAGCTCGGATCGATGTACTTAATGTTGACCTCTTTTCCGCCCAACTTGAAATGAGCCTCGATGGCCTTCTTCAAAAACGGTCCGATGTCGCCGTACTTGAGATTGCCCGAGGCGTCAGTCCCGCCCTGGGGCTGCATCAGATGCTGCCCGGCGCCCTCGGCCACGACGACAACGGCGTGACCGCGCCGCGCCAGCCGGTCCTCCAGGCAGGCCAAGAGGCCATGTTTGCCCTCCAGCTGGAATGGCACCTCGGGAATGAGGACATAATTGACGCTGTTTACGGCCAGCGCCGCAAAGGCCGCGATGAAGCCGGAGTCGCGGCCCATGAGCTTGACCAAGCCGATGCCGTTGGGATAGCCCTGCGCCTCGCTATGCGCGCACCGGACCGCCCGCACCGCCTCGGCGAACGCCGTCTCGAAGCCGAAGCTCTTGTCCATGAACTCGAGGTCGTTGTCGATGGTCTTGGGAATGCCGATCACGCTGATTTTTAGGTCGCGTTTTTTGATTTCAGTAACGATGTCCTGCGCGCCGCGCAGCGTGCCGTCGCCGCCGATGACGAAGAGAACGTTGATCCGGTATTCGACCAGGAAATCGACGATCTCCGCCTTCGATTGCGGCCCGCGCGAGCTGCCAAGAAAAGACCCGCCCTCCTCGTGCAGTTTGCTGACAATATCGGGCGTGAGATGCAGCGGCACATGGTTGTGGCGCGGGATGAAGCCCTCGTAGCCATAGGGAATGCCGTAGATGGTCCGCACGCCATAGCTGTAGTTGAGCGTCATCACCAGTCCGCGAATGACATCGTTGAGGCCGGGACAAAGACCGCCGCAGGTGACCACGGCGCAAATCGTCTGGGTGGGATTGAAGAAAATCCGTTCGCGCGCGCCGGCGTGTTCAATCGTTGCCGGCTCGGAGCCGCTCTCCTGCGCGGCCTGGACCTTTTCGAGCGAATGGGTGAAAAGAACGCGGTGACCTTCGTCGGTCATGAATTCAGCATCCATCTCGTAACGAAGGCGTTGCAGTGGCGATGCAAATTCGGCCGGCCCCAGGCACTCAATATCGAAGTCGTGATGGGTAATTTTCGTCATACAGTTAGGTCTCTGAGAAATACCCAGCAAGCACTAACCGTTCCGAATCGGTGAACCCGCCGCATTTTAGGTAGCCAGGCTCGCGTGGCCGGCATGGTTCCTTTTTTCACAGCCGAGTCACAGGTACTTGTGGTGAGAGCGGGATTATTCGCGTAAAAGTATGGATGCAGAAAAAGCTGTTTGCCGAACTGGGCTTGTCCCCGGAACTCCTGAAAGCCGTGGCCCAGATGGGATTTGAGGAAGCTTCCCACATCCAATCGCAGGCTATTCCGGCTCTTCTTTCCGGGGCCGATGTGGTCGGACAATCTCAAACGGGCTCCGGCAAGACGGCTGCTTTCGCGTTGCCTGCCATCGAGAGGGTGGACGTCCATCTGCGCGCGCCGCAAGTCCTTATTCTTTGCCCAACACGGGAATTGGCCGTCCAGGTGGCAGAGGAAGTGGCGAAGCTGGCCTGCTTCAAAAAGGGCGTGCGCGAAATTCCGATCTACGGCGGCCAGTCCTACGACCGGCAACTGCGCGGCTTGAAGGATGGCGCGCAAATCATCATCGGCACACCCGGACGAGTGATGGACCATCTCGACCGCCGCACCTTGAAGATGGATCAGGTGCGCATGGTCATTTTGGACGAAGCCGATCGCATGCTCGACATGGGTTTTTTGGACGACATCCGGACCATTCTCAAACAGGCCCCCGCCCAACGGCAGACCGTTTTCTTTTCGGCCACGGTGCCGCGGCCCATCCAGGAATTGATCCGGACGTTTACGAAGAATCCGGTCAATGTGACCATTGAGTCGCAGGCTTTGACCATGCCGGCGATTGATCAGGTTTATTACGAGGTCGACCGCCGGTCCAAGCTCGATGTCTTGTGCCGCCTCATCGATTTGCAGGACATCAAGTTCGCCCTGATTTTCTGCGCGACCAAAATGATGGTCGATGAATTGACGGAGCACCTGGCCGCGCGCGGTTATGCCGCAGACAAGATGCATGGCGACATGACCCAGGCCATGCGCGAGCGCGTGATGGCGAAGTTCCGCAAACGCGGACTCGAGTTCCTCGTGGCGACCGATGTGGCGGCGCGCGGACTAGACGTGGACGATATCGAGGTCGTATTTAATTACGATCTCCCCCACGACGGCGACGATTACACCCATCGGATCGGGCGCACCGGCCGGGCAGGGCGCAGCGGTCGGGCGATCACGTTCGTCTCGGGCCGCGAACTCTACAAATTGCAGAACATCATCCGGTTTACCAAGGCGAAGATCCGGCGGGAAAAAGTGCCATCGGAAGAGGAAGTCGAAGCGAAGCGGGCGAACAGCTTCTACGACTCCTTGCGCCGGACGCTGGAGGAGGGCAAATACGAACGCCAGGACGCGCTGCTCGGCCGCCTGCTTGACCATGGATTTCTCGCCACCGATATCGCGTCCGCTCTCATTCATTTATTCAACGCGGAGGAACACACAGAACCGGTCCGCGAAGAGCGGCCGGTGCCGCGACAACGCGAGGACGATTACTCCAGACCCGAACGGCCCGTGCGTGCGGAGCGTTCCGATTGGAGCGAGCAGCGACCGGAACGCAGGGAGCGGCCTGAGCCCAAACCGGGGCCGCAAGGCACGGGGCTTAAAGCCGATCGCACCTCGGGCGAAGTTTCCCATGAACACGGCATGGTGCGCCTGGTCCTGGGCGTGGGGCGCGACCACGAGGTGCAGCCTGGAGATGTGCTGGGCGTGATCGTGGGCACCACAAAATTACCCAAGGAAACGGTGGGCGTCATCCGGCTGCAGCCCAAGCAGGCTTTTGTCGATGTAGCGGAAGAGCACGCCGATCTCGTGCTCTCCAAGCTGAACGGAATCCAGTTCAAGGGCCGCAAGCTCTGGTGCAAGCGCGCCGTGGTCGGAAAGCCGGCATAAGTCTGGTCTCCGCGGAAAATCCAATCAGAGATTCAGCCCGTACCGCCGGATCTTGTACTGTAAGGCACGCCGACTGATACCAAGTGCCTGGGCGGCGTCTTGGCGATGAGAGGTTACCTTTAAAAGCGTTTGGCGAATCAGTTCCGCTTCCACCTGTGCCAGGGTCATCCCCGGCTGGATGACAAAACCTTTTTTAAGGTTCCGGCCCGCCGTGATAACGGGCGCAAGGTGGCCGACCTCAATCGTGTGGGCGGGCACGGTCACAACGAGCCGCTCGACCAGATTACGCAACTGCCGGACGTTTCCCGGCCACGCCAAGCTTTGCAGGAGGCCGATCACCTCCTTGCCGACTTTTTTGACCCGACGTTGGTGCTTGGCGCAAAAATGCCGGATAAAAGTCTCCACCAAAAGCGGGATGTCTTCCGCGCGTTCCCGCAAAGGCGGCAGGCCGATGTGGACGATGTTGACCCGGTAGAATAAATCCTCCCGGAATCTCCCGGCAACACACGCCTCCTCCAGATTGCGGTTGGTCGCCGCGATCAGGCGCGTGTTCGTGCGCAGCATTTTGGGACTGCCGATGGGGCGGAACATTCCGTCTTCCAGGACCCGCAGCAAATCGCCCTGCCCCTTGGCGGACAAATCCGAAATTTCGTCCAGAAACAAAGTCCCTCCTTGAGACAATTGAAACCGTCCGAGGCGATCCGCCACCGCCCCGGTGAAGGCGCCTTTGACGTGGCCAAACAGCTCCGACTCAATCAGGCTGTCGGGCAGCGCGGCGCAATTCACCGCGGTAAAGGGTCCGCCCGACCGCCTGCTTTTCTCGTGGATGGCCCGCGCCACGATTTCCTTTCCCGTGCCGCTTTCACCCTGGATCAAAACGGTGACGTCCGTCGGCGCGATCTCCCGGATCAGGCGGTTGATCGACTCCATTCCTGCGCTGACGCCGACGAAAATATTCGGGTCTGACTGACGGTGCAGGCGCAACCGGATCT
>Ga0302270_10003568_pt1 | contig 14749 bp, 12 predicted proteins | sample III_Bog_E2_3_FD_198773 | JGI IMG/M metagenome (GOLD analysis project Ga0302270, IMG submission 198773) | Peat permafrost microbial communities from Stordalen Mire near Abisko, Sweden - III_Bog_E2_3 | ecosystem: Environmental > Terrestrial > Soil > Wetlands > Peat | place: Sweden: Abisko... | reverse complement strand
ACTCCCCGGCACAGACATTTACTTCGTCGCCAACACCGGCAATCAACCTATTGACACCACCGCCTCCTTTGCCACCGCACACAAATACGGCGAAGCATGGGACCCCGACTCCACGGCCGTCACTCCGGCTTCGGCGGAATCATTCCCAATCCACCTGGCGCCGTATGAATCGCGCGTCTTCGTCTTCAGTAACTCGCTGCCTGCACATCAGCCAGCGCCAGCTGACCAAGCGATAAACATGGACACCACAGACATCAGCAGTGCGTGGCAGGTCTCCTTCCCCGGTATCCAAGAATCCGTGAACGAGCCAACTCTCACCGACTGGGTTTCGGACCCCTCCACCCTCCACTACTCAGGCGAGGCCGTTTACTCCCGCAATGTCACTTTCGCTTCCGCTCCAACCCATCATGTCTACCTCGAAGTGAGTGGTGGTAAGCCTCTGCCCGGCGCGCCGAATTCTGCGCCCGAAGGCGGTCCGGTCCAGCAAGTACTCGGCCCCGACGGCCTGCCTAACCCGCTCATTACCCGCACTGGTCCGGGAATTCACGCCTACTTCGACCCGCCCATTCATGAGGCGGCTCTGGTAACAATCAATGGCCATTCCGCCGGTGCGCTTTGGCATCCGCCGTATCGCCTTGACGTGACCAGGTTCTTTCGATCCGGTGTGAATCACGTCGAATTCCATGTATTCAACACTGCACTCAACGCTTGGTCTGCGCTCCCGCCACGCGACTACGCTCCGCTGATTGCTAAGTATGGAAACCGCTTCCAGATGCAGGACCTTAACCGCGTGATGCCCCTTTCCTCCGGCCTGCTGGGCGACGTCCGCATAGTTGCGGAGATCAAATGAATACTTGGCAATGCGAAGCGTCGCGCTTTTGCGCGATCCCGATCCGCCTACCAAGTCCAGCACTTCGCCTTCCTCGATGCTCAGGCTCATGTGGCCGGCACAATTGTGCCATCGAGGTGCAGGTGTAATTCGGCCTTGGGCAGGCGGCGGATGAAGGACTGGATTTCGTCCACTTAATTAGTTTGCGAAGCGGGGTTGCGGAGTTTCGTGAACTGACGGCAAAACGGACCTCATCGGGTGGATCTGTAGGCGGGTTTGAAAAATGCGGCCCGCAGGGGCGCAACCAGCGGTCGTAAGTGGCCCGATTCTTAAGAATTATTAAGCATGTTGCCCCCGCCTTGATCTGTGCGAGACTTTGGATGGGTTGAGGATTGCTCGATGACCGCCTGGTCCCGAGGCAGTGAGATGGCGACTGCGGCAAATCAAAAGCAACTATCCGTGTTACTCGTCGATGACGATGTTGAATTATGCGGGATGATGAAGGAGTTCTTTGCCGAGGCCGGTCATCATCTGGATTGTGCTTACAATGGCCGAGATGGCCTGAACTGTGCACTCAATGGCACCTACGACCTGATGATTCTCGACGTGATGCTTCCCGTCTTCGACGGCCTAACGGTACTACAGCAGTTGCGACGGCGAAGAGACCTCCCTGTGATCATGCTGACCGCGCGAATTCAGCAGCAGGACAGGATCGTGGGCCTGAACACGGGAGCCGACGACTATCTTCCCAAGCCCTTTGATCCCGATGAACTGCTGGCGCGGATCAGGGCTGTGCTGCGCCGGACCGATACCGCGAGCGGGAAGGGCCGCGCGGCTTTGACCATCGGCAATATTCGGCTTAATCTCGGCACACGCGAGGCGTCGGTTGCGGGCTCGCGGGTAGAGCTGACATCCATTGAGTTCGACCTGCTGGAAATGCTGATGCGCTCTGCGGGCCGAGTTGTCTCGCGAGAGGAAATCACTCTGGCTCTTTTCGAGCGCGAAGCAACTCCTTATGATCGCTTTCTCGATGTGCACATCAGCCATTTGCGCAAAAAGCTCAAAGGCGAACGAAATCTGATCCGCGCAGTGAGGGGAGTTGGGTATGTATTTTCCGGAACGGCTTAAATCGTACCCCATGAAATCTCTCTATTCCGGCGTTCTGCTGGCGATGGTGATCACGCTGTCGCTTTCCTTCCTTGTGTTTCACGTTATTGCGGATCGCGTGCAGAGGAAGTCCATCGACCCCGCCTTCGAGCGCATTGACGAGTTGGAGCTAGAGAGTGCGCGCGGCGCATTAGCGGGCGGCGGCCCAAGAGCGCTGAAATCCTATTTGAACAGCCTGGATCGCGTCTTTACAGGATCGACGCATTATTTACTCGACGCACACGGCGCAGATGTGCTGACGGGTAAAGATCGGGCTGAGTTTTTGCCTCCCGTTCCACGCACTGAATGGCGCACTCACGCGAATGGCCATTACATCAAAGCTCAGCGGGCGTCGGACGGGCAGTATTGGATCGCTAACACGGGCCTGTCTGAAAGTCGGCCGCACCTCTGGACGTTTCTCCCCTACTATTTCCTTGTGCTCGGCGCCACGCTCCTTTTGTGCTGGCTGGCTTCAGTGGGTGTGGTATCGCCCATCCGCAGAGTCGCAGCTTCCATTGCGCTGTTCGGGCAGGGCAATCTCTCCGTTCGCGTTAACACCCGGCGGCAGGATGAAATCGGGCAACTGGGCCGCTCATTCAATCAAATGGCCGAACGCCTCGAACAGCTGATTGAGAGCGAGAGAAGGCTGTTGGGAGACATATCGCACGAGCTTCGATCGCCGCTTGCACGGCTGAAATTCGCCATCAAGCTGGCCAGAACATCGGCGGATAGCAAATCGGCGCTGGATCGCATCGAGAGGGACGTAGACCGGATCGCCTCGCTGGTGGCCGATATCGTGGATATCAACTTCATCGAATGCGGCCCCGTTGTCGAGGGCGCCGGGATCGTGCGCGTCGGCGAAATCATCAATGAAGTGGTTCGCGATTGCCAGGTAGAAGCTGAGAGTTGCGGCTGCCGCATCGCGGTGAGTGGACATCTCTCCGGCCAGGTGATTGGCAATCGTGAACTGCTGCGGCGCGCCGTGGAGAATGTGCTGCGCAATGCTATTCGCTATTCACCTAAACATTCCACCATCGATGTCTGCATCGCGGAGGACTCTGGCGTCGCGGCTATTGCGATCCGCGATTATGGGCCGGGCGTTCCTGAAGACGCGCTGACACATATCTTCGATCCATTCTTCAGGGTTGATGAGGCGCGCGACGCGATGAGCGGTGGGTCGGGCCTGGGCTTGTCCATCGCAAAGCAGGCAGTGCAAGTGCATCACGGCACAATCACTGCAGAGAACGCGTCGCCGGGTTTGTGCGTGAAAATCACGATTCCACTTTGCACGGCACCCGCGCCCAACTAATGCGACGCGATCTTCTCAGTTTCACCTGCCTTGCAAGTCCTTGGAATTGTTTCGATTCAAAACCGACCCACCACTTAAGGATTCTTAAGCTTCAAAATCAACTCGCCGTATTGTAATCATCTCAATGCCTCATGCGACGGAATGAATACGCGAGGCAATTGAGGAGATTCAAATGAAGCGTTCATTCGGTTTCGCACTATTGCTCGTTCTCTTTGCTGTGCCAGCGTTTGCCGGCAACAAAGCTCCAATCGTCGATATCCCGCAGAATGTGCAAGTGGGATCGACGCAGATTCCTGCCGGCCAGTACGAACTGACGTGGACAGGTTCCGGATCAAACGTTCAGGCCACGCTGTTGCTGGACAAGAAGACTGTGGTCACGTTTTCAGCGAAGATGGTTGAAGGGAAGAACAACCCCGGAGTGGAAACTAACAGTCAGGGCGGGGCCACAATTCTGGACGTAATTCACACCAGCAAGTTCAGCCTGACTTTGAGCGGTGCACCACAGTCTGGACAATAAGGCGGCGGTTGTCGGCGACGGAGGCGGAGAGACCGCGCGGCGATCATGGGTGGGCAGCAGAACCTTTATCGGGTCGGTGTGCTGAGCTTGACCAGCATGCCGGACCCGATATTGCTTTTGGGGGCGGAGATGAAGCTCGGCCTCGGGCGGAGCATCCCGACCTGGTCAGTGATGCCCCAGGCATTCGCACGATCGGCAGGTATCAAGACTGTCAAACTGTTCTCCATGTATTGAATAGTCGGCCTACCTACAAAACGATTCTGATTTAAAGATAGGTGAACCTTCCTGAGCCAATCGCCAGCTTTCGGCTTTGGCCAACGCTAATCCGATGGAACGCGATCCAAATCAAATTCACCCTTCGGTAGCTCTCCTTTAATTACTTATCGACTCGGTGAACCATTAGTCGTCGACATACTGTGTCCAAGAACAATTGAGATGGTTGATATTGCTCCGCATGCGCGAATACTTGCAACACGGGCGAGTTGGACGTCCCGCCGGCTCGCGTATCGATCGGAGGCTTTGATTCGGGCCGAGAGCTTTGCATGCATTCAGGTGTGCCGTAAAGTGTGCCATACCGGGTGCGCCCAAAATGCGCCTTCAAATGGCTTAACGCTACGAGTACTGAGTGCTTCCGTGCGGGCTTATGTTAGGTGTAAGTGCTTGATTCTAAATTGGCTGCCCCCCAGGGATTCGAACCCCGATATGCTGATCCAGAGTCAGCTGTCCTGCCGTTGAACGAGGGGGCAACAAGCGCACGTGGCGGTGACTTGCAGCCTTGTGGCGTGGCCCCTACGAAGGGTGCGCAATGCCAACTCCTTCATCTTAAGGGGCATTCGCAGCCGAGGTCAACGGCGCTGGGCACTATAAGGAACGAACGCCGCCGAGAAGGCGCAACGGAGCCGTTTTGGGATGGTCCGGGGGCACCAATCTGACGAAAAAAGTCAAGGTTCATGAATCCTCCAGGGAATCTCAACCCGGAGCCTATGGGTTTCCGTCCAACCTGACAGATAGAGGGACTTTCCGTTGACATTCATTCCTAATGTAGAATTAGTTCTTGGGATGGAGCTGACTCTCAATCTCGGTTGGGCGTTGGTGGCGGTGTGGATTTTGTGCGCGTGGGTGCGTACGGCGCCGCGCAGAGCCACGGATCGCCGCATCCAGATGGTGGCCTTGGCGGTGGTCATTCTGATCCTGCTTCCGGCCATCTCCATGACCGACGACCTGCTGGCGGCGCAAAACCCCGCAGAGATCGATTGCTGCGCACGCCGCAATCACGATCACGGCGCCAGCCCGCATTCCATCCTTCCAGCAGCCGCATCTCTTCCGTTGCCCAGCTTTACCGGCATATCGCTCGCCTGTGTGGCCAAGGCCGCGCCCGGCAATCTCCCTTGTCCATTTATCGAGATCCCCTCCCTGGCATCGATCCAGAACCGGCCCCCTCCGGCCGCGTGATCGCTCCTCGCCGCTCAGACTTCGTCGTCAATTTCCTCATTTTTCGTCTCCGCCGTGCAAACCACGGCGCAAAGGTTTGGTATGAAGCGGATCCTCCCTTCCGTTGCCGTTGGGGCAGTGGGCGCGATTCTCGCTCTGGCGCCGAGTTGTAGTTCATCTCAGCAGGCGCTTTCGTGGGATCAGGTCAAGGCCAGGTTTGAAGCCACGAACCCGGCGCTGAAGGCCGATGCCGACAACGTGGACGAGATGCGCGCCGAAGAGATCACCGCGTATCTGCGGCCGAATCCGCAGTTCACTCTATCGGCCGACGGCACGCAGATCGCGCCGCACGACGGAGTGTGGACTCCTTTCAAGGGCACCTACGAACAGCCCAACTTCAGCTATCTGCACGAGCGCGATCACAAGCGGGAGTTGCGGCTTGAAAGCGCGCAGGAAGGCACACGCATTACCGAAGCGCAGCACGAGGACCTGAAGCGCAACCTGGAGTTCACATTGCGCGCGGCGTTTGTGGAGACGCTCGAGGCCAAAGCGGTACTCGACATGGCCAAAGCCGATCTCGATTACTACGACAAAATCATCGAGATCAGCCGCGCGCGGCTCAGGGCCGGCGACATTGCGCAGATTGATTTCGACCGCATCGAGCTCTTGCGCGTGCAGTACGAGTCGGAGTTGCAGACGGCGATTGTAAATCTGCGCACGGCCAAGATTCAGTTGCTGCAACTGATGGACGATCGCACGCCGCTGGATCAATTCGACGTGACCGGGATGTTCGATTTCTCCGATGCTCTCGATCCTCTCGACAGCTTCCGCCAGGCGGCGCTGGCGGCGCGACCCGACCTGCAAGCGGCGCTTGAAACCATGCAGCAATCGCTGACCAATCACAAACTGGCGATTTCAAACGGCTCGACCGATCCGACCTACGCCGGGTGGTATACATACAACTCCTCGAACAACAACCCGAACGGAATTCAGACCCTCGGCGCGAGTGTAAGCATCCCGCTGCGCATGTTCGATCGCAACCAGGGCGAGAAAAAGCGCACCCAGATTGATATCGATCGTGCGCAGCAGGCCAGCGAAGCCACGCGTGCCCAGGTTTTCGGCGACGTGGACACGGCGTACGAGGTGGTGCGCAGCAACGTCGAACTTCTGAAGCCCTACAAAGCCAAGTACAACGACGAAGCGCTGCGAGTGCGCGACACCGTGAGCTACGCCTATTTCCACGGCGGCGCTTCGCTGATGGATTTTCTTAACGCGCAGAGCGACTACCGCCAGGTGCAACTGGCTTACACACAACTGATCGGTGCGTATCTTACATCCGCAGCGCAACTGAATCTTGCCGTGGGGCGCGAGGTGATTCCATGACGAAGACTTCCCTTTTTCAAAGCGCGTGCTTTTTGGCCGCATGGCTTGCGCTGGCGGGCTGCAAGAGCAAGTTCGATCCATCCAGCGGAGCGGCCTCTCCCGCGCAGGTGGTGGAGACCGGCAACGCGGGCGTGGTGACTGTGGACCACCCGGAGCAATATCCCACCGTGGCGGCCAACCGGCTCGACGAGCCGGAAAAGCTGGACGTGACGGGCTCGGTGTTTCCTGATGTCTCGCGCGAAATTCCTGTCATCTCCATGGCCAACGGCCGCGTGGTCGATATCCGCGCACGGCTCGATGACAACGTGAAGAAGGGCCAGTTGCTGTTCAGCGTGCAAAGCCCCGACATCAGCGGCGCATTCGACACCTATGTAAAGGCCGTGGCCGATGAGCAACTCGCCAACAAGGCGTACTTGCGGGCCCAGGACCTGTATCAGCACGGAGCGATTTCGCAGGCGATGCTGGAGCAAGCGGAGGACACGGAGAAGGACGCGAAGGCCGATCTGGTGGCGGCCGAGGAGCAGTTGAAGATCTTCGGCGTGGACAAGGAACATCCCAGCCCGATCGTGAAGGTGTACGCGCCGACCTCCGGCGTCATCGTCTCCCAGAATATTACTGAAGCCGCGGCCACGGGCGTGTCGCTCTCGGGCACGGCAACGGCCTTCACCATTGCCGACCTGAGTTCGGTGTGGATTATTTGCGATGTGTACGAGAACGATCTGCCCAAAGTGACTGTCGGACAGCAAGCGCAGATCAAGCTCACTGCGTATCCTGACAGAATTCTCACCGGCCGCGTGAGCGATATCGGGCCGGTTCTCGATCCCACCATCCGCACAGCCAAGGTGCGCCTTGAAGTGGCCAACCCCGGCATTCTGCGCCTGGGAATGTTTGTCACGACGACGTTGATGAGCCGCACTACGGTGACGCACGCGTCGGTGCCGGCCAGCGCCATCCTGCACCTGCACGATCGCGAATGGGTGTTTGTGCCCGCGGGCCAGGGACAATTCAAGCGTGTGGAAGTGACCGGCGGATCGATGCTGCCCGGAGGCGAGCAGGAGATTCTGTCGGGCATTACACCCGGACAGCAGGTAGTGAAGGACGTTTTGAATCTTCAAGCGACCGTCGAGGCGCAATGAAAGGCGCTGTAATTGGGGAAGGGTGGTTTTCCCTCTTTTTTATTCCCTGCTCACTATTACCTGTTTTACTCTTCCCGCAGCACTTCGAGCGGGCGCAAACCGAGGATGCGATAGCTGGCGATCCATCCGGTGGCCGTGGCCAGCACCGCGGTTCCGGCGAGCGCGATGACCGTTGCAGCCCACTCGAATTGAAAGTCCACTTCGAGCCGGCGCAGCAGGATGCGCGTGAGCAGGTTGGCAAAAACGATGCCGACTGCACCCGCCAAAAGCCCCAGCACACTGAACTCCACGCTGAAAGTGCGCACGATACGCATGCGCGTGGCGCCCAGCGTTTTGAGCACGACCGCCTCTCGCATGCGGCGGAAGCGTGTGCTGGCAATGCTCGAGGCCAGAATCGTGAGGCCGGCGAAAATCGAAAACCCGGCAAGTAAGCGAACCACCAGCGTGATCTGATCGACGACGCTTTCGATACGTTGCAGTACGTCTGCAATGTTGATGACAGTGATGGTGGGATAGACGGCGAAGAAGGCGCGCTCCATTGCGGCCACTTGCTTGGGATCGATGTGCGCGCCGCCGTACCACGTCGACGGCTGATCGACGATCTGCCCCGAAGGCAGAACGAATTCCAGACGCGCGCCGAGGTGCTGACCGTCGGAGCGGTAGATGGCAGCGACGGTGAGCGCATGCGTGACGCCGCCGATCTGAAGTTCGACCGCGGAGCCGACGCCAAGCTGTAGACGCTTGGCCACGCCGTCACTGATGGCGATCTGCGCGGCACTGCTGATGGTCCACCATTTCCCTTCGGTCACCTTGTCGCCTTCGGGAGGTGCGTCGGCCCAACTGAGTTCGGCGTCTTGCAGCATACGGCGCGGATAATGCTGGCCCTTCATGGCCTCCACCGGCTTACCGTTAATAGAGATGAAACGCCCGTGAACAATGGGGATTAGAGTCAATTGCCGGCTAACGCCCGGCTGATGGGCGAAGAACTCCTTTACGCCGGCAACCTCATTGGTCTGCATGTCAACGAACAAAACGTTGGGCAGACTTGGCGAGGCGGTCTCTTGCAGATCGCGCAGGAGGCCTTTCTGCATGAGATAGACCGCGAGGATGAGCATGACTCCCGTGCCCAGCGCGGCCAACACCGCGGCCGATTGATTGCCGGGGCGGTAGAGATTGGCGAGGCCGTGACGCAGCGAGGACGGCAGATGCAGCCGCGTGCGATTAAGAAGGAAACGCAACACGCGCAGGGCCACCGCGGCCAGCACCAGCAGAACTACGAGCGCGATTGTAAACAGCACAGCGAACCACCCGCCGACTTTGGGTGAATCGGTAAGCGCCCAGGCGATGCCGCCGAGTGCGGCCACCACCGCTGCCGCGATTCCCAGTTGCAGGCGGCGCGCCCACCAGCGCGCCAACCAGCCGCCGATGCCAGTGGGGCTCTGCTCCACAAGCCTGCGCAGCACCAAGACGGGACGCACGGCGCGCACATCGAGAAGCGGCGGCAAGCAGAAGAGCAATGTGGTAAGCAGGCCGGTTGCCAGGCCCGCCAGCGCCGATTGCCATGGAAATGCGAATCGTAAATGCATGGTGAGCAGCGGCCCGAACGCTGCCGGCAACGCCACCATGACGCCAACACCAGCGGCCACGCCCAGCAATCCGCCGGCGAGCCCGAGGCTCATTGTCTGAAGGAGAAAGATGCGCAGCAAGTCTGCGGAGTCCGCGCCGAGGGCCTTGAGAATGGCCAGCGTGTCCATATGCTGCTCGAGATGCGCGTGCATGGCCATGGCAACCCCGATGGCGCCGAGCACCAGCGCGACGAGGCAGATGAGACTCAGGATGGAGGTGGCATTATCGAGGCCTTTCGTAAGGCCGGAATTGCTTTCGCGGAAGTCTGTCACCTGCGCGTCCGGCAGCGCCGCTTCCAGTTGCGCGCGTCCTGCCGTAGCCTGCGCGTTGGCGGTCAGGCCGCGCGGCGGCGTGGCAGGAAACTTGAACAGCAGACGGCGGGAGGCGCGGCTTCCGGGAGCCAGTAATTTGGTGCTGTCGAGCGACGCCTGCGATATCATCACACGCGGGCCCAACATCATAGTCTCGCTGATGCGATCGGGTTCCTGCTCGAGAACCGCGGTGATGCGAAAGTCGCGCTCGCCCAGGCGCAGGGTATCGCCGACGTGCGCGTTGAGACGGATCAGGAACTCATCCGAAACCACGACCGAGTCGCCCTGGAGCGCACGCGCAAGCGGCATCGACGGCTCCAAATCGGCGGCTCCATAGAAGGGATACTCGGCCGGGTCGACGGCCTTGAGCGAAACCAGGATGGGCACGGGGTTCGGCGGCACGGAGGCCATTGAAACTGTCTCGATCACCCAAGTGGAGCGAATGCCGCTTTTCTGATCGGCAATCGCGGCTATCTTGTTTGACTCTTCAGGCGTGGGCGTGCGAAACATGCGCGCGCTCAGGTCGCCGGCGAGCAGCGAGCGCGCCTCGGTGTTCAAAGTCTGGCGGAAGCTGTCGCTCAGACCGCGCACGCCAACCAAGGCAGCCACGCCAACCGCGACCGAGAGAACCACAAAGCCAAATTTGCCGGGAGCGGATTTCAGGTCGCGCCAACCGATGGCCGCCGCGCGCTTCCAGCTCAATGCGCGCTTAGCCATTTATTTCCCTGCTGTTTTTCTGGTTCTGGACGAGGGTGTCTTCGACCACAAGACCGTCTTTGAGCACAATCTTGCGATCGGCCCGGCTGGCGATCTCAGGGTCGTGCGTCACCAGCACCAGCGTGGTTCCGGCCTTGCGATTGCGTTCGAGGAGCAGATCGAGAACCAATTTTCCGTTTACTGAATCGAGGTTGCCGGTGGGCTCGTCGGCCATGACGATGGGCGGCGCGATCACGAAGGCCCGCGCCAATGCCACACGTTGCTGCTCGCCGCCGGAGAGCTGCACGGGATAGTGATCCATGCGCTCGCCGAGGCCGACTTCGTCGAGCAGGCTTCGCGCCTGCGCGAGGCCACTGCCTTCCACATTCAATTCGTAAGGCAGAAGCACATTTTCGAGAGCGGTGAGCGTCTGGATGAGCTGATAAGACTGAAAGACAAAGCCGATCTTGCGCCCGCGCACCGCGGCCAATTCGCCTTCAGCCAGATTGTGGATGGGCACGCCATCCAACCAGATTTCGCCTTCGCTGGGCGTGTCGAGGCCGGCAAGCAGGCCGAGAAGCGTGCTCTTGCCGCTGCCGCTCGCGCCCAGGATGGCCAAAAACTGTCCCGCCGGAATGTCCAACGAGATGCCACGCAGAATTTCCACGCGCCGCGCGCCGTTCTGGATCCACTTTTTTGCGTTCTTGACTTGAATCAATGCGGTTTCCTGCCTATCGACAGTGTAGCTGGGGTTGCTTCGACAGATTTTTGCCAATCCCGGCTACACTCTATTACGTGGACGTTCGACGACTGGTTCCTGCCGCACTCTTTTTCGCGATATTTTGGCATGCGACGCTCTATGCCGCGGAGCCGCCAAATACTGATCGGCCAGTCCTTGTCTGCTACGGCGACAGCATCACCGCCGGACACGGCCTCGCGAACGGCGAAGCGTATCCCGACTTTCTCGAAAAGAAACTAGACGCGCAGGGTTACCGTTACAAAGTGGTCAACCAGGGAACGAGTGGCGCGACGACCAAAGATGCGCTGGCCGGGGTGCCGTTCGTGCTGCGCCTGCATCCGGCCGTCGTGATCGTGGAGTTCGGCGGCAACGACGGCTTGCGCGGCCTGCCCGTGGAGGAGTCGCGCAGCAATCTCGACCAGGTGCTCACTGCGCTTGAGAATGCTCACGTGAAGATCCTGCTTGCCGGCATCACGCTGCCGCCCGATTACGGACCCGATTACATCCGTTCCTTCAACCAGATGTTTCGCGACCTGGCCGCGCGGCACCATGTGGCGTTTGTGCCCATGCTCTACGTGAACCTGGTGCACGTGCCCGGAACCATCCAGGACGACGGCATCCATCCCACCGCGAAGGGTTCGGCAATCATCGCCGACACATTGCTGCCGGCGCTCAAGCCGCTGCTGCGCAAAGGTCCGTGAGCGGACCTGGACGCCAGAAACAGCAACAGCCGGGATCGCTCCCGGCTGTTCAGCTATTGCGCCGTTTACGCTGAAAGACTACTTTTTCTTGGTCTTGGGAGCGACGCCAGTGGTGGCCAGCGTCTTGAGGCGCGCGTTCAAACGGCTCTTGTAGCGCGAGACGGTGTTCGAGTGGAGAACGCCCTTCTGCACGCTCTTGTCGAGACTTGAGACCGTGGCGCGGTACTGCGCCTGGGCGGCAGTCGCATCGCCCTTGGTCAATGCCTCGCGCAATGCCCGAAGGCTGGAGCGCACTCTGCTGCGGTTGGCGCGGTTAACTTCAGTGCGGGTTTCGGTCTGGCGTGCGCGCTTGAGCGCCGATACGTGATTTGCCATGGTTTTGCTTCAATCTCCAAAGCCTGAATTTCAGGGAGTGGTCCTGTTTTTCAGGAAAATGATGCGGGTGGAAGGCCGTCGAGCCGCATCCCTCGCAATTTCTTAGTCTACGGGAATTCGGGAAGTGGGTCAATCGGCACTCTTTTCCAATACAAGATGAGCCTGAAGGAGGGAGTTGATTCCAATACAAGATGAGCCTGAAGGGTTAGTCATGCTGGGGAGTGAACGTCAGCGTGCATCAGGCAGAGAATTTGCATTTGGAAGGGATTCGCCGGTTCGTCGCGGCCAGCGAGGAAATCCGGTTTGAGGGGGCAAATCGCGGCCAGGTTTATGGCTGGGTAGAGCGCGTTCTGGTCGAGCATGAGTACGCGCAGCAGGGCAAGGCGGCGCGCGGCCTGTTGCGGCGCTACATCGAGAAGATGACCGGGCGGAGCCGGGCGCAGGTCACGCGGCTGATCGCCCGCTTCGCGGCCGGCGGCCGGGTGCAGCCGACTGTCTATCGGCGGCGGCGTTTTCCCCAGCGCTTCACGCGGGCCGACATCGAGTTGCTGGCCTCGGTCGACGAGGCGCATGAGACCCTGAGCGGCCCGGCCACACGGCGCATTCTCGAGCGCGAGGTCGAGTTCTACGGCCGCCAGCAGTACGCACGGCTGGCGACCATCTCCGTAGCCCATCTGTACAACCTGCGCCGCAGCCAGCGCTACCGCGAGCGGCGCTTGAACTACACCAAAACGCGACCCACGGCGGTGGCCATCGGCGAGCGGCGCAAGCCCGCACCCCGCGGGCAGCCTGGCTATCTGCGTCTCGATACGGTGCATCAGGGCGACACGCCAGAAGCCAAGGGTGTCTATTACATCAACGCCGTCGATGAGGTCACGCAGTGGCAGATCGCCGGAGCCACGCCCCGTATCAGCGAGCTGTATCTGGTGCCACTGCTGAAGAGCATGCTGCGCCAGTTTCCGTTCCGCATCCTCGGCTTCCACACCGACAACGGAAGCGAGTTCATCAACCGCACCGTCGCCGAACTGCTCAACAAACTGCTCATCGAGCAGACCAAAAGCCGTCCCCGGCAGAGCGGCGACAACGGCCTGATCGAGACCAAGAACGGCGCCATCATCCGCAAGCACATGGGATATGGATACATCGATGCCGGCCACGCCGACGCCATCAACAGCTTCTATCGGGAGTTTCTCAATCCCTACCTGAACTACCATCGCCCCTGCGCCCAGCCCGATGTTGAGATCGATCGGAGAGGCCGCAAACGGGTTCGCTACAGGCGCTACCAGACGCCGCTGGAAACACTGCTGGGGCTCGACAAGCCGGCTCAGTACCTGCGACAGAGACTCAGCATCAACACCCTCAAGCGCATCGGGGCCGCACGGAGCGATACCGATGCCGCGCATCGCATGCAACAGGCCAAGGCAGCGCTTTTTGACCAACTCCGGCTCAGTGCATGAACCGGAGTCTTCGCTCCGCCATCGGCCCGCGCGCGTGTCGGATAGGACCCTTGCCGATTCGCGCGAGGGGAAGGTGGGCGCGCTCGATCGGCAACCCATCCGACACGCGCGCTAATATGACTTGAATCGCAAAAACTAAAGGAAACCAGGCTTCGCTAACCCTTCGTCTCCTTCAGGCTCATCCTTCGATTGGAAAAGACTCGGAGGGATTTCACGGGCGATTCAGCCGAGCAAATCCGGGAAATGAGGGCGTGAATTCCCAATCAGGCAACGCATTTCTCCCGGAACCAGAGAGAACCCCACGCCGCCGCAACGGTATAGGAAGAGGGCTTAAAAAGATAGCGACAGTTCATACCAATCTTCTTTCAGAACGAGAATACGCACTGCTGCGAAAGCTGAAGGACACAGTGATGTAGAAGGAGGTGAAAGCAGTGTCAGGGCTTTCCCGATTTCCGCGCCTTTTCTGAGCGGGACTCAGTAAGCGTGACGCGCGACGAATGCGCAGCGCCGGCCACGGATAACAGGAAGCTCTGCATCTGCGGTGTGAACTCGCGGCGCTCGGCTTCTTGCTGCAAGAAGCAGTAAGCCCAGTAGGATACGCAGCAGAGATAACTTGCCACCAAGACCTGGTTCAAATGAAGGAATTGGGATGCCGTTGTCTCGTGCGCTTGAAGCATCACTGCGGTAACGCCGATCAGGGAAACGAAGCCCAAACCAGTAGCAACCTGCAATTCGCGGTCCCGCCAGCCAATAGACAGGAAGTTACTGCCCGCAGCCAAAAACAGAAAGAACAGGATTCTGAGGATTGAGGTCGTCTGCTGGAGTTGCATCACAAGGTGCACCTGCCTGGAGACGTGCGTGATACTCGGAAGAGGTGCGAATGGCCAGACAACCGCACCGGCCAGAAGGATCAATACACCGAGAACGATAAGCGTCTTACGAGGAAGAGACGCTCGCAGTGGACGCAGAAGCGACCACGCCAGCTCAAGAAGAACACTAAGCTGAAGAATCGAATCGATAATGGTCTGCACGAAATAGGTTGTGAGATAGGCGGTCGGATAGAAGCGCGTGATCAAAAGCGCTCCGACGTTGC
>Ga0302270_10003559_pt1 | contig 14769 bp, 7 predicted proteins | sample III_Bog_E2_3_FD_198773 | JGI IMG/M metagenome (GOLD analysis project Ga0302270, IMG submission 198773) | Peat permafrost microbial communities from Stordalen Mire near Abisko, Sweden - III_Bog_E2_3 | ecosystem: Environmental > Terrestrial > Soil > Wetlands > Peat | place: Sweden: Abisko... | reverse complement strand
CGATTCTTTCTTATGCCCAAGACCGCTATTCTTTTGATCGATTGCCCTGACCGCAAAGGGCTGGTTGCTGCGATTGCGAATTTTCTGCTGGCGCAGAATGCCAACATTCTGCATGCGGACCAGCACCAGGATAATGAGCTCGGCCTCTTCTTTATGCGCATTGAGTTCTCGCTGGACCAGAGCGAGGCGGAAGAAGCTGCGTTCCGCCGCGAGTTCGGCGAGCTGGCGGCTTCACTGAACATGCGCTGGCGGCTGGAGTACGCGAGCCGCAAGCCGCGGGTGGCGCTCTTTGTGTCGCAGTACCTGCACTGCATCGCGGACCTGCTGCAGCGGCACCAGTCCGGCGAGCTGAAGTGTGAGATACCGGTGATCATCGGCAACCATCCGGACGCTGCCGCACTGGCGGGCTTCTACGGTATTCCGTTTCACCTGATTGAAGTGACGCGCGAGAACAAGCAGGCCGCGGAAGCGCAGCAGATGGCGCTGATCGAGGAGCATGGCGTGGACCTGATCGTGCTGGCGCGGTATATGCAGATTCTTTCGCCGGAGTTTTGCCGCCGTTATCCCTTGCGCGTGATCAATGTGCATCATTCGTTTCTGCCGGCGTTTGTGGGCGCGCGGCCGTACCATGCGGCATTTGCACGCGGCGTGAAACTGATCGGTTCCACCAGCCATTACGTGACCGAGGTGCTGGACGACGGGCCGATCATTGAGCAGGATGTGACGCGCATCTCACACACTGATGAGCTGGAAGATTTGATCCAGAAGGGCCGCGATCTGGAGCGGCTGGTGCTGTCGCGCGCCGTGCGCTGGCACCTGGAGCGGCGCATTCTCTCCTACGAAAACAAGACGGTCATCTTCAGTTAGGTTGTAGTTTTGGCTGTACCGGCGAGAAGCAGATCCTTCGGCTGCGTTTGGGGTAAAAGCGCCCCAAACTTCGCTCAGGATGACAGTGGTAATCAATGGGCTTCCGGGGGCTGAATGGTGCAGGCGGTATGGGTGGGGCGGAGAGCGTCTGGATTCTTCGGCTCGCAGGCGCTCGCTCAGAATGACTCGGATGGTTGGGGCTGCGGGGGAGGGAATACTGAGATCCTTCCGCTTCGCTACGCTCCGGCGTCAGGACGACGAACAAAAAAGGCGAGAAGCAGATCCTTCGGCTGCGTTTGGGGCAAAAGCGCCCCAAACGCAGCTCAGGATGACAGATCATAAGGTGCGGAATGGAGAGCGCGGAGTGACGTATAGTGATTTGGCCGGAAATTTCCAGGTATTTCCGGGAACGAAACTGCGTTCGTCCAAGGAGCACTTATGCTTTCGCGTCGTGAATTCACAGGGCGGCTGGCGGCTGGCGCCGCTGGGCTGGCCATCGCTTCCACCGCGCGCAGCTATGCACAGATTCTGGGCGCGAATGACCGCGTAAATTTTGCGGTGATCGGCGTGCATGGCCGCGGCAATGCGCACCTGGCCGCGCTGAAGCATAACGAGAAGAGTGCGCGCGTTACCTGTGCATGCGATGTGGAGAGCAACTTTCTGGCGAAGTTTCTGGGCTCGGCACAGAAGTCGCTGGGCTATGCACCGCGGGGCGAGAAGGATATTCGCAAGGTGCTGGCGTCAAAAGACGTGGATGCAATCACGATTGCAACACCGGACCACTGGCACGCGCCCATGGCGATTCTGGGCGTGGAAGCGGGCAAGCACGTGTATGTGGAGAAGCCGTGCAGCTTTGATCCGAACGAAGGCGCGCTGGTGGTGGCCGCGCAGAAGAAGTATGGCAAGCTGATGCAGGTGGGCAGTCAGCAGCGCTCATCGCCGCACACCATTAAAATTATCGGCGACATTCATAACGGGTTGATCGGGAGAGCCTACCTGGCGGAGGCCTGGTATGAAAACCGGCGCGGCTCCATCGGCATTGGCAAAGAGGCACCGGTACCGGCGACGCTGGATTGGGATTTGTTTCAGGGGCCGGCTCCGCGGCGACCGTACCACGACAACTATCAGCCCTATAACTGGCACTGGTTCCGCGCGTGGGGCACGGGCGAGACGCTGAACAACGGCTCGCACGAGGTGGATCTCTGCCGCTGGGCACTGGGCGTGGAGTATCCGAAGAGCGTGGAAGCGCAGGGCGCACGCTATGCGTACAAGGACGACTGGCAGTTCTACGACACGCTGAACGTGGCCTGGAAGTATGACGACGCGATGATCACGTGGGACGGCAGGAGTTGTAATCCGATGCCGCGCTATGGGCGTGATCGCGGCGTTTTAATTGTGGGCACAAAGGGCTCGGTGATTGTGGATCGTGATGGCTACGAGGTGTACAGCTTTGACGGCAGGAAGGTAGACGAGTTCACCGCAAACCGAGTGAAGACGTCGTCGACCGATGCCATCGGGGCGGATTCCATGACGGACCTGCATTTTGCCAATTTGATTGCGGGGATTCAACGCGGAGAGAAGCTGACTGCGCCGATTGAAGTGGGCGTGGTGGGCTGCACCATGCTGCAACTCTCAAACTATGCGTGGGAGACGCAGCGAAATCTCAAGCTGGATCCGGCGAACCAGGCGCGGATCGTAGGGGACCCGAAGGCGCTGGCAATGACCAGGCGCGAGTATGACAAGGAGTGGGAGCCGAAGGTTTAGGGGAGCATACCGCGGGGGCGAAAGCCCCCTGCTTTTTGCTTCGGGTGTCCATGCGCTGCATGGGCCTGACCGGATGCGGCAGCAACGGGAGCTTCGTCACTCCGACGGGGAACAGCAGCGTGACGGTCAACGTCACGGCGACTGGTACCGCCGGATTCTGCCCTATTTTCATCCCGACAACAAAATTCGGTCGTGGGTCAGTTTGGCTTTGAAAGGGCGCGGCTTGAGCCGCGCCGGGTGTGTCCCATAGGAAAGGTGGCTTTAGCCCCGGAGGCCATCTCCATCGGGGCTAAAGCTCGCAATGTGGTGGTCTGATTTTCGGACGAGCTGAAGCTCGTCCCTTTCAAAGCAAACCAAACTGACCCACTACCCAAAATTCAGGTTGAGGATAAGGCAAAGGCGTTACAAGAAGCTGGGGATGTTCTGCGTTATAACGTGGAGAAGGGTATTCTTCAGATCCGTCAGGCTTAGTGCCGTATAGTTATCGATAAGTATGCAGATTGGGTTGCGTTCAGGAACTACGTTTCTCATCACGGTAGCGTTGGCCACCATGCAGGCATGGCCTGCAAATGGTCCGGTAAAGACCGGAGATGCCGTAGAAGTCAACGTCAATTGGAACCATGTCGTGCGAGTCACGGAGACGGTTCCAACGACGCAGCATCTGGCGAATGCAATGACAGTACGCAGCAATCCGCTGAATAAGCCATTGCTCAAAGCGCTACGCGATCTGCACACCGACGACACGCGATTGCAGCTGTGGTATTCGGTTCCGCTCCAGGCCGTTGCGGAATTAAAAGAGCCAACCGCCACCGAGACGTTCTGGGACTTTCGTTCCATTGACCCGGTGGTGATTGATTTCATGGCGAATACCAAGGGTGCTCGCCACATCAACATCGGAACTATTCCACGCTGGATGTTTAATGCCGCGCCGATCACGCTTCCGAGTGACCCGGCAGCTACATCGTATGCCTATACCGAGGGGACGAAAGGTGGACTGCTTAAGGATCCAACAGGGCAGCAGTTTGCGGCGTTCCAGGTAAGGCTCTACCAGTGGTACACGCAGGGTGGATTTACCGATGAGATCGGGAAATACCACAAGTCTGGATATCACTTCAAAATTGATTACTGGGGTGTGCTGAACGAACCATCTGCAGAAAACAAACTATCGAATGAAGAGTACACCCGGATATTCGACGCGGTTACAAAGGCGATTCATGCGGTCGATCCGAAGGTTCAGTTTATGGGGCCGGAGACCGTGGGCCCACGATATGTAATTTCGTTTGCGCGCTACTTTCTGAATCCAAAGAACCACGATCCGGATGCCCCGCCGGTAGAGTGGTTCAGCCTGCATAACTATGTGCTGGCTGACAACAACCCGGCGTCCTGGCACGAAGCGTATTTCAGTGGTGCGATGAATGGCTTTGGTGGGTCGTCGCACGCCTATGCCGAACAGCTTCGCCAGCTTATCCAGGTACGCGACGAACTTTCGCCGAAAACCAGGATTGCCATCGATGAACTGGGAACATTCAACAAGGTCAAGGCAGACGACGACATCGCCAAGACCGACGAGCCTTACCGTGCGTATAGTCCCCTCTATTGGGTGGCCTCGGGCGCAAACTGGGCTGCCAACTTCATCACGGCAGAAAATCTGGGGATTCGACTCATCAGCATGACCCAGATGGTTGGAGCGCCAACTCAGTCAGAATCCTGCTCGATGATCAACTGGGAGACCGCACGCCCCAACGCGCATTACTGGGTTCTCAGCCTGATCAATAATCGTTTTGGCCCGGGGAATAAACTGGTTGAAACTCAATCGTCATCAGCCGATCTTCTGGCGCAGGCTGCCAGTACTGCCACGGGGCGAAAAGTTCTTTTGGTGAACACGAGCAATCGAACGATCAGTGTGAATTTGCAGGATACAGTTCGCCGGCCTCATTTAAGGCTGGATGTGGTGGATGAGGCTTCAGGAGAGCACCCACCCCGAATTGAGCACCTGACAGATAACCGCATCACACTTTCTCCATTTGCTGTCGCGGCTGTCACGCTGGAAGAGAAGTAGTCCTGGCCTGCCCATCTGGTTGATTCGCAGAATGCATGCCGGACCACAGAATTCTGACGTATGATGCGGGTCATCCCGGGTTCGGGGGATGCTATTCAACTCCATGACAATAAATGCCTTATCGGGTTAAGCGTGGTTATTTCCCGTCTATACCGTTAAGCACATGTACAGGGAGGTTTCTATCCAGTAGGGTGGCTGACGTTGTTGCTATGGAAGACATCTCGTTGCCTGCGGAAATTGAGCGCGAGCGATTGATGAGGTCCATGATGAATTTTAGAGAGACACGCTATGCCCCAGATCCGATTCACGGCTATTCCTGCACGTATTGCGCAATTGTCTGTAATGACATTGCTTTCATTTGGCCTGGGTTGTGGTGGGGCTGCTGCACCGACTCCTGTTGGAGGCGCGGTATCGAGTTCGATCAGTGGGGGAAGCCTGCAGTCAGCGCAGGTCGGTGCAGCGTTTAGCACGGCGCTCGGGGTGTTGATCACCGATGCGAGCGGTCATCCAATCTCGGGGCTGACAGTCAGCTTTAGCGCGCCGTCCACTGGGGCCAGTGCGAGCCTGTCTGCCGCAACCGCCGTCACTGGCACCAACGGCATTGCCACGGTCACGGCAACGGCGAATACGGTAGCAGGCGCATATGTTGTGGCGGCGTCAGCGGTCGGTGTGCCAACGCAGAGCTTCATGCTGTCGAACACTGCAGGCGTGCCGACCGCAATTTCACTCACTGGTGGGTCGTCCCAGAGCACGCAACTGAACACTACATTTCCTCAGCTTCTCACCGCGCTGGTGAAGGACGCTTACGGCAACCCGGTTCCAGGCGTGACAGTCAACTTCGCGGTGCCCGGCAGCGCAGCATCGGCGGTCATATGGGGAACATCCACCGGCTCGGGCTTTGCGGCGTACAGCAATACCAGTAACGCAGGCATTGCATCGGTGACGGCGCTCGCGAACAACACCGCCGGTTCTTATACGGTCACGGCATCGGCTACGGGAGTCAGCGGCAGCGTAAGTTATGCGCTGACCAACACGGCGATTTCGTCGAATGTCATTGCGCAGGTCACGGTGAATTCGTACGCGACCCCGGCCATTACCGTGCCTGGAGATTTTGTCGGTCTCTCGCATGGGCAGAGTGACGTGCAGAAGATAATCGGCTACATGCCGACCTATGGCGGCACGATTACGATGAACCCGATCTACGAGAAACTGATCGACAACCTGCAGAAAATCACGGGCACGCCGATGGTGCTGCGTATGAATGGCGACGGCCCCGGCCCCACTACGCTTTACAACGCGCTTCCGGTGCTCAACCAGCTCTATCTGGACAAGGGGAACAAGTACTTCATCGGCTTCGATTTCGTTGACGACAATCTGACGATCGCTACCGGCATGGTCAATAGCATCACCAGCGGCGTGCTGAACCCAGCCAGCATCGAGGCTCTTGAACTCTGCAACGAACCCGACGGCTACGTTGCAGGGGCAAAGTCCAGCTACTCCTACAGCCAGTTTCTGACGGATGAGCAGACTTTCTGGAACGCCATCAGCCCAATTTCCAATGGGCTGAAGTTCGCCGCGCCGGTCTTCACGGGCAACGATACGTCCTACAGCGAGAGCGACTATCTGCAAAAGCGCAGCAGCCATGTAAGCATGTTCGACTTCCACTACTATGGCGGAGCGAACTGCACTTCGGCGCCGGCGCAGAACGCTCTTCTGCTGCCGTCGTCTCTCGCGCCTACAAATGGCTATCAAAATAACTATCCGGCGGATAGCTATCTTAGCTCCGCCATTACTACGGCACAAAATGCAGGAATCACCAATATCCGCGCCGGTGAGATGAACTCGATTGCATGCCACGGAGCGTTCGGCGTCAGCGATACCTTCAGCTCGGCCCTGTGGGCAATGGATATGGGAATGAGCTATGCCGCCTCCGGCGTGACTGGCATCAACTTTTTCCTGGCCCCGGACCAGAGCTATCACAAGGCGCTCAGTGGAGACAACGCCTATAACGCATTCGACTTCACCTATGCCACGGGCACTACGCGCACCTGGACTCTGGCGTATGTGGCACCGGAGTACTACGCGATGATGATGCTCGACTATATGATTGCAAACCGTGCCGGCGTCATTGCGTCGCCGGTGATCAACAATCCCGGTCGTTTCTCGGCGTGGGCAACGAAGGACACCGCTGGCGTACTGCATGTGCTGTTGTTGAATAAGGAAGATGGCACTAATGGCGCGGTGTCTTCTACAGGAACGGTTCAGCTCATGCTTCCTGGCCGTGGCACAGCAACGGTGACCCGATTGAAATCCAGCAGCGTCTATAGTGGCTGGTGGAATCCATCGACCGGAACGATTAACACCACGGGCTCGGTCACTGGAGCAACCGGTATCACCATTAACGGACAGACCTTCGATGCCAGCACGGATGGCAGCATCCAGGGCACTGCGACGAACGAGACGGTGATGCCCGCCAACGGCACCTACACACTCAACGTGCCTGTGGCCAATGCCGTGATCCTGACCTTCCAGTAGAAGAATCAGAGAAATCTGAGACCGCATTCATTCCAGGGAGCCTGCAGCATCGCCAGCGTATGCAAATGATGGAATCTCATAATGCTGATCCGCTGTCTCACTCGATGCAGAGCGAAGTGCTTGCATGCAGACGTATGATGCTGGCTCATTGCGAGCGCTACGTGCCCGTTTACCTGCTGATAGGAAACGTTTTACCCGGCAGAGATTTGACTGCACCTGTCTGTACCGTTCAGTGCGTTGACACCAATTTATATGTTCGCTAGTGTTGCTCCCCGTTGTTGCAAGTGAGAAAAACAAACTCGGTAAGGATGAAATCCAGAAAACCAATTTTGAATTCATCCCTCAGACCCAACCTGGAGCAACTACTGCACATCACTTCGGAAATACGCATGGTTATGTAACAAAGCGTGTAACGAAACTGCGTCTGGGCGGTGGACCGCGTATTGTCCAATGTCTTCACAAGGAGCTTCTATGCGATACAGGATTTTTGTACTTCCCAGCCATCTCGTCATCTCGTTCCTCCTCGCTATTGTTCTAACTCTAACCTGCGTTTCTGCCAACGCTCAGACGCCGATTGCACAAGTGACCGTAGATCCCAACGCGACGCCCATCTCCTCTCAGATCCCAGCCGATTTCGTTGGGCTCTCGCTTCGGCAAGGCGATGTGCAAACAGTGATCGGCTCCATGCCTGTCTACGGCGGCCCCATTACGATGAATACCAAATTCCAGACCCTAATTGACAACCTGGGTAATCTCGCCGGCACACCCATGACACTGCGTATGCTGGGTGATGGGCCTGGTCCAAACACACTTCACAATGCACTTCCAGTACTTGCGAAGCTTAACGCGAGCAAGAGTCACAAATACTTCATCGGCATTGATTTCCAGGACCAATCGATTGCTGCGGAAGAAGTCGGTTATATAACAAGCGGCGTTCTCAACCTGAGCAGCATCGAGTCCATTGAACTTGGAAACGAGCCTGACAACTACCCTGGGGAAACCAATGCTAAGTATTGGTCGGATGAATTAACGTATTGGGACGCCCTCAGCTCTATCTCGCAAGGTCTGAAATTTGCCGCTCCAGTTTTCGCCGGAAACAATACGAGCTTTGATCAGGCGGGCTTCGTCACGACTCGCCATAATCAAATCAGTATGTTTGACTTTCACTACTATGGCGGCTCAAACTGCACGTCCACAGCACCGGCTCAGAACAGTCTGTTGCTCCAGGCATCTATCTCACCCCCAGCCTCGGCCTACCAACACAACAATCCTGCAGATCCCTTCCTGAGCACCGCCATTACAGCAGCAAAATCGGCCAACCCAGTACTTCCCATCCGGGCTGGAGAGATCAACTCGATTGCCTGTCACGGGGCATTCGGCCTCAGTGATACCTTCACGTCTGCCGTGTGGGCGCTGGATATGGGTATGACCTATGCACTGGCTGGTGTGAACGGCATCAACTATTTCCTCGCGACGGACCAGACCTACCATAAAGCCGAGAGTGGCAGCAATGCGTATAACGCATTCGACTTTACCAGCACCGGGGGACTGGCTTACGTTGCCCCTGAGTATTACGCAATGATATTGCTCGAACACATGGTGGCGAATAATGCAGTCATCATCCCCTCAACGATAGCGAACTATGGTCTGGGCTACACCGCTGCCTGGCCCAAATTCATATCCTGGGCCACCAGGGACACAAACGGTAAGGTCCATGTGCTCCTGATCAATAAAGACGACGGAAGCAATGGTCTGCCTTCCGACGGAACGGTTACGCTTTCGCTTCCAGGCCGCGGCCTGGTGACGGTGTACCGCATCACTTCCACCGGTGGCGTGTACAACGGATGGTGGGACCCAAATACCGGAACCATCAAGCCCAACGGAGTGACTGGCATGGTATTGAACAACAACCAGACCTACGATAATAGTGCCGACGGCAATCCCCTAACTCTCACCAACCCAATAGGTCCAGTGCCTGAGGCGATAAGCCCCGTCAATGGCGTCTACACTCTAAAGGTTCCAGTCGGAAATGCTGTTGTGTTAGTGGTTCCGGCTCCGTAATCTCTCTACTGTAATCAGGGTCTGGCCTCGGGTTCTCCTCACGAGAACCTGAGGTCAGATTGCAAGTTACCGCAGAGACATAAGCGCAAAAAATATAGATGAGGCAAGCGAACGTGAACGGTACAAGATTACTCGGTCAAAGTGGTATTGCTGCACTGGTGTTGGCAATTCTCACGGCAGTTGCATTGCCGGCCTACGCATTCGATTGCGAGGAGCTGGCAAAATTGCAATTGTCGCATACGAGCATCACCATGGCGAAGAGCGAGGCAGCAGGCACGCTTGAACCCACCAAAGGAATACCGCTCACAGGTCTTCCGACATTTTGCCGAGTAGCGGCTACGCTCAAACCGACAGCAGATTCTTCTATACGGGTTGAAGTATGGCTGCCTCAATCCGGTTGGAATGGTCGCATCAAGGGCACAGGTAATGGAGGATTGGCAGGAACAATCGCATATCCCTCGCTCGCAGCGGGATTGCGGCAGGGTTACGCCGTGGCCAATACGGATATGGGGATGGCCGTTTCACCGTCTGAGAATGCCGGCATATTCATCGATCGTCCGGAGCGATGGACGGATTGGGGATACCGGTCAACCCATGAAATGACAGTTCTAACGAAGCAGCTTGTGAAGGCCTACTACGGGCAAGATGCCAAGCGCTCATATTTTGTGGGGTGTTCGACTGGGGGCGAGCAGGCGTTGATGGAGGCGCAGCGGTTTCCGGACGATTATGACGGGATCGTTGGTGGTGCAGCGGCTAACAATCGAACCGGTGTCCACGTCAGCATTTTATGGAATTTCGTTGTGACGCAACGCGCGCCGGCATCCCATCTGTCCTCCGCAAAACTGGCAATGCTCTCAAAGGCGGTCCTCAACTCCTGCGATGCGCTGGACGGAGTGAAAGACGGGCTAATCACTGATCCCACGAAGTGCAATTTCGATCCTGCCGTACTGCAATGTAAAGCAGGTGATCAAGAGGATTGCTTGACAGCGGCCCAGGTGGAGACCGTGCAAGCGATTTATTCGGGACCGAAGAACCCGCGCACGGGCGAAAGCCTCTATCCCGGGCTTGCAAGAGGTGGTGAGTCTGGATGGGGCAGATTATTTGCGCCCCCGGGTTCGGCGACAGCTCCGTATACCCCCATTTTCCAGTGGGCGCTTGGAGTGAATTGGGATTGGCGCAAATTCGATTTTGATCATGATGCAGCGACCTTCCAGGAAAGACTCGCAAATGCATTGAATGCCACGAACCCAGATCTTGACCAGTTTCGCGAGCATGGACACAAGCTGCTGATGTATCACGGCTGGAACGATTCGGTGGTCGCTCCCGGCGAGGCAATTAAGTATTACCAGGCGGTTGTAGCGCGCGATAAAGAGCATAGTTCCAAAGCCCAACACGAGAAAGATAGTGCTGGTAAATCCATGCCTGGCGCTGTTGATAATTTCTATCGCTTGTTCATGGTTCCGGGCATGGAGCATTGCGGAGGCGGTCCCGGCCCGGGCGATTTCAATGCATTGGATGCCGTTGTGAAGTGGGTCGAACAGGGAATCGCGCCGGATACGTTGGTCGCGACTCAAGCAGTGTCTCCCGGCGACGATCATAAGCAAATACAGCAGCGTCTTCTCTGCCCGTATCCGAGCGTCGCGCAGTATCGCGGAGACGGTGACATCAACGACGCATCGAGTTACAGATGTGCAGAGGACGTTTCTCCTCGCGTGCGTCCGTGATGTCACGGACAAACAGAAAAGAGTGAAAGATAATGCGGTGTAGCAGGAGAGCATTCATGCGCAGTGCCGGTATTGCGATGTTTGTTGCGTTGGCATCCTTGGCGTTGCCAGCTCATGCGCTCGATTCCGAGGGCGCGTCGAAGCTGCCCTTGTCACAGGCCACTGCCAGAAGTACGCAGCGGGTGGTTCTTTCACTCAATGGGAAGTGGGACGTTGAGGACAGTATTGGCCCGGATCAGATGCCGAAGACTTATAGCCATACCGCGCCCGTCCCCGGGCTGACTCATTCGGCAACTCCTGCATTCGCTGATGTAGACCAGTATCAGAGCCGGGAGCTTCTTCTGAACCCTTTCTGGAAGGGACTTCATTTCAAAGCGGAGGCTGAGCAACTCGGAGATGCGCCGGGTATTTCACGTCAGAACCGAAATTATTTTTGGTACAGGAAAATATTCAAGGCTCCTGCACAAAATGTCGTAGCGCTGCTTAAGGTGAACAAGGCACAGTTTGGCACCGTGGTGTATCTAAACGGCATACGCATCGGTGAGCATGATCCGTGTTTCACCGCCGCTTATTTCGATGTAACTCATGCGATTCACTGGAATGCGCAGAACGAACTGGTGATACGCATCGGTGCCCACCCGGGCGTTCTGCCGAAGAACGTTTCCGGTGGAACCGACCTTGAGAAGAATCGTTGGACCCCGGGCATCTATGACGATGTAGCGCTGTTAGCGATGAACAATCCTGTGATCTCTGTTGTCCAGGTTGCGCCACGGCTTGCAGACTCCAGCATTCGCGTGCAGACCGAACTGCATAATTACTCAGACCACGCCATCACCACCAATGTGCGTCAGCAGGTCTTCGAGTGGAAGTCCGGCAGGCGGAGTTCGCGCAGCATGGAGATAAAGGTAGAAGTACCTGCGGGCGCAATCAGAACGACGCTGCAGAGCGTACTCATTCCGGGAGCACATCTCTGGAGCCCGGAGGACCCGTTTCTGTACCGTGTGCGGACAACCACGTCGGGGGATGGTATAGATAATCGATTTGGTATGCGCGAATTTCGTTTCGATACGGTGACGCAGAGAGCCTACCTGAATGGCCATCCTTACTTCCTGCGTGGGTCTAACATCGCGCTGCACCGTTTCTTTGAGGACCCAGATAGCGGTGCCCTCCCTTGGGATGAGACGTGGCTGCACCGCTTGCTGGTTGAGATACCCAAGCAAATGCACTGGAACGCATTTCGCTTTTGCATCGGCCCTGTCCCCGAACGCTGGCTGGAGATTGCGGATGAGAGCGGCTTGCTCATCGAGAACGAATATATGGTTTGGACCGGTGGAGTGCCGAGCCGGTATGACCCAGCGGAGATGATTACCGAGTACAGCGAGTGGATGCGAGACAACTGGAACCATCCGAGTGTGGCCATCTGGGATGCGACGAATGAGTCGGTGCTACCTGAGTTTTCCAGCGTAGTGATTCCCCGGGTCCGCTCTCTCGATCTGTCCAACCGTCCGTGGGAGAACAGCTTTAACGCTCCTGTTGGGCCTGACGACCCGGTTGAAGATCACGAATATCTGTTCTACTCGACGGCAACCAATGACGATAAGGCGATGAGCAGCGCCTTTAAAATAACCGACCTTGAGCGATTGATGGGACCGCCGGCGAACAGGCCGACCAGCAAGAGCGGACACGCCATGATCCTGAATGAATATGGGTGGCTGTGGCTGAATCGGGATGGAACACCTACCTTACTGACCCAGAAACTATATCCCCGGTTGCTCGGAGACAAAGACACTCCGGAGAATCGTTTCGCCCTGGGAGCCTATCTGCTGGGGGGCGAGACGGAGTTCTGGCGAGCTTATCGGCGCTATGCGGGAGTGCTGCACTTCGTCTATCTTTCGGCGAGCGATCCGAATGGGTTTACGTCTGACAGCTTCCGCAACGTCAAGACGCTGGAGCTTGAGCCTCACTTCAGGAAGGCAATGGAGCAGGCATTCAATCCGCTGGGCGTGTACCTGAACTTCTGGCAACCGACCGTGAAGCCGGGCGAGCAACGCGACTTCACCATTGCGATGGTGAACGATAATGATCACACTCGTTCCGGCACGCTGCAGCTTGCGTTCCTCGACGCAGACGGCAGACAGGCAACGGCGGAGAGCCTGCCGTTTGCCCTAGCTTCTCTCGGGGCCATGTCCTACACTGTGACGTTGAGCGCACCGGATACACCGGGAGCATACTCTCTGCAGGCGATCGCCTCCCCATCGGATGATGCTGGCCATTCCACTATTTCAAAACGCAATGTTATCGTGCAATCGCCTTTGCCTTCAAAATGATGACCGCATTGAGGGCGCAGTAACCACCGGGAATCATGATTGAGCAGAACAACGATTGACCAGGCAGTCGCTTCATTTTCAGGAGGAATCATCGCATCATGAATCTTCGATCAACTGTTTTGTTGCTGTGTATCGTGGGCCTCGGCGCGTCCGTGGCAGCTCAATCGCTGCCGCTTTCCACGCCGATACAGACGGATGGAGAGAAGGCGTATACCTTCGTCTCTGGTGTTCCGTACGCCAGGGGATTGCATGGAGATTTGCCTGCCGATCTTTATCTGCCTCAATCCAAAGGCATGCACCCGGCGGTGCTTTATATCCATGGGGGTGGTTGGAGCAGCGGAAGCCGGGATCAATTGAAGCGTATCGCTGTATTGCTGGCTAATGCCGGCTATGTTGGCGTGGCCATTGATTATGACCTGACGGGACAAGGTGGAACATTTCCGGTTTCTCTCATACAAGCCAAAAGCGCGCTCCGCTGGATGAGGGCCAATGCTGCCACTTATAAGATCGACATTAATCGGATAGCCGTAATGGGCAGTTCAGCCGGTGGCGAACTCGCCGCGGAAGTTGGACTCACTATCGGACGGAAAGAATATGAGCGCGGAGACAACCTGGAGCAAAGTTCAGCAGTCGCGGCCGTAGCCGTACTGAATGGAGTTCTCGATCTCACCGATCCGGCCGAGCCTGCCTATATGGTAGACGGATATTTGGGCGGCAGTTGCAAGCAAAAACCCGATGCTTGTCACCAGGCTTCGCCAGTCTTCCTGGTGCATCCAGATGCGCCGCCTTTTTTTGTCGGTCATGGTACCGCCGATCAATCTGTCCCATTTCAGCAGGCCCAAGTCTTTGTTCAGCAATTGCAGGCAGACCATGTGCCCGTCACTCCGGTTATTGCAAACGGTGCCGGCCATACCTATTGGAATGACAATCGCTGGTTCCAATCAAACGTAGATGCACTAAAGTCTTTTCTTGCTACTTCTTTGGCGCGGCACTAGATTGTTCGTCTACCGTCCCACGATGGTTTTGCAAGGCGTTTCATTGACTGTGTAGAAAGGCATCCACATGAGCATAGGTACACGCCGTTCGTTTCTTCAAAATTCTGCCGCTGCAGCATTTACCTCCGCGAGCCTGTTGCGTAATCCATCGCTTGTGTGGGCGGCGGAACGTCAATCTACACCTACCCAACTTCGCTTCGGAGTAAATTACGTCCCTCGCAAGCATTGGCTCTACAGCTGGGAAGACTGGGATCGGCAGTCTATGGTCGAGGATCTTCAGGCAATTGCAGCGCTGGGCATGGATCACATACGCGTACAGTGCCTTTGGCCGCTCTTCCAGCCTGGAATTAACTATGTGAGCGAAACCATGCTTGAGCGCTTGCATGTTCTTCTGGATATCGCCGATGCAGCCGGACTGGACGTTGAAGTGACCGTGC
>Ga0302270_10003555_pt1 | contig 14775 bp, 18 predicted proteins | sample III_Bog_E2_3_FD_198773 | JGI IMG/M metagenome (GOLD analysis project Ga0302270, IMG submission 198773) | Peat permafrost microbial communities from Stordalen Mire near Abisko, Sweden - III_Bog_E2_3 | ecosystem: Environmental > Terrestrial > Soil > Wetlands > Peat | place: Sweden: Abisko... | reverse complement strand
CGTTTCGGACGAAGCGTGGGTCGATGTGCCGGCCGGCACGCCTTGCCCGGACTGCGGCCGCATGACGGAGACAGTGACGGAGGAGAACTACTTCTTCAAGCTGTCTGCATTCGAGCGCAAACTGCTGGAGTTCTATGAAGCTAACCCCAATTTCATGGGCCCCGAGTCCACGCGGCGCGAGGTCATCTCCTTCGTGCGCTCAGGCCTGAAAGATCTATCGGTCAGCCGCACCAGCTTTTCCTGGGGGATTCCCGTGCCCGGCGATGAAAAGCACGTGGTCTATGTGTGGCTGGACGCGCTGGCCAACTACATTACAGCGCTCGGTTACGGGTCTGACGATCCGGTTGACCAGGCGCGCTTCCAAAAATTCTGGCCGGCGGACATGCACCTCATCGGTAAGGAGATCAGCCGCTTCCACTGCGTCTACTGGCCGGCGTTTCTGATGGCCGCGGGCATTGCGCCGCCGCGCTCGGTGAGGGCCAACGGCTGGCTGCTGTTCGACCAGGGCAAGATGTCCAAGTCGCGCGGCAACATTGTGCGCGCAGAGACGGTGCAGGCCATCCTCGGCGCCGATGCGCTGCGCTATTTCCTGCTGCGCGAGATTCCCTTCGGCCAGGACGGAAGTTTTTCGTTTGATGCCCTGGTACAGCGTTACAACAGCGACCTGGCCAACGGCTACGGCAACCTGGTCAGCCGCGTGGTCAACATGGTGCACAAGTACTTTGGCGGGGTGGTGCCGGAAGCCAGCGCCGAAACCGCGGCCGAAGCCGCGTTGCGCACTTCGGCCACCAACGCCATCGCCGCCTTTGCCCCAGCCTTCGACGAGCTTAATTTTTCTGATGCTCTGAAAGCTCTTTGGATATTGGTCGCCGAGACCGACGGCTACCTGACCGCCAACGCACCGTGGAAGAAGCCAGCCGAACGCAGCGAGGCCGACCACACCGCGCTCCAAGCCCTCGTGCTGGCCACGGCTGCCGAAGCCATCCGCATCATTACTGCGCTGGTCTATCCCATCCTGCCCGACTCCGCCGCCAAGGTCTGGCGTCAGCTTGGCCAGGGCGAAATTGCCGACGCCGCAAAGAACGCATTCCTCACCGATGTCTCCTGGGGCGGATTGAAACCCGGAAACAGATTTGGCGAGCCCGCGCCGCTCTTTCCCCGCGCAGAAAAGGACGCAGTCGACCGTATGCAAAACCTTGAAGACGAAAACAACCGCACCGTGATTGAGGCCGCCAGCAGCGGTGGGGCAGACGGCGGCTCGGCCGCCAAAAACACGGCAACTGCCCCGTCGGCTCCAGAAGCGCCTCCATCGGCTTTGTCCATCGAACCCGCGCCCGCGGCAGCCTCACCCTCTGTGGTCTCCGTGCAGCCTGGGGCAGGCGGCGCCGCGGCGCACGCCCCGAGCGAACGCGGCGACCACCATCTCACGCAGGCCACCGCCGCGCCGGTCGACTCCGCAAGCCAAGTGGAGTCGATCCCGGTTGAGCCCATTGCCGCCGAACTCGCCAGCGGCAGGCTCAGCGTCACCCCGGCGAACGCGCCGGAAGGTGCTCCTTTGCAGCCGTCTGCCCCACCGCAGGGGGCGCAGCCCATCAGCATCGACGACTTCGTCAAAGTGGACCTTCGCGTGGCCCAGATAGTTGTCGCCGAGCGCGTTCCCAAGGCCGACAAGCTTCTCCGCCTCGAAGTCGACCTCGGCTACGAGAAACGCCAGATCCTGGCCGGCATCGCCCAGTTCTACGAGCCGGAGAAACTCATCGGCCGCAAGATCGTCATCGTGGCAAACCTTGCGCCGAGGAAGATGCGCGGCCTGGAGTCGAACGGGATGCTGCTGGCGGCTTCGCTCGAGGGCGGCGCGCCGGTGCTGGCTGGGTTCCTGGAAGAAGTGCCGCTGGGGGCGCGGCTGAAGTAGGCAGCGGCGGTGGGGCAGACGCTCGCTTTTCGCGCGCAGAAGATTCGGTCGAGCCCCCACGAGACCTGGGCACCGGGCAAATGAAAATAGACCCACTGATCCAGTGGGTCGAGCACGAAAGATGAAGCTGAAATCAAGGACGCTATTCATTGCCGGGCTTTGTGGCAGTGCTTCAGCTGTTGCTGCTTGCGCAATCTTCGCTTTCACGTTCTGGCCAAGGCCGGGGAGGGTTGAGCGGAAACTCGCCGATCAAATCATCCATTCCTGTCCCGGCCGCAGAGCTTGCCTCGTGCGATTCGGCGATGTGACATGGTTCGCGTGGGACAAGGTTTATGCATTCGACTCATCAATCCCCGAACAGGATCGTGAGAAAGCCCTCGGAGTTCGCGATCCGGGATTCGTCGAATTCTCTCCCCAGTTTGTGTTCACGAAGAACGGGCGCATTGTCTATGCGGAGAGTGAGCCGACTGACTTCGAGCATCCAACTGAGGATGAAATCGTTTTCGATGACGCGGTGCAGTCTAGCAAGTCGTTCCCACCTCAAGCACGCTTTTCTGTAACCGAGCGGGCTGGGCCTGAGGACCGGTACTTCGTGTTGAAGCCGACTCAATGAGCCTCATGTCGATACACATAAATCGTGCTATTCTTACACATCGGGAGGCACGGCACCCATGCGCACGAATATAGACATTGACGACGACCTGATGGCAAGAGCGATGGCGGCAACAGAGAGTACCACGAAGAAGGCGGTGGTTGAGCAAGGCCTTCAGTTGCTGGTTCAAATCAAATCTCAAGAGGCTTTGGACGCGCTTCGCGGCAAGGTGGTTTGGCGTGGGCATGACGACGATTGGTTTGCCTCCGACGAAGAGATACTGGAGAAACGCCGGCGGGAGAGGGAGAATGGCCCGCCGCAACATGCAGTCATGGCCGAAGGCAAACCCAGCCGTACCGCGAACAGCAGGCATCGCTAACGCATGGTGATTTTAGACACGTCTGTGCTGATTGACTACCTGGGAGACTTCTCGACACCGCAGACAGAGTGGATTCACCGGGAAATCAGGCTACAGCGCCTGGCTATAACCAGCCTCTCGATGACCGAAGTCTTGCAGGGTATTCGAGAGGAATTCCGATTTTCTCCTACTTTGTTGGCATTGAGTCAGTTCCAGGTCTTTGAAACCGGCAGCCGGGAACTGGCCATCCAATCTGCTGTGAACTATCGCAAACTACGCGGGTTTGGGGTGGCGATTCGAAGCACAATCGACTGCTTGATAGCGACATTTTGCATCGAGATGCGTCACGATTTGCTGCACAATGACAGCGATTTCGACTACTTTGAACGGCATCTTGGATTGCAGGTCGTTTTCAAGAAGTCCCGAGTTGCAAATTGATTGAGTTGCTCCCCCGAGGCCACCATGCTGATCGATTCCCACGCCCACCTGGACAACGCGCGCTATGCGGACGATCGCGCGGCCATGCTCACCCGCGCCTGGGAGGCTGGGATCGGCGCCATTCTGGCCATCGGCATTGGCGAGCAGGCGGCGGGGATGGACGGGGCGCTGCGGGTCTGCCGGGAGTTCAACCCGCAGAGGGCGCAGGGGGCGAAGTTTCCGCGGCTCTACGCCAGCGCCGGCGTCTACCCACACAACACGCCGGAGATCGACGACGCCGTCCTGGCCCAGCTGGACCGGCTGCTGGCCGAGCCCGAAGTCATCGCCTGCGGGGAGATCGGCCTGGACTACTACCATGAAGGCGCGCCGCATCCGACACAGCGCGAAGGCCTCATCAAGCAACTGGAGATCGCTGCTGCCCGCCGTCGACCCATCCTGATCCACTGCCGCGGAACCAACGAGTCCACCGACGCCTGGGACGATCTTCTCGAAATCCTCGAAGCCCACTGGCGATCCACCGGCCTGGGCGGCGTGATGCACTGCTTCGGCGCTGGCTGGGAGCAGGCTCGGCGCTCGCTCGACATGGGCTTCCTCATCTCCTTCGCCGGAAACCTCACCTACCCCAAGGCCCAGCCGCTCCGTGACGTGGCTGCCCGCGTCCCATTGGATGGGATTCTGGTCGAGACCGATGCCCCCTGGCTGGCGCCGGCTCCGGACCGAGGCAATCGCAACGAGCCTGCCTACGTTACCCGTACGGCCGCAGCCCTGGCCGGTTTACTGGGCCGGGAGAGCGAAGAAATAGCCTCCGCCACCACGAAAAACTTCTCCAGACTGTTTCGTCTTGGGGCTGACGTGGGAAACTGAATACTGCGTATGCCAGACCTTGCATTTGGGCATCGCATGCAAAAGGCGTTTGGGGTTCGAGGACAGGAAACAATGGCACAGGAAAATTCGTTCGACATCGTCAGCAAGGTGGACATGCAGGAGGTCCGCAACGCGATCGATCAGGCGCTCAAGGAGATACGTCAGCGATTCGACCTCAAGGACTCGCACTCCGAGGTCACGCTTGCCGAAGCCGACAAGGAGATTCAGCTCGCCTCCGACGGCGAATATCATCTCGAGGCGGTCCGGGAGATTCTCGGCCAGAAGCTGGTCAAGCGCGGAGTCTCGCTCAAGAACCTGACCTATGAAAAGGTAGAGGAGGCGACCGGCAAGAGCGTCCGCCAGAAGATCAAACTGCAAGTCGGCATCCCCATTGAAAAGGCCAAGGAGATCGTTCGTTTGGTCAAGGACTCAAAAAAGAAAGCCCAGGCAAGCATCCAAGGCGATACAGTCAGAGTATCCAGTAAAGATCGGGACGAGCTGCAAGCCATCATCGCTTTGTTGCGAGCCAAAGATCTGGGCGTGGAATTGCAGTTTACCAACTATCGTTCGAATTGACCCGAAGCCTTGGCGACCGGCCGGGCATCCGATAAGCTAGCTGCCAATGAGCGGCAGCAGCACAGGACTTGGAAGAGCAAGAGAACCGGAGAGCCTTGAGTACATTGGCAATAGCGACGGCGAGAGAAGTTTTCGATCTGCTGCGGGATGACCTCGTGGCAATCGAGCGGGAGCTGGGCCGCGACGCCGCCTCCGGCGTGAGCACCATTACGGAGATCGCCGAATACCTGCGCGAAGGCGGCGGCAAGCGCATTCGCCCCTCGCTGCTGCTGCTCTCCGCGCACCTGCTCGGCTACGCGGGGCACGGCGCCATCCGCCTGGGCGCGGTGGTGGAGATGGTGCACACCGCAACCCTGGTTCACGACGACATCATTGACGGCGCCGACACACGCCGTGGCCGCCCCTCCGCCAACACCACCTGGGGCAACGAGAAGTGCGTGCTGGCCGGCGACTGGCTCTACATGCAGGCCTTCAAGGTGGCTCTCGAAGAAAAGAACCTGCGCGTGCTCGACCTGCTCATCGGCCTGACCCAGCAGATGGTCGAGGGTGAGCTGCTGCAGATTCAAAAGCTCGGAAAGGCGGTCTCCGAGGCCGAGTACTACGACCTGATCTTCCGCAAGACCGCCTGCCTGTTCGCTGTCTCCATGCGGCTGGGCGCGGTGCTCGCCGGCGCCACGGAAGAGGAAGAGACCAGTCTGGCCGCTTATGGACGAGCCGTCGGGCTCGCGTTCCAGATCGTCGACGACGTTCTCGACCTGACCGCAACCGAAGAAGTGCTGGGCAAACCGGTGGCCAGCGACCTGCGCGAAGGCAAGGCCACGCTCTCGGTAATCCACTCCCTCGACCACGGCACGGCCGCCGACCGGCAGACCATTCAGAAAGTCCTCGATGATCGCAGCTTCGAGCACGTGACCCGCGCACAGATTCAGGATATTCTGATCCGCAATGGCTCGGTCGAATACGCCATGGCCGTGGCCGATCGCTACGCCAAGCAATCCATCAAAGCTCTCGCCCCGCTCCCCGACTCCGAATTCAAACGCGCCCTCCTCTGGCTGCCCGACTTCGTGGTAGCCAGGGACAAGTAGGTTGTCCATGGAACCCGCCGATCCCCCGGTCTGGGCCAAGGTGGACGCCTACTTCAGCGATCAGCTCACCCCCGCCGACCACACCCTCGACGCCGCTCGCGAAGCCAACCGAAAGGCCGGCCTTCCGGACATTGATGTGAGCCGGCTTCAGGGAAAATTCCTCGAGTTCCTCGTCCGCGTCTCTGGTGCGCGTAACGTTCTCGAGATCGGAACTCTGGGCGGTTACAGTACCATTTGCCTGGCTCGCGCCTTGCCGGGCGACGGCCGCGTAGTGACGCTTGAACTCGACCCGCATCACGCCGAAGTGGCTCGCGCCAATCTCCAGAATGCCGGGCTGCTGGATTGCGTGGATGTGCTCGTCGGCCCGGCCCTCGACACGCTTCCCACGCTGGAAAAGACTGGCCCCGTGCCCTTCGACCTGATCTTCATTGACGCCGACAAACAGGGCTATCCGGAGTATCTCGGCTGGGCGCTGAAGCTCGCGCGCCCTGGGACGATCATCGTGGCCGACAACGTGGTACGCCAGGGCCAGGTCGTCAACCCCAAAAGCAAAGACCTGAATGTGCAGGGCGTACGGCGCTTCACGGAGCTGCTGGCAGCTGAGCCGCGCTTGAGCGCGACGGTACTGCAAACCGTCGGCGTTAAAGGTTATGACGGCTTTGCGCTGGCGGTTGTCTTGTACTAAGAAAGCCGTCTGGCGGACGCGATCGGCTCTACTACTTGTCCATCATGGCCCGCAAAGCCAACTCATGTTCCTTCGGCAGCGACTTCTTGTTCAACTGGTCGTCGCAGACAACGTGCACCGTCTCGCCTTCGGCCAGGAGCTTGCGCTCTTCTCCCTCATACGAAGCCTCGCGGAGAATCCGATAGGCAAACTTGATAACCGACCCGCGCAGCAACGAGGGCCAGGTCTCAATCACGATCCGGTCGTCATAGCGAGCCGGCGAGCGATAACGGCAACTGGCCTCAACCACGGGGAGAATACACTGGTGCTCTTTCTCCATTGCATCGTAAGAAAGGCCCGCCGCACGCAGTGCTTCCACACGGCCGATCTCGAACCAGACCAGGTAGTTGGCATAGTAGACAATGCCCATCTGGTCGGTTTCGGCGTAGCGCACGCGGATTTCCGTAGTCACCGGCATCGAAGATCTCCGCGGACGGCATATGCGAGAGCCGTCCGGAGTTCAGCACAGGTCCAATCCCAGATCTCAAGATCGACACCTGGGGACCCGGATTCAGTCGGAAGGTGGGTCAAAGACCTAAGTCCCTTAGTCCCTGATCCCTCAGTCCCTGCTCTTTACGGCTTCAGATGCGTAAAGATCGGCAGCTTCGTTACGTCGTTGAAGATGACGAAGGCGAAGAAGGCGATGAGCACCACAAATGCCGCCTGGTAGATACGCTCCTTCACATTCACACCGATATCGCGCCGGATCACGCTCTCGATCACCAGCAGCAGAATCAACCCGCCGTCGAGGATGGGAAAGGGCATCAGGTTCAGAATGCCCAGGTTGATGCTGATGGCCGAAGCCAGCCAGAACTTGGGCAGCCATTGTTTGGTCTCTGCCGCATCGCCGGCCATGCGGGCAATCCCCACCGGACCCGAAAGCTGCGACATCGAAACCTTGTGCGTGAACAGCCGTCCCAAAACCTCGACAATCAGGGTGGAGTTGTCGACGCAGAACTGCTTTGACTTCTCAGCCGCCGCGTTCAGAGGCAGAGGATACATGCCAAACGGGACCGGCGTGGGGGCAAAACCCAGCTTCCAGCCGTCCAACTTGACCGGGTGAGCGAGCAGGGGCGGCAGCGCCGCACCGTTACGCACAACGGTGAGCATGATCGGCTTGCCCTGGCCGGTCTGCATGTAAGCCAGCAGCGACTGCACGGTGTGAAAAGCGTGGCCATCCACCGCCTGAATTTGGTCTCCGTCGCGCAAGCCGGCCTCGGCTGCCGGGGTCCCCGGCTGCACCTGCATCACGCCGATGGGCCCTGGCACAAACTCCGGAATCAGGCCCAGGTCGTCCAGATCGAAGTCTTGTCCCTTGACCGCCGCAGGCTGATGGAGCGAAAGCTCGACCACCTGCCCGCCCCGCTCCACCGTCACCGGTACAGCTTGGCCCTGATTCATGATCGCCCGCTGGATCACCATCTCCCAGTCAGGATCGTCCGCCGTCTCATAGTGGGTAATCACGTCGCCCGGCTGCAGGCCGGCTTGCGCCGCAGCTGACCCCTGCACCACCCACTCGATGGTGGTCGTCTTCACCACGTGCTTGGGCAATTCGTTGATCCAGCCGTAGTAGAAGAGCATCAGCACAAAGGCGAGGATAAAGTTGGCCACCGGGCCCGCGACACCGATCAGCATCCGCTGCCAGCGGGGATGGGATGTAAACGCTCCGCGGTCGGTCTCCAGGTCGGCCTGTTCAATCTCGTCGCCGCTGCCGGTGATCTGGTCCGGCGTCTCGCCGGTCATCTTGACATAACCCCCCAGAGGCAGCAGGCAGACCTTGTAATCGGTGTCGCCGAACTTGACGCCAAACAGCCGCGGCCCAAAGCCCACGGAAAACGCTTCGACGCGCACGCCGCACAGCTTGGCAACGGCAAAGTGGCCGAATTCGTGCACCACAACCATCACGCCGACAAGAACGATGAATGCGACGGTAGAAACCAGAAATTCATGCATAGACGAGCGGTTTATCCTTCAAGCGGGCGCCGTACCTGGGGACGAGTTCAACTCAACAGCGCACCTGCCGTTTGACGCGCCTCCCGGTCCGCGGCGAGCACCTCCGCAATGGTGGCGGGATGCGCCTCTGGCGTGGCGGCGAGCACTCTTTCAATTGTACGCGGGATTCCCAGGAAGGGAATGCGCCGCTCCAGAAACGCCTCCACGGCAACCTCGTCCGAAGCGTTGAGCGCAATGCAATGCGCGCCGCCTTTTTCCGCGGCTTCAAAAGCCAGGCGCAGGCAGGGGAAGCGCTCGAAGTCGGGCTGCTCGAAGTCGAGATGGCGGAGGGCCGCGAGGTCGAAGGTGAGTGTGGAAGCTGGTCGCTCCGGGTACGCCAGCGCATACAGAATCGGCAGCCGCATGTCGGTGACCGAGATCTGCGCCAGGACGGAGCCGTCCACGTATTCGACCAGCGAGTGCACCGTCGATTGCGGGTGAACGGTGATGCGCACCTGGCTGGGCGGAACGTCGAACAGCCGGCAGGCCTCAATCACTTCGAGCCCTTTGTTGAGCATGGTGGCAGAGTCGATCGTGATGCGCCGGCCCATGACCCAGGTGGGATGCTTGAGGGCTTGCTCCGGCGTGATGTGTGCAAACTCTTCGATGGGCGTCTGACGAAACGGCCCGCCTGACGCCGTGAGCCAGATGGTCTTGACTTCGCGGTGCTCGCCCACGCGCAGGCACTGGTGCACGGCGTTGTGTTCGGAGTCGATGGGCAAGATGGGCACGTTGCGCTCGCGGGCGGCGCGGGTGAGGATCTCGCCCGCAGCCACCATGCACTCCTTGTTGGCCAGGCCCACGGGCTTTCCCGCCAGAATCGCGGCGTGGGTCGCCTCCAGCCCGGCCACGCCCACAATCGCCGAAACCACGAAATCCGCCTCAGGCAGCGTGGCGCAGGCAACCGTGCCTGCGGTGCCGTGGACTACCTCAATGCCGGTAACTCCGGCAGCGCGCAGGCGCGCGGTGAGGCCGCCGGCCAGCTCTTCCGTGGCCAGCGAGACCAGCTTCGGCCGCCAGCGGACGGCCTGGGCAAAGGCTTCGTCCGCGTTGCGCCCGGCAGCCAGCGCGGCCACCTGGTAGCGCTCGGGAAACTGCTCAACAATGGAGAGAGTGCTCTGACCAATCGAGCCGGTGGAACCGAGAATGGCGAGTCGTTTCATGACGTTTGTGCAATCCAGAGCCCTGTCTGAGCCCCTTCCAGTGTACGCTGGGCCGCAGAAGCCCCACCCTGCCCCGGCGACACCGGAATTGAAGCCTCGGTTCGCACCAACCAGTACGATTGAGACGAGTTTTAAAAGGACTCCGGCCAGCGCTGTTTTCCGTGAAGTACCGCGGCAATCTGTACCTCTTCGCCCTGAACGATGTATGCGGCAATGTAGGAAGTTCCGGGAACAACCAGTTCGCGTGTTCCCGCTACACGCCCCACTTTGCCGGATGCCGGGAATCTCAGAAGGCGGTCGGCGGAATCCTTGATTCGATTGGCGACCCTGCGCGCCGCAGAAGGGCTGTCTCTGGCGATATAGTCGCGGATGGATTCAAGGTCGGAGATGACCGTGGGAGACCAGCGAATCTTCATTTCGGCGCGGGCAACTCGTTCTCCGAACCCCAGCTTTCGAGCCATTCCATCACGCGCTCATTGGCGACGCCCTCGCCAGCTTCCAACTCGGCCAAACCGGCCCGGACATGCTTATGCTCCCAGCTATCGGCCGCAAAGAAGGTGGAGATAACCTCCGCGGCCACCTCGGAGACGGGCTGGCAGCGATCTTCAGCCAATGCCACAAGACGGGCCTGGACGGCTGCGTCGAGGTGGACCAGAATTGATGCCGGTGGCATGAAACACCTCCTGGAGAGATTATGCGCCAATCTCGGCCATTCCGAGTCCCTTAGTTTCCCACTCCCTGCCTTTAAAACCGCTGGTGAATCAGCAGCGCGTACCAAAGCACCGGAGCGGCCAGCAGCAGGGCATCGATGCGGTCCAGCACCCCCCCGTGGCCAGGCAGCAGCGTCCCGGAATCCTTCACGCCCACCGACCGTTTCAGCGCCGACTCCGCCAGATCGCCCACCTGGGCGGCCACGTTCACCACCACGGCCAGCACCAGCCAGTACCAAATGTCCTCGGGATAGGAGAGCCGGGCAGAATTCCACTGCGTAAACCAATCCGCCACAGCCAGGAGCACACCCGCCGCCAACAGGCTTCCCGCCACCGAACCCGCCGCGCCTTCCCAGGTCTTGTTGGGACTCAGCCGGGGCGCCAGCTTATGCCGGCCGAAGGCCCGTCCAACGTAGAGAGCCACAATGTCCCCCGCCCATACAACGCAAAACAGAAACGCCAGCAGCGAAGGCCCGTTAGCCTGCTCGCGCAGCGCCGGCAGCGCCAGCAGGGTAAGCCCCACATACACCAGTCCGAAGACCGAGACCGCCGCGTCCGGCATCACTCTCTCGACAGGCGAGCGGAAGGTGCAGTAGACCAGCAACCCCAGGCTCAGGATGGAGAAAATGGCCGCAGTCAGATCGGGATACTGGGAACCGCCGGCGATGAGCACCACAATGGCAACAACGACCGCGATACTTGGCGGCCTGGCTCCCCCTTTTTCCGTCAGCCCCAAGTATTCCCAGGCAGCCAGACCCGCCAGCACCGCAGTCGCCGCAATCACCAGCCACCGCGGCCCCAAAAAGACCAGCACAAGGACCAGCGGAATCAGAACCACGGCTGTAAGGATTCGTTTCATTCCAAGGGTGAGAATACACCGGCAGGGCGCCTGATTGGTTGGTAGGGGGGGCAAGGTTGCGATAGACATTTTGGCTATAGACAAACTGTCTATCTTTTCCTATTCTGAAGTCATTCCCAACAGGCTTGAGGATTTCGCATTGCTCGGTGAGGGAGAAGGTCGATGAACCATGGTTTGAGCGATCGAGTGAGAATGGTTGCACTGGACAAATTTGTGAGGCCCGCGGTTCGGGCAGGGAAGGTACGGTTCTCTGTGGCTGTGCGCGACCTGATGCGGCATTTGCGGGCGGATGGTTTTCCAGAAAGAAATTGGCCGCAGGTCTGCACGGCCATCCAGGCGGGAAAGTTTCTGCGGGAGAACGGACTTGAGATTGAGGCAGTTGATGGGCCGCCGAAGAAGCAAAGCCCGACTGTGGTGGTGAGATATCGGGTTGCAGGCCAAGGGGAGACCCCGATTGCGGAAGCGGAGGGGGTAAAGACAGACGCAGAAAGGCCCGAATCCTGGGCATTTCGACTAACAGAGCGGCTTCGCGGCCTTATGAAGGAAGAGATCGCGGCGCGCGGAGGAACGGAAGGTTACATCAGATGGGTTCGCGGCTACAATGAGGAAGAGCGATGAGCCGTGTCTTCTGGGATACGATTCTCTTTATTTATCTGCTGGAGGGGAACCCCCGGTTTTCAACGCGGGTGTGGGAGTTGTTGGGGCGGTCGAGAAAGCGGGGCGATAAGATGTTCACCAGCTACCTGGCCTTGGGCGAAGTCATGGCCGGGGCGAGCAAATCGCCGAACCTGCCGAGTGCGCGGATTGTTCAGGAGACGCTTGGGGAGATGGGCTTCACTTGCCTGCCCTTCGATGAGGGAGCTGTTGGCCCCTTCGCCCGGCTGCGATCCTATGAGAATCTGAAAGCCGCAGATGCAATCCACCTGGCATGCGCAGCCTCAGCCGGGATCGATCTGTTTCTCACAGGCGATAAACAACTCGCGAAGCTCGATGTTCCAGGCATCCAGTTCATCGCCGACTTCAGCAATCCCCTCTTGTAGAAGAGCTTCCACACGACTTCACCGGACAGTCGTCTGCTTCAAGCCTTCTTCCCGTCACCGGTGCGCAGCCAGCGCAAAAATGCCTCTGAGCCGCCGCGTTGCGCCATGGCTTCCTTGATCTGGAAGCGCTTTTCTTCTGCCAGCCGTTGCATCTTCACCGCGGAGTTCTCTTCCTTCTCCGCACACTTGTCTTTGACCAAGGGATTCGTGACCTCCACAATCAGATCGTCAGAATCTGCTGTGAAGCTTATGGTTGTACACGGAAAAAGACAGAAAGGAACATCTAAGGTAATGAGCCGGGAGAGACGGAAGGCACATCCCATCACCCCAAAGTGTTAGCCGGCGGCAATTTTGAACCGCTCGGCTTCCTCGTCCACTTCGCCTGAGCCCTCGGCCGATCCCTCGCCCAGGCCGCCATAGCGGCGCTCCCGGCGCTGGAAGTCGGCAATCGCCTCCAGCAGGTGGATACCGCGGAAGTCCGGCCACAGCCGCTCGGTAACAAAGATTTCGGTATACGCCACCTGCCACAGCAGGTAATTTGAAAGCCGCATCTCGCCCGAGGTTCGGATGAGCAGGTCTGGGTCCGGCATCTGCGCCGTATAGAGATGGCGGTGAATATCCTCTTCGGTGATGCGGTCGGGGGCGATATGCTTGAGCTTCATCTCCGCCGCCAGACTGCGGAAGGCGTCCACCAGCTCTGACCGGCCGCCATAGTTGAGGGCCAGGGTGAGGGTGGTGCCGGTGTTGCGGGCCGTGGCGTCGGCCGCCCAGGCCATCTTGTCCTGCACCTCGGGGGGCAACTCGTGGGTGCGGCCGATGTAGCGCATGCGGACGTTGTTGTCCATCATGCGCTGTAGATTGCTCTCCAGGTAGCTGCGCAGCAGGCGCATGAGGAAGTTGACCTCGGCACGCGGGCGGCGCAGGTTGTTTTCCAGGGAAAAGGCATAGAGCGTGAGCCAGGGCAAGCCGATCCGCGAGGCCGTCTCCGTGACCAGTTGCACGCTTTTGGCGCCCTGCTGGTGGCCCAGGAACCGCTTCAGCGAGCGGTTGCCGGCCCAGCGGCCATTGCCGTCCATGATGATGGCCACGTGCTCCGGCAGACGCTCCGGCTTGAGCGTCGCGTAAACAGCGCGCTCCTCCGCGGTCAACTCATGGATGCGCAGCGTGCCAGGAGAATACAAGGAACTCGCCTCGATGTTGCTCTTGCGGCTTTGCGATCGGCGCCCAGCAAGGCTCTGAATACAAGCGCCGGACCAGCGTGTACCGGGCCCCGTTTGCGACCCGTCCGGGATCCCTTTTGGCCCGGAATTCGGCGCTCGCCCAGGCGATGATCCTGCCACTTCCGGAGCGAAGATGCAGCACCATCGACCCTAGCACAAGCGCCCATGCACCGCAATCGCTGCTGACACAGAGCGCTGTGCGCGGCGGAGACACAACCGCCGTCGCCTTGGTGCATTCGCCGGTCCGGCCCGAAACAGGAAGCCAGACGTTCCCGGCTGCGCAGCTCAGGCGGTGCGGCGGCGTCCCAGCGCGGCGTCGCGCACTGCGCCGGCAAACAGTGTCCTGTGCATCGGCTCCAGCTGCGGCAGTAGCGCCGCAATCTCGGCCAGAAACGGATCGGCGAAGATGGCCGCCACTTCCTCGTCGCGCACGCTGCGCGAGTCGCGCACCAGCTGGCTGATGTCCACCTCGAGCGCCGCGGCCAGCCGCTCCAGCGACCCCAGCGTCGGAATCGCCTTCCCATTCTCGATCTTCGAGATGTAGGTCCGCGGCACCTGCATGCGCCCGGCAAGCTGGCGCTGGCTCAGGTGGCGCGCCTTGCGGATATCGCGCACCTGTCCGGCTACCTGCAAGCCCGCCTCCGCCGACTGCGGCGTAGAGGGATGCGGCACCAGCTGCAGCACCGGATGGGGAGGCTCCTCCATATCCAGTGGCTTGCGGCATTTCCTGCAAAGGGAGTTGCTGGTTCTGTATTGAACGAGGCTGCAAAAATCGCAGCGCACAACCTCGCGTGTGTCCACGCTGACCAGGGTGGTTGCCATCGGCTGTGTGCGGAGTGCCAGAGCGGACTCTCCGGGGTGCTTTTCAACACCGCGATATTTGCCACTTTGGGGGATAGGAACCATAATTGTCAAGTAGAAACCTAGGCTCAAAAAGGGACCCTGCCTAAGATTTCACCATAATACCCGGAAAAACCCGAAGAAGCACGAACCAAATGAAGCAACAGGAGAAATATTTTTCCCATGGCCAACGGAACCCAGATTGCTCCCCTTCCTTCTTTCCATGCGGATGCCTACACCCGCGCCCGTGCCTGGCAGTTGCTGACCGAATGGACCGAGGGCGAGAGCCTGCGCAAGCATGCCCTGGCCGTGGAGGCGTGCGTGGCGGCCTGCGGCGAGGCGGAGGCTGACCGGCTGGGCCTTACCGGCGACGAACGTACGGCGCTGGTGAACCTCTACGCG
>Ga0302270_10003527_pt1 | contig 14847 bp, 3 predicted proteins | sample III_Bog_E2_3_FD_198773 | JGI IMG/M metagenome (GOLD analysis project Ga0302270, IMG submission 198773) | Peat permafrost microbial communities from Stordalen Mire near Abisko, Sweden - III_Bog_E2_3 | ecosystem: Environmental > Terrestrial > Soil > Wetlands > Peat | place: Sweden: Abisko... | reverse complement strand
TTGCGGCACGTTTACTCCATTTACCGGCGCGGCCACATCGGCGCAGTTCTGCCGGCCCGAGGGCGTGGCCGCCGATGCCAATGGCAATGTCTACATCTCGGACTCGGGGGATAACGTCGTCTGGGTCGTCAACTCAGGAAATATCTCCATCTTCGCGGGCACCGGGGTTGGGACTGGCGGTCCTATGGGAGATGGCGGACCAGCCACCAGCGCGACCCTTGACGGCCCCGACGGCCTGTTCGTTGACCAGGGCGGGGACCTCTATGTATCGGACGAGGGCAACAGTGATATCAGAAAAGTGGATCTGACCGGCAAAATCAACACGGTCTTCGGAAACTACAACGGGGGACTGGCGTTTAAGGGATCGATTGGAGAGCCCGACACGGAGATTGTGTTTACGGGTAGAGGCGCCGAAAGTGGCGCGAATTTCATGACGCTGGACCCCTCCGGCAATATCGTTGTTGCTTCAACATTAGCCGCAACCGTGGACCAAGCCGGAACCACCGGAGATATCTACTTTACCAACCAGCCGGTATTCACCACTCAAACCTACTATCTGGTGATCGCGAATCCCGGCGGCCAGCCACTTACGTTTTCAGGCGTTCCCACGGTCAGCGCTCCCTTTGGCATCAGCGGCGGCACCTGCGATCTGACTGGGACGCTGGCCGCGGGCGCCAGTTGCACAGTCGGCGTCACCTTCACACCCACAGTCAACCAGCTTTATAACGGCAGCTTCGTGTTGGAAACCAATGCGGCGGCATCGCCTTCCACCGTCAAGATGTTCGGAACCGGTACCGGCGTCGGCGTGACCTCCGCGACGCTCCTGCCCTTTGTCCTTAACTTTACAAGTTCTGTGGGCGTTCCAAGTGCCGCGCAGACAGTCACATTGACCAACACCGGCAATTACAACCTCGGATACGACGGAGTCTCGTTCAACCAACCGGGCTTCTCTGAGACCGACAACTGCCCGGCCACGCTGACGCCCGGAGCGTTCTGCCAATACCAGGTAACCTTTACCCCGACGGCCGCGACCACGTTTAGCTCCGGATTGTACCCAAACATACCTGTCTTCCCCGGCCTGTACTCCGTGCTCGACGGGGCTGGTACCGGGCCGACAGCCACGCCAGTCATCTCGCCGTTGGCGACGCCCACTTATAATGCGCCGGTCGCAGTGGAAATTACCGATGCGACTCCAGGCTCGAGCATTCTCTACTCCACCGACGGAACCGCGCCGTCTGTCGCCTACCCTAAACCGTTTACGGTGACGGCGAGCGGGACCCAGGTGCAAGCTCTTGCCAACGTACCCTTCTCCTATTACACCACCAGTCCGACTGCCACCAGCACCTATACCATCCAGCCGTATCTCCAGTTCAGCTCTGCGCAGGTCGAAGTTGCCGCGCCGCAGTTGACCGCAACGGTCTCTCTGATGGGCAGCATAACTCCCACCGCAACACTGCACTACGGCCACGACTACTCGGTCGGAGCGGTGAGCTGCACTCCCACCTCCAGCTCCCTCACTGAAGTCTGCACTGTTCCGGTCACGTTCACTCCCACGCTGCCCGGCCCGCGCAAAGACGCGTTGTTGCTGACCAGCGGCCAAGCGATTGTGGCGACGGTTATGCTCGGCGGCACCGGCCAGGCTCCACTGTCCCTCATCCAGCCCGGCGCGGTTTCGAGCCTTGTTGCTGTTACCAGCAACCACTACATCTATGACTCAGCCGTGGGTGAAGACGGCACAGTCTACTACCTCGCAAACAGCACGGTCTACAGTGAGCCCAAATCAGGCGGTGCGCCCACCAACCTGAACATTACCGGCCTGACCAGCTCCAACGGCTCCATCGCCATAGACGGAGCGGGCACCCTCTACATCACCCAGCACGCATACAGCCCGAATCTCATTACCTACAACACGGTCACCGGAGTGCAAGGCACCCTGGACATGATCCCGCCCGCGTCCGTCTACACCCCTTGCAACAATTCCGGTGGGCTCTGGGCACTGCAGGGAGTGGCAGTCGATGACCTCGGAGATGTATTCGCAGGGGAGACGCTCTGCGGAGTGGTCTTTGAGCTCCGGTCCAACGGATCCTGGACCGTGACAGCGCTCAATCCCAACAATGGGCCAAACGGCATAGCCGTCGACGCTCCAGGTTTTGGGACTCCTCCAAACATTTTTGCCACGGGCAACGGCGGGATCGACGAAATCACTTACCAGGGACAGAGCCAGATCAACACCACCGGCGCGGGCACCATTGCTGTCGATGCAGCCGAAACCCTCTACGCCACCGGCTACAACGGCGGATCGCCAGGCGTTGCCGAACTGCCGGCCTCCGACCCACCATTCGATTATGCTTCCGACCCTCCACTGACCTACCTCGATTCGGGAAACTCGGAGCCGCTCGGCGTCAGCGTGGGGTCAGATGGCACTCTCTATGTCGGAGGCGTCTCCAATCTCGACAAGGTTGACCGCACGCAGGGCGCCATCGCCTTTGGCGAGCAATCAACCGGCGTCACCACCGCTACCGAGACTGTAACCATCTACAACGGCGGCAATGAAACGCTGACCATCTCCAACATCGTCAACTCTGGCGCTGCAGACGGCTTTGCAATCCAGTTACCCGCGAGCAGTTGCTACACGACTTCAACCACGTTTGCCACCGTGCTGGCCGGCCAGTTATGCACGATTGAATTGAAATGGACGCCGTCCCATGCCGGCAACTTCTCCGACAGCATCGCCGTCACCACCAACTCCCTGAACACCGCAAGCACCACGCAGAACATAGCGCTCACCGGCTATGTCTACGGCGTTTACCTCACCGTCTCGCCCAACCCGGTCCCGTTTGGAACCGAGCAGACTGGGATTCCCAGCGCGGCCATGACCGCGACCGTTGCCAACAGCGGATTCACCTGTTGCGGCAACCCCATTTCCGCCTCCATATCGTCTGTGTCCGTCCCGCCCGGCAGTGCATTCACCCCCACACTCGGCAGCGGCAGCGGCAGTTGCAACGGAGCCGTACTCAACGTCGGCGATAGCTGCCAGGTAAGCATCACCTTCGATCCGTCGCTCGCGCAGCCTTATACCGACACGGTCACCGTCCACTCTGGTACGTTCGGCATTCCCCCCGTCACCTTCGGCGTCACCGGCACCGGATTTACACCAACTCCAACGCCCACGCCGGTAATCTTGCCGTCGGCGGTGCCCATATACAACACGCCGGTCGCGGTGGAAATTGCCGATTCCAATACAGGCGCGAACATTTCTTACTCCACCGACGGCACCGCTCCCTCGCTCGACTACCCAGGACCGTTTACGGTAACCACCAGCGGCACGCAGGTACAGGCACTTGCCAATTCGAACGGCAATTCAACGAGCGCGACTGCCTCCAACACCTATACCATCCAGCCGTATCTTAATTTCGGCACACAATCCGTCGGCTCCTCGCAACCGGCTGAGGCAACAATTTCTCTCATGGGCACCACAACCCCCATCCCCGCGTTGCACTATGGCAACGACTTCCACATTTCCGATAGTGTTAGTTGCACGCCAAGCGCCAGCAACCTGACTGAAGTCTGCACCGTGCCCATCACGTTTACGCCCACGCTGCCCGGCGCGCGCAAAGACGCCCTGTTCCTCACGCTCAATGGAACCCGCATAGCCACTGTGCTGCTCTACGGAGTTGGGCAGGCGCCCTTCGCCCTGGTTCAGCCTGGAAACGCCCCAGCCATCGCTCTCGCCACCAAGAACGAAGTCGACATGGTGGTGGACGACAACGACACCGTCTATGCCTTGGACCCCAATGACGTCGAGCTCTATAGTGTCACCAAGGCGGGCGTCTACACCAAGCTTCCCATCGCAAGTGGTTTGAACGCGGTGGCCTCCGGCAAAACCCTCGATATCGACGGCGCCGGAGTCCTCTACTTCCACGGGCAGACCAACGACAGCTCCATCTATACCTATGACACGGTTCAGGGCACCGAGGGCACCGTCACGCTCCCCGTCCAAGGCTCATTCGACACCGTTGCTATTGGCAATACCGGCAACGTCTACGCAATCAACCTGAACGGCGGCGTTCTCTATGCCCTCACGCCCGACGGCGGTTACACAACCACAACGCTCAACGCCGCGTACAACTATCCCGATTACATGACCGTCGACAGCGGCGAAAACATCTTCTTCGCCAACACCGGCACCATCGGCGAACTGCCGCACGGCGGCACCCAATCCGAAATCAACACCGTTGGCGCGCCCGGCGGCATCAGCTCCGACGCCGCAGGCACCCTCTACACCGCTGGCTACCCCGGCTTCCCCGGCATTGCCGAGCTTCCGGCCTCCAACTACTCAACGGCCCTCACCTCCGTCGATCCGGGCGATAACTTCACCTCCGGCGTAGCAGTCGCAGCCGACGGCACCGTCCTGTACGGGAGAGCAGGTTCAGGCGCCGCTATTGCCGCACTCGACCGCTCGCAGGGAACCATCAACTACTATCAGCAGGCACAGAACACCACCAGCGCCCCCCAGAACGCCGGCATCTATAACGGCGGCAATCAAGACCTGACCATCTCCAACATCGCGGTATCCGGCGCAGGATTCGCAATCGGGGCCGCCGCCACAGACAACTGCAGCAACGGTATTGTTCTTGCCCCAGGCACATTCTGCCAGGTCGCAGCCACCTTCACACCCACCGTCGGAGGCAACTACACTGGCGCGGTCACCTTCACCAGCAACTCCCTCAACGGCGTCAACACCGCAACGCTGGTCAATCTTTTCGGGTACTCCAATGGCATCAATGTTGTTGCCTCTACCAATCCGCTGAACTTCCCCGATCAGGCCACCGGCACGCAGGCAACCCAGTATGTGACCCTGACCAACAATGGCTACGGAGAGAACGCCAATTTCATCGGCAATCCATCCGCCGGTTTCGGCTTCTCGGCCGGCCTCGGCACCTGCGGAGGCTATCTCGCCGTCGGTGCAAGCTGCCAGCTCAGCGTTACGTTCGCTCCCTTCATCGCACAGCCTTATAGCGAAAGCGTTGGTCAGTCCTTTGTCGGCAGCACCTATGGCGACCATCAATCGGTCTCCTTCGCAGTCAACGGCACCGGGACATCTTCGTCCGCGCCTGTCGCATCGCTTTCGCCCAATCCGCTTGCGTTTACGAACCAGGTGGTCAACACGACCAGCGAGGCAATCATAGCCACGCTCTCTAACACCGGCAACGCTTCGCTCTCTTATTCGGCCAGCATGAGCGGCGCTGCGTTCGCCTCCGTTACTGGCGCAAACACCTGCGGAACCACGGGTACGCTGGCAGCCGGTTCGAGCTGCTACATCTACGTCACCTTCACACCTACCTCGGCCACAAGTTTTTCAGGGAATATTCAGGTCACCGACACCGTCAACACCCCCAACGATTCGCCGTCCATCGCGCTCTCCGGAACCGGCATAATCTTTGCCTCTCAGGTGGGCACCACTCAGGCTACGCAGGCGGTCACAGTTAATGTAGCCACCGCCGGAACCCTGAGCGCGATTCAGGTGCTGACACAGGGCACTGCCGGTCTCGACTTTGCTCTCGTCTCCGGCGGAACCTGCTCCACTGAAACCGCCTACACTGTCGGGAAGACCTGCACGGTAAATGTGGCCTTCACGCCGGCCTTCCCAGGATCGCGGCCGGGCGCGGTCATTCTCACCGACGGCGTTAACAACGTGCTCGGTACAACCTACCTTCCCGGAACCGGCTTCGGGCCGGAAGTCTCTTTCGGCAGCGGGGCTGTAACGACGTTGCCGACTTACTCGGGCGGTAGCTATCAGGCGCCACTCGGCGTTACCGTAGACGCCGCCTTGAACGTATATGTGGCAGACACCCTGAACGGTTGGATCATCAAAACGCCCTGGACCGGCTCTGGCTACGGCACTCCTACAAGGATCGCGCAGGCAGGGATTCTGAACCAGCCAAGTACGGTCGCCGTGGATGGAAGCGGCAACATCTTCATCGCCGATACCGACGACTTCCAGATCGTCGAAGTGCCCTGGAACGGCTCAAGCTATGGCAACAGGGTCATTCTGGACTCCAGTAGCCTGCCCGACGCCACCGGAATCGTGGTGGATGGAAATGGGAATCTCTTCTTCTCCGATGGCCTGAACGAACATGTGTTCGAAATGGCTTGGACCGGCACAGGATATGCCGCGCCCGTGACGTTGTTACAGGCCACTGGCTTGCACGCTCCCCACGGACTCGCCGTGGACACGAACCTCAATCTATACATCGCCGATTCCGACGACAACCAGGTGGTTGAATTGCCGTGGACTCCAGGCGGATTTGGTGCTGAGACCGTCCTGGCGACGGGCCTATTCTATCCGCAGGCCGTCGCAGTCGACGCCGCCGGGGATGTCTACATCGCCAACACTGACGCCAACACCGTGGTTGAATTGCCATTCTCAGGCAGTTCGTTCGGCAGCCAGGTCACACTTCCCTTTAGCATTGGCGGAACCGCTAACGGCCTGGCATTGGACTCGAACGGCGATGTTTTCGTTGCCAGTGGCAGCGGGAACGATGTGTTGGAGCTCACAGTGTCCGCTCCTCCGAGCCTCACATTCGCGTCCACCAACGTAGGCTCCACCAGCTCCGACAGTCCAAAAACCGTGCCGGTCTTCAATATCGGCAACACAAGCCTTTATATCCCGATTCCCACGTCGGGCCTCAACCCGAGCTACCCGACCGACTTCCCTGTCAACCTCAACGATGGCAAACTTTGCGAAGAGGACGGTTCCGTTAACTCCGGCTCAAGCTGCGATGTCTCGGTCGACTTTATGCCCACCGTGAGCGGACCACTGACGGAAACCGTGGTGCTCACCGACAACTCCCTCAACACAAATGCGACACAGTCCATTCAAGTCAGCGGCAACGGCAACGCTGCGCCTGCCGTCGCCACGCCGCTCATTGCCCCGGCAACCGGAACGTATTTCACCAACCAACCGGTCACCATCACCGATTCAACCGACGGCGCGGCCATCTGCTACACCACTGACAACTCCACACCCACAGCCTCCAACGGCGCATGCACACATGGGTCCACCTACAGCGGATCGTCGAACATCGTTGTCTCGGTAACCGGCACAACGGTGCAGGCCATCGGCACCTTTACCGGCGATACCAACAGCGCCGTCGCCTCGGCTACCTACACGCTGCAAGCCGTGGCGCCCACGCTGAACCCGCCCGGTGGAACCTACGTTGGAGCGCAGCAGGTGGCGCTCTCCACCACCACGCCGGGCGCGCAAATCTGGTACACCACCAACGGAACCACGCCCACCGGAGCCGCTCCTTCGATTCTCTACGCGACAACGCCGATCTCCGTCACCACCAGCGGAACCGTAATCAACGCCATCGCCGTGAATACCGGCTACCTGAATAGCTCGGTATCCACTGGAACATACACACTTGAGTTCCCCGCCGTCACCCTCACATCGCCGGCGGCCTTCCCCAACACCTACGCCGGCTCAACCGCAACCGCGCAGACTGCCACGCTCTCCAACACCGGCAACGCACCGCTCACCGGAATTGTCATTACACTCGCAGGGGCCAACCCCACCGACTTCGCTCTCGCCACTGGCTCCAACGCCTGCGGCACAACGCTGGCCGCCGGCTCAAGTTGCCTCATCTATGTCACCTTCACGCCGGCCTCGGTCGCAACCTTCACGGCAAACATCTCAGTGGCCGACAACGCTTCCGGCTCGCCGCAGACCGCTGCACTCGCAGGCGCAGGAATCGCTCCCCCGGCTCCGGTGGCCTCGCTCACGCCACCAGCGGCCTTCCCCAACACCTACGCCGGCTCAACTGCGTCCGCGTTGACTGCCACGCTCTCCAACACCGGCAACGCTCCACTCACCGGCATCGCAATCACGCTGGCAGGAGCCAACCCAACCGACTTCGCGCTCGCCACTGGGACAAACGCCTGCGGCACAACGCTGGCCGCCGGCTCCAATTGCCTCATCTATGTCACCTTCACGCCGGCCTCGGTCGCAACCTTTACGGCTTCCATTCAAGTGGCCGACAACGCTTCCGGCTCGCCGCAGACCGCTGCACTCGCAGGCGCAGGAATCGCTCCCCCGGCTCCGGTGGCCTCGCTCACGCCGCCGGCGGCCTTCCCCAACACCTACGCCGGCTCAACCGCAACCGCGTTGACTGCCACGCTCTCCAACACCGGCAACGCTCCACTCACCGGCATCGCAATCACGCTGGCCGGAGCCAACCCATCCGACTTCGCGCTCGCCACTGGGACAAACGCCTGCGCCACAACTCTGGCCGCCGGCTCCAGTTGCCTCATCTACGTCACCTTCACGCCGGCCTCGATCGCAACCTTCACGGCAAACATCTCAGTGGCCGACAACGCCGCTGGCTCACCGCAGACCGCCGCGATCACAGGCGCCGGAGTCGCCCCGCCGGCCCCAATCGCCTCGCTCTCGCCCGCAACACTGGCCTTCCCCAACACGGCGGCAGGTTCAACGGCGGCCACTTTAACAACCACCCTTTCCAACACCGGGAACGCTACCCTCACCGGCATCGCCATCAGCATTGGCGGAGCCAACGCCAGCGACTTTAGCCAGACCGCAACCACCTGCGGCACAACTCTGGAAGCGGGTGCAACCTGCACCATTTCAGTCAGCTTTACGCCGGCCTCGGCAGCCAGCTTTACGGCTACTCTCTCAGTGGCCGACAACGCCTCCGGCTCGCCGCAAACCGTCGCACTGAGCGGCACAGGGACGACTCCGAACTATACCGTTGTTTCGCCCACGCTCCCGCAGACCGTTCAACCCGGCGGCTCGGCAACCTTCACCATCAATGTGAATCCGGTGAATGGCAACTATACGGGCGTGGTAACCCTGACGGCCACCGGACTTCCGCCCGGCGCCACTGCCACATTCGCTCCACCCACGGTTACGCCTGGCTCAACTGGAGCCACTTCGCAAATGACCATCCAAACCGCCGCTCCAGTCACAACCGCAGCCATTACCGGCACTGCATGGCCATTCGCCGTACCGGTTCTGGGCTGCATAGGACTGTTCTTTGTGCCCGGCAAACGACGCAGACGCTGGATCACGCTCGGAGTCCTGACGATAGCCTCGCTCAGCGCGCTCACTGCCCTGTCTGGATGCGGCGGCGGCTTCGCGCTGACCGGATCTACCTCCACCAGCTACACAATCACCGTCACAGGAACCAGTGGCGCCGATGTCCAAACCACCACCGTGCAGCTCACGGTTCAGTAAGGGAGACCCATGCGATTCAGGAACAAATGCAAATTCGCGCTGTTGTTGGCCATCGCCGCGGTCTCCACTGCAAAGGCCGTTGCCCAGGCCGCGCCCGCATCCGACGTACCGCCCCGGACCGAACTGGCCCTTGACTACACCTATGTACACACCAACGCGCCGCCAGGCGGTTGCGGCTGCTTCAATCTAAACGGCGGAAGCGCCACCATCGCCTGGCCGGTAAGGCCCGGGAAATACGCCATTGTGGCCGACCTCTCCATCGGCGGCGCAGGCAAAATCGACAACACGAATTACAGTCTCACGCTCGGCTCCTTCAGCGTGGGAGGGCGCTATCAGCTTCGCACCGGCCGTTCCAGTTTTCATCCCTTTGCCCAGGTGTTGGTCGGCGCCACACGCGCCACCGGCACACTGGTTCTGCCTCCGAACCCAGCCGCTCCAGGCTCTAATCTGGAATTCTCCGCAATCGCAGGTGGCGGCGTAGACCTGCGCACCAGCCGCCGCATCTCTCTTCGCCTCGTGGAGGCGGATTACTTTGTCACCACGTTCGCCAATGGCGTAAACGACCACCAGAACAACCTGCGGCTCAGTTCGGGGTTGGTCATTCACTTCTGAAGCTGAAGACGGTGGGCGCCGGCTGCGGCGGACCGCGGCCCACCGCACTTCCGGCGGACGCCTGAGCATAACGCAAACATATTAAACGATATACACAAATTCTTCACCCTCGCCACAACCATATTCAAGCTGCCGCGTTTTATGCCGCATCCCTCCGCCCTTGGGGTGAACCCCCTCCGTCCAGCCCGCGCCGGCTGCAAAGTCCGGCGAAGAGGACTAAAGTGGTGTGGGCGAGTTTGCTCACGCCTTTGCCCGCGGAATCTCCAGTGAAGTCCTTTGGATCAGCCGCCAAACAACTCTCGCACCCAATCAACCAGGCTTCAGGAATCAAGCAAGGCAGGATACAAAATTGCCCGAATCAATCGATTGGCCGCATAAAGCGCTTCCATCGCCGCCACGCCGCCGCCGCACACTTCTTTTCCTCATTGCCGTCCTCGCCGTAGTTGTCTTCGGCGGCCGGACAGCAGTCTCCTATTGGGTCGACCTTCTCTGGTTCCGCTCGCTCGGCTACGGAGAAGTCTTCTGGAAGACGCTCGGCCTTGAATGGGGCATCTTTGCGGCCTTCGCCGCCGTCACATTTCTCATTCTCTTCGGAACATTTTCAGCTCTGAAATGGGCGCATTCCGCCGATCTGCCGAGCGATCACACCATATTCATCGCCGGCAACGCTGTCAACCTGCCCGTGGGCCCCGCTTTGCGCATCATCGCGATCGCAGTCTCGCTGTTGATTGCCGTTGCCACCGGCGCTGCCATGCAGGCACAGTGGCCCACGCTGGCCCTGTTCTGGTATGCGCCGCACTCCTCCGGCACAATCGCCGATCCCATCTTTGGCTTGCCGCTCAACTTTTTCCTTTTCGCCCTTCCCGCCTGGCAGCTCATCGCCGGGTGGCTTCTTACCCTGGCGGTAATTACCAGCATTCTTGCCTTGTTCTTTATCCTCATCACCGGCAGCTCGCGAGCGCTCACCGGGCGTCTTGGCAGCCGTTCTCCTCTGCCCTGGCGCGGCTTATCCATTTCCGTCGGGTTCTTATTGCTCATTCTTGCAATGCGTGTTTACATCGGCCGCCTCGAGTTACTTTTCGAACACCACACCATCTTTGAGGGAGTTACCTACACCGACGCTCATGTCAACGTCACCGGCATGCTCTTCGTCTGCGCGGCCCTTGTCCTCGGAGCGGCAATCGCTTTTCTCAGCGCCGCGTTCATGCCGCGCCTGCGCTTGCTTATCGCAGCCGTTGTTCCCGCCGTTGTATGTTATGTGGCTGTAGGCCTCATCGGCTGGTATGTCACCAGCTTTCTTGTCAAGCCAAACGAATTGGTGCGCGAGCAACCCTACATCGCAAATAACATCGAGATGACTCGAAAAGCCTACGGCCTCGACCTGTTCACACAACGCGAGTTTCCCGCGGAAACCACCGTCGGCGCAACCGATCCAGCCAACAATCAGCCTACCCTGCAAAACATCCGTTTATGGGACTGGCACGCCCTCCAGGATACGCTGCGCCAGATTCAGGAGATTCGCACTTACTACGATTTTCCCGACATCGATATCGATCGCTATTCGATTGACGGCGCGTTGCGCGAAGTAATGCTGGGCGCGCGCGAACTGAATGTAGACAAGCTTCCTGAAAGCAGCCGCAACTGGATCAACGACAAACTGATCTATACGCACGGCTACGGCATCACCATGAACCCTGTGAATGGATTCACGACGGAAGGCTTGCCCACGCTGATGCTGAGTAACATGCCCGTCCAGAGCACAGTGAAGGGCCTCAACCTGACACGGCCGGAGATATATTTCGGCGAAATGACTAACACCGACGTATATGTGAAGACCGGGCAGCAGGAGTTCAATTACCCCGAAGGACAGACCAACAACCTCACCTCCTACCAGGGAAGCGGAGGCATTGTTGTGGGCGGGTTTCTGCGCCGCCTCCTGCTCGCGTTCGACCGTGGCGACATTGCAAAACTCCCCTTCAGCGACGACGTCAACGCCGGGAGCCGTTTGCTGATGCGGCGCAATGTGCTTCAACGAGCGGAAACGCTGGCTCCCTTCCTGACTTTCGATAAGGATCCCTATATCGTGGTGGGGGAAGATGGCCGCCTGACCTGGCTCATCGATGCTTACACCTCATCGGACAGCTATCCTTATTCAAGCCATTACAGCCTCGACGGCAACTCCGTCAATTACATGCGCAATAGCGTAAAGGTAGCAATCGACGCATACGATGGAACTACAACATTCTATGTTTTCGATGCGCAGGATCCAATCCTCGCCGCGTATCGGGGCATCTTTCCGGCGCTGTTCCAGGACGCTGCCGCCATGCCTTCCGGCCTGCGCAAACACGTCCGCTACCCTGAGATGCTACTCAAGCTACAAGCGGAAGTTTATGGCCTGTATCACATGACTAACCCTGAGGTCTTCTATAACCGCGAAGACCTTTGGACGGTAGCCAGCGAGGTGGGCATGGCCAGCGGTGGAGAACAAACCACCGAGGCAATGCAGCCTAACTTCGTCTTGATGAAACTCCCCGATGAAGCCGGTCTGGAGTTTGTCGAGATTCTCCCCTTCACCCCGGCAAATCGCAACAACCTTATCGGATGGATTGCCGGCCGCAGCGACGGCGAGCACTACGGCACTTCGGTCGTCTACGACTTTCCCAAGACCAAACTGGTGGACGGACCCCTGCAAATTGAGGCGCGCATCGATCAGAATGCGCAACTCTCGGGACAATTAACCTTGTGGAATCAACAGGGCTCACACGTGCGGCGCGGCAGCCTGCTGGTGATTCCCTGCGGACGCGCGCTGTTGTATGCCGAGCCCATTTACCTGCAAGCCGATCGCAGCCCAATGCCGGAACTGCGCCTGGTGGTGTTAGCGCTCCAGGACAAGCTCGCTTACGCTCCCACTTTCGAGGCCGCGCTGGCATCTTTATTCGGCTCGGAGACATCGTCTCTCAGTACATCGGAGGCGCAACGAGTTATGCCTGATTCCTCCGGTGCGCCCCAACCCGCTGCTGGCACCGATTCTCTCATTTCGCAAGCAAGCAAGGACTTTTCCGATTACGAAAGGCTAACATCGGAAGGTAAGATGGGAGACGCCGGACAAAAGCTCGATGACTTGAAGCGTGTGCTCGCAAAACTCAGTGAGCATCCAAAGTAGTTACCAGAAGTTAACCAAATTGTTAAGCGGCTCGGGCAGAAGGGCATAACTCATCGAAATGATATTCTCAGATCTCGCACTTTCTCGCCGTTTGGAGCGCGCCGAAGGTCATGCGTGCGTTCAGATTGCCGACGCCAGGCGTCGTCTGCTTCCCTCCTCCGGCGCCGCGTGGATGGAATTGGACGGTGCCTTCGCGGTCTTTGACGGCGTCGATTCCCCTTGCACTCAGTCCTTCGGCCTCGGCATCTTTGAGGAACTGAGCCCGGCCACGCTTGATGCTGTTGAGGCATTCTTTTTCGGCTTCGGAGCGCCCGTAGTGCATGAGGTAAGCCCCTTTGCCGGGACGGCGGCGCTCGACCTGCTTTGCGCGCGCAACTACAGGCCGTGCGAAATCTCCAGCGTTCTCTATCGGCCGGTTGAGCGGCCTGCGGAAATAGATCTGGGGCCGATTAGCGTGCGCGTGATTGGCCCTGAAGAATCCGCGCTTTGGGCCGAGACCAGCGCAAGGGGCTGGGCGGACCAGCATCCCGAACTCATGGAAACATTACTACAGCTCAGCGCGGTTTGTGCGGCGCGCGAGGACAGTCCATGCTTTCTTGCTGAGATTGACGGCGTGCCCGGAGCAGCCGGCGTGCTGTGCATGTACAAGGGAGTTGCGCTGTTCGGCGGCTCGTCCACTGTGCCGGAGTTGCGACGCCACGGACTGCAAGCGGCTCTGCTCCACCAGCGGATGCAATTTGCCTTCGACCATGGATGCGATCTGGCTATGATGGTGGCGTCGCCGGGCAGCAATTCCCAGCGAAACACTGAGCGGATGGGATTCCGCATAGCATATACCCGCACAAAGTGGAAACTGTTCCCGCAGTTATCCAAACGTAATCCAGTTACGCCCTAAGTATGCAGATTATATTTTGGCGGCCCGGCAATCACCAGGCCGCTTTTCTGTCGTCCGTGAATGTACCAGCAACACCAATCCGTAGTGTGGATTTGCTGGTCCGGAGGCGCAATCAGATCCCGGTAGGTAACTTTGCCGTGAATAAATATCTTATCGTCCCAGGTTTCAAGGCGCCTGACCTCCTCCTGGGTCTTGGGCAGCGCACTAGCATCGTCGCGCGAAAACGACTTCAACGTCGTGGATTCGCCCGTAAGCAGAATAATCGGCACAAGTGGCGCGCTCGACACCACTTCATCGTATTCAGGCGTCTCGGGAAGTTGCGCCTCATCTGGCGCTATCTTGACTCCCTCTAAAGTGGAGATGATTCGAGCTGGCGTGCGCCCTCGATTCGTGGCCAATACGGTGAATGCGTTCTTGTTGTTAATCGATGGCTCTACTGTTATCACCAGCCACGGTCTCTCCGAATCGACTACGGCCTGGGCATGAAGCAATGCAGCCTGTGCGCTATTAGCCGCAGCCTCAACCATCGCTTCCGCGACCCTCGTCTGGCGCTCGACCTTCTTCAACGTAGAAAGAGCCAGCATGACTCCCACGTATCCAAGAATCACCAGGACCAGATTTGCTCCCCAGGTGACTTGATCGCGCCAAAGCCACGGCGAAGGCGGCGGATTCGGAACATTGACCACGAAGCGAGGCTGCTGGTCATCGCACGGAAAACCGTTGCAATCGGCCTTGCCGGGTGTGCTCTCTGGGCTCTTTTGAGCGTCGCTTGCTGCCGGTAACTGCGGCTTTGACGGACGGTTAGTGCTTGATTTGCCGCTTGTCTGCCCGGATACTGGCGCTGACAATTGCATGGCCGCAACAAGAACCGCAAATGCCACACCCTTGAAGAGCATGGGGAAAATGTAACACACCGCACACTCA
>Ga0302270_10003508_pt1 | contig 14879 bp, 7 predicted proteins | sample III_Bog_E2_3_FD_198773 | JGI IMG/M metagenome (GOLD analysis project Ga0302270, IMG submission 198773) | Peat permafrost microbial communities from Stordalen Mire near Abisko, Sweden - III_Bog_E2_3 | ecosystem: Environmental > Terrestrial > Soil > Wetlands > Peat | place: Sweden: Abisko... | reverse complement strand
CCAGGTGACGATGGGGCTCATCTCCCAGCCTGCGAGCGCTTCACGTACAAGCAGATTTTGCCCCCTCAATGCCGGACTGGTGTATACGAAATAGCTGACCCAGGTGAAGGGGAGATTCGCATTGGATATGCCGCGGCTCCAGCCAAGATTTCTGGGATTGTCGATCTCTTCGCCATTGGAGAGGTTAGCGGCGCTGGCCACATCAATCGACTTCTCCCATGTAAAGCTGCTCGATCCCTGGATACCGTGAGACAGATGCCTCTGGACGTTGACCTGCAGTGAGTGATAGCTGGCCGTGGCCCCGCTGTCGTATTCCAGAAGGTCTGTGAAGTTGGGGGCGTAAGGAAGATATGGCGCCTTCAGAGTGCCATTCGTGAGATTCGCCTGCGTTGGGATCGCGCAGTTCGGGTTGTTGTAGAAGGTGCAGTAAGTGTAGCCGGAGAAGTTGTCATCCTGCACATAGCTCTCGTGATATGACTGGCTGCCAACATAGGCGACGCGAACCGCCGTCACTGCGTCGATCTGTTGCTCCACGGAGACATTCCATTCCTGAGTCATGGGCGCCTTGAAATTCCGGCTGAAGGAGGCCCCTAAACTAACCGGAGTCGGAACCGGAGAGTTGAGCGGGGGTTTGTAAGTCGGGGTAGCCCATGGTATCTGACCGGGGCCAGTGCCGAATGGGGAACCGTTGGGCGTGTTGAACGACGAAGTTGCCCATGGATTGTGGAAGTTCTCGTATCCGGTGACTGTTTGCCCGGTGTTCGGCGTGCAGGTTGCGCCACCGTTGCAAATCGGCGAATTCGACGGATCGCTCGGGGTGTATGTCGGAGCAAAGGGCGCCAGATCGACGACGTGATTGTAGTTCGAGTAAGCCACAGGAGCGGTGAACAAGCCGAATGCGGCGTGGAATGAGGTCTTCGGCAAGTTCCTGGGTTGATAGGCTACGCCAATGCGGGGCTCAAAGAACTTGTCGTCGCCGGGGCGAAGGCCAGCTCCCTTCATATTGGTGTCGCCGGGGTAAATCAGTCCCTGTGGCGCGGCGGGGAAAATAAAGCTCTGCTGGCCCGCCACGAAAGCCCCCCCGCGGGCTCCGACAGAAGCGGGCGGCAGGTCCGGATCCCAGCGCAAACCAAGCGTGAGGGTAAGGCCGGGCTTGAGGCGGAACTCGTCGTTGACGTATGGGCCGATCTCATATCCCTGGATGTCGGCCAGTTCGCCATCTCCCTGCTCGAAACTGCTCATGTAGCCCAGCAGCCAGTCGGACTCGCTGTTGCCAGTGTAATTACTGCCGAAGCTGATGATGGCGTCTTGCGGATACTGGGTTGTTTCGACCGCCCGCTCATGCCGCAGATCGATGCCCGCTGAGATCGTGTGACGGTGGATGGTGTTGATCAGGGTGTCGGAGGCACCCATGGTGCTGCGGACTTCATTTGAGGGTTCGGTCCAGCCGCCAGAGGCGCCGCCGAAGCCTGCGCCTTCCATATAGCAGGCCGGCTCGGTGACGGTGATGTAGCGCGACCAGCACATCGGTTTGCCGTTTTTGTCAAGAACCGCGGTCGCATTATGCGCGCTCTGCTGGGTCCAGAAGCCTGTAAAGGTGTTGACCGTGGTGGGGTTCACCGTCCAGGTATGCTGAGCGAGTTCGTTCAAGTACCACATTTTTTCGCCGAAGGTCTGGTTCCAGGTGTTCAGGTTGAGCACAGAGAGGACGTTGCCCGGAGTGTCGCCGGCGGGTTGGACAAAGTGGTCGACGAACGAGCGCACTGTAACGCGCTGGCTCTTGGTCAGATCGTAGTCAACCCTGCTCGTGTACTCGTTTTTGTCAGTATTCTTTAGGTTGGCCGATCCGTAAAGCATATCCCCAGCCAGGTTCTGAGCGCCGGAGGTCGGAGCCGCAGTACCTGAAGCTGGAGTGGTGTGCCCCGGCAGCCCATCGTTGGTAAACTGCACTGCCGCCTGATCAAGCGCGGCGGCACCACCGATCAATTGGTTCGGAATACCGTTGACAGCCTGGAATGGCCCATTGAGCCAGCCGCAGTTGGTTGTTTGTTCCGATGCGGGTACGCTATAGCCCGAGCCGCAATTTGAGTTGTGGGCCTGGGCGTAGTCGATGAGCCCGCTGAAGTCCCCGTTCAACATCTGCACCGTGGGCGTTTGGGTCGAGTTATTCGACTGTCCGGGACCGCCGACAATGACGGTTCCCTGATAATTGAAGAAGAAGAACAGCTTGTTTCTGATGGCAGGTCCGCCGACGTAGCCACCGAACTGGTTCTGCCGAAAGGAATCTTGTAGGTGGTTGCTCCAATTGGGAGCGTCGAAATCGCCGTTACGCATGAACTCGAACAGTCCGCCATGCCACTGGTTGGTGCCGCTCCTGGTGGCCTCGGAAACCACACCGCCCGATGAGAAACCGTAAACGGCGCTGAAGTTGCTGGAGATGAGGCGAAACTCCTGCGTGGCGTCGGTGTTGGGCGTGGGCGCGCTCGAGGCCAGGTAGTTGTCCATATTGGACACGCCGTCAAGCATGTAGTATGTGCTGCCTATGCGACCGCCATTGGAGGAAGCGACAGATTCATTTGGGAATGAGAAGCCGCTCTGCTGCCAGGCAATTCCAGCCCGGTTGCCATCCACGATGCCCGGCGACAGCAGCGCCAGGGCGGATGGGTCGCGGCCGTTTATCGGCAACTGGCTCACCGCAGCTTCGTTGATCGTCGAACCCAGTTCGGCCGTTGTGGTGTCGATCAGTTCGGCGTTGGCGGTCACGTTGACCGTCTCACCGGTACTCGCCACCCTCAACTGCACATTCTGAGTGGCGTACAGGTTGGCATCCATCGCAATGCCTTTCTGCACATACCCGGCAAAGGTCGATGCTTTCACCGCAAGCGTGTAGTTACCCGGCGGCACCAGCGTAAAGAGATACACTCCCTGGCCATCCGTGACTCCGCTGAGCACGAGGTTTGTGCCAACATTGGTGAGGGTAACAGCAGCATTTGGTATTGCCGCACCCGATGAATCGGTGACCTGACCGGTCAGGCTTCCGTTTGTGCCCTGTCCAAGGACTGGTTTCCCGAGACTAACGAGGCCAATCAGAAGAACGAACAGTAATCCCCAAAACTGCGTCGCTTTCATTCGTTGCATGGCTTCCTCCTCAAACTTGTGGAACTCCAAGAATCGGGACTTCGAGACTCCGCCGCTCTTGTCTTGAAATCGTTTTCAAACTCATTTTTAACAATAACTTTTCGAACGCTATCAACCCTCACACACATTTTTTCCCTTGTTATTGGAAGATCGTATTGCGAGTTGACGCGAATGCTACGCCTCCATTAAGAAGACTTGCAATCGGCCAAAAGTAGGATTCGGTAGCTTATTTTCTAAGCGGCCGATTTCATGCTCCGATCGCTTGGGAAGCGCGGGTCCGGCGAGGGTTGAAGAAACAGGTCACATTCTTGACAAGACCCGAAGAGATCAACTGTCGTATACGAAATCCCCAATGCTTACCGACTTCCTTAAGGCGACGGGTACCCTGAATGTGTACTAGAATGAGCGCGCGGGCAATAACGCTTGTGGAATTACATCGTTTCCTCGTAGTCACAAGAGGAAGCGCGTGCGGCTAGCTCATATCGAATGATCAAGCAATCCAACATTCATCACGTCGGTATTCGGGTGATCTGCGGTGTGCTTCCCTGGTTTCTCGCGCCTCCGCTGGTCATTGCCGCATGCACTGCTCCGGATGCCTTGAGCGCCCGCCTCAAGACCTCACCCAGCAGCGAATCATACGCCGCTGTAGGCAACTGGTACGCTGACCACAAGCAATTTGATTGCGCCGCCAAAGCATTTGCATCGGCCTTCCAGCTCAAGCCCAGCTCGGCCTCTCTCGCCTATCTGTGGGGACTGAGCTTGTACTCTGCCGGTCAAGATGAACCTGCCGTCACGCCTCTCAACCAGGCCAAAGAACTTGATCTCAGCGACATCCGCCCTGACCTGATTCTCGCCATGACGATGGATCGAATGAAGAAGATTGCCGCAGCCGAAACTGAGTGGCGAGCAGCCCTCGCAATTGATCCGGACTCGGGGGCCGCGCTCGATGGTTTATCCCAGGACCTTATCGGCCAGAAGGATTACGCCGGTGTGATAGGCCTGCTCGACAGGCCGGGAACCACCCGCGTTCTCACGTCATCGCAGAGCCTCAACCTTGGCATGGCATATGCCGGCACTGGCCAGCTCGACTCTGCAATCGCGGTGCTTCGCGGGGGGTTGAACAGCGATCCGGACTCTCTTCCCATCGCCGATGAACTCTCCATGATGCTGATGCTTCATGGCCGCGAAGAAGAAGCGTTCGCCGTATTCAAGCTGGCCCTCGATAGGCATCCCGCCGACCAGGCTACCCAGATCCTCTACCTTCGCGCCTTGGTTTCCAGCCATGCCGGCGAAGCCACCGAATACGCGCACAAGTTACTTGCTGCCTACCCGAATCAGTGGGAGGTGCTTTACCTCAATGCCGTCCTGGAGTCGCAGGAAGCGGATTTCCTGACAGGGCGCCGCCATCTTGAGCTCTCGATCGCGATCAATCCCAGCTATTTCCAATCCCAGGCTGAGTTGGGCAGTATCCTGGCAAAGCTGGACGACCTGCCCGGCGCCAAACAACACCTCGAGAGTGCAATTAGCCTCGGTGACCCGGACCCGGAGGTGCAATACGATGTGGCCAAGGTGCTACAGCGTCTTGGAGACACCACCGCGGCACAGGAAAAGCTGCTGGTCTATCAACAGCTGAAGAATGCGAGAGCCGAAAAAGTGCAAGCTGCCGGCAAGGCCGAGGAAGGCGATCAAGCCATGGGCGCGGGCAATGCCGCCCAGGCCGCATCCCTCTATCGCGAAGCACTTGCATCCGATCCCGATGAGCCTCTCCTGCTTTATAAGCTCTCAAAAGCTCTGGACAAGATCAAGGATATTGGAGGCGAAAAGAAGGCGCTTGAGCAGGCCATTCAACTGAATCCCGATCTTGCTGAAGCGCAGAACCAGATGGGCTACCTTGCCGCCCATGAGGGGGAGTTAGCACAAGCTGAAGGCTATTTTCAGGCCGCCGTTCGCGCTTCTCCTTCATACGAGGGCGCGTGGATCAACCTGGCGGCCACTTTGGCGAGCGACGGCAAGTGGAACGAAGCAAAAGCGGCGATGAGTCACGCTCTCGAAATCGATCCGGACAATGCCGATGCGCGGCGGCTCTCGCGCGCGATTGCGAGCGCCAGCCCGGACCCATGAAATCGCAGAATCTTCAGCCTGTTGCAAATGAGAATAATTTCGATCATCGGAAGGCTGACGGAGCGCGCAAGAGAAGCGGGGTCCGTTCAGGACCGTGAGTGGTACTCTTCGAACCAATGCCTTTCTCGTCCAAATCATTTCGCTGTTGGTCCCGCCGGCGACTTCTACAATCGGTCCCCGCGTTTCTCACCACCGTCCTGCTTCGCCCCAAGGCAACAGCGCTCCCTCCAGAAACCGCTAACCTGCCGCCCTTTTCGACATTCGTCAATGTAGCCCACTCGGCCGGCCTTACCAAGGTCATGCCCTATGGCGAGGGCACGACGGCCACTTACCTCACCGAGATCATGGGCGGAGGCTGCGCCTTCATCGACTACGACAACGATGGATGGATGGATGTTTTCATTCTGGGCGGGCGACGCCTTGAAAGCATTCCCATTGGTGCAAGCAACCGGCTCTACCACAACAATCGCGACGGAACTTTCACCGACGTTACTGAGAAGGCAGGACTCATTGATGCCGGCTGGGCAGTCGGAGTGTGTGTAGGCGACTACAACAACGATGGCTTCGAAGACCTCTTCCTCACCTACTTCGGACAGAACAAGCTTTATCGCAACAATGGCAACGGCACATTCACCGACGTCACCGCCCAAGCCGGTCTCACCAGCAAGACAACCCGCTTCGGCTCCGGTTGCACCTTCGTCGATTACAACCTCGATGGTTGGCTCGATCTCTTCGTCTCCAACTACGCCGATGTGGATCTCGCCACGTTACCCAAGCCCTCCCTCGACCGCCCCAACTGCAATTTCGAGGGCGTGCCCGTCAACTGCGGCCCCAGCGGGCTCCCATTTCCCAGCCACCTGCTCTACCGCAACAACGGCGACGGCACGTTTACCGACGTCTCCAAAGAGTCCGGCGTAGGCGCGCTGCGCGGCTCTTACGGCCTCACCGCTTGTGCCTTCGACGCCGACGAAGATGGATGGCCCGATATCTTCGTAGCCTGCGACACCACTCCAAGCCTTTTGCTGATGAACAGCCACGACGGAACTTTTCGTGATGAAGCTTTGTTGCGCGGCGTAGCCGTCTCTGACAACGGCAAGGAAATGGCCGGCATGGGTGTGGGCATCGGCGACTACGAGTGCAACGGGCGCCTTGACATCGTGCGCACGCATTACATGAATCAAGCCACAGGCCTCTACCGCAACCAGGGTAAGGGAGAATTTGAAGATGTAACCGCGCAAGCCGGCCTTATCCACGAAAGACGTTTCGTCAGTTGGGGCGTAGGCTTGATCGATCTCGACAACGACGGCTATCCGGACATATTTCTTGTCACCGGGCAGGTATATCCCGAGCTTGAGGCCGTCAACCAAAAATACCCGCGCCGCGGCCCATGTATTTTGTTCCGCAACTTGGGCAATGGCACTTTCCTTCAGATTCCTGAAGCGAGCCAACCCGCTCTCGACGCGCGCCACGTCAGCCGTGGATGCGCCTTTGGCGACTTCGACAACGACGGGGATCTCGACATTCTGATCATGAATCAGAATGAACCGCCGTCACTCCTGCGGAACGATGCGCCACCTGGAAATCACTGGATCAAGGTCCGCCTTTACGGGACCAAGAGCAACCGAAGCGCTTTAGGCTCTCGTGTCACCATTCGCAGCGGAGGTAGTACGCAGGTGCAGGAACTCATGAGCCAGTCCAGCTATGTCTCAGCCAATGATCCACGCCTTCACTTCGGACTCGGCTCCGCCACCACCGTCGACCTCGAAGTTCGATGGCCGCTGGGCGCAATCGAAGTCCACAAAAACTTACCTGTCGATATGCTAGTCACCTTGAAGGAGGGTGCTCTATCTCTCAAAGCAGAGAAGCTCACCGCAGCCATTCAGCCTGTCTCCGGCCAGAAGACTTAAAGCAAGTTTCTCTTCAAGACCTTCAATCTGCAGCACACTGCCGGTGGTTACGCTCTGAACTTCAGCTGCACATTTTCGGGTGATTTGGCCTGTTCCTCCAGGATCAGGATTTCGTTCGAAGCCTGCAGCCAATCAGCGGGAACATGGTAATAGCGCTGCGATGGCGTATCAGGTGGGCTCGCCGCCTGAATCAGCCAATGGCGCCAGGCCCAGGGCCTTGCTGCGCTTCAGGAGAAATGGCGCAGCATCATCACGTTTCGCAATTGGATAACAGCCCAACTCAAGAGTCCTGATACAGAACCAGCTGGCATGCTGCCCCCCCAACCATCGATCAATATACGCCGCTGGGCGCCCTCAACTCAAAGCTAACCAACATTGGCCAGAGACTCGAGTCTTTGTGCTAGGCTTCTGATTTGCCGTCCACTTGGCCTCAGCGTAAACGGCTGAGTTGCTCAATGTTGTAGCGACCAGCCATCTTGTGATACTTCCGAAAAGGGGCGGCCAGATCAAAAGCCGATCCTTCAAATCACAAATACTCGATTCAAAATCTGTTCTCTCATTAGAATCGCTGAGGTTTAGGAGGCTTGCTGATGAATAGGCTTACTGAGTTGATGAGCAATCTGGGAGGCGCCCCGGTCAAGAAACGCGCCATCACCAACCACGACGTCCTCAACGAAGCATTTAGCTACGCCAAGCCGAGCGCCTTCTCGCGCGGCATGAGAATCGATCTCAACGGCCTCGTCATCCTACTGATCTCCGGAACTGCTTCAATCGATGAGCATGGCAACAGCGTGCACATCGGCGATTTCCGTTCCCAGATACGTCGCACTTTCGCCAATATCACCGGCCTTCTCGCAAGTGAAGACTGCACTTGGCACGACATTGTGCGCACCACTTGCTACCTGAGAGACATTGACCGCGACTACGAGGTATTCAACGAGGAGCGGGGTTCCTTCTATCGAACGCAGGACCTTGATCCCCTTCCTGCCTCAACCGGGATCCAGGCCAGGCTGTGCCGGCCGGAGCTTCTGGTCGAGATTGAAGCGATCGCTATGTTCCAGATAGCCGGTGACTCCAATGCCCCCGGTGAGCCCGCGGAATCTTGTCAACTTTAGAACAGAAAAGCATCGAGGCACTGCGGGGTCTTGATATTCTGACTGGGCCTCAGCGTGGTAAACAGCATAGTCTGATACTTGAGGAAGTATCCAGAACCAAGCTGATTGGGCGGCACCGGAAGTACTAGGCGAAGCAGGCAACACCGTGCAGATATCAGCGGATAGTTGTATCGGCAAAATTGCGGCGACGCCAACAACGCGAGGCACTCATCGAGCGAGGTTTTAGTGAAGTTGGCGGCGACGCGGCGAGGGTGTTTCTGGAAGTATAGGTTAAGAAACAAAAAATGAGGAAATCGCTGCCTTCCTGAGAGCACTAAAAAGATGATCGACGGAGTCATTCCGGCTTGCAGGAATGGAGTGCGAAAGTCTATGAACCCCAGGAATCGGCGCTAACCGATTGTCAAGTTCGGTCAGATAACAACCAGCGCTCGAGTCGATCGGCATAGGTGCGGCTCGAGCGATGCTCCGAGCCGTCTGATAGCTTCACCGTGAATTCGCGGTTCTCGATTGATCGCAGTTCCAGGATGCCTTGCGTCTGCACAATTCGGGAGCGGTGTATGCGAAGAAACTTTGCCGGATCGAGCCTCTGTTCGAGAGAAGCCATTGTCTCGCGCACTAGGAAAGACCGACCGTTGACGTGGAGTTCTACGTAGTCACCAGCAGCGCCAATCCACTCAACATCCTCCGCAGTCACGATTTGAATGCGGGACCCGGTTTGCACCGTAAAACGTGAGGCATATCTGTTCGAATCGCGGTCCAGCATTTTCGTAACCCGCTGGGCCATTTCGCTCTTCAGAGTAGAATCCACCAACTCACGAGCTCGAGCGACCGCTGAGGCGAAACGCATATCGTCTACCGGCTTCAGAAGGTAATGGAGCGCATGCACATCGAACGCCCGCAAGACATGTTGCTCATACGCTGTAAGAAAAATGACGGCAGGCAGGCTTTCTCTCGGCAATGCGCGCAAGACTTCAAAGCCGTCCATGCCCGGCATCTGGATGTCGAGGAAGACAACATCAGGAGATCGTTCCAGAATTCTCTCTACCGCGGAATGCCCATCTCCGCATTCTCCAACGATCTCAACATCCTTAAATTTACGAAGCCTGAGAACGACGCCACGGCGCGCCAAAGGTTCGTCGTCGACGATCAGGACGCGCACGCTGAAGCCTCCTGCAGGTTCCGTACCCTGCGCAACGGAAATTCCAGCACAACTTCGCAGCCGCCGGCTTCAGGCCACGCAAGTGAGAATTCAAAATCCGCTCCGTAGAGTGTCTTCAGGCGCTCCGCCGTGTTTCCGAGTCCGATCCCATTTCCATTCTTTTTCTGCTCGCCCACACCACGACGTCCGGAATTTCCTATTTCAATTCGCAGTCTCTGAGCATGCAGCGCGCTTCTGATCGCAATCCAACCTCCTTCGATCAGTGGCGCCACCCCATAACGCACTGCGTTCTCAACTAGCGGCTGGAGCAACATGCTTGGCACCAGGGCATCCCGCGTTTCCAATGGAACATCCATATCGATTCTTAACCGCTTCCCCAGTCTCGTTTGCTCGATCGCCAGGTACCCCTCAGTAAAGGCCAGTTCCTGAGAAAGCGTCACTTCTGCTGTTACCTCGGAATCCAGGCTTGTGCGCAGAAGATCTCCTATCTGCGCCAGCATACGCGTGGCCGCGGGCGCATTTCCGTCAAGGATGAGAGTGGAGACAGCGTTGAGCGAGTTGAATAAGAAATGGGGATTCAGTTGATAGCGCAATGCAAGCAGTCTTGCCTCTCGAACCTCAGATTCGGCGCGAAGCAGTCGCTCTTTCTCCTGGGTCGATTGCAGCCATTGCTTAATGCTGAAGTACAGACTGCACCACATGAAGAGAATGAAAAAAGACCACGCCCAAACAGTAACCCAAGCGTGCCAGGGCACAAGATGGAAAAACCTCAAAGTGAGACAGGCTGCGCAGGCTGAGGGAATGGCTGTGACCATGGCCGCCGCGGCTGCTTTCAATTCAAAGTCAATCCAGGAATGTGATTGTCGCAGCAGCCATCGGCAAACAGGGCGGAGGGCAAAACTTCCCAGGAACATGAAGACGATAGGCACCGTCTCTAAATCGATAGTCTCACGCTTAGTCAAGAACGAATGAATGGATTCCAGAAGGTTGAAAAGATAAAAGCAGACCCATCCAATGATCTGGATTTGCCAGAAAGATCGCAAATTCACGACGTTCTCTCGACTCATGGATAACATTTTAGCCTTCGTGGTGAGTCCGTATTCTTCGGCCTGGCGCACAAAACCATCAGTTCATCGCATCTCTGAATCGTCCCGGCGTAATAGGCCAAGCATTTCGCATGCTGTTTCGTCTTAGAAAACAGATCGATCATTCCACCTCCTGCCTCATGCAAAGTTGCAGGACACACTTGATTCATTTTCAGGAGACCGTGAATATGAAAACTCGAAACAGTCTGATCCTTTCAATTTCATCGGCTTGTCTCATCCTCGTCGGTGCGCAATTAAGCAGGGCCCAAGGTCCAAGCAGCACAGCTGATCGCGCGGCTGCTGACAGCCACGTAGCCGCCGGATTAGTGCAGGCCGAAGTGATGCTAACCAAGAGTCTCGACGCGCGCAATGACCAGCCTGGCGCAACCTTTGAAGCCAGGCTCAAGTCAACCGTGCACCTGAAAGACGGAACCGAACTGCCGATAGGCACTTTGCTTGAGGGTAAAGTTGCCACACCCGATACGAAGGACGTGAAGACTTCACAACTGTCGCTGGTCTTTACCGACGCAAAGCTAAAGAGTGGAAAAAACGTGCCGATTCAGGCGACGATCGTCGGACTCGCCGATCCGGCGTTTGGAACCGATCTCTCCGCAACCTACGATGGTCCGGCTGCGTGGAACGGCACCACAATGCAGATTGACCTGACCGGCGCGCTCAACAATGTTGACCTGCACAGCACGATTGGCGGTGACAATTCGGGCACGCTGATCGCTTCAGGCAAGGGTAACGTCAAACTGAGTTCGGGCGTACGCCTCTCGCTAGCGCTTGGTGTGAGGAGCGCAAACAACTAACACTCGCTGCCGCAGATTGACGGTAAAGCTCCGACAGCAACGCGCACCAACGCACGGCCTGGCGCACGAGACCTTCGGTTTATCGCATTGATGAATCGGCCAGCGGAATAGGTCAGGGATATCAACTTTGTTGAGCTAGGCTCTGACCACGGTCTGAAGTTCGAAGTAAAACTGAGGTTTGATTTAAGTCGGCACGAGGGAATTAAGCGAGCAATAGTTGATATCAACCTATCCGTTAATTGATGTTTCCCTTTTGGATGTACAGTCAGCCTGCGCGTGAATAGAGGCGACAGTCTGAATGGTGGTCAGAATATCTTTCTTTCGAGATTTGAATATTGCGCTACGAAATCCCTTACAGGAGAACCCAATGAGCCGAAATAGATTCGCAGCGGTCACCGCCTTGCTACTCGTTCTGAGTTCAGTCTTTGGAGCTTCGCGACAAACTTTGGCGCAGGATGCCAAAACTCAATATCCCAGCATGGCGCCGCTTGATCAATATTTGATGGCGGATCGGAATGCCGAGATCGCTCTTGCGCGGAGCGCCGCGCCCACATCGATATCAAGCGACGCAACGGTTCTCGTGCTTGAGAAGAGTGGCTACCAGACCGCAGCCGAAGGGAAGAATGGGTTCACGTGCCTTGTTGAAAGGGCGTGGATGTCTCCATTTGATCATTCCGATTTTTGGAATCCAAAAATGCGTGGGCCGATTTGTTATAACCCAGCCGCCGTGCTGACAATTCTTCCCTACACGTTGAACAGAACGAAGCTGGTATTGGCCGGGCTATCGAAAGCGCAGATGCATGAAAACATCGCTGCCGCGGTCGCGAAGAATGAACTGCCGAAACCTGAAGCCGGCGCCATGTCTTACATGATGTCGAAAGATGGAAACCTTGGCGATTCGGTCGGACACTGGCATCCACACCTGATGTTTAGTGTTCCCAAGACAAACGAAGCGAGTTGGGGTGCAGACCTGGAAGGCTCGCCGGTATTTTACAGCGGCATAAATGGCGACGTTCCGGAGCCGGAAACCATTTTCATTGTGGCTGTTTTGCATTGGTCAGACGGCACCGCTGCGTCACATCAGGCCGGTGATTAAGTTTCCCTGGTTATAGTTTGCGAAATCGGAGTTGTTCCCCTTCGAAACTCCGAGGAACGCTCAACTTTAATTGAGAAGCCGCCACGACGGCTTCCAGATCAGATCAATTTTGGAGGAGTCTTATGAGGCCAGTCAGTTTCAATTTTCCGCTTTCCCGTGTGGCTACCTTTTCAGGTCAGCCGTGGCGTCGTATTCAGTCACTCATATCGCCTGTGCTCGTCGCTTTCGCCGCCCTGTCCGTTTGCGGCGTTGTGGCTTCTGCACAGGTCGAGACCGGTCAGATCGCCGGCACGGTGATGGATCAAACCGGCGCCGCGGTGCCCGACGCAGTTATTGCAATCAAGAATCTCAGTACCAATACAGTGCGTACCGCGGTCTCTTCAACGTCCGGCGCATACGTGGTACCAGGCCTTGAGCCGGCCATTTATCAGGTAACAGTGAGCTCAAACAGTTTCAAATCCTTCGTCTCCACGGTCGAAGTCACGGTTGGCGGTCACGTGAACCTTGATGCCAGGCTCTCTGTCAGCGCAACTACCACTGAAGTGCAAGTTGTTGGCGAGGGCGGCACACAGGTCAACACTCAGACCCAGGAGATGTCGCAGGTCGTCGATAACCAGCAGCTTAGTCAGCTTCCCAGTCTCACGCGCAATCCCTACGACTTTGTTGCCCTGGCCGGAAATGTTTCCGGGGGCGACAACAGCACTAACAGCGGCACGACAGCGATCGAACAAACTGGCAGCGGTCAGAACCAGCAGGATCGTGGCGTGGGTTATGCCATCAACGGCCAGCGCGAATCCGGTACTGAAATCCTGCTCGATGGGGTGGAGAACATCACGGTATTCTCTCAGGCCATTGGCGAAGACGTTCCCCTCGACGCCACTCAGGAGTACAGCATCCTCACCAGCAATTATTCGGCAGAGTACGGCCGCGCCTCCGGTGGCGTCATTAACGTCACAACGAAGGCCGGCACCAATAACTTCCACGGATCGGCCTGGGAATACAATCGCCTCTCCGCATACACCGCAAATACCTACGGCAACGATGCTGCCAACTGGGCTGCAGGCCCCGGCAGCGGCCTTGCATCTTGCGGCAGCCCCACAAGCGTCAATCCCTGCCCCGACCCGAAAGGCATCTACACCCGCAACCAATTCGGATATTCGGCTGGCGGCCCCATTAAGAAAGACAAGATGTTTATCTTTGAGAGCACTGAATGGACTCGCGTGCGAAGCGCTGCCAGTGAAAGCGAAGAGATCTTCGATCCTACGTTCATCTCGATGATGCCGTCGAACATTCAGGCCTATTACAAGACCTATGGCCAAACGACGCTTCCATCCGCAGGCGTAGCCTCTACGGTCGGCCAGGTTGCGGCAAGTGGCGCTAACTTCGGCCTCGTCAACGGTACAACGCCGATTCCCTCATCGACGCCGATGCTCGACACCGTCAACTTCAAGGCCCCATTCGATGCGGGTGGCGGCATTCCTCAAAATACTTACAATCTCGATGGCCGCGTGGACTATAACCCAACCGACAAGACCCAGATGTTCTTCCGCGGAGGTCGTGAGTCTTCTATCCAACTCCCCGGAGCCAACAGTTACAGTGCCTATCCCCAGTACGACACCGGGACCACTTACCTGAACCAGAGTTATCTCTACACCATATCTCACGTCTTCACGCCAAACGTCTATCTTTCAGCAAAGGCCAGCTTTACGCGTTTTAACGAAAACAACTCTTACGACCCGTCGGTCCTTGAAACTCCGAACCTGATGTTTGTCTCGCCTACTGACCCGAATACCGGTGGACTGATTCAGATGCCGGGCTTGGAAAACTTTAGCGAGCCAGGTGTGGGCGGCCTCCCGGCGGGTGGTCCGCAGAACACCATCCAGATTGAACCCGATCTCGCCTGGACCAAGGGCAAACACTCAATGCGCTTTGGATTCCTCGGAACGTACATCCAGTTGAATTACGCCTCCGGCGCTTATCTTCAAGCCACCGAGGAACTCGGCTTTGCATTCCAGGACAGCCTGAACGACATGATGAACACTGCGGGGAACCCCAACGGCGCACCGCTAGTCGACTTCGAGACGCGGATCGACCCCCAGGGCAAGCTTCCCTGCGCATTCGATCAGTCGTACACCGACGGCAACTTTGGCACCCTCACTCCTGCCCAGGAGAGTTCCTCATGCGGAATTCAGACACCCGCCAGCACCGCCAACTATGCGCGCAGCTACCGCTATAAGGATTTGTCAGGATATGGAGAGGACAGCTACAAGTTGACGGCGCAGTTGACCGTTAATGCGGGCCTTCGCTACGAGCACTACGGCGTGCAGCACAACAACAACCCCGCTCTCGATTCGAACTTTTATTTCGGCTCCGGCAACGGCGTCGAAGCGCAGGTCCGTAGCGGAAAAGTCGAAATTGCAGATGCTAGCACTGCCCACGGCTTCTG
>Ga0302270_10003480_pt1 | contig 14950 bp, 11 predicted proteins | sample III_Bog_E2_3_FD_198773 | JGI IMG/M metagenome (GOLD analysis project Ga0302270, IMG submission 198773) | Peat permafrost microbial communities from Stordalen Mire near Abisko, Sweden - III_Bog_E2_3 | ecosystem: Environmental > Terrestrial > Soil > Wetlands > Peat | place: Sweden: Abisko... | reverse complement strand
GGAAGTGGCCGCCGTTCCCGAACTGCTGGCCGATCCCGATGCGGAAGTCCGGAGGGTGGCGCGGTGGGCCAAAGAACAGCTCTCCACTCTACCCTTGAGAGAAAAAACATCCGTCAGTAAACAAAATTATATTTAGTCTATGGATATAGTGTACATTGATGATCAGAAGTCATCCAGCCCTTCACCGGAGAGCCTCCATGCCCAGACCCGTCAGCTTCGAGCTCGATTCGCGCGAACTCGCCGCCACCTACGATCGCGCCAGCAATCCCCAGTTCGGCAACGGCAAGCTCCTGGTCGAGTCGCTGGAGATCGTGCCAGGTGAACATGTCCTGGACATCGGGGCGGGGACCGGGCGATTGGCCGAGTACGTCGCCGGAATCGTGGGCCCCGGCGGCTTGGTGGTGGCCATCGACCCCCTTCCCCTGCGCATCGAGATCGCCTCCCGGAAGGCGAAAGGCAACTTCCGGAGCCAGGTGGGACGCGCCGAAGACCTGTCCGCCTTCGCGGACGGATCCTTCGACGTGGTGTACCTGAACTCGGTCTTCCACTGGGTGACCGACAAGCCCAAGGCGCTCTCGGAGATCCACCGCGTCCTGAAGCCGGGCGGGCGTCTGGGCCTCAACAGCGCCAACTCCGAGAAGCCCCACCAGTCGGCCGCCATCCTGCGCGAGATCCTGGCCGACGAGGGATTGGGCGATCCCGACGGCGCGAGCATCAACCTCCCCATCAGCCCTTCCGAACTGCGGAGGATCCTGGAGGCGGCGGGGTTCCGGAAGATCGAGATCGAGCCTCGGGTGCTGGTGGACTTCCACGAGGACGCCGACGCCATCCTGGAGCTGAGCCGCAGCTCCTCCTTCGGAAATTCGCTTTCGGAACTCGGCGCGGAAGGCAAGGCCCAGCTGCGCGACCACCTGTCCGAACGGCTGGAGGCGTTCCGCACTCCGGACGGAATCCGTCTGGAGCGCTACCTGACCTTCGCGACCGCCCGAAAGGGCTGAAGACCGGGAACTCGGAGCCCGGCACCTAGGCCGGGAACCCGAGTCGGGCCGCCCGTCGTTTCCTCCGAAGCGGGCGGCCCGTTCCCACCGATCCGAATGGCGGATTCCCTGTTCCGTCGGACGCCGCTTCCCCGCCGCACCCTGCTGGATTCGCGCCTTCCCCCTGCACGCGATGCAACAGGACCGGGGACAGAATCCGACCAGACTCCCCCGGAGACTTCCCCGCTGGCCCTGGCACGATGTCTGCGTGTCCGGGGAAGGGAATGCGCGCGGATCGACCACCGCGCCACCAGGAGATCCACCATGCCTACGCTGCCCGAGACTCCCATCCAGACCAAGCTCTCGCGATCCGCCGAAGTGCGCGCGCGCCTCAAGCACCCGGTGATCGACACCGACGTCCACACCATCGAATATCCGCCGCTGCTGGAGCAGTACATCGAGAAGTACGGCGGCTCCAAGGTCGTGGACGAGTACCGCAAGCACCTGGAGCGCGGTCTCAACACCACCGCCCACGAGTGGTACCAGAGTTCCGACCAGGAGCGGCGCGACAACCGCACCTTCCGCCCTCCCTTCTGGGCGCTTCCCACCAAGAACACCCGGGACCTGGCCACCGTGTCCATCCCTCGCCTCCTGCACGAGCGGCTTTCCGAACAGGGCACGGACTTCGCGGTGCTCTACCCGAACATCAGCCTGTTCCCGCTGCACACCTCCCGCGACGACCTGCGCCGGGTCCTGACCCGCGCGGTGAACCACTACCACGCGGACATCTACCGCCCCTACCGCGACCGCCTCTCGCCGGTGGCGTCCATCCCCCTGAACACCCCGCAGGAAGGCATCGAGGAGCTGGAGTTCGCCGTGAAGGAACTGGGACTCAACACCCTGCTCATCCCCGGCGCCATCCACCGTCCCATCAAGTCCGTGGCGGACAAATATCCGTCCCAGCACCATCCGGCGGTGGCCCGCCACGCCTACTGGCTGGACTTCTTCGGGCTGGACAGCGAATACGACTACGACCCGTTCTGGGCCAAGACCATCGAACTCGGCGTCAATCCCACCACCCACACCGGAAGCCAGGGATGGAGCGGGCGTTCGTCCATCTCCAGCTACATGAACAACCACATCGGGCACTTCGCCGACGCCTCGGAGGCCCTGGCCAAGGCGCTGTTCTTCGGCGGCGTCACCCGGCGCTTCCCCAAGTTGCGCGTGGCCTTCCTGGAAGGCGGCGGCGCCTGGGGCGCGAACGTCTACACGCACATCGTGGACCGGTTCATCAAGCGCGGCCCGGAAGGCCTGCAGAACTACATCCCGGCCAACCTGGACGCCGACGAGCTCTGGCGCCTGTTCCGCGAGTACGGCGAGGAGCTGACCCGCGGACACGAATTGACCGTGGAGGAGGTCCGCGCCAACGCCCACGGCGTGATCACGGCCACCCGCGTGCAGGACCAGAAGCCCGAGTGGACCAACGACTTCGCGGCGGCGGGCATCGAGAAGATCGAGGACATCCGCGACCGCTGGGTCCCGAACTTCTACTTCGGGAACGAAGCCGACGACCGCACCGTGGCGGCCGCCTTCAACACCAAGGTCAACCCGCTGGGAGTCAAGGTCAACGCGCTCTGGTCGTCGGATTCCGGCCACTGGGACGTGCCCGACATCACCGACGTGCTGGCCGACAGCTGGGACCTGGTGGAGGAGGGTGTCATCACCGCCGACGACTTCGAGGCGCTGGTGTACCGCAACCCGTACAGCTTCTACACCGCCAACAACCCCGACTTCTTCAAGGGAACCGCCGTCGAGGAGGCCCTGAAGAAGGGCTGAGCGCCTCGATCGCTCGCCTGCATCCGGTAGGCCATGCTAGGATCCGTTCGTGCTGAGCTTGTCGAAGTACGAACGGATCTTGGTTAGATTGCGTCCATGACGGGAAGCGTCTTCACTTGGGAGGCGGCCGAGCGCCGCGGAACGGGCAGCTGCAAGTGGGACGACGCTCCGTCGCTCTTCGGGGCGCCGGATGTCCTGCCCCTCTGGGTGGCCGACATGGATTTCCCCGCTCCTCCCGCGGTGCTGGACGCGTTGCGGCGCAACCTGGACCACGGCGTCCTGGGCTACCCGTCCGCGCGGCAAGACGGCGCGGCACACGCCTTGGCCGGATGGCTTTCTCGGCGATTCTCCTGGGACATCCCCCCACGGAACCTCGTCCTCGCTCCGGGCGTGGTTCCCTCGCTCAAAGCCGCGATCGACGCCTTCACCGATCCGGGGGACGGGATCCTGATCCAGACCCCCGTCTACCATCCCTTCCTGGATTTGGCCCAGAACCACGGTCGCCGATTGGTGGAGAACCCTCTGGTCCACGGCGAGGACGGTTGGAGGATGGACCTGGAGGGGCTGGAGGAAGGCGCACGCCAGGCGAAAGCCCTGATCCTCTGTTCCCCCCACAACCCGGTGGGCCGGGTCTGGCGCCGCGAGGAACTCGCCGCGGTCTCGGAGATCTGCTCCCGCCACGACGTTCTGGTCCTCTCCGACGAGATCCACGCCGACCTGGTCTTCCGGCCTTCGGTCCACATCCCCTTCGCCCTCGCGGGAGGATCCGCCGCCGAGCGTGCCTTGACCTTCATCGCCCCCAGCAAGACCTTCAACATCGCAGGCCTCAACGCCTCGGCCGTCGCGATCCCCGATCCCGCCCGGCGCAAGGCGTTCACGGGACGCTTCCGCGACCTTGGAGTTTCGCGCACCAGCGTTCCGGGGCTCGTCGCCCTGGAAGCCGCCTACGACCACGGCGACGAGTGGCTGGAATCCCTGCTCGTCCACTTGTCCGGCAACTCCGCATTCCTCGAGGAGGCGGTGCGCACGCGACTTTCCCCCTTACGCCTGGTACGCCCGGAAGCCACCTACCTCGCCTGGATCGATTGCCGTGGTCTGGGCCTGGACGAAGCCGGGAGCGAGCGATTCTTCTCCCGCGAGGCCAAGGTGGGACTCAACCGCGGCGGCATGTTCGGCGCGCCGGGCGTGGGCTGGATGCGCCTCAACTTCGGAACCTCGCGCGCGCTGGTCGAGGAGGCGGTGGGCCGGGTCGAGAGGGCGCTCGACGGACTCCGGGAGAACCGGGCCACTGCTTGACGCCTGGCGAAGATCCAGGCGACGACGCATTCCAGATGGAGGCTCCGGTCCCTAGCCCCCGGCGGAGGCGACGGATTCCGACACGATCCTCCGGTACTCCTGTTCCGTGGCGAGGTCCCTCGTGTCCGGGACGCGGTCCAGGAACACCAGCCCGTCCAGGTGGTCGATCTCGTGCTGCGCGATCCTGGCCACGAATCCCTCGAACTCCTCGACGACCTCCCCCAGGTCGGAGGCCCGGCGGTAGCGCACGCGGATGCGGGACGAACGCACCACCCGGCCGCGGATGCCGGGCACGGAGAGGCACCCCTCCCAGTCCACTTCGGTCTCCGGAGAGGCCCATTCCACCACGGGATCCAAGAGGACCAGCGGTTCCATCGAGGGCGCGTGTGGATACCGCGCATTGGGCTTGGAGGCGACGATCACCGCACGAACCGCCACTCCCACCTGCGGGGCGGCGATCCCCACCCCACCGGAGGTCTGGAGCGTCACCGACAGAGCCTCCAGGAGGTTCGCACGAAGGGCCTCGGAAAGATCCGCGGCCGAGGTGGAAATCCGGCGCAAGCGGGGATCTCCCAGCTGCACGACGGCAAGCGATGCGACGGCTGCGCGTTCGGAGTTGTCATCATTCCGTGAGATGGGCATAGGCAGTCTTTCCGGCCGGGTCAACACTGTTTCCAGGTGGCTGCCAAAGCGAAGTTCAACGCAATGGCCTCCAGGTCCCAGGAGGAACAATAATCGAAGCCAGGCCTCGCCCAACCAACCCACGAAGCGTCCTCCCATCCATCCGCCGAGGCTTGGATCTACAGGATCGTTGAGCTTTGCAATCAACACATATCTATTATATCTATTGATCTACTAGTTTTTAATTGACGAAAGGTTTCGGATGACCCAATACAACCTCGACACGCCCCAGCTTGCGGAGACCTACGACCAAATCAGCGATTTCCAATTCCGACGCGGAAGCCTGCTCGTGTCCAAGTTGGGCATCCGTCCTGCCGATACCGTGCTCGATTTGGGTGCAGGTACCGGAAGACTCGGCTTGCATGTCGTGGAGAACCTGCTGAGCGGAGAGGGTCGGCTCATCGGGCTGGACCCCCTCCCCGACCGGATCGCGCTGGCCAACTCCAGAAACCGCTACGGCAACGCCCATTTTGCGGTCGGGCAGGCGGAGGATCTTTCGAGCATCGCCGACGGAACCGTGGACGTGGTCTATCTGAGCTCCGTATACCATTGGATCGTCGACAAGGTCCAGGGGCTGCGAGAAGTCCTTCGCGTCCTCAAACCGGGGGGGAAGGTGGGACTCACCACCGCGGCCCGCGAATTCCAGCAGAACAATCCGATCCGCGTGGTGGTTGATCAAGTCTTGTCACGCGCCCCCTACTCCGGAGTCGTCCGGGTGGCGGACAGCATCCAGAACCGCAACTGGGTGACCACGACCGAACTCATCGGGCATTTCCAGTCGGCAGGGCTGGAACTCGTGGGGCTGGAGGTCAAGCCCATCCACAACTCGCATCCAGACGGCGCGAGCGTCCTCGATTTCTGGGAATCCAGCTCCTTCGGCAACACCCTCGCCCATGTCCCCCCCGAATTGCGCGACCAGGCCAGGGCCGACATCGTCGCCGAGTTCGATCTGCTGTCGGGCGGAGGCCCGATCGCGACGGGCAACTTCGGCATCGACGCCATCGCCCGCAGGCCCGTGCGCTGATGCCCGATAAACCCTTGCTCCGGAGACGACTGGGTACGAGCGGACTGGAGATCACGACGGTGGGACTGGGCTCCTGGGCCGTGGGCGGAGACGGCTGGGCCGGCGCCTGGGGATCGCAGGACGACGCGGAATCGCTGGCCGCGCTGCACCGAGGGGTGGAGCTGGGCATCAATTGGATCGACACGGCCCCCGTCTACGGGCTGGGCCACGCCGAGGAAGTCGTGGGTCGCTTCCTTCGCGAGGTGGACCCAGCGCTTCGGCCGTTGGTCTTCACCAAGTGCGGCCTGGTGTGGGACGAGGCCGACCGACAGAAACCGTCACGCCGCGACCTGACCCCCGCGTCCATCCGCCGGGAGGCGCTGGCGTCCCTGCGGCGCCTGGGCGTGGAGTGGTTGGACCTGCTCCAGTTCCACTGGCCGGACAACATCGGGACGGCCGCCGAGGATTCCTGGGGCGCCGTCCTCCGCCTGGTGGAGGAAGGCCTGGTGCGCTTCGCCGGAGTCTCCAACTACGACGTATCCCTGCTGGACCGCAGCGAGGCGGTGGGGCACGTGACTTCGCTGCAGCCTCCCTTTTCCCTGATCCGCCGCGACGCGGCCGCCGCGGAAATCCCCTGGGCAGAGCGGCACGGGACGGGCGTGCTGGTCTACAGCCCCATGCAGGCGGGACTCCTCACCGACGGATTCGACGCGACGCGCGCGAAGGCGCTGGGAGGCGACGACTGGCGTTCCCGTAGCCCGGAGTTCCAAAGTCCTCGCCTGGAGCGGAATTTGTCGTTGCGCGACGCGCTCGCTCCCGTCGCCACCCGCCACGGAGCGACCGTCGCCGCGGTGGCGGTGGCGTGGACGCTCTCGTGGAACGGGGTCACCGCCGCCATCGTCGGCGCACGCAGGGCTTCCCAGGTCGATGGCTGGATCCAGGCCGGCAGCCTGGAACTGGGCACGGAGGACTTGGCGGAGATCGCGTCGGCCATCGAACGCACCGGGGCGGGAACCGGTCCTGCGCGGCCGGAGACGACCCTGATCTGACGGGGGCCCTCAGCGCAACGGTCGCCCCGCCAGCAGGAAGAGCTGGATCTGGGACGCGCTCGCGTCCGTGCGCGCGGAAATGGCGCGGCTGCGGGCCAACAGGTTCGTTTCCTGGACGCGGCGCAGATCGATGCCGGAGAGCGCACCCAACTGGAACTGGAGCAGCGCGAGCTTGAGGGTGTTGTCTGCGAGTTCGGCGTTGCGGGACTCGAGGCCTTCGTTCACCAACGCCTGCTCCGCCGCCGCGTAGGCCTGGGAAAGATCGCGCTCCAGGGCCAGTTCGGTCTCGCGCACGTTGATCTGGGCCTGGCGGAACGCCTCGTGCAGGCTTCGCTTGCGGGCCAGGCTCGATCCACCGTCGAAGACGGGAACGGACAGTTGGACTCCGTACTGCCACGATTGCCAGGAGGAGTTCGCCGGCGGGTGGTCGTCGCGGAACTGGTCCAGGATCGCGTAGTTGGTGTAGAGGCTGAGGGTCGGCAGGAACGCCGCCCTCGAACCCCTCTCGTCCGCGGCCGCAGCCGCTTCCTTCGCCTTGGCTTCGGCGAGGATCGGAGAGCGTTCCTTCGCCTCCCGCAGAAGGTCCTCCCGCCCGGGCAACGCAGAGAGAGCGATGGAATCGTCCACCTGGAAGGGGATCTCCGGATCCCGTCCCAGGAGCCAGTTGAGCTGCCGCCGCGACTGGGATAGAGTCAGTTTCTGTCTCAGAAGGGCGGAGCTGTCGGAATTGTCGTCCAGCTGGGCCTGCTGCTCGTCGAGGACCGAGACGGTCCCGACCTCCAGCCTCGAACGCGCGATGGAGAGCCTTTCCTCGGAGACCGAGAGCTCCTGGGACGCGGCCTCCACCAGGACCTGCTGGCGGGAGACCTCGTGGTAGGCCACCGCGACCTGGGCCGGAACGGACAGGTCCTGCCCCGATTCCCTGGCCTGGGCCGCCGTCGCGAGGCCCGAGCGCGACTGGCGGTTGGAAATCGTCGACAGGCCGTCGAACAGCGTCCAGCGCGCGGAAAGGGCCGTGGACCACTGGTCGTTCGCCGCTCCGCGGAAGGCCGAGGAAGGATTGTAGCGGGCATCTCCGGGGACATTCGGCCCGAGCCGCCCCAGATCGGACAGCGCCCACAGGCTCGGCCAAAGGGGCCCTGTGGCGGCGGAGACGTCGGCCTGGGCCTGGGCGGACTGGGACCGCGCGCGTAGGATGGAGGTGTTCCCCTCCCGCGCCAGTGCGAGGGCGTCATCCAGGGACAGACGCGGGGCCGTTTCCTGGCACCACGCGACGACGGGAAGGAGAAGGAACACCGCGGACTTCATTCCCGGTCCTCCTCGGAGGAGAGATGCTTGGGGGCCAGGAGCAGGTACATGGAGGGGACCACCACCAAGGTCAGGACCAGCGCGGTGGATAGTCCGCCCACCACGGCCACGCCCATCGGGGCGCGCGCCTTGGAGCTCGCGCCCAGCGACAGCGCGATGGGCAGGATGCCCAGGATGGCGCACAGCGTGGTCATGAGGATGGGGCGCAGGCGCGCGGCGGCGGCGGCCACGACGGCTTCCCGGGTGGATAGACCGGCTTCGCGGCGCTGGTTGGCGAACTCCACGATCAGGATGCCGTTCTTCGTCACCAGCCCGATCAGCATCACCAGCCCGATCTCGCTGAAGAGGTTCAGCGTGTTTCCCGTGGCCCACAGGCCCAGGAGCGCTCCCGCGAGCGCGAGAGGCACCGTGAGCATGATCACCAGGGGGTCGCGGAAGCTCTCGAACTGCGCGGCCAGGATCAGGTAGACGATCACCAGGGCCAGGAGGAAGATCTGGAGCAGGCTGTTGGACGATTCCGCGAAGTCGCGGGAGGTCCCCGCGAGTTCGGTGTGGAAGGAGGGATTCAAGGTGGAGGCGGCGATGGCCCGCATGTGGTCGACCCCTTCCCCCAGGCTGTGACCCGGAGCCAGTCCCGCCGACACCGTGGCGGACAGGAAACGGTTGGTGTGGTAGAGCTGCGGCGGAACGTCGCTCTCGGAAAGGTCCACCAGCCCGGCCACCGAGAGGAGTTTCCCTCCGGCCCCGCGCACGTAGAGGTCTTCGAAGGCCCCGGGCGACGCCGCGCGGGAACTGTCCACCTCCCCGATCACCTGGTACTGCTTTCCGTTCTTCTGGAAGTATCCGTAGCGCATCCCCCCGTAGGCGAGTTGCAGCGTGCTCGCGAGCTCGAGCGGCGTCACGCCCACCGACTGGAGCCGGTCGCGATCCACCGAGACGTCCAACTGGGGCTTGGTGAACTTCAGGTTCACGTCCACCACGGAGAATACGGGGTCGGCCTGCGCCTTGTCCACGAACAACGGCAGCACCCGGCGCAGCGAATCCAGGGAAGACGACTCGAGCACGATCTGCACCGGAAGCGAGGAACCCTGCCCGGACGTGCTGATGGTCTGGTCCTGGGTGACGAAGGCGCGGATACCCGGGAAGGCGGAGAGCTTCGCCGACAATGCCTGGGCGATGGCCTGCTGGCTTCGTTCGCGCCGGTCCGGCGGGACCAGCGTCAAGATGGTGAAACCGTTGTTGACGACCCCGTTGAAGGTCGAGGAAGTCATCGTCATGTTGGACGCCGCCTCGGGAACCTCGCGCGAGGCGATGTCGGAAACCCTCCGCATCACGGCGTCGGTGTACCCGAAGCTCGCGCCTTCGTGCGTGAAGACCTGGACGGAGAGCGAACTGCGGTCGTCCAGGGGGGCGATCTCCCGAGGCAGATTCTGGAAGGCCACGAACATCGCGAGGAAGGCAACGAGGAGGATGGGGAAGGCGATCCAGGGACGGCGCGTGGACACCGCCAGCACCCGGGCGTAGCCGTTGGTCAGGGCATCGAAGAACGGTTCGGTGAGGCGATGCAGCCGCGTTTCGCTGTGGGCGTGCAGAAGTCGGCTCGAAAGCATCCCCACCAGGGTCAGGGCGATGAATCCCGAGATCAGGACCGATCCACCGATCACGAACCCGAACTCCCGGAACAGGCGCCCGGTGAAACCGGGCATGAACAACAGCGGGGTGAAGACGGCGACCAGCACCACGGTCGTGGACACGACCGCGAAGAAGATCTCCTCCACGCCTTCCAGTGCCGCCTTCCGGGGAGACAGCCCGGATTCGATCTTGGCGTAGATGTTCTCCAGGACCACGATGGCGTCGTCCACCACCAGGCCGATGGCCAGCACGATGCCCAGGAGCGTGAGGACGTTGACGGAAAAGCCCAGCAGCCAGACCAGGAAGAAGACGCCCACCAGCGAGATGGGGATGGCCAGGACGGGGATGAGCGTGGAGCGCCAATCGCGGAGGAACGCGAAGATGACCAGGACCACGAGGGCGAAGGCGATCCAGATGGTCTCCTGGACTTCCTTGAGGGAATTGCGCACGAAGCGGGTGTTGTCCGCCAACAGCTCCAGCTGGACGTCCGGCGGAAGATCGCGCTTCAGCTCCTCGATGCGCTTCAGGGCCTGGTCGACGATGTCGATCTGGTTCGCGCCCGGTTGGGAATTGATGAACACGCCGATGGTCGGCGTGGTCCCCGAGCGGAAGAGCGTCCGTTCGTTCTCCGCTGCGAGGTCCACCCTGGCCACGTCCTCCACGCGCACGACGCGTCCCGCGCCCTGGCGCACGATCACCCGCGCGAACTCCTCGGGAGTGGAGAGTCCCGTGCGGCTCTGGATGGACAACGCCACCGAATTGCCTTCCAACTGGCCCGAAGGCAGGTTGACGTTGGCGTTGGAGAGGGCCGTCTGGACGTCCGAGGGGGTGAGGCCGAAGGCGGCGAGCTTGGTCGGGTCCATGCGCACGTGGATGGAGTACTTCTGCTCCCCGAGGATGCGCACCTCCGAGACGCCGGAAATCGTCTGCAGGAGGTCCTGCGCGTGGGTGGCCAGGTCCGAAAGTTCCAGGAGGGAACGCTTGGGGCTCCACAGGGAAAACCGGATGATGGCCATGGCGTTGGCGTCGGCCTTGGAGACCGTGGGAGGATCGGCGTCCACGGGAAGGCTCTTCTGGATGCGGGAGACGCGGTCGCGCACGTCGTTGGCGGCGCGCTCGAGGTCGATCCCCAGGTCGAACTCCACCGCGATGTTGGAGCGCTCGTTGAGACTGCTGGACGTCAGCGACCGGATTCCGTCGATGCCGTTGATGGATTGTTCCAGGATCTCCGTGATCTGGTTGGAGACCACCTCCGCGCTCGCGCCCTTGTAGAGCGTGGTCACGTTGATGACGGCGGGATCCACGGAGGGGTATTCCCGCACGCCCACCTGGAAGAGCCCGATGACGCCCAGCAGCAGGATGAACACCGACATGACCACGGTGAGCACCGGACGGCGGATGCTCGTGGAGGCGAGGCTCATGGCGAAGGCAGGATCGAGGCGATCCGGAAAGGTTTGCCGGGAACCAGCCGCGAGGCGCCCACCACGAGGACGGTGTCGCCTTCCTCCACACCGGACAGGATCTCCACCCGATCCGCCTCGCGGATTCCCACGACGGGCCGGACCGACTTGGCGAGTCCGCCCTTGCCCAGGTAGAGGATGGCGCCGTGGGCATCGCCGCCCAGCGCCTCGGGAGGCACGAAGATTCCGCTGCGGGAACCCTGGTCCAGGACGATGGCCACCGACGATCCCGGAATCAGTTCCACCCGGCCGTTGTAGGTCCCGCGCACCTTCAACGTCCGCGTGGCCTCGTCGAGCTGCGGTTCCACGGCGTCCACGCGCGCGGTGAACTTGTCTAACCGTCCCTGCACGCGGAAGGTCAGGGATGCCCCTTCGCGCAAGGCGCCGGCCTTGGACTCCGGGACGGCGAGCTCCACACGCAGGGGGCCCAGGCGCGTCAGGTGCGCGATCTCCTGTCCCACCGGGACGACCTGCCCCACGCTCACGTCGCGCAGGCCCACCTTCCCCGCGAACGGCGCGCGGACCTCGGTGTTGCGGATCTGCGCCTCCACCAGCTGGAGGTCGGCCTGGGCGGATTCCAGGTCCGCCTGGGCCAGGTCGACGTCCTGCTGGCTCACGGCCTTGAGCGCCAATTCCTGTCTCCTCCGTCCCGCCAGCGTCTCGAAGCGGTGCACTTGGGACAGGGCCTTCGCCTTCTGCGCCTGGAGCACCGCGTCGTCGATCTTGGCCACGAGCGCCCCCGCCTCCACCCGCCGGCCCTCCTGGATCCCCAGGAGGGCGATCCGACCCGAGGCTTCGGTCCGGAGATCCACCTGGTCCACGGGAAGGAGCGTACCGGCGCCGGAAACCGCGACCGGCGATCGCGTGACCACGGCGACGACCGCGTCGACGACGACGCCGGGGCCGGACTTCTTCGCGTCCTTGGCCTCCTTGCCCGGGCCGGGATTCTCCCCGGAATGGCAGGAGGCGAGGGCCATCGACAAGAGGCCGCAGGTGACAAGATGTGAGGAAAATCCTCGGATCCGGATCATCACGAATGGCTCCGCTTGGTAAAATGGCTGGACCCACCCGAAGGCCCCTGAGGGCGATCCGAGTGATTGAAGTCACTCCCCGATTATACTACTATATTTAATCTATCGAGTGAATGTGTTTCTGGGCCTTTTTGGCAATGCTCCCGCCTGAGTACTCCCCAAGATGGGTTCCTTGCGCCGAATAAGATGTCCACGGTGGGTTTCGGCCCCGGTTTTGGCCGTCGCGTGCATCTGGAGGACAGGACGGATTTCGTCTCGATCGATTCCTGGTGCATCCGGTGCAACGGTTGTCTGGATCCCAGCAGATGTGTGGGGATGCACCCGCACCACCTGTCCTCTGCGGTTCCCTCGAGGTGCTGGCACGAAGTCTGCCTGGGAATCGGAGGAACCGGACCGCCGACCCTTACCGACCAGGAGATGAGATGAGCCACAACGCACGAAACCGCCAAGTCCGCCTGGGGGCCTTCCTGCCGGCCAACGGCCACCATGTCGCCTCCTGGCGACACCCCAATACCCCTTCGAACGCCGGACACGATTTCCAGCATTACAAGAGGCTGGCCCAGGCGGCCGAGGCGGCGAAATTCGACGCGCTGTTCCTTGCGGACTCCGCCGCCACCTGGTCGGACGTGCGCAAGCCCGACACGCGGGGTCTGAACGGAAACGACACCCATTTCGAGCCCATCACCCTCCTCTCCGCGCTGGCCGCGGTCACCGACCACATCGGACTGGTGGCCACCGTGACCACCACCTACAACGAGCCCTACCACCTGGCCCGCAACTTCGCCTCCCTGGACCACCTCTCGGGTGGCCGCGCGGGATGGAACCTGGTGACCTCCGCCAACGCCGCGGAAGCCGCGAACTTCGGGAAGGACGAGCACCTGGAACACTCGCGCCGCTACGAGAAGGCCGAGGAGTTCATCGACGTGGTCACGGGCCTCTGGGACAGCTGGGACGACGACGCCTTCTTCCGCGACAAGGAGTCCGGGCGCTACTTCGATCCAGACAAGCTCCACATCCTGGAGCACAAGGGCGCCCACTTCAAGGTCCGCGGACCCCTGAACGTGGCACGCCCTCCCCAGGGCCACCCGGTCAAGGTGCAGGCGGGATCGTCCGAGCCCGGCAAGGAGCTGGCGGCGCGCACGGCGGAGGTGGTCTTCACGGCCCACCAGACGCTGGAACTCGCCCAGGCCTTCTATTCGGACCTGAAGGGCCGCCTTTCCAAGTACGGCCGCGTCCCGGACGAACTCAAGGTCTTCCCGGGGCTGTTCCCGGTGGTGGGCCGCACGCAGTCCGAGGCCGAGGACAAGTTCGCCCGCATCCAGGATCTGACACTTCCTGTCGTGGGTCTCTCGCTGCTCTCCGGGATGATCGGCGGTTTCGACCTGTCCGGCTTCGACCTGGACGGTCCTCTGCCCCAGCTTCCCGAATCCAACGGGGGCAAGAGCCGCCAGGCCCTCCTCTACGAGCTGGCCCGGCGCGAGAACCTCACGATCCGCCAACTGTACCTGCGCACCGCCGGAGCGCGCGGACACAAGCAGCTGGTGGGCGACGTCAAGACCATCGCCGACCACATCGAGGAGTGGTTCACGCAGGGCGCCGCCGACGGCTTCAACATCATGCCCCCCACCCTGCCCGACGGTCTGACGGACTTCATCGAGCTGGTCATCCCCGAATTGCGGAAGCGCGGACTGTTCCGCACCGAGTACGAGGGGAAGACCCTGCGCGAGAACCTGGGGCTCTCGCGTCCCGGGAACCAGTTCGCCAAGCGCGAGGCCGTCGCGGCCTGATCTTCCTGCGCCTCCTCTCCCGAGGCGCCGTTTCCCATCCACCTGGAGGTTTCCCAGTTCCCGTCCGGGCCTTTGCCCGGGTGGGCCTTGGGGGAAATCGACCCATCGCAGAGGACAGAACATGTCGCGCACCACCGTGCAGATCAAGACCCGGGACGGCCAGACCGAGGCGTCCATCTTCAAGCCCGACACCGGCGCCGGTCCCTGGCCCGCATTGCTCGTCTACGGGGATGGCCGCGGCATCCGCCCGGCCCTGTTCGAGCTGGGCGAGCGGGTGGCGCAGGCCGGATACTTCGTGCTGCTCCCCGACCTCTTCTACCGCGGCGGACCGTACACGCCCCCCGACCCCAAGCGTTTCGCCCAGGACGTGCCCTACCGCGACGCCTGGCGCGCGTCGCACCTCTCCACCGCCTCCTACGCCAACGTCCTCTCGGACACCGAGTCGTACCTGGACTTCCTGGCCAAGAGCAAGGACGTTTCCTCGCTCTCCATCGGGACCACGGGCTACTGCCTGGGTGGTGGGCTCTCGCTGAACGCGGCGGGACACTTCCCCGACCGGGTGGTGGCGGCGGCCTCCTACCACGGCGGAGGCATCGCCACCGACGCCCCCGACAGCCCGCACCGGCTGGCCTCGCAGATCAAGGCACGCGTCTACGTGGCGGGCGCGGTGGAGGATGCCTTCTTCACCGACGACCAGAAGAAGACTCTGATCGAGGCCTTCCAGGCGGCCAAGGTCGATGCCACGGTGGAGACCTATCCCGGAGCCAAGCACGGCTGGGTCCCGAGCGACTCGCTGGTCTACGACCGCGACGCCTCGGAGCGGCACTACAAGACGCTCATCGCCCTATTGGACTCCAAGCTGAAGAACGCGCCGCGGAAGAGCTGAGCCC
>Ga0302270_10003462_pt1 | contig 14994 bp, 12 predicted proteins | sample III_Bog_E2_3_FD_198773 | JGI IMG/M metagenome (GOLD analysis project Ga0302270, IMG submission 198773) | Peat permafrost microbial communities from Stordalen Mire near Abisko, Sweden - III_Bog_E2_3 | ecosystem: Environmental > Terrestrial > Soil > Wetlands > Peat | place: Sweden: Abisko... | reverse complement strand
CGATTGCAGGGGACATGAGGCCTCTTGGTTGAATCGGAAGCGATGGGCTGATGGGATTTGATATGAATGTATCAGAGAAATCCGCCGCCATGGCCCCATCGGTCCAACCCGGCCGCGGCCCAGGCGTTACAGTGGCATTATGCGCTTCCGCCCCCTCCAGGCCCGCCTGCTGAACGCCCTGGGCGATACCAAGGTGGTCTGCCTGGCCGGCGCACCGAGGACCGGCAAGACCTCCCTGGTGCAGGCGCTCCGGACCGACCTGCCCCTGGCCGCCAGCCACAGCTTCGCCGACCCGGCCACCCTGGCCTGGGCCACCGGCGATCCCGCGGATTTCCTGGCGGCTTTGCCGCCCCTGGCCTTCCTGGACGAGGTGCAGCGGGCGCCCGGCCTGCTGCCCCTGCTGAAGGGGGCGGTGGACCGGGGCGGCCGGTTCCTGCTCGCCACGTCCAGGCCGCTGCCTGGGCTGGCCGAGGCTCTCACCTGGAGCCTGGAGTCCTTCACCCTTTGGCCCCTGGCCCAGGCGGAGCTGCGGGAAGTCTTCCCCGAGCTGATCGACACCTGCTTCCAGGGGGACCTCCCCCGGCTCGGGCTGGAGCCCCTGGAACACGGGGAGTTGCTGCAACGGATCCTGACCGGCGGCTACCCCGAGGTCCAGGACCGGACCGCTCAGCAACGGGAAGCCTGGTTCCACGGCTACCTTGGGGCCCTGGTTCAGGGCTGGCTCGGGGATCTCACCGACCTGAGGGAGGTCCACCACCTCACCAGGCTCCTGGCCGCCCCCGGGGCGGACCCCGGGCCGGCCAGGCGCTGCATGGACCTGCTGGAGAGCCTTCAGGTGATGGCCGCCCTGGGCTCCGGGTCCGGCCGGTACCGCTGCTTCAATGACCCCGCCCTGCAGGCCCACCTGCTGGGCATGGTGCCCGCCGCCCTCGCCACCCGCCCCGTCCTCGCGGCCCCGTTGCTGGAGACCTTCGCGGTCATGGAGCTGATCAAGACCGCCCCCTGGAGCCGGTCCCGGCCGGCCCTGTCCATCCTACGGGCCGGGGGCCAGGCGCTGGTGGTGCTGGAGAACCACCGCCGGGACCTGGTGGCCATCACCACCACCGGGGCCGCCACGGTCCAGCCCGAGGCCTTCCAGGGCATCCGGAAACTGGCCGGCCGGGTGGGGGCCCGGCTGAAGGCAGGCATCGTGCTCCATGGGGGCGAGGAACTGCGGGCCGCCGGCCCCGGATGGTGGGCGGTGCCATTCCAGGCGCTTTGGGCCGGCAGGACCTGATCCGGAGGCCGGCCCGGCGGCGTCCCGGGGAACCGCCGGCGGAGCACCGGCATCCCATAGGCAGCGAACCAGGCAGGATCACCATGACTCCGTTCCATCCCGCGCCAGGGGATCCTGACCTCGACCGGGGCAACAGCCCTGGAACGGGCCCGGCGGCGGACGAGGGCAGCTTCAAGGTTCCCGTGGGCGTCTCACCCTCCGGAGAACTGGTACCCGCGCGAAAGGCCAAGGGGGAGGTCAGCTACCGCTGTCCCGGGTGCGGCGGGCCGCTCCTGCTGCGCAAAGGCGAGATCAGGTCGGCCCACTTCGCCCACAAGCCCGAGGCCCATTGCGCCGCCGAGACCGCCCTGCACAGCGGCGTCAAGCACTGGATCGCCGCCATCCTCCGGAAGCGGCTGGGGGACCGGCGGGTGGCGGCGCCGAAGCTGCGGGTGCCCTGCTGCGGGATCGGACCGCCGATGCCTGCCGGGGTCCGGTCCCCATGCCGGGGTCAGGCCTGGTTCCCCCTCCAGGACCTGGAGTTCGACCAGGTGGAACTGGAGGCCACGACCCCGGAGGGTCTCCGCCCGGATGTGCTCCTGCTGCTCCAGGGAACCCCTGCCCTGGGCATCGAGGTGCTGGTGACCCACGCCGTGGATGCGGCCAAGGCGGCGAAAGCCTCCTATCCCTGGGTGGAAGTGGATGCCATGCAGGTGGTCGGCGCGCCCCGGGCCTGGAAGCCCTGCCAGCAGAGTCACCCGTGGACGGGCTTGTGCCGGGCCTGCCAATGGGCCGAGGAGGTGAGTTCGGTGGCGTTTTCCGAAGCCGACGATCCCATGGAATGCGTGGCGGAACTTTCGGCGGCCCTGTTCGAGCGCCACCTGAACCGGTGGCTGGCGTCCAGGGCCAACCGCACCCGGCCGGCCCTGGTCTGGCGCTGTCCATGGTGCCGGAAAAGGAACCTCCGCCTGCTGGGCCGGGAACGGGTGTTCGGGGCCGCCCGGTCGTCCTGCCTCGGGCCGCCCATCGTCCCGGAAGTTCTGCTCGAGGTCGGCCGCAACGTGCCGGTTTCCATCCTGTTCGGTTTTCCCAGGGATCCGCGCAGGCCATGGGTCATCCTGCCCCTGGCCCAGCAGGGCAGACCGGTGTTCCGGGTCACCCCGGATCCGAAACGCCCCCTCCGGTTGCTGCTCAACGGCACCAACCGGCCCATGGTCTTCATTTGTCCGAAGTGCCAACGGGACTGCCTGGGCTGCCTGCCCTCACCGTGGATCCCCTGCCCCGAGTCGAACCCATGACCCATCCGGGGTCATTCGCCGGCAACCTCAAGTTCGACGATGGCAGCGTCATCTTCGGTGATCCTTTCCAGCACCAGCCGGCGGCACACCCCGGTGAAAGGAAGGATCTATTCCAAGGGGCCGTCCCGCGGCCTCGCGAGCGCCGCGAGCTTCGTTCCGAGTTCAACCAGGGAAAAGGGCTTGGGCAGCAGGACCGTTTTCGGGTCGGACCCAACGAGGTCCAAGGCTGCCTGGTCGACCCTGCCCGTGGCGAGCAGGACCGGCAGTGCGGGGCGGAGGCTTCGGAGGCGGGGCAACGTCCCGCTTCCACCGAGCCCCGGCATGTTCATGTCCAGGATCACCGCATCGACCTCCAGGCCTGCTTCGAGCAGGGCCAGGGCGTCCTCGCCGCACCCGGCGATGATGGCAGTGTGGCCCAGGACTTTCAGAAGCCCCTCCAGGGCGCACCGCATCAGTTGATCATCATCGATAACCAGCACCCTGAGCCCCCTCGCCCAGGACTCCGGAACGGTCCGCTGGGCGGATTCACCGGCTTGGCTCACGGGTTCCGAGGCCGGAAAGCGCATTTTCACACGGGTGCCCTGGCCGGACTGGCTCTGGATCTCCAACTGTCCGTGGTGGGCCTTTACCGTGCTGTAGACCAGGGAAAGCCCCAGCCCAGTGCCTTTGCCGACCTCCTTGGTGGTGAAGAAGGGATCCAGGCATTGCTCCAGGACCTCGTTGGACATCCCGGCACCGGTATCCTCCACCTGGATTTCGATCATGCCCGGTTCCACATTCCGGGTGCGGAGGGTGAGGGTACCGTGCTCCGGCATGGCATCCAGGGCGTTTACGCAGAGATTCATGAAGGCATGGGCCAAGGCGCCCGCGTCCCCCCGGGTCGGCTTTAGGTCGTTGGCGAGGTCCAGTTCAAGGCGGACCCTGGCCAAGGTCGTGCGTTCCAGCAGACGAACCACCTCCTGGAGGGTCTCATTCAAGTTCAGTTCATGCTCCTCTGCCGGGGCCTGACGGGCAAAGCTCAGCAGACGTTTGACCATCTTGCCGCCCCGCTCAGCTGCCTTGATGATGGTATTCAAGGCCCGCCTGATTTCGCTTCCCGGATCCTGGGTCTCGAGGTTGGCCGAAGCCAGACCGAGAATGGCCCCCAGGACATTGTTCATGTCATGGGCGACACCTCCGGCCAGGCCGCCCAGACTATCCATTTTTTGGGCTTGAACCAGTTGCGTTTGAAGGCGCTGGCGTTCCTCCTCGGACTGCAGGCGCTCCGTGATGTCTTCGAACATGGCCAGATGGCGCCTGGACATGTCATGGCCCACTTGAATCGGCACGATGGTCATCCTGATCCACACCTCTCGGCCATCCTGCCGCAGCAGGCGCTTGTCCATCTGAAACCCGTCGATCTCTCCGGCATTGAGCTGGGCCATCTGGTCCAGGTCCTTCTGGATATCCTCGGGGTGGGTGATCCTCATCCAATCGAGGGTGGCCAGGACATCCCGGGTTATTCCGACGATTTTTTCATATTTGGCGTTGACCTCGCAGATGTGGCCGGTGACCGAGTCGATGAGGCCGATGCCCATGGGCGCTTGCTCGAAAATGGTCTGGAAGCGGTGCTCGCTTCGCCGCCTTTCCTCGTCGGCCTGTTGCCGGGCGGCCTCGGCCCGGGCCAGGTGGCGGGCGTTCCAGGTGACCAGCCCGGCCATCATCAGCAGGTAGGCCGCTGAAACCAGGGCTGCGGCAAACCTCTCCCCAACCAGCCCCAGGCGCACCCCGAGCTCCTTCACCCCCTCGGTCAGAAGGAACAGGACCAGGATGACCGGCAACAGTCGGCGCAGCGCCGGACCGGCCGGGCGTTGGCCCATGGCAAGGCCGAGGAGCCCAAGGGCGCTGATGGCCACCCTGACCAGCCAGCCTCGAGGGGGGTTGCCCAGGGGCAGGAGGCCAAGAACCGGGGTTGAATCGAAAGAGAGGAACACGGTGCATTTCCCGAGGCTGGGCATTGGGGCCATGCCTCCGTGCCCCTGAGGCCCGGGGCATCCGATGGCTAAAGAGTGCGCAGCCCGAACCAAACATTCCCTTTCGCCGGGAAAAGGTCTTTACGAGCATCTTATCTTCAGCCGATCAGGTTCCTCACCGTATCCACCAGGCTGGACTGGTCGAAAGCGTTCTTGAGCAGGTAGGCGTCGGCGCCCACCCGGATGCCGCGCATCTTGTCTTCGGGCTTGGCCAGGGAGGTGACGATGATGACCGGCACCGTCTGATAGCGTTCATCCGCCCGCAGGCGCTCGGTGAGCGAGAACCCGTCCATCCGCGGCATCTCCACGTCGGTGAGCACGAGATCGTAGCGTTTCAAGCGGGTCTTATCCAGGGCGTCCTGGCCGTCCTCAGCGGTTTCCACCTGGTAGCCCTTGGCTTCCAGGATGTCTTTCTCGATCTCTCGGGTGTTCAGGGAGTCGTCCACCACCAGGATGCATGGACGGCGCTGCTCGACGCGGCCGGCCGGAGCTTGGCCTGGAGCCTCGGCGTGGCGGGCGGCCTTCATCAGTTCGGACACGTCCAGGACGTTGATCACCTGGTTGCCGGTTCCCACCGTGACCCCGTTGACCAGCTTCAGATTCTTCAGATGGAGCGGCACCGGCTTGACCACCAGCTCTTCCCGGCTGAGGATGTCGGAGACGATGAAGCCTAGCTTGTCCGCGCCGTCATGCACGATGACGATGCTCACGTTGCCCGCTTTGGCCAGGTCGAGGGGGGGAAGCCCCAGGAGAGCCGCCAGGTCTTCCACCGGCAGGGTCTGGTCCTGCTGGCGGATGGTGCGCCCGCCGACGAATTCGACGATCTCCTCCGGCGGCAAGGCGAGCATCTCCACGATGGAGATGGTCGGTATGGCGCAGGTCCTGGGGCCGAGCGCCACCAGAAAGAGCGGGAAGATCGCCAGGTTGAGCGGCAGCCTCAGGTGGAACGCGGTGCCGGCGCCGGCCTGGGTCTCGATGGTGATGGTCCCCTTCAGCCCCTCGACGATGTTCTTGCGGACGACATCCATGCCGACGCCCCGCCCGGACAGATCGGTGATCACCGGGCTGGTGCTCAGGCCGGGGAGAAAGATCAGGTTGAGAACTTCCGCCCGGGACATCCGGTCCAGGGTTTCCGCATCCTTGATGCGGGTGGCCAGCACCTTGGCCCTGAGCTTCTCGGTGTCGATTCCCCGGCCATCATCGCGCAACGCGATGATCACGCAGCCGCCCTCGTAGCAGGCGGACAGGCTAAGGCTGCCGCGGCTCGGCTTGCCGGCCTGCAGGCGCTCCTGCGGGCCCTCCAGACCGTGATCCAGCGCGTTGCGGATCATGTGGATGAGCGGGTCTCCCAGCTGTTCGATGATCTTGCGGTCCAGCTCGGTCTCGCCACCGTCGATCTGGAAGTCGATGTCCTTGCCGTGCTCCTTCGCCAGATCCCGGACGGTACGGCGCAGCGGATCGAACACGGTCGACAGGGGCAGCATCCGCATGGTGAGGGTGGTGTCTTGCAACTCGGCGATGAGGTGGTCCTGCATCATCACCGCGTCCTTCACCGTCCGCACCGATTCGTGCAGGGCGGCCAGAGTTTCCCGGTGGGCCAGGTCCTCCGGCCCCTCTGCCCCGGCCCATTGCCAGGCGGTCCTTTCCAGCTCACGCAGACGCAGGATCTCGCGCCGGAACCGGCCGTGTTCGGAAACCATCTCGCCCATGAGCTGGATCAGGTCGTCCAGCTTGGTAGCCCGAATGCGAAGGTACTCGGCCTTGGGGGGGACCGGGCCAGGATCCGCGACCGTTGCCGGCGAGGACGAAAGGGCCGGCACGGGCTCGGGCACGGGAGAAGGGACCGGTTCGGGTACGTCCGGAGCCACTCCGCCGCCCAGCGCCTCCAGTTCGCGGCACAGTCCTGCGGGGGCCGCGGGCTGGACCCCCGGAGCCACCTGGTCCAGCATGAGCAGGAGCGCATCCAGGCCCCGGAACAGGGTGTCGGAAAGCCCGGGGCTGAAGGGAATCCGGTCGGCCCGGAGAGCGTCCAGCACATCCTCCATGCTATGGGCCAGTTCGCTGACGCCGGCCAACTTGAGCATCCGGGCCGACCCCTTGATGGTGTGGGCGGAACGGAACAGGGCGTTGATGGCCTCGGTCCGGTCCGCCACCTGTTCCAGGTTCAACAGCCCCTCGGACAGCTTGGCGCAATGGTCCCGAGCCTCTTCCACGAAGCGGATCAGGAACTTCGACAAGTCCAGGGCCATGGTGCTCCTACGGGTTCTTCTGCAGAAGGGCGAGCTTGTGCCGGCACAGTGTGATGAACTGCTCGGCGTTGAACGACAGGGGAAAGAAGCCCTGGTGGTAGGCCCCGGCGACCAGGAAGCGCAGGGCGGCCTCGAAGCTGGTCCGGGCCCGGGGCAGCTCCCCCTTCGCGAGCAGGATCTCCGCCTGACTGTAGTGGGCGAACCAGCAGGAGGCTTCCAGATAGATGGCCTCCCGGAACCGTTTGAGCGCCGTCAGGTCGTCCCCCTTCTGGCGGGCGATGAGGCCGAGCAGAAGGCAGGCTTCCAGGCAGAGCGGATCCAGGGCGAGGGCCGCCTCGCAAACGGCCCGGGCCTCCTCGTGGCGCGCGCCGGCCATCAGCAGGCTGGCCTTCAGGGAGTGCGCCTTGACGTGGCCCGGATCCCCCTCCAGCAGGGTGTCGAGCATTTCCAAGGCCGTGCCCTCCCGCCGGTTGCGGGCGCAATCCAGGGCATCGTCGAAAAGGCTCCGGGCGTGCCGAAGGCTGGAATCGACGGCGGGCACCGCCCGGCGCGCGGACGGGATGAAAGGCCTGGGGGCGAGGGCCAGGGGGCGCTCCGGGTGCCGACGGTGTTGGCGCCGGTCCTGGATCTCGACCCCGGAACCTTTCTTGAACAGGTAGAGGGAGTCCCGTTCGATCAGGGAAAGAATGCCGAGATCATGGAAGAGGGTTTCCGTGGCGCCCACCAGCAGGTAGCCGCCGGGCTTGAGGATGGCCGCCAGGCGCCGGAAGATGCCCTCCTGGACCTGGCTGGGGAAATAGATGGAGACGTTGCGGTACAGGATGATGTCCTGCTGGTCCAGTTCGGGTGGGTAGCTGGGGGCGAGCAGGTTCAGCTCAGCGAAAGCCACCTGGTCGCGCACGGGCTCCTTGACCCGCTTCTCCAGGGGGTCGAAATCCTCGAAATGCCGGGCCAGGAAGACCGGGTCCATGCCCCGGAACGAGTGCCGCCCATAGCTGGCCCGGCGGGCCTTGGCGATGGCCACAGCGTCGATGTCCACTCCGGTGATGGCCAGCCCCCCCAGGCCGGTCCGGTCCTGCAGCAGCATGGCCACGGAATAGGGCTCCTCCCCTGTGGAACAGCCGGCGCACAGGATTCGCAGCGGACCCTGGTGCGCCGCCCGCCGCTCCGGCACCAGCTTGTCGACCAGCAGGGTGAGGTGCTCGGGCTCGCGCAGGAAATAGGTCTCGTTCACGGTGAGCAGTTCAACCAGCCGGTCCAGCTCGGCCGGATCGGCGCCAAGCATGGCCAGATACGCTTCGGAACTGGCGGCGCCGCGCAGGCCCATGCGCTGGTCCAGGCCCTCCTGGAGGGTCCTTTCCCGGTCGTTGGCGAAGGCGAAGCCGCAAGTGCGCAGCAGCAGTTCCTTGAAGGGGGCCAGTTCGGATTCTAGGATCAAGGCGGCCACTTTCTACCAGGGCGCCGGAAGCGCCAGGAGCAGCAGCTCGGCGATCAGGTCATGGATCGAGATCACCCGGTCGATGCACTGGGCCTCCACCGCCATCCGGTTCATGCCGAACACCACCGAGGTGGCCTCGTCCTGGGCCAGCGTGAGGCCACCCGCAGCCTTGATGGCCCGCATGCCGGCCACGCCGTCGCTGCCCATGCCGGTCAGGATGGCCGCCACCGCGCGGCCCTGGTAGGCCTTGGCCACGGACTTGAGCATGAAGTCGCAGGACGGGTGGTAGATCAGGTCGGCGGCGGGCTCGTCCAGGTGCACCACGCCCTCGGCGGTGATCCGCATGGACCATTCCGGCGGATTGATGTAGACGGCGCCCGCGTGGAGGGTTTCCCCGTGCTCGGCCTCCCGGATGGCCAGGGCGGCGGTTCGGTCCAGCCACTCGGTCATCCCCTTGTTGAAACCCGAAGTCATGTGCTGGGCCACCACGATGGGGCACGGGAAGCTGGCGGGGAGCTTCGAAAGGACCATCTGGAGCGCCTGGGGACCACCGGTGGAGGCGGCGATGGCCACGATGCCCAGGTTCTCCACGGGGCCCGCTGGCCGCGCGAGCGGCTTGGGCGCCGGGACCGGAGACACCGGCAGGTCGCGGCGTTTCATGGCGGCCTGATGGGCCGAAATGTCCACCTTGGCCACCAGATTCACCTTCTTGAGCAGCGCCGGCCAGGGAACGCCGGGCTCAGCCTGGAGTTCCAGGACGTCCAGGGCCCCATTGGAGATGGCGGAGAAGGCTGTGCGCACCCCAACCTGGGAGGCGACCACCAGGATCGGTACCGGGTGCTGCGCCATGATCCGCTCGATGGCGTCCAGGCCGCTCATGACCGGCATCTCGATATCCATGGTGACCAGGTCCGGATTCAAGGCCTGGATCTGATGGATGGCTTCCAGCCCGTTGCCCGCTTCGCCGACCACGGTGATGCCCCCGGCTTCCAGCGCCGCCCTGATGACCTTCCGGATCAGCCGGTTGTCGTCGACGATCAAGACCCTGATAGTTTCCGCGGCGGACATGGCGGCTACCCCTGCCCCGGAATGGAATCCGCAGCCGGCGCGTCCAGTTTGAAGGTGGTGACCAGGGTCTTGAGGTTACCGGCCAGCCTCGAAACCTCGGAGGTCACCGAATTCATCTTCTTGATGGCTTCGTTGGAGTGCCGGGCCCCCTGGACAATATCCTTGATGGCCAGCACCACCTGGTTGCTGGCGATCTGCTGCTGCTGGGTGGAAAGGGAGATCTGCCGAGCCGCGTCGGTGGACTCCTCCACCTTCTCCAGCACGTTGTTCAGGACGTGCACCGTGTGCCGGGCATGATCCTGACCCTCCATGATCCGCCCGGTGGTCTTTTCCGAGGACATCACCAGCCGATTCACCGTATCCAGAATCTCGGTGATCCGGCCCTCGATCTCGGCGGTGGATTCCACAACGTTGTCCGCCAGCCGGCGGATTTCCAGGGCGACCACGCCGAAACGCTTGCCCGCTTCCCCGGCGCTGGCCGCTTCCAGCGCCGCGTTGAAGGCGATCAGCTTGGTCTGGCTGGCGATATTGTTGATGATCGCCATGATCTTATTGATTTCCTTTGACTTGCTCCCAAGCTCGACGATCGCGACCAGGTTGGCCTGGAGGTCTTCGCTGATGTCGTTGATCCTGGCCGTGAGGTTTTCCACCTCGCCGGCGCCGATCCGGGTTTCCGCCAGGGTCTCATCGGCCCGGGCCACCACGCCGTGACTGTGCTGGGCCACCTGGCTGGCGCTGGAGGAAAGCTCTTCCATGGTGGAGGCGATCTCCGCCACCGAACTGGACAGCTCGGCCGAAGAGCCGGACTGCAGCGCCACGGCCGCGCCAATACTGTCGGACTGGAGGTACAGGTCGGCGGTCACCTCGGCGACCATCCCGATGATCCGGTTCAGGTGCTGCATGAACAGGTTGAAGCCGCTGCAGATGGAACCCAGTTCGTCCTTGCCCCGGTAGTTCAGCCGGCGGCTGAGATCGCCTTCCCCCTGGCCGATGTCCAACACCAGGATCTCGATGGCTTCCAGCGGCCGCTTGATGGAATGGAGCAGCCGGTAGACCAGGACGCCGCTGATGGCCAGGGCCAGCAGCAGCGAGGTCACCATGACGGTCTTGACGGTCCCGATGGTCTCCCGCACGTCGAGGTTGACCCGCACCAGGGTCTGGTCCTTCTTCAAGGTGCTGTTGGTGATGGCGTCCTCCGCGCCGTGGATGATCGGCTTCAGCGGTCCGATCGCCTCGTTCGCCGCCTTCGGGCTGGTGAGCTTGCCTTCATGGATCCGCTCCAGCACCCCCTTGAAGCCGGTGTCATAGTCGGCGATGCTCCTGGAGATGCCGGCCAGGGCGCCGAGGCCATCCGGGGCCGTCTCCAGTTTGTTCATCTCCGCCAGGATCTGCTGGGTGCGGTCCCGCACCTCCTGCCATTGGCTTTGATAGTCCCTGACCTTCGCCGCGTCACCGATGTTGAGGAAGGCGTCCTTCTCGAAGCGGCGCATGGTGTTGATGTTGGCCCGCAGGCGCTGGGCGTCGTTTGACAGTCTCGCGTCCACCTCGATCAGGTGGTTGTTGATCGCGGCGACATGGTTCGTCTCGTAGAGGCCAAGTCCCCCCACCAGAACGAGAAAGAACAGGTTCAATCCGAAACCGAGGGTCAACCGTTTGCTGATCTTCATTTTTTCGCCTTTGCGCCGGGAACTAGAGAATGACGAGCCTCAATGCCTTATCGTCTGAGGACGAGCTTCAATTAAGGTTGGCAATTTCACCTGCATTCATTGCTGAGATATCGTCCAGTTTCAACATTTGTTGTAAATCCACAATAAATACTAATTGTTCATTGTCGAGTAGAATACCCCACAGCCCGCGCCGGAGGCTGAACGGTTCCACAAGCTCCGGGAAGGGTTTGATCGCTTCCAGCGGGATGTCCAGCAGTTCCTCCGTGGCATCGAGGATGATCCAGGTGGAGGACAGCTCCCCCCGGGACACCAGGGCCTCGGTCGGGGCGCGGTAACTCGGGGACTCGGGGAAGCCCAGCAGGGCATGGAACCAGCGGGCCGATCCGGTGCCGTCATGCCCGCGCAGGGTCTCGATCTGGCAGGCCAGGACGCCGAACCGCGTCTGCCCGAGCCGGAACAGCAGCAGCTGGAGGCGCTGCTCGGACCGGGTCACAAGGTGACCCTCTCCTGAAGTTTTCCGATGTCCAGCAGGGGGATGAGCCTCTTGCCCAGTTGGATCTGGCCGGCGACCAGGTCGCGCACGCCCGCTCCCAGGGTGATGAGCGGGGGCTGGATCGAGTTCACCGGGATGTCCAACACATCCTCGATCGCGTCGACCATGATCCCCGACCGGAACGTCCCCCCGACGGCCATGGCGATCAGCCCCGGCCCTCCCGTCGCGCCCCGCGGTTCGCCCAGGAGGCATTGGATGTCGATGACCGATTCGATGTCCCCCCGGACGTTGATCAGCCCCGGCAGGAATTCCGGCAACCCAGGCACCCAGTGGATCTCGTTGCCGCTGAGGATTTCGCGGATGTTATGCCCAAAAAAGGCATAATGCCCCGAACCGGCGCGGAACAGCACGATCTTGACCCATTCTTCGGCCTCCTCCACCATGTCCTGGCTGAGCCGGTTCGCCTTCACCTCACCCAGGAGGCGCGTGCCGATGGCAGGCTGTTCGGAAGGAGTCATCGGCTATTCCATAAGTATTTCGTTGCGTTGGGGCATTCTAGCACCCAAAGTTGCTAGAATCTTGAAAACCTGTATCTGGGGAACACCATCATGAGCGAGTCAAGTGCCACCATACTGATTGTGGATGACCATCGATTGACCGCTGAACTCACGGGCATGGCTCTTGAGGCTTTCGGCTTCACCGTGCTCATCGAGGAGGACGGCCCCGCCGCGCTGGCGGTCCTGGCCGGGGACGACTCGATCCGGGCGGTGGTCTCGGACCTGAACATGCCCGGCATGGATGGTCTGGCCCTGCTGGACGCCCTGCGCCAGCAAGGCTTTGCGCAACCTTTCATCCTGCTCACGGGCCAGGACGAAACCACGCAGTTCGCCCGCCACCCTGGGCTGGATGCGGTCATGACCAAGGACGAGACGGTCGAGGAGGCACTGCCGTTGCTCCTGGAGAACCTGCTTGGGCGAACCGCGCCGGCGCCCGCGGCCGCATCGGCGCCAGGATCGAAGGACAGTCCGGCCGCCCTGCCCGGCCTGGACCTGGGGGTTGCCCTGAAAGCCTTGAACAACAACTCGGAAACCCTGAAGATGCTGTTGGGCGCCTTCCGGGAAGAATACCTGACCGCGGCCGTGGACTATCGAAAGCTCCGGGATGCCGGCGATCCCGAACGGTGCCTGGCCAGCCTTCATTCCCTGAAGGGCGCCGCCGGCATGCTTGGCGCGACCCGCCTGCCCCCGGCCATCGCCAACCTGGAGAAGGCGATCGCGGCGAAGGACGACCTGGCGTGCTGGGCCCCCTTCACCGCGGCGCTGAACGAACTGCTGGACGGCATCCAGGGCCTTTGAATCGCAGGATATTTGGATAGGTCCCCTCATGGGCAGGATTCTGGTGGTAGATGACAGCAAGATGTTCCGCATGTTGGCCAGCGCTCCGCTGACCGAGGCCGGCCATACCGTGCTGGCGGTCGATCCCTTGTCCATTTTCGAGGTGCTCAAGGCCCTTTACGCGTTCAACCCGGATCTTGTGCTGACCGATTACTGGATGCCCGACTGCAACGGCGAAACCCTGGTCAAGGTGATCCGGGAGGATCCCAATTTCCACAACGTGAAGATCCTGGTCTGCAGTTCCCACGGGGAGGAGCCCCTGGTGGAACGGATGGGACAGCTGCACATCAACGGCTACATCCTCAAGGGCAAGGGCATGCAGAACCTGGTGGAGCGGACCGAGCAGCTGATCGGCTTACCAGAGGGAACCCATACGGTGTTGAAGGACCTCGATCCGGCAAATTAGGTGCCGCTCGATAAAGAGACTCGGTCTTCACGAGTAGCATTCACCGTTACCATTCAGGGCAAAACAATCCAGACTGACGGAATCCACCGGGACAGCCATGACATTGAGGGATTTCTTCAAAAAGGTTCCGGAAACGGAATTGGATCGGCGACAGAGCCTTCGGGATACCGACCAGATCCTTGCCTGGCTGGAAGAACTGCACCGGCTGGGCACCGTGGTCGAACTCGAATGTTCCGATTCCGACCTGACACCGGTCCAAGCCAAGGTCCGGACCGTGGTCGAGGAGGCAGGCATCTGTTCCTTCGCCTTCAAATGGAAACCGGTGAAGGAGCTCATCCCAGGCCAGCGGGTGCGTCTGGTCTTCGCCATGGACCGCCAGCGCTTCCAGGCCGATCTGGTCTACCAGGGCCGGGGCAACTATCTGGAATACCGATTCGGCCTGCCCACGGCAATCTACCGAGCCGAACGACGGGATTCCGTCCGAGTGAAAATGAGGCCACGGGACGAGCTCACCGCCACTGTTCTGCAGGGATTTTTCGAAGGCCTGGGCCTCACCGGCACTCTACTTGACCTCTCCAGGGGCGGGTGCAGCTTAGCCCTGCGCCAGGCCATTCAGATCAAGGATCAAAAGCGCCTGGCTATCAACGCCAATCTTCTGCTCCCCGGCACCCCGCTAGTCCTGGTCCGCCTGCCTAACCTCCCCCATTTGGCACAGGTAGAATGCGGAGGATTCCTCTGCTCCATCCGCCCGGGATGCGAAGGCGTGATCGTGGGTCTCCGCTTCGAAGGGATGGGCGTCCCGGAAACCATGATCCTAAACCATTTCCTACATGAGCGGGATCCAGGAATCCCTTTCGCCTTTCCGCGCAAGCGCCGCTTTTCCGGGCTGGAGGAGAATGAGGGTGAGATCCTCCTGGCTTCCGGGCCATCGGTGGAACCCGCCCCGCCAGCCGAAGCGGGGGGCAAGGAGGAGGATCTGCCGCCCATAGCCAGCGAGGTGGATTCGGGTCCCAAGGAAGGTCTCTCGGAAAGCGAGGTCCTGAAAAGGGTTCAAAAGCGGGGGAAGAAAATCCTCCTGGTCATGGCCGATGAACTGGAGCGGATCACCTTCCTGGCGCTGCTACAGAATGACGGCTACCAGTGCATGTTCGAGGCCCAGAGCCTGGTTCAGGCCCTCGAGCACCACCGCCGGGTGCCCTTGGACCTGGTCGTGGTGGATCAGGCGGTCGGTCATGTGGGGGCGCTGAAAGTGTTGGAGGTGCTGCGGGAAAATGGTCTGCCCAAAGAGGTGCCGAAGGTCGTGATCCAGAAAAGCATCGATCACCAGCTCACCCTGGCCAACAAGGGTGGCAAGCTACATCTGCTGATTGTACGCCCCTTGGATTTTTTCGGAACCCTGAAACACCCGCTGGAAACCCTGCTGGGGCTCTGACCAGGGATGATGCCCAAGCACCCGTTGCGGCCGCTACCACACCGGCGACGATGGCGCGAATGCGATTCACCTCCTCGATGTTTTCGGGCCTGCGGGGACCCTGATGATGTTCGTGGGCTGGAAGGATGGCCCCTATCACCTCGTCGAATGGCCTCCTGAGCGGCGGAAAGCGTACCTTTAGCCCAAGTTTCCGACCCACACGGGCTCATAGAATTGTAAGTTCCCTGTTTAGAAAATAGGTGATCGCGTAAATATTGGAAACGCTGATAAACGTTGGAACGG
>Ga0302270_10003459_pt1 | contig 15007 bp, 10 predicted proteins | sample III_Bog_E2_3_FD_198773 | JGI IMG/M metagenome (GOLD analysis project Ga0302270, IMG submission 198773) | Peat permafrost microbial communities from Stordalen Mire near Abisko, Sweden - III_Bog_E2_3 | ecosystem: Environmental > Terrestrial > Soil > Wetlands > Peat | place: Sweden: Abisko... | reverse complement strand
TGATAGAGACGCTTTCGACCGGGTCGCTCGCGATCGACCTGGCGCTGGGCGTGGGTGGGCTCCCCAAGGGCCGCATCATCGAGATCTACGGCCCGGAGTCCTCCGGAAAGACCACTTTTTGCCTGAGCGTTATCGCCGAGGCGCAGAAGAAGGGCGGCCTGGCGGCCTTCATCGACGTCGAGCATGCGCTCGACCCCAAGTACGCGCGCGTGGTCGGCGTGAATCTGGACGACCTCCTGGTCTCGCAGCCGGACAGCGGCGAGGATGCGCTCAACATCATGGAGACCCTGATCCGGTCCAACTCGATCGACGTGATCGTGCTCGACTCGGTTGCGGCACTGATCACCAAGGCCGAGCTCGACGGGCAGATGGGCGACATGACCATGGGCAGCCAGGCGCGCCTTATGTCCCAGGCCATGCGCCGCCTGACGAGCGTCGTCAGCAAGACCCAGTGCGTGTGCATCTTCACGAACCAGATACGCGAGAAGATCGGCGTCATGTTCGGATGCTTCCCCTACCAGGCGAAGGTCATGCTGCGCGGGGGCCGCAGCGAGCTCATCGGCACGCTTGTGAACCAGCAGAAGCGCGCCGAGGTGATCTCGTGGGACCACAAGACGAATTCGTTTGCACCGACGGAGGTGGTTCGCCGATTCAAGCACGGGCGCAACGTGACCAACTTCAGGCTGACGGACAACGAGGTCGGGGCGCTGCGCACGGCGTACAGGACGCTGGTTTTCCGCTACCCGAACGATGCCGGCTTCAACAAGCTAACCTGCACGCCAAACCACACCATCTTCACGCCTGCCGGGGAGGTCAGTGCAGAGGAACTGACCATCGGCGACGAGATACTTGTGAGGCACAGGAATGTGAGATTCTCGGATGATCTGCAGCATCTCCTGCTCGGAAGCATGCTGGGCGACGGGAGCCTGAAGCAGGACGGCAAGACGACCGCCTGTTTCCGGGAGGAACACGCCCAGGAACAGAAGGCCTATGTGAAGTGGAAGGAAAAGGCGTTCGGGAAGCTGGTCCGGAAGCCCTCGGATAACGCCCACGGCTACGGCTTCAGCACCGTCCCGCTCTACTCCCTCGCGGAAATACGTCGGAAATTTTACCCGCTGAACAAGCGCCACAAGCACGTCACGGCCAGCCTGCTCGAGGAACTGAACCCGTTTTCATTGGCCGTCTGGTACCTGGATGACGGCACCAATGGTTCGCGCGACCAGAAGGCCAGGCGCTCCAATTCAAAGACCATTCACCTGCATCGCTTGACCGAGGGGGAATGCCGGGATTTCGAGGCCGTGTTCGCGGCCAAGTTCGGACTCAAGTGCCACATCAAGTATCATCCAAAGGGGGCGTCTTCCCGCATTGGTTTCTACGGACCCGAGGCGGACAAATTCGAGGAAATCATCCGGCCGTACTGCCACGCGTCGATGGCCTACAAGCTGACGCCCCACAAGGATATCGGCTGCCGACTGGCCAAACTCGACTTCAGCACGTCTGAGGTGGACGAGGCCATTCCCTGCGAGATCTTTGAATGCCGTGAGAAGTTCATCGATGGCAAGCAGGGCGTCCGGTACAATCTCGAGGTCAAGGACAACGCAAATTTCCTGCTGGCGAGCGGGGCCATCGTGCACAACTCCCCCGAGACGACCTCCGGTGGCCGCGCCCTCAAGTTCTTCTCGTCGATCCGCATCGACATCCGGCGCAAGGACCAGATCAAGACCCCCGAGGGAAAGGTCATCGGCAATCGGACCAAGATCAAAGTCGTGAAGAACAAGGTGGCTCCGCCGTTCACGGAGGTGGAGTTCGACATCATGTACAACGAGGGGATCTCGGCGTCGGGCTCGATGCTCGACCTGGGCCTGGAGCACAAGATCCTCGAGAAGAAGGGCGCATGGATAACGTACCTCGGGGAGCTGGTCGGCCAGGGCCGCGACGCCGCCAAGCAGACAATCCGCGAGAAGCCGGAGCTGGCCGAGAAGATCACCAAGGCAATCGTCGAGAAGGCGAGCGTCACGGGCGGCACGGTCGTGACCGGCGAATCCGCCGAATAGAGGGGCCCCAGCGCCCCCCCGCGCAGGCGGGAATTCTTGCTAAAGGAAGGGGAGCGTGGAAAACCTCGTGGACGCCGGTTTTCCCGACTCCCACCCAGGAGAAGGGGGAAGCCCCCACCCGGCCTGTGGACCGGCGCCGGCTGCCCAAACCTCCATCCCATGAATACAACGCGCGCCCCATGGCTCCTGTGCCTTCTCCTGTCCGCAGGGACGACCCTTGCGACGGCCCAGACTCCTGCGGACTCACCCGGAGTCCCCGTGGCGCCCGTGCCGCCTGGCGCCGACCTGCGCGCGGCAACCGTCAAGGTGGTGGTTGCGCCCGACCACCGCGACTGGACCTACAAGCTGGGCGAGCCCGTACGCTTCGCCGTCTCGGTGACCGCCGACAGCGAGCCGATCGACAACGCCACAGTGACCTACAGCGTCGGCCCCGACATGTTCCCGGGCGAAAAGAAGACTGTCGCCCTTCCCCTCTCGGGCCTCACGCTCGAGGCCGGCACGATGAACGTCCCGGGGTTCCTGCGCTGCATCGTGACGACCCGGGTCGCAGGTCGCTCCTACCGGGGCCTGGCCACGGCGGCGTTCGCGCCCGAGCTGATCAAGGCCACCCAGGTCGAGCCGGCCGACTTCGACGCGTTCTGGGCGGCCGGCAAGGCCGAGCTCGAGAAAATACCCATCGAGGCAAAGCGGACCCTCCTGCCGGACGCGTGCACCTCGACGGTCGACGTGTACCATGTGAGCTTCCGGACCATCGGAAATGGCGGCGGGAACCAGGCGCGCATCTACGGGATCCTCTGCGAGCCGCGCGCGCCGGGACACTATCCGGCAGTACTCAAGGTGCCCGGGGCGGGCGTGCGCCCTTATTTTGGCGATGCGGAGCTGGCCTCCAAGGGCGCGATCGTCCTGGAGATCGGCATCCACGGCATCCCGGTCAATCTGGCTAAGGAGGTCTACGACCAGGTGTACGCGGGCGCGCTCAACGGCTACTGGCTCTTCAACTTCGACGACCGCGACCATTACTACTACCGGCGGGTGTACCTGAGCTGCGTCCGCTCCAATGACTACCTCACCTCCCTGCCCAACTGGGACGGCAAGCAGCTGCTCGTGATGGGCTCAAGCCAGGGCGGCCAGCTTTCGATCGTGACCGCGGCGCTCGATCCGCGCGTGACGGGCCTGTCCGCCACCCACCCGGCATTCTGCGACGTGTCATCCGAGCTCCACGGCCGCGCCGGGGGATGGCCCCACCCGTTCATGCCAAACCCCGACGGGAGCCCGTCGCTCCAGGCGACGCCCGCAAAGATCCTGACCGCCACGTACTACGACACGACCAACTTCGCGCGGCGCATCAAGGTTCCCGGCTACTACAACTGGGGCTACAACGACGAGGTCTGCCCGCCCACCGCGGCCTATGCGGCGTATAACCTGGTCACCGCCCCGAAGACCCTCGGCCTCACGCTCGAGCTCGGCCACCAGTACACGCCCGAGCAGGCGGATGCGATCAACGGCTGGGTGACCCGCTTCCTGGGGATCAGACAAACCCCCTAGGATGAGAGTCGTCGCGCTTGCCGCATCCTCCTGGCGATTCCGGGACCTATCGGGGTCGAAGTGGCTCCCGGCAACAGTGCCGGGGTGCGTCCACACCGATCTTCTGCGCGCAGGGAAAATCCCGGACCCCTTCTGGGGCACGAACGAGGCGGGCCTGCAGTGGATCGACGAGCGCGAGTGGGAATACGCTACCGACTTTGATGCCGGAGGCGACCTGCTGGGAGAGGAGGTCGTGGAGCTCGCGGCCGACGGCCTCGACACGCTGGCCACGGTGAGCGTGAACGGTAGGGTCGTGGCCCGCACCGAGAACATGTTCATCGGGTTCCGCTGGGACATTAGGCCGCTGTTGCTCCCAGGGCGCAACGAGCTTTCGGTGCGCTTTGCCAGCGCCACCCGCTACATCCGGACGCACCGGACCTGGCACAAGCCGCGGGAGATCAATGACCCGGTCGGGGGATGCACGGCGATCCGCAAGGAGCAGTGCCAGTTCGGGTGGGACTGGGGCCCGCGCTTCGTGACCGCGGGGATCTGGAAGGACATCCGTCTTGAGGCGTGGACGGGAAACCGGCTCGTCGAGCTCGAGGTATCCCAAGACCACCTGCCCGACGGAAGCGTGACCCTTTCCATCGCCCCAAGGCTCGCCCGGCGGGACCCCCGCTCGACGTGCGCGTGGCGCCTCGGGCTCGGGGCCAAGGCGATCGCGTCGGGCTCCGGCACGGCGGTGAGGGTCGCCAACCCCAGCCTCTGGTGGCCGAACGGCCAGGGGGAACAGCCGCTCTACTCCCTGGAGGTCGACGTCCTCGGGAAGGACGGGACCCTCATCGGAAAGTGGGCCCAAAGGATCGGGCTTCGCACGATCACCCTGGAGCAGAACAAGGACCGGTGGGGCACGTCGTTCCATTTCGCGGTGAACGGGCGGGCCCTCTTTGCAAAGGGGGCCAACTGGATCCCGGCAAACTGCTTCGTGGCGGGGCTCCCGCGGAGCGCCTACACCCGGGACCTGGAGGCGGCCGCGGCCGCGCACATGAACATGATCCGGGTCTGGGGCGGCGGGATCTACGAGTCGGAGGACTTCTACGACCTGTGCGACGAGCTGGGCCTCCTCGTGTGGCAGGACTTCATGTTCGCCTGCACGCTTTATCCGGGCGACCCGGACTTCATCGAGAGCTCGCGCGAGGAGGCCGTGCACCAGGTGAAGCGCCTGAGGCACCGGGCGTGCCTGGCGCTCTGGTGCGGAAACAACGAGGTGTGGGGCATCAACGCCCACGAGCTCGTCGACCCGAAGAAGAAGGCGCTCAGGCGGGACTACGAGCGCCTTTTCCACAGGATGCTTCCCTCGGTCGTTGGGGACCACGGCGGGGCGACGCCGTACTGGCCCTCGTCGCCGTGGAGGGGGGACCCCGACACGAGCCATCCCGCCGGGGAGGCGCGGGGCGACACGCATTTCTGGGACGTCTGGCACGGGCGGAACCCCGTCAAGGACTACGAGAAGTGGAGCTTCCGCTTCGCGTCGGAGTTCGGGATGCAGAGCTACAACTCGGTCCAGACCCAGGCGACGTTCTGCCCGGCCTCCGACGCCAACATTTTCGGCAACGTGATGGAGGACCACCAGAAGAACCGGGGCGGCAACCAGGTCATCCTGGACTATGTGTCGCGCAGGTACCGCTTCCCGCGCAACCAGCAGTCGCTGGTCTACCTTTCCCAACTGAACCAGGTGCACTGCGTGGCGACCGGGGTCGGCCACTACCGGCGCAACATGCCCCGCTGCATGGGCGCTCTCTACTGGCAGCTGAACGACTGCTGGCCCGTCGCGTCGTGGAGCTCGATCGAGTTCACGGGCCGGTGGCGGGCGCTCCACTACGCCGCGCGCCGTTTCTTCGCGCCCGCCTACGTGAGCGTCCATATCCCCGGGGACGAGGTATTCGGGACTAACAACTACAGGACGTCGACCGTGCGGCTCGCGCACGTCCACACGAGCTATGACGGGCCCCGCGAGGCGTCCGGGGTCGTGCGGTGGGACCTGTTCCACCTGGACGGCACCGTGGTCCTAAGCGGGAGGAAAAGGGTCTCACTGCACCCGATGCAGAGCGCGCTCCAGAGGACGCTCGACCTGAGGGGCCCGATTGAAAAATTCGGCAGGGAGCAGCTCTACCTCCGGGTGGCGCTCGACGTGGGCCGAAAGCGCGTCAGCGAGGCAACAGCCTTCCTCACGCTCCCGCGGTTCATGGAGCTGCCGAAGCCGGAGACCCGGATCTCCGTGCGGGTGAAGGCCCCGCGCTTCGCGGTCCTCTCCTTCACCTCCCCGGTCTACCAGCACAAGTTTGAATTCGACATCTCCGGGCAGACGTTCACCGCGAGTGACAACTTCTTCGACCTTTATCCCGGCCAGTCGAAGGTGGTCGAGGTCGACCTCATGGCCCGCGTTACCCCGGACATGCTCAGGAAATCAATCCGGCACCGCTCGCTTGCCGACACCTACTAAGGCGCGTGACCTATCCCCGGAAGACGCTCCCAGGATCCACGCTCGGCCTTATCGCGGGGCTGGCGGCCTACGCCGTGATCCTTTTCGTCCTGATCGGAGCCGTGCCCGGTGGTTCCGACAACTCGGGGTACTTCAACGAGGCCCGTCTCTTTGCCACCGGGCGAATCCGGGCGCCCATGCGGACCCTCGCGGGGGTTTCCCCTCAGGAGACACCCTTTCTCTATGTCCCCCTCGGCTTCAAGCCTGCCCTGGGTGCGGACGCTCAGCTTGTCCCCACCTATCCCCCCGGCCTGCCGCTCATGCTCGTGCCGGCGGCGGCCCTTATCGGCTGGCAGCACGCCGGCGACTTCGTGCTTCTCCTTCACTCCCTGACGGGTATAGCCCTTGTCTTCGCGCTCGCGCGCACGTGCGGCCTTTCCGGCACATGGTCCCTGGTAGGCGCCGCCATTCTCGCAGCGAGCCCCCTCTATCTCTTCACGTCGCTCCAGGCGCTGAGCGATGTCCCCGCCACGGTGTGGGCCACTGCAGCGGTCGTGGCCGCGCTCCGGAGCCGCGAGCGAGCGGGATGGGCCCTGGCATCGGGCCTGTGCATCGCGGTCGGGTTCCTCGTCCGGCCGAGCAATTTCCTGGTGGCGCTGCCGGTGCTCGTGGCGGTCGGGATGTACCCCAGGCGCCTGGCGCTCCTGGCGCTCGGGGCCTTGCCCGGGATCGCAGCCTGGATGGCGATCAATGACGCGGCCTACGGCCATCCCCTGGAGAGCGGCTACGGGGCCATCGGGAGCGAATTTCACCGGACGCTCGTCATGGGCACCCTGGGGTATTACGCGCACTGGCTGCCGCTTCTCCTTAGCCCCGTTGTTCTCCTGTCGCCCGCGATCATCGCCTTTTCCAGGGCGAGGCCCAGGGTCGTCGGTGTCCTCGCGACGTGGGCCGCGGGGTTCCTCGCATTCTACGCCTCCTACCGGTGGACGCACGAGCAATGGTGGTTCCTGCGCTTCATTCTTCCCGCAGCCCCCGCCCTGATCGTTGCAGGGCTCGCGGCCGTGAGCCTCTGGCTCGAGGGCCTGAAGGCCCGCTACACCGTTCCGTGGGCGGCGGCGGTGCCGGCCGTGGTCCTCCTGTGCGCGCTCGCGGTCGAGGCCGGCCAGGAGGGGCCGATCCGGGATGCCCGCACCATCGGCCACGGTGAGAGGAAATACGGCCGCGTCTCGGTTTGGCTCGCCGCCCACCTTCCCAAGGACGCCGTGCTCGTGGCCTCGCAGTCCAGCGGCGCCCTGTTCTTTTTCAGCGACTTCACGATCCTGCGCTACGAGGAGATGCATCCCCCGGCCTCCGAGCAGGTGCGCCTCTCGGTCGGGCGGAGCGGGCGCGGGCTCTACGCCGTCCTCTGGCCCTTCGAGACCGGGGTCCTTGCACGACTGCCGGGGACGTGGACGCAGGTCGGCGCGATCGACGACGTCACCGTGTGGAAATGCGACGGGTCCCCCGCCGCGGCGCGCTAGGCGAGGACGAGCGTGATGACGCACTCCAGGTGCCGCGTCTGGGGAAAGAGGTCGAAGGGCTGCACCGCGGTCACCGCGTAGCCCGCGGCGAGGAACTCCTTCAAGTCCCTCATCTGGGTGGCGGGATCGCAGCTCACGTAGACGACCGACCTCGGGAGGAAGGCGAAGAGCTGGCGGAGGAACTCGGGGTCGCAGCCCTTGCGGGGAGGGTCGATAACGACCGCAGTGTCCTCAGGCGGAAAATCGAGCCCGGAGAAGATCGACGCGGCATCGCCGGCCGAGAACGCGGCGTTCGTGATCGCGTTCGCGGCCGCGTTCTCCCGGGCAAAGGCAACCGAGGACTCGCTCACCTCGACCCCCGCGACGCGCTCGAAGGCGCGGGCCGCGGCGAGCGCGAAGAGGCCGCTCCCGCAGTAGGCGTCCACCAGGAACCGCGCGCCCGTCGAGCGCGCCTGGTCCCTCACGTACGTGGCGAAGGCAGGGAGGATGAAGGGGTTGTTCTGGAAGAAGTCCCTTGCGAGGAAGCTCAGGTGAAGGGTGCCGTCCGCCCCAAGCGGTACCTCCTCTGTCACCCGCTGCCCGTAGTCGCTCGTCACGACGCCGCTGGCGTCGCGGAAGAGGACCGTGGCGCCGCGCTCGTAGCCCGGGCCCGAGGCCTGGCGCCGGATGTCTGCCCGCGCCAGCGTGAGGCGGGTGTTGATGGCCTCGGTCGCGATCTCGCACCGCGGGACGTCCACGATGTCGAAGCGGTTGCCCTGCTTGAGGAATCCGATGGCAAGGTCCCGGCCCTCGCGCGGCGCGTTGAAGTGGGGCGTGATCTTGGAACGATACCCGAAGGGCCGCGGCGAGGGGATCACGGGCGACACCTCGACCGTGAGCCCGGCCATGTGCAGGACCAGCTCCCCGACCTGCCGGCGCTTCCATTCCAGCTGCTCCTCGTACCGGAGGTTCTGGTATTGGCACCCCCCTCACTGCCCGAAGAGGGCGCACCGGGGCGGGATCCTGTGGGGTGACGCCTCGATGACCTCCAGAAGGTCGGCCTCGGAGAAGTTGGCGTGGTTGCGGAAGACCCGCGCCCGGACCCTCTCGCCCGGCAGTGCGAAGGCCACCATCACAACCCACTTCGCCTCCCCGCCCGACCCCTCAATCGACACCCGGCCCAGGCCCTGCCCCATGTTGGTGAGGGTCGAGATTGGGAGCTCGATCTCCTGGTGGTAGGCAAAGGGCCTCTCATTGAATCTTTTCTTTTTCGACACGGGTGCCTCCTACAATTCAAATAGGGCGATGCCCGTCGAGATAATCACCAGCCTTCAGAACCCGAGGCTGAAGCGGCTTGTGCGCCTGCGCGACCGCCGGCCGCGGGACGAGGAGCAGGCTTTCCTGGTGGAGGGCTACCGGGAATTGCGCCGCGCCCTCGAAAAAAAGGTGCAGATCGACGAGCTCTATTTCTCAAGGGACTGGTTTCTTGGCTCAAACGAGCCCGCGCTGATGGCCGAGGCCGAGGCAGGCGGAGCAAAGCTCTTTGAGCTGTCGAAGGAGGCCTTTGCAAAGGTCGCCTACCGGGAACGACCCGACGGGCTCCTCGGCGTGGCCCCCCAGTGGAGGAGGTCCCTTGCGGACGTGCCCCTCTCGGCGAGCCCCTTCATCCTAGTCGTCGAGGCAATCGAGAAGCCCGGCAACCTGGGCACCATCCTCCGGAGCGCCGACGCCGCCGGGTGCGACGCCGTGATCGTGTGCGATCCCGTGACTGACCTATTCAACCCGAATGTCGTGCGCGCATCGACCGGCGTCCTCTTCTCGGTTCCGTGCGTGGTCGAGGAGAGCCCGAAGGTCCTGGAGTGGCTCCGGAGCCGGGCAATAAAGACCGTGGCCACGACCCCCTCGGCCAGGGACCTCTACACCGACAGCGACCTGAGGGGGCCGATCGCGATCATCATGGGCAGCGAGCAGTACGGCCTGAGCGATTTCTGGCTGAGGAACGCCGACCTTCCGGTGAGGATCCCGATGGCGGGACAGGCCGATTCCCTGAACGTGGCGATGGCCGCGCTGATCACCCTGTTCGAGGCAGTGCGGCAGCGGGGCGCGCGGCGATGAACCTGCGCCGGAGCGCGGGCTGGAGCCGGTGCTCGAGGAGCCAGGCGATCGCGGTCGAGAGTCCGACGACCAGCGCGAGTCGCAGGGCGTAGCTCCACGGGGTCCCGCGGGGCAGGGACGGCTGGAAGAGGATGCTGAACTGGAGCGCGAGCGAAACGGCGTAGATTCCAAACGAGACGCCGCCCGTCGGTGCCAGCCAGGCGAGGAGCGCAGGCCTGGGCCTCCACTCCAGGGACACCCAGCCGAGGACGAGCGCCGCCGCGTAAACAAGGAACGCCCCTCTTCCCCTTTCTCCGAAATTGCCCGTGAGGAACCGCTCAACGAGCGCCGCCGTGGCGAGCGAGAGGCAGAGAAGCCCAAGCCTCCGCTGCCACCGGGGCGAGCGGCCCGTGGTTGCAAGGAGGAGCCACAGGCACGCAGCCAGGAGATCCAGGCGCTTCAGGGCAAGCGGGGGAACATTGAGCTCGGGAAAGTCCAGACGGCCTAGGAGCACCTCGAAAGAGGCGACCGGCCAGAGGACCGCGGTTGCAAGCAGGGCGCTCGGCCAATTGCCGTGGCCCTCGGGCCGAGGCCCGAGCCATGCGACCGAGAGGCCGGCAAACCAGTAGAGGCCGCCGATCACGTAGCACGAGAGGAACGGCGGGAACACGGAAAAGGCCGCTGTCGCGGCGGCCAGGGCAAGGAATCCCATGAACACGCCGACCCGGGGCGCGTAGCGCCATACGGCGAGGAAAACCAGGTAGTAGAACACCTCGAAATTGAGCGTCCAGAGGCTCGCGTCGTTGGCCATCACCGGGACATGCCAGCCGAAGAGATAGACGTTGTAGTTCTGGAGGAAGCCGAGGTTCCCGAGCACGGTCGAGGCAGCGGTCCTCGGCGCGAGCGCCCAGCTCATGAGGACCGCGGCCGTGTTGACGGGAACCAGGCGGAGCGCGCGCCGGCCCAGGTATCCCTTGACCGCGGGTCCTCCAAAACCCGACTTGACGGTGAGCCCGATCACATAGCCCGACAGGACAAAGAAGAAGAGGACCGCCGGCCTCGCCTCGTCGAGCCACGAGAAGAAGTCGGGAGGCGAGTAAACCGGGTCAAGGCAGGGGATGGGCGCGAACACGTGCCCATAGAGCACGAGGAGGGCGCACAGTCCGCGCAGGCCCTCGAGGGCCAGGTCCCTCCCAGGGGGGGCCGGCGCCGGGCCGGGGGGGGAAAGCCTGCTCTGGAGAAGTCCGGCCATCGCAGGGGGCTTCCTAGGGCTGCCGCCGCAGCCATGCGGCGAGTTCCGCGGTCCCCGATTCCATGCTGACCGCTGGAGAGTAGTCCAAGTCGCGGCGCGCGGCGGATATGTCGAACCAGTGGTCCTTCGCGAGCTCGGCCGCCACGAACCGGGTCATCGGCGGCTCGCCCCTTAGCGGCAGGATACTCCATGCCGCTTCCATGCAGCTCCCGATCGCGGAGGCCGCCCAAAGCGGGATCCTCTTTCTGACGGGAGGGCGGCCCAGGGACGCAAGCAGGACGTTGATCCAGTCCCAGAGGACGACCGGCTCGCCATTCGTGATGAAGTAGGCCCGCCCGCCGGCGCGGCACTCCCTCTGGGCGAGCGCCCGCTCCGCCAGGAGGTGTGCGTCGGCGGCATTCTCGACATGCACCATGTCGACCCGGTTTCTGCCCTCGCCCACGATCCTTAGGCGTCCGGACTGCGCCCGCCCAAGGATGCGTGGCACGAGGTGCGGATCACCCGGCCCCCAGATCAGGTGCGGCCGGAGCGCCACAGTCCGCAGCACAGCGCCGTGGGCCCCAAGAACCTCCGCCTCGGCCGCCGCCTTCGTGAGCGGATACGGGCTTGGGCAATCCGTCGTGAGGGGGAGCGACTCGTCGGCGCCCGACAGGTCACGGCCGTTGTAGACTACGCTCGGTGTGCTCGTGTGAACCAGCCTCCGAACCCCGTGGGCCTTGCAGCCGTCCAGGACCGCCCGCGTTCCGAGCACGTTCGCGCGATGGAAATCGGCGCGGGAGCCCCAAACACCGACCTTCGCCGCCACATGGAACACTGTTTCCATCCCGCGGCACGCCTCCCTTACACCCGTCGCATCCTCGAGCTCCACGCGAATGAAACGGACGCCGCGCGCCTCGAGGTCGGGCGCGGGCCTGCGCGCGGCGACCGTGACCTTCCTTCCAAGCGCCAGCAGCCGATCCACGATCCTCCGGCCAAGGAAGCCGGTCCCCCCCGTGACGAGCGCGGGGCCGCGACATGACTCTTGTGCTTCAGCGGAGTCCACGAGGGGAGAAGCGTAGCATGATGTGGGTGCGTTCAGGCGACGCGAAACGCGCGCGCGCCTGCAGCCCATTTGGCCAGGGAGAGCCTGTGGATCTTCGCATTGTGGCGAACGTCCACGGGAAAATGCTCGCGAAAGTAGAAGGTCCTAATGGCCGCCGTATGCGCGTGGACGAGCGCCAGGGCGCGGAGCTCGCCGGCGAGCCTTAGGGCATCCTCCTCGCCCGATATCCGGGTCTCTGCCACGATCGCAGGTTCCTGACCGGCACTTACAAGTGCGCACCGCTGCGCGCGCGGATGCGTCCGGAAGGCCTGCTCGCACGGCTCCGTGAAAAGGGTCCCTCCGGGAGTTTCAACACGCTCAGCCATGCGCCCCAGGAACCAGAGCCTGCCCGCATCGTCGAGCAGGCCACAGTCCCCCATCCTGTGCCATACCGCGCCTGCAGGGCCCGGGATTTTAGCGGCTCGCGTGGCCTCAGGCAGGCCGTCGTAGGTGCGGGTGACGACCGGGCCCGCAACCACGATCTCGCCCACGGCGCCCGCCGGGAGACCCTTCGAAATCTCGTCGACGGGGCCGTCCGTGAGAGGGATGATCCTTACTTCCATGCCGGGAACCGGCCGCCCGACACAGGCGCCCCTGGTCGAGGAGGCATCGATCTCATCGGCCGAAATGGTGCTTACCGGAAGGGCCTCCGTGGCGCCATAGGGACTGTGGAGGCGCCCCTTCGTGAGGAATGCCCTTGAGCCTTCCCAGAGATCCGCGGGAACCGGGGCTCCCGCGCACAGGACCCTGCGCAGGCTCGGAAGCTCGATCCTGTTCTCCCTGCAGTGGGCGGCGACCTTCCTCCAGAGGGTCGGCGAACCGAAGGAATTGGTCACCCGTTCCTGGCGTATGGCCTGCACGATCTTCGCCGGGTCGGCCCTTGCCGGATGCCGAGGGTCCATCTCCGGGATGATGCTTGTCATCCCGAGCGCCGGATTAAAAAGGGCAAAGATGGGGAGAAGCGGCAGGTCCACCTCGCCCGGCTCAATTCCGTAGGTGTCGCGGATGATGGCCACCTGGGCATCGAACATCCCGTGTTCGTAGCACACGCCCTTTGGCGCCCCCGTTGAACCCGAGGTAAAAAGGATCGCGGCAAGGTCTCCTGGTTCCGCCGTGGCGGCCTCCACCACCGCGCCACCCTGCCCCGCCGCCCGCGCGGTGAGCGAGCCGCTCACCGGGACGCGGACCTGGACGCTCGAGAAGGCCCGAACGCACACGCGCGACAGGATTTGCGAAAGGGCAATCCCAACCAGGACGCGCGGGCGGGAGCGCCGCACGCAGGAGAGGAAGTTTCCCAGTCCCATCCCGGGATCTATGACGATCGGGACGGCGCCAACCTTGAAGAGCGCAAACACGAGCGCGATCAACGGGAGCCCCGGCTTCACCATGACCAGCGTTCTGTCGCCCCTCCTGACCCCGGCGGCCAGGAGGCGCCCGCACCACGCGTCGGCCTCGGTCAAGAGCCCGGAGAAACTCAGCGTTAGATAGTCAATGCCCTCGGCGTCCGTTCGTCCCCGCGGGACCTTCAGGGCCGTCGCCCCGGGTTGCGCAGCGGCCATCCTTTCCAGATGCCGGGCTATGTTTGCGTTCACGCTTTGAGCGAGGGCGCCTCGGCTAGGAGGGACGCCTGCCACGGCAGCAGAATCTCGCCCAGCTTGCGGGGCGTGCGCGCGATCTGGGAGAGCTGGGACCTGTTGGCGATCAGCGTCGGCTCGATCGAGATCTTGGCGGCGATCTTGTCGCGCTCCTCCTTGATGCGATCCAGGAGAGCGATCTCAGCCTGAGTCAGCGGGTGATGATTGGGGTCGCGGCCCGGCCTCCTTGGAAGCGTCCGGGGATCCTTTGCGAGACCGTCCCTGACCGCCGCTGAGAGCGAGCCGATCAGGCGACCGTGGCGCTTGCCGAGATTGACCTCCCTCAGGATGGACTCCTCGGTACCGCCCTCGTCGGCGGCGGTCGCTAGCCGCACGAGGAATTCATTGGAGCACACCTTGAACGGCGGCGTGTCGAGCTTCAGCGCCTGCTCCTGGCGCCAGTGCCAGACGGAGTGCAGGACGGACTGACCGACGGCCCTCAGGCGCTCCGACCTGCCTATCCTCCAGTCGTTCTCGTCGGGGGGCGCGAACCCGGTAGTGCCGGCCTCGATCTGGGCCGAGCATTGCTGTTCCATCCAGTCGACCCGGCCCAGCCTCTTAAGCTCCCGCGCAAGGATGTCGCGCAGCGCCGGCAGGTACCACACGTCGAGCGCGGCATAGTCCAGGAGCTTCTGCGTGATCGGCCTCCGCGACCAGTTGGCCTTCTGGCCGTCCTTGTCGAGCTTCACCCCGAAATTGTCCTCGATCAGGGAAGCAAGGCCGATACGGCCCCGACCCAGCAGCTGGGCCGCGAGCATCGTGTCGAAGAGGCTCTTCGCCTTGAAACCGCAAAAATCATGGAGGAGGCGCAGGTCGAAGTCGCTCCCGTGCATCACCAGGTGCTTTTTTGCCAGCCGCCGCCAAACCGGCTCCAGGTCGATGGGGGCAAGGGCGTCCAGAAGATAAACCTCACCCGCCACGTAAAACTGGAGCAGGCAAATCCGAACCCGGAACCGGTACATGTTGTCCGCCTCGGTATCCATCACGACCTCGCCCGAGCCTTCGATCGCATCGAGCAGCGGCTGGATGCGACCCGGATTATCAATGAGTGTAAAACCCGATATACGAGGGTGTTGTGTCTTTACACCTAGGAGGCGGCGGACCGGGTGCGGCAGAAAACGGGAAATCATCGCAGTCGATTGCAGCGTGGGGCTCAGCGCGACCTAGGGCGATTCTTAAAAGTGGCCCTTCATGGGATTCCTGCGCCCTGCTTCAACTTGCCGGGCAGCCTGGGCCCAATACCCGGAAGGCTTGCGAGACCCCAAAATGAGCGTGCATCCGGTCCCCCATTGCCTTCCTACAGCACATTGACCGGCATCCCGACCCGCACAATCCCCACTAGCGTAAGCACGTCCCAGTTAGCCAGGCGGAAACAGCCATGGGA
>Ga0302270_10003458_pt1 | contig 15009 bp, 8 predicted proteins | sample III_Bog_E2_3_FD_198773 | JGI IMG/M metagenome (GOLD analysis project Ga0302270, IMG submission 198773) | Peat permafrost microbial communities from Stordalen Mire near Abisko, Sweden - III_Bog_E2_3 | ecosystem: Environmental > Terrestrial > Soil > Wetlands > Peat | place: Sweden: Abisko... | reverse complement strand
ATCGCTGGGAGATAACTGGCAAGGTAACCTACGCCTTCAACGACAACAACAAGATTTGGGGCTCCTACACAACCCAGATTGAAACCGATGAGCATCCGCTGTCGATCTGGTGGGCGCCGGAATGGGCTATTCCCTATCCTGGCAAACCAGTTGGTAAGGAAACTGCGCACGTGTACCTGGCAAACTTCACTCACGTGTTCAGCGCCACCACCACCAACGAGTTCGTCTTCTCCTACGCCGAATTCATCAACGACAACGCGCTCCAGGATCCATCGGCGGTCAGCCCGTCAACGCTGGGATTCCCGAATCAGAGCGTTTTCGGAAGGACGCAGGACCAGATTCCCGATTTCACAGGCGGATGGAGTTCCGGTGTAACCGAAATCAGCGAGTTCTCGTTCGATAGCGGCCAATACGGCAAAAACAGCTTTGGCAAGACATCCAAGGCTCCGGCCATCACTGACAACTTCACCAAGATCGTCAAAACCCACTCCCTCAAGGGCGGGTTCTATTGGGATACCAATCAGAACGTCCAGGGATCGAGCTCAGACTCCAACGGCACGTTCGACGTTGAAAACTGGGGCGCCTCCTCAACCTACAACATGACGCTCGATCGTTTGATGGGCCGCAACCAGAACTACAACGAGCAGAGCAGCATTCCCATTGAGAATGCGCAATGGCATCAGTGGTCCATCTGGGCGCAGGACTCCTGGAAGGCCTCGCCGAAGTTGACCGTCAATATTGGCCTCCGCGCAGACCATGAAGGTCAGTGGTACGCCCCGGACGGAGCCGCGGTGTGGGAGCCAACTACCTACGTCAATACCGCCAACCCGCCAAACAACACTGGACTCATCTGGAACGGTCCCAAGAGCCCAACGGGCGGTACCAAGCCACCGATTTCCGGTTGGTCAAGCCAGTTGTTCTTCTACGATCCGCGCGTGGGCGCTGCATACGACGTCTTCGGAACAGGCAAGACGGTTGTGCGCGGCGGCTTCGGAACCTATCGTTATCAGGTCTCCAACGGTGACGCAGGCAATTCCTTCCAGCTTCCGATGGGATCGTTCAACTACTCCACCGGCTCCTCCAGCAATGGGTTCTATACCTACTCCATTGCGGGGAATCAACTGAACAATGGTCCGGGCGCCACTCCCACGACCCTCACGAATATTCCAACCGGCTTGAACGTTACCGGTTCTGGAAGCACCATCTCTCCTGACAAACAGGGCGACAACCTGGTGCCCTACGCGGATACCTGGAGCTTCGGCGTGGCACAGGCGCTGCCTGCCCACACCGTCTTCCAGGCATCGTATGTGGGCAGCGGAAGCCACAACCAAATGTTGAACGGCGGCAACGGGCATATCGAAGATGCAAACGCGATTGCCTACGGCGCATTCTTCACGCCTGATCCGAAAACCGGCGCGCTTAACAACATATCCCCCGCCTGCCCCACAGGGAATAACTGCCCCACTGCCGCGAATGCAAATGACTGGAGACCGCTCAACAACTACCAGGACATCTATCTCCAGACGCATGGCGGCTGGGCCAACTATCACTCCTTGCAGGTAGCTGCGCAAAAGCAGTCCGGCAATCTGTACATGTTCGCCAACTTCACCTTCGGCAAGGTTCTCGGCACCCGCGACGGAAATACCAACAACGGCAATGGTAACGGTTCCGTCGTCAACCCATTCAATCTCGGCGACAACTACGGCCAACTGGCATATGACCACACCAAGACCTTCAACCTCTCGTTCAGCTACAAACTGCCAAAGCCCATTCACAACAACTTCCTGTTAGGCGAGGCAATCAACGGCTGGCAGATTTCCAATTACACCACTTACGAGGACGGTTCGCCGCTCCAGCCCTCGACGGGTAACTTGAACTTTGGCGTCAACCAATTAAAGACGTCAGCCGGCGCCCCAGTCCAGACCTTCACCATGCCCGACGGGCTGACGACTAATAGCGCCGGAGAGAACACCTGGTTTGGCACCTCGCAGGGTGGGCTATTCATGCCCGTCCTGACCTGCGATCCCAGGCATTTCATCAAGACCTTGGTGGGGCAGCATTTCAATCCCAATTGCTTTGCTGCTCCTTTGCCTCCAACCGCCACATCGTTCGGCCAGCAGGGGCCGTTTATCTGGCCGTATGTCCGCAACCCTGGATACTTCGGCAGCGATCTGGCCGTCTTCAAGGCATTCAGGGTAACCGATTCGCAGCGCGTCGAGCTGCGCATCTCGGCAACCAACTGGCTTAACCACCCCAACGCTGAATTCGGCCAGAACGGCAACGGCGATGAAACATTGACGTTCGCCGGAACCAACCAAGGGTCGTACGTGGCCCCACAAGTCAACGGTTCGCTTACCGGCGCACCCTCTTCCAAGACGGGATACCGGTGGATGCAATTCGCTGGCAAGTACTACTTCTGAGTCGTTTCGGAAGTTCACAAACCAAGAGAGGGTGGCGCCGCCACCCTCTCTCGTGTCCGGTATCGACCCGGCAATCAACACCAAACCCTGCTCGGAACAATCATTCAACGTGAATGTAACCGTGCGGCAGACTTTGGGTGGGTGCCCCCTGCCCCTTGCCGGCCGAGGGCGGAGAATTCGCTCCCGGCCGGATTTTTTCCCAGGACCTTGCGTGTCGCGCGACATCCAGTCAACCCACCACAAAGTTACAATTGCTGATGCGAGACGGCTCGGTAGAATCCCGTCAGCCATACTCTTTGAAGAAAGTCCAGGTTCATGGTCAATTCAGTTCTGCGGCGCCTTTCAATCCTTGCCCTCGGTTTCTTTGTGGCTTCATCTGCATCTCTTCACGCGGCTCAATCGCAACAGGCGCCATCTCGAATCATTGTTGTGAATCTCAATGACTCAACGGGCCCGGTCGATCGCTTCTTCGACTTGTCGGTCGGCTCCGATTATCCAGGAACCCTGATTCGTGATGACAGCCAGGTTCAGCTCAAGCTCACTGTGGATGAACTCGGCTTTCGTTACATCCGCTTTCACGCCATCTTTCACGACGTGTTGGGAACGGTGCGAATCGAAGATGGCAAGACCTTCTACAACTGGTCAAAGATCGACCAGCTTTATGACGGCCTGCTGGCACGCCACATCCGGCCGTTTGTCGAGCTCGGTTTCACTCCCAGGGCGCTTGCCACGTCCGAGAACAGCATCTTCTATTGGCATGGCAACACATCGCACCCGAAACCGGAAGGTTGGCACGACCTTGTCGACGCGTTTATCCGGCACATCGAGCAGCGCTACGGAAGAGACGAAGTGCGCACATGGTTTTTCGAAGTGTGGAACGAGCCCAACCTCTCCGGCTTCTGGGAAGGCGGCGACCAGAAAGCATACTTCGAGCTCTACGATCTGACTGCCAAATCCATCAAGTCCATTGATCCTGCGTTGCGGGTCGGAGGACCAAGCACCGCCGGAGCGGCATGGGTTCCCGAGTTCCTTGCGCATGTGAAACAGAGCGGCGCTCCGGTTGACTTCGTCACAACGCACACCTATGGCGTTCAGGGCGGCTTCCTCGATGAGAATGGGAAATCCGATACAAAGCTCGATCCGTCGCCCGACGCCATCATCGGCGATGTACGCCGCGTGCGCGACCAGATTTCGGCTTCGCCATTTCCCGGGCTTCCGCTCTACTTTACCGAGTGGAGCACAAGTTATACGCCCCGCGATTCGGTACACGATTCCTACATCAGCGCGCCCTACATCCTCGCCAAGCTCAAAGCAAGTCAGGGATTGCTCCAGGGCATGAGCTACTGGACCTACACCGATCTGTTCGAAGAACCAGGGCCTCCGACGGCCCCGTTTCAAGGTGGATTCGGGCTTCTGAATCCGCAGGGCATTCGCAAACCGGCGTACTTCGCCTACAAGTACCTTCACGCACTTCAGGGCCAGAGTCTCAGGACGACCGATCCGCAGGCAATGCTGGCCTCTCAAGGCGGAAACGTCGCGGCCGTCCTATGGGACTTCGAGCAGCCGGAACAGAAGGTAAGCAATCGACCCTTCTACACCAAGCTGGTTCCCAATCGTCCCGCCTCGCCCATTGAGCTGCAACTAACCCATCTTGTGCCCAATGCTGCTTACCGCGTGGAAGTACATCGCACCGGGTATCACGCCAACGATGCGTATTCCGCATATATCGAGATGGGCTCTCCCAGGGAGCTGACCGCGGCGCAGATAGACCATCTGAACGAGCTGACGCGCGATCTGCCGGAGATAGAAAAGTCGATGCGAAGCGGTTCTGACGGAACGGTAGAATTCTCGATCCCGATGAACAGCAACGACATTGTCCTGGTCAACCTGAAACGCAGTCAGGGCAGCAATTGAACCATCGAGGATCCGATCCGTCGCTTGAAAAATGAGTCAATCGGCAAACGGAGCCATCCGTTGAGCCGCAAAAAATCCCCGGGGCTTTTCTACATGAAGTCGCGCATTCTTCTTTTAACCGAATTTGTCTGCATGGTTCTCCTGCTGAATGGCTGTGGCAGCGGCTCGTCCAACTCGCCCGTGGCGCCGGTCACGCCCGTGGTTACCAACAGCATCGCGCTTCAGCTCTCCTCCTCCACGCTGACCGTCGCTGAAGGCTCCAGCGCCAGCACCACTGTCACCCTGACCCGCACCGGAACCACGGGAAGCGTTACCTTCAGCCAGAAGGGGCTTCCCGCGGGCGCCACCATTTCCTACCAGAACCCCGAGGCCACGAGCAGCGGGCAAATCACCGTGATTCCAACTACGGCGAGCGCAGGCACCTATGCGCTCAATCTGCAGGCCACCGACGGAACCAACTCCACCGCATCAAGCATCAGCCTGATCGTCAATACCGCAACCCAGCCTTCCGATCCCTACGCGTGGACCTCGACCGGCCCGCTCATCTCCGCCATCCCCAACGCCACCCATCCGATTGTCTCGGTCAAAGACCCCACAGCCGTCTTCTACAACAATCAGTGGATTGTTTACGCAACCACCGCCGACACCTCCGGCAACTGGAACATGGTTAACCTGACCTTCCCCACATGGAGCCAGGCTTCCGCAGCCCAGCCCTACTATATGGACGCCACGCCCGGCTTCAGCGGCTACCATTGCGCACCGGAGCTCTTCTTCTTCACGCCGCAGAATAAGTGGTATCTGATCTATCAGTCCGGCCCGCCGACCTACTCCACCGCCATCGACCCGACGCAACCGCAAACCTGGACCGCCCCGGCTTACTTTTTTGCAAGTCAGCCTTCCAACGTGAGCAACTGGCTCGATTTCTGGGTCACATGCGACTCCGCCAACTGTTACCTGTTCTTCACCGACGACGGCGGCGACTTTTATCGAAGCCAGACTACCGTCGCGAACTTCCCCAACGGTTTCAACACCCCGCAGCTCATCATGAACGCAACCACTGCCGGAGATTTGTTTGAGGCTGCCCGCGTATATAGCATCAAAGGTTCGACGCAGTACCTCGCCGATGTTGAGGCCATGGGCGGCTCCAATGGCCACCGCTATTTCCGCGCCTTCCTGGCCGACAGCCTGGATGGAATCTGGACTCCAATAACCGGCGCCAACAGCTTCGCGACCCCGTTTCTCGGCTCAAACGATGTGACTTTTAACAGTGGTGTCACCGCCTGGACCCTGGACTTCAGCCATGGCGAGATTCTCCGCACCGGATACGACGAAACCCTCCAGATCGACCCCAACAATCTGCAATTCCTCTACCAGGGAGGCAACCCCGCGGCGAATGCCCCATCCTACAGTCAAATTCCATGGCAGCTTGGGCTGGCAACCGCAAGCAGCAACTAGAACGGCATGCTGCTTGCGGGAGAGCTTTGAGAACAAGTGCCTTTCCGCCTTTAATAAGAAGTCCGCAAGACCTTTGTGCGCTGGTTCGATCCCGGCCCGCGCCTCGAATTTCTTAACGACTCAAATTCCCCGCCTCTCAACTGAGCGTGAGGCAGATCCCCGTCGAATGGAGAATCGTTACTGTGTATTTTCCATCCACCAGGCGGGCCCTCTTCCCCGACCGCGTGATCTGAACTTCCCGGCTATCAAGCGACGCGGCTTGCATGGTTTCGATTTCGACTTCTCCATTCTTTCCTTTTCCAAAATCCAGGTTTATTTCCACATCCTGCTCCGCGTCCTTGTTCAGCAGGATGATTGCCACCTTCCCGCTGGGATGCAATGCGGCATAGGCTGTCGCATCCACTCCCGTCGACTGGAGCTGTGAGGTAAAGTCACCTTGAACCAGGGTTGCTCCGCTGAATGTCCCGGCGAATTTGAGGCCGTACGCCACCGGCTGCATCCGGTATTCTGAGCCGAAAGTCGCAATCGGCGTGTAGAAGGGGTGAGGATGCGTTGCGATCTGCTCCGGGGTGGCGCCATTTTCACTCAGAAGCACGTCCCCCGGAAGGAACCCCCCGACGGAGTTTGCAACGGATTTGCCGGTTCCGCCGTGCAAATTCACTCCGGAATAGTTGTTGCTGGCCAGAAGAAGCGAATAATCCGCAGCCCATAGCGCCGCCGCGAAAACGTCGGACACACCGGGCTTGCCGCCGCGATAGCAAGTGTTTCCCTCGGTCATGCGCACACGGGCGCCCATCTTGGCTGCCGCTGCCGCCGCGGCATCCGCCGTCTTCTGAACCCTGACCATCGTGGCCGGCTTCAGCAGATTCGGTATGCTGACCTCAGGATTTGTTGCCGGGCCTCCGAAATAGTAGTGATGCGTCAGCGTTGTTACGCGCGGCGGATTCTCGACTGAAGGCCACAGATTGGCGATCTCCGTCAGCCACCCTACATTCATGGCTACATCCGGCATGCCGAACTTTGCCCCTGGCACGCGCGTGGTCACGGCCCGGGCAAGTGCGAGCCACTCCTGCAGGTATGTTTTCACGGACCACGTCTTTGGATCGCGAAGGTGGTGCCCGAACAGATCTGCCTCGTTGCCAATTTGAAAGTACTGCAAGCTCTCGCCCAGAGTCCCTGCCACAAACGCGGCTTCATCCGCCGCACGCTCCGGCGTATTCGTTCCCATGCCAATGCCATACAGGCAGGTCCATCCGGTTGCCTTCAGAAAACCTGCCAGATTGCGCACCGCTTCTGCTGTCACGGCGTAATACTGAGCTTTGGGCTCGCCTATCACTTCGCGGGTCTGCGGATGCTCAGGTTCAGCAGATTCAGGTGTCGGCTTCCACCACGCAAACTCGCTGGTATTGCCCCCCAGCCGCAGCACGCCACCCGGCGCAAGAGCTTTGAATTGGCTGACGAGTCCTGCGTTGCTCGCCGAAAAGAAGCTCGGATCCGTCAGTTGCTGCACCTCATACGAGAGGCCGACGAAGTCGGCTGGCATGTGCGGACCTGTAGCCGCAGCCGGAATTTTCAGAGTGACGCGCGGTACGGCCTGGTTTTGCGCGCCAAGCCGGGCGGCCGCGAGAGCGGCGGCGGCGGTGGCGATGAAGTTGCGGCGGTTAATCGTTCTAAGCATAAACAAATTGTAATCCCCCTGCGTGATCGGAAGGTGACTTAACGAAGCCGGGACGCGCGCGTCAAAGCCGCAAGCCTATACTTGTTCCGATGGAAAGGAGCCATTCATGAAGCTCGCAATCAAAGTTCAGCTCTTCCTTCTCCTGTCCTGCGCCGCATTGGGAGCCAAATCGGCAAACCAGAACCAGACGGTCATCATCCAATTGCCGCCGCAAACTGGTCCCTGCCCGATATCCATGCGCGCTCAGCATGCAGCCGACGGAGACATTCTGGAGGTGAATTCAAACCATCCCAAAGGGATCGGTCAAAGCCTTCACCTTACCGTCACCAGCCCCGATTCGAGGCAGATTGCAACGGCAACCCTTATCGTCCGCGGCCTCGTTCCCAAAGGCCGTGTGACTCAGACATTGGCTGCCCAGGACAATACTTTCGATGCGGAGAAGACCATGGATATAAGGTTCTCAGCCGGGCCCGGTAAAGGCGCTTCCGCGGACATCTGGGTCCCAGGCCTGTCGGCGGTGAAGTCAATCGACATGCAATCGGTAACCTTCACGGATGGCTCGACCTGGAAACTCCCGGCGGAAAAAACCTGCCGCACATTTCCCGATCCTGTAATGCTGATCTCCGGGCGCTGACATCTCCGGTGTCGAGCAGGGATTTTTCGCTATGCGCCTGCCACGTTCGCCCTGCGATCGTCTCAGTGATTTCGCAACAAGTTGCCGTTGCGCATAGAATGCCCATTGGAGGCAATTCCAGCTATGAATCTCTCCGGTAATACCATCCTCATAACCGGCGGAGGCAGCGGGATTGGACGCGGCCTGGCCGAAGCTCTCCACGCACTCGGCAATCAGGTAGTTATCGCGGGCCGCCGTAAAAAGGCGCTGGAAGAAACCACCGCCGCCAACCCCGGAATGAAGTCGCTCACTCTCGATATCGAGAGCCCTTCCGCGATCCGTGAATTTGCCGCCCAGATCGCTGCCGACTACCCTGCCCTGAACGTGCTCATCAACAACGCAGGCATCATGCGCCCCGAACACCTGCTCGCGCAGCAAGCCGATCTGGCCGACGCGGAGGCTACTGTCACCACCAACCTCCTCGGTCCCATTCGCCTCACCGCGGCCCTGCTCCCTCATCTTCAAAGGCAGCCGCACTCCACCATTGTGAACGTCTCGTCCGGCCTGGCCTTTGTTCCGCTCTCCCTGACCCCAACCTACTGCGCCACCAAGGCCGCCATCCACTCCTACACCCAGTCGCTGCGCTATCAGCTCAGGTCGACTTCAATTGAAGTGCTCGAACTCATCCCGCCCTATGTCCAAACCCATCTCATGGATGGCGCCGAAGACCCGCGTGCAATGCCGCTGGACAAGTATCTCGCAGAGGTGATGGAGATCCTCAAAACCGAGCCCACGCCCCCTGAGATCTGCGTTGAGAATGTGAAGCCCCTGCGCTTTTCAGCCGAGAGCGGCAGATTCGATGCCATCTTTCAAGGCTTGAACGCGGCCAGAACCGATGGGCACTGAGTTGGAGTGGCGGCGCGTATAACTCCAAATTGCGCGAGTTACTTGCCGCCGCTCTGTCCACTTGCGGGAGGAGTTACCGCCTCGACCTTGAAGTTATCGAATTCAGCATCGACATAGCCTGCCGTACCCAGGCCAACCATGCCCTTGGGAAAGCTGGGGTCCTTGATTATCTGGACCGTAACTCGATCGATTTCTGCCACGATGCTATCGCCTTGAAACGTCAGCGCGAGGTTGTGCCAGCTCTTCAAGCCGAGCGCGCTCACCTTACCCTGCGCCAGCACGGCTTCTTCGTCTTTGACATCTTCTTTGCGCTGGTTCTTGTCCGTGCTCTTCAGCAAACGCCATTCTCCGGTGTCGGCTACGCGCAACACATAGGAATTAACCACGTCCATCCCGCTCATCCCCGTGAGCCGGCCGATTAGATCTACCGATCCGGCCTGCTCAAGCAGCACATCGATGGAGACGCGATAATCCGCCCAATCCAGATTGCCCACCATGGTGAATGGACGCGCGGCGGTACGTTTCCACGAGATAGGCTCTTCGGGAACCACCTGGCGCAGGCAAATCCCGGCCCGTCCGCCTGCGCAGTCAGCTGTTTCGAAGCCTCCCACCATGTCGGAAAAATACTTCGCCATCCTGCCGGGGGCGTAACTCTTGAAGTTATCTTCAAATGGAAGCGGAAGAGCCGCGGAAGCAGGCGAAGCGGCATCGCCCCTTGTTTGTCCGACCGTTGTGGTGACGGTGTACATGCGGCCAGGCTCAAGATTGAGCGTGAACTCGCCATGAGCCGGATGAATGTCGGCTTCCTTCACAAACCAGTCCGATGAACTGCCTGAAGTGAGATTTGTGGTCCAAAGATGCAAAGTCTTCTGCGCGAATCCCGCCAACTTGAACCGCTCTATCTGCGCTTTGCTGGCTTCAACTGTTTCCACGACAAGGCTGAAATTGGAGTTATTCGGCGACTCCAGGGTGACATAACTTCCGTGCGCGCCGGTGGTATCTCCATTGAAGAAACCGGAGGCGCTGTCAATATAATGCCAGCCTGGCTGGGTGAATTGAGAAGTGTGAGCCATTACCCAAAGCGAAGGGGTAACCATGTAATGCCCGGACCACGGCTGATTGCATTTGATCAATCCGATGTCGTCATACGGCAAGTTATCGTACATGGCGCTGACCACGGGCCAATAGATCGAAGCTGTAACTCGTCCCGCAACATAATTGCGATTGATGTTACGAGCTATCTCGTTGTAGGGCGGCTTCTCATCGAAGTGAGCTTCGCTGTCCCAAAGAGGCTTTCCAAGAGATAGTGCATCGGCCGTGGAATAGCCTCCCCAGCCAGGTCCATGCACGCCCACCACATCGATGGAGTCGTTGGCAGCCGGGTCCTTCTTCATCTCCGAGGCTATGTTCCACAGCTTCAGCTTCTCCCAGTCGTCCGAGGCAATCACGTTGATCGAACCCAGCCCATTGGCGCGAAGCGCCGCCTTGAATTCCTTGTACCACTGAACGTCGTATCCGTGTTCGTTCCGGCCTCCCACATAATCGATATTCAAGTGATGGTCCTGCTCTGCGTGCTTGATCCACTTGATGATGTAATCGATCATGTCCTGTGACCAGTAACTCCCGTTTCCCACCCAGTGCGGCGCGCCCCAGGGAAGCGCGACCAGCTTGATTTGGGGATTCCGCGCCCGGGCCTGCTCCAGCAGCCACCATTCGTAGCCGCGCTGGTAGTTCTCGTCCGTCCGGGTATGCATGTGGCTTGCTTCCACACCGTCGGTCGAGTCCATGTCCGCGCCGATCTCGACCTTGAAAACCTGCATGCTTGCGCCGTAGTTTGGCTTGAACAGGTAGTCGAGAATCTGGCTGCGATAGGGTTCGGGATAGTCAATCAGCAGCCGGGAGTTGCCTCCGCCGCCGCTGATTGCGCCAACTCCGTCGAAGACCCTGCCGCTCCCGGCCCGGTCGATCACGATTGCCTGCCCCGCCGCGGGCACTTGACCGGACGCGGGTTGCGGAGTCCCAAAAACGCAGAAACCAGAAAGCGCAGCAATTGCAAGCGCCATGCCATTCAATAGAGATTGCATCTTCCGATTGTCCACAATCTCACGCCACTCGAACAAGCCCGCTGGGTGCCCCTGGTCTCGATTCTGAGACCTGGGAGTGCACGCTAGTGCGGCACCGGAAATGCGTAAGTCACTCCCATAGTGAACTGGAATGAGTTTCGCTTGGTTGCAGGCGTCGTTGCCGGCGGGTTGTTCAGGTAGGTGTCGATCGTTCCCAGTGAAAGATTCAGCCGCTTGTACGCAGGAATAATAAACGTGTTGGTTTCGCCCGTCGAGTAGGCGTGCAAGTCGTTCCAGGCCGGAATATAAGCCAGTTGTTGGTTAAAAACCATGTTCCTGGGCAGCTTGCGAACGTAGTTGGCCGCAATGGTGGAGCCGATCAGGTTCTGGTTTTCTCCAGGCGCCGCGGCAATAAAGTCCTGGCGTTCAAACTGCACCGTGGCCTTCAGGTCAAGGGTCTGCTTCGGCTGCTTGACCATCGTCCGGCCCAGCCCGCCGCCATAGATTTGTTGCAGATCAAGGCTCTGCGAGAAGTTGTGGTCGAATGCCACCTGGGCCAGCGCAAACGTCCGTGCCGAAAAAAACTCATCGCGCTCCGCGTCCGCATGGTAGATGGCCGTCTTTACCGTAGGCGTGCCCGGCTCTGTGATCTTTCCATACGAGCCGCTGAAGTCGACAGCCGTGCGATTCCTTGGGTCGAGCCACCCAACCGGGGGCACAACCCGCACCAGCGAAAAGCCGCCGCTCAAGGTATCGGTGTTTTGCGTCGCCTGCACAATGGTCGCCCCAGCCGTTGCATTCCCGCCCCAACCGGAAAAGAATCCAGGCGCAGTGCGCAGCTCCTTGTCGAACGTAGGCTGGTCGATCACATAAGCTACGTTCGCCAGCGGGATCGGCTCGATGCGCGCTCCATCGCTGGGGGTCAGCTCAATCTGCTTGTTCGCCACTGTCAAGCTGCCCTGCGGCAGGTGCGTCGGCAGCGCCTTGCGTCCTGGATTGAAACCCTTTTGCAGCACGTAGAACATTGCCGCGGAGTGAATCTCCTTCACCTTGTCCCAGTTGACTGTCACGTCCCCGGCAATGTCGCTGTGAAACACTGCATTGCCCGCGATCGATCGCAGAAACTTCCCCGTCAATTGGTCGCCATTGTTGAACACGATCACGTCGGGTGCGGGCGGCTTGGCCCCTGAGGCGGGCGCAGCAGGCGCTTGTCCGGCGGCAAGCGGCCCAATGGCCGCAACAAGCACCAGCGAAGCGGCGAAGAACCGGCAGCCAAAGCCGGATCGAGCACTGCCCAGTGCAAGGGCGTCAAAGCGAGGGTGGGTCAGACAACTGGTCGAACGTGTCATGGGAAAGTCAGCAACTCCTCTTTCGGTTGAATTCATCTCACGCGGATTCGCAGTTCCAAGCACCCGGCCCACGCCGGATTCCCTCAGGCGAACCGCCAATTAAATGTTAATTATACCGTTGCTTTCGAGCTCGGAGAGCCTGCGAAAAGCCGACTTGCCGTTACCGATCCGCATTTCGGTCAGTGCCGTGATCGTTCCGCATCAGCCGGGGTTGGCGTCCCAACAGAGGCTGGGAAAGTCTCATGCCGTCGCAGGCCTCAGAATCGAGACCTGGCGCAACCGGCCGCCCCCAGCCGAACACAGCAAGGTCGACACTTTCGCTATACTGGCGAGGTGCCTCGGGCATCGGCATCTGCACAATCTCCCACCAACCGGGCACGAAATCCTGACAGAGGAGAAATCGGGATGGTTCGAGTCTCTGATCCTGCTTTGAAGTGCATCTTGGCGTGCATCCTGGTGCTCTGCTTTTTGGCCTCGCCCATCTATTCAAATGCGCAGGCCGGTTCCCCCGCCCCCGCCGCCGATGCCAACGACGACCTCCTCAAGATGATCTCCGCCGGCTTGCCGGAGAGCGTGGTAATCGCCAAAATCATGGACAACTCCCGCCATTGGGATACCTCCGTCGATGCGCTCATCGTCCTCAAAAGGGCCGGAGCCACCGAAGCCGAGATTGCCGCTCTCGCCGCCGGTCCGCAGGCTGCCTTCAACCCCGCCCTGCCCATGGCTACCTCCTTCATGGGCGGAGCCATCAGGAAGACCCTCTCCGGCGATCCCATGCTCTCCTTCCCGCCCGATCTGCCCACTCGCTTTCTCGACGCCCGCCCCACCAACACTGCCTTTCTCGTCAATTACAAGGGTTCGCCCGCCATCCTCGTTCCCGCCATCCGCTTCATTCCCAACTGCTGCTATGCCGTTGCCAACGTCCTCTTCCTCCACGAAAAGCTGGTCTTTGACTTCTACGTCTGGGAAAAAATAGGCGCGCATGAGGCCAGCGGCTTCTCGAAAATCACCAGTCCCAAGATGTTTCCCGAGGCTGGCAATCCACCTCCCCTCGAGGTAACCCGCACCGGCCTGCTGCTGCAACCCAACCAGATCGCGCCCTGCCGCACAGAAGCGCACACCGACAGCAAGATCAAGGAGCCCGAGGTCACATTCGATCGCCTCGTCCGCACCGGCGCCGGTCAGAACTGTTCCTTCGACTTCAGCATGATGTTCGGCACATTTGTCCCCGGAGACGGTACCTACGCGGTCCAGCAGATGCGCTCGGCCGGCCTCAGCACCTTTATCGGCAAACTCATCAGCGACTATGACTCCGTGCTGGCTGGCTGGCTGCAAGCCGTCCGCATCTCCGATCCCGCAACCCAGCTAAGCGCCGATGCCAACTACACCCCGGTCTCCGATGCGGATCAGCAGAGATACGAAGCCGAAGCAAAAGATCTGCAGCAGCCTCCCGCGGGCGCGCCCAAAAGCGGTGGCGGCATGGGCAAGCTCCTGGGCCTCGGCAAAAAGGCGAGCGCGGCGTCCGGCGCTGCTCCCCCGGCCGCTCCCGCCGCCCCAGCCGCACCCGCCGCTCCCGCCGCTCCTCAAGCACCTCAGATGCCACAGATGCCCGGCGCGCCGCAAGCTCCACCGCCGCCTCAAGTCAGTGCACCAGGGGCACCCGGCGCGCCACCGCCTGCGCCGCAGGCCGGGCAGCCCGCGGCTCCAGGCTCCGGCTCCGCACCGGCCCAGGGCCCCGCAGCGCAGACCGTCTACGCCAATCCCCAGCCAGCCTCTACCGCATCAGCCGGCGATTCGGCTTCGGGATACGCTCCAGCCGCGGGTCCCGGTTCGGCGTCGGCAGGCCCAGGCGGCTCCGCTCCCGGCTCTTCCTCCAACGCCGCCATGCAGAAGCGGTACCCACCCCGCACAGCCTGCATCGAGCCACCCGCTCCCATCAACCTCGATTCGACCTGGACAGACGCGAGCAAACAAGAGGTGGTTGGCTATTTCGCCAACCCCAACTCCAAAGAGGTCAGTTGCGTCTATTCCTTCCACAAGGCGGGCAGGTGGGATATGAAAAATGCCGGCACCATCGTCCTTGGGGCTGGGGTTAAGCACCGCGGCGGCGAAAACGACGGCGTCTGGGACAAGGGCGACGACAGCTCCAACATCAAGTATCAATGCTATTCCGGCACCATGCCCGTAGACGCCAACGGAGACGACTGTCTCGGCAGTGTAGTCTTCACCGGCCCCCCCGCCCCCGGAACAGAGAAATAGTCCAGGCCCTGTCATCGGGATTATGATGCAATTACACCTTGCTGGGAGCTTGGCGCAGCAAAAGTCGGCGCATCCCTTCTCCCTGCCTGGACTGAACCGCCGGGAGCATTGAGTTGGGCATCTTTGACGAGCCCGAAACGGGTAATACCAACGTCAGCCAGGCTCGTTCGAGTGCCCGAACGGCTCGCCGGCCATGGCCTGTTTTCGCGCGACTCCTCGTCGGAGCAATGTTCATCGTGAACATTCTCCTGGCAGCATTTCTCGTGAGAACTGAAATCAAGAGGCCTCAAGCAAGGTCTGAAGCGAGGTCTGGACCACCCGCAATTTGCGCTCCCTTCCCACTCGAAAAGCC
>Ga0302270_10003444_pt1 | contig 15055 bp, 10 predicted proteins | sample III_Bog_E2_3_FD_198773 | JGI IMG/M metagenome (GOLD analysis project Ga0302270, IMG submission 198773) | Peat permafrost microbial communities from Stordalen Mire near Abisko, Sweden - III_Bog_E2_3 | ecosystem: Environmental > Terrestrial > Soil > Wetlands > Peat | place: Sweden: Abisko... | reverse complement strand
CTGGATTATTGATGGTAAGAATTCGATCCAGCGTGGCAGGGACGTTCTTTTGGCTTCCCAGGTCAAGCACGCATAGGTTGAGCAAGCCATAGGGAATCGACTTGGCCGTCAGAGAAACGAGCAGAGGGTTGCAGTATCCATTCAGGTTGAGGTCGGCATCGGTCTGCATCAGCCGCAGCGAGCTACCGCCGGAGAGCCACTCGACGATGGCTGTCCGCCCACCGGCGAAGTCTCCGCGCGTCAGCGCAGGCAAAAAGAGAATCGCCAGTGCCAGCGCGGCTGTTTGAAGGAGGCGCTTGGGGGAGAAGCGAATCCAGCCGCGTGCAATGGCGATGAGCAAGGCTGGCAGGACCGCCTGCGCAAGAAAAAACCGTCCCCAGTGCAAAGAAATAATAAAGCGTGGAAGAATAACGAGAACCGAAGTGGTTGCAATACGACGCCAACCCTGCTTCTCCGGATTGGCGGCCCCAAAATACATGAATCCGAAGAACAAGTGAGTGTACAAAACGGCCTGATATGAGAGAGGGATGGCATCGATTGCCACATACCCGTAGGTCTGACTGGCATGGCTGCGCCAGAAAATCACAGAAAGGATGAGTGCAGGCAGGGCAAGAATTACAGTGGCCCGATAGGCAAAATCCATGCAGGCGTCGATACTGGGCGCTGATATCCGCGGAGCCGGACGACCAATTGCAGGGAAGAGGTAGCCTGTAATAAAACACAGTAATGCAAGAATGCTGATTGCGATGGTTTCGTTCTCGATTTCATCCGCCTGGTGAACAATCGCTCGAAACAGAAGGCTGGGAAGCCACCAGAAGAGAAAGCACGCAAAGATAAATGAGGCAAGAAAGAACCATTTCCCGCGAACGCAATCTTGTACGCGAGTTGCTGCGCAGCGTGTGGGAACCATCGACGAACGGTCTCGATCCAGGCGGTGAGAATCGTATATGGCCACTAAGCCACCTCCGCATGGAATCTCCCCTGTGCGGAAAAGCGGGCATCGACAGCCAGATAACTCTGTGCCACCGCGCGCGCGGAATATGCATTGAGGGACACGGCCTTTGTTTCGACAAGAAGCGCATTGCGCAATGCGGAAGCGATACCTGCGCGGGGCGCAGTGACCGGGAACAACTGAATGCTATTTCCAATCAGTTCCGGCGCGATTTCCAGTCCTCCGCCCGAGGCCGGCATGGCCACAACACAACCCTGGCTAAGCGCCTCGAGATAGACAATGCCCAAGGCTTCGTGGGCACAAGCGGAAATAAATACGCGTGACTGGCGCAAGCGCTCCCTTACCTGAGCGGGCGCCAGCGCGCCCAGAAATTCGATGCGTTCGTCGCCTGCGGCGATCTCTTCCAGCTCCGCGCGCATGGGGCCCTCTCCCACGATCCATGCGCGCAAGCCCGGATTTTCGTCCAGCACATCGCGCATGGCAGGCAGCAGCAAGTCGAGGTTCTTGGCTTTGTGCAACCGGCCCACAAAAATGATGGCTCTGCGACCGGCCGCCGTCTGGGGTGCGGGCTCCAGGAAGAGCGGGTGCATGGGATTGCGGATTGCCGCGTCCACTCGCAAGCCAAAGATGAAATGCAGATGCAGCGCCGAATAATCGGAAACGGGTACGAACTGTGCGCCCCGGCTGCCCGTGGCCAGCCGGTAGGAGGCGAGCTTCGCAAGCATATTCAGCCAGCCCTGGTGTGCTGCGCACGGAAAGCCGTGGGCCACGCAAATGGCGCGCCGGGAAATAGGCGCGGCGAAGATTGCCGAGGTTCCTAAAACCTTCAAGATGCGCGGATCGCGCAACTCTCGCCATCGCGAAAAGATACGCGAGGGCGAGATGATTTCGACGGGGATTCCAAGCTCGGCAAAGCCCGCGCTCAGTCCTTCCGCAAAGCTTGTTACACCACCGACTTCGCGCCCCCCTGTCATCAGGATCTTCGATGGGTACTCATCTTCCATTTCTTGCACTCCTGTTCCTCTGTGTACAGCGCAGATGCCGGCAGCTCCACCCATGCTCGCCTTCAGAAGTCAATCCGCTGAAAAGATGAAGTCGTGGGTTATCGAGTCCACAAAGCCATTCGCAACCCACCGGTCCACATCAGCCTGCTCCACCGGAGACCGCGCCGAATTCAGCATGCTTGCTCGATACCCGTGTTTCCAAAACACATTGAAGGTCTCGGCGAATTGTGTACTGATGCCGCCAGGGATGACTCCGCCGCTGAGCAATATCTCAACCAGCCACGTCGGTTTTGGGTCCAACTCCAGCGTTCCAGTAGCTCCAGCAAGAACCTCCAATTCAAATCCTTCAACGTCCATCTTGATAAGCAGTTTCTTATTTTGAAATCGGCCGGCTGCGACCGTGTCAAGGGTGGTAAGAGGCACCATCGTGGATTGCGCTGTGCGAGCCTGCGCCCAGCCGGGCACAAACGATGCGATGCCACCGTACCCATAGATGCGGCCCATGCCGCATTCTCGAGCCAGTCCGAGAGGAAAGACCTCAACGCTGGAAAACTCGTTTTCTCGCATGTTCCTGTAAAGGAAATTAAGGTTCCGTGGAGAAGGCTCAAAGGCACAAACGGGTTTTCCGTGGCTCGCAGCCAGACATGAGTAAAACCCGATGTTCGCCCCAATATCTAGAACCGCCTCATGGGATTCCATCAATTCAAGAAACACCTCGATCTCATTGACCTCCCACCCGTCCTTGGCCATGGAGGGGTCGCCCGCCAGACTGAAGCCGTACTTTGTCCGGATAGACCGGCGACGATTTGTGGCATCCCGCAACAAGCGATACGACCGCCCAAGGGGCGGAGCATATGTATCGACAGCCTTTCGACATCTTGACAAGATCATCTTCTGCTCCTTGAAGTTTTGTTTCCCGGTGCGGTCTAAATCCCTTCGCGATCCGAGGGGATAAGAACGTTTCATACAATAGTGCTCATCCAGCCTCGTTTTCAGAGGCAGTAAGAGCGCCCATGGCCAGATAGCCTCTGCGGGCGCGCACAAAAATCGCCAAGGCAAACGGAAGCCCGATGACAGCCGTCGCGAATAGATAACTGAGGGCAGCACCGGCATTACCCCATCGAGCCGCCGTTACTCCGGCCAGCGCCAGTGTGAGTGACGCCACTGCCAGCGACTGCACAAGAAAAGGTTCGCTCTTGAAGGAGCGCAGCAGGATCGCCAGGCTCTGCACCGCACAATTGGCGCCCGCCGCCAGCGCCAGTAGCGCGAACAATTGCGGTGAAACTATCCGCGCCACCAGCCTCGGCGCTACCGCGGGCAACAGTACGACCACTCCGCAGCAGGCCAATGCAATCATGGCGAACGCAGCCAGGGATTGGCCCAGCGTGCGCAGAAACAGCCGGTCGAGTCCCTGATACTCGCGCCGCGCGATCATGCGGCCGAAGGGCGTTGTCTTGGTCGAGGTCCAGGCTAGAGCGAGAACCGTCATATAGCCGGTAATGCTGAGCGACATGCCGATCTGTCCGGCCTCGACCGCCCCCCGCAACGCGAAGACAATGGGGATGAAGACCTGCACGGTAAAGTAAGAGCACATCCAACTGACAGCGATGCGCCACTGAAAGGGCCAGACTTCGCAGCTCCAGCGGATGCCAGCCTCGCCGGCCGGGTGGCGCAGCAGTCCTGTCAGAAGGTGGCGGCGCGTGGCTACAAAAAGCAATCCGGCGCCGGCGTAGCCCACAATCGCCATGGCTGGCGAGTAAAGCCCGCGGCCAAGCAGCATCGGCGCCCACGCGCACGCCGCAGTGGAAAACGCCTGGCCGAAGCGCATCGCGGCGACCGCCCGCACTTGGCCGCATCCCTCGATGAAGGAGTAGAAGGGCGTGGACCAAAGACCCACCATGGATGCGCCGACGGCTGCCAGCCAGGGACCCTGCCAGGCTACCTGTGCTATTCCAGTTGCCGCGTGGCGGGCAAAAAAGACCGTTCCCAGGGGAACGAGAATCAGACCCATGGCCACGGCGGCCACGGTATACCAGCGCAAACTGAGTTGCAAAGTTGAAGCCAGGCGCGCATGCGCCGTTCCATCTCCGCTTATGCTGCCATCCGGATGCAATTCGAGATGAATGCATTCGTGTGCTGCCAGCTGCTGAATGACGAACGAAAAGCCCATCTCGAAGACCATCTGCAACGAAACCAGGCTGAGCAGCGTGTAGTAGTAACCCTGCTCCACGGGGCTGAGAAAGCGCACAATCAAAAGGACCGTTCCGGTGCTGCCCGCGATGTTTACGAGCCGGGCCATAAAGGTGTAGGCAACGGCGCCATCCAGCCCCAACGCCTTGAGCGCCCTCACAGCCACGCTCCGTTGACAGCCTCTTCTAGCGCAGTAGGCCACGAATCGGAACAGCGGCGGTAGCGGCGCAGAATCGCCATGAGCTCTGCGATCAGCGCGGCCAACAGTGCTAGCGGCAATGAGACGGCCAGCGCTCCGAGCGCAATCCAAAGCCTGTACGTTGAGGCGGGCCGATCCGGGACAACCGCCGGATCGACCACCTGCACTTGCGTTCCCTGCCGCGCTTCGTCTACACGAGCCCCCTCATACTGGCGCGTGAGCAAATCTTGAATCGTCTCGCGATACTTCACTTCGCGCAGGGCGCGGGTGTAGTCCAGGCTGGCCTGCGTCACCGTTCCTTTGGGCGCAACCAGGTCGCCCGTGCTGCGGTCGCTGGCCGCATCCATAGCCGCCAGCTGCCCTTCCATTCCCGTCAACTCCTGCTCGGCCCGCACCAGGTCGGGATTCTGATCCGCCGCAAACTCGCGCATCGCCCGTATCTCGACCTGCTTGGCCGCCAGCTGGCCACGCAACACAGCAGCCGATGCGATCATGGCCCGTGCCTGGCTCTCAATCTCAATCACGCCGGTGCGCTGCTCGGTCTTCTGCATATCCTCCTCGGCGCGCGCCAGATCCTCGTGCGCCGCGCTTAACTGCCGCTCGAAGAAGAGTCTGCGCTGCGACGCTTCCGTGATGGCGAGCGTTGCGGTGAAGCGCCGGTATTCTTCCACCCAGGCGTTCGCCATCTCGGCCGCCTGTCGTGGGTCCCGATCGGTAACCGAGAGACGGATCAGTCCGTCTTTCAAGCCGTTTTCGACATTGGTAACCCGCTCCCAGCGCTCCCGCGTCGTGGAAAGGTATTTGCGATGGTAACGCGCCTGCAGATGAAAGCGCATCGCCATCGCGTCCTCCACAGATCTGCTTTTCAAGAGCGCAACCTGCTGGTCGTTGGGATTCTTGATGCCCAGGCTGCCGGCCGCGGAGGCCATGGCTCCCAGATTGCCCATCTGCGCCATCATCGCCGCTCCGGATGAACCGCCCTGTTGAGGTGGCAGGATGACCACGGTGGCCGTATAACGATTGGGCAGCAACAATGCGACAGCGCAACCGAGCGCGATGATCGCAAGCGCTGACCGCCAGACCAGCGTCTTCCGCTTGATTGCCACTCTCAACCATGTCAGCAGAGCGCTGCTGCTCGGCTCAAATCCAAGGGCTGGTTGTTCTCTTTCTTCTGTGGGCACGCGGGCGTCCTTCTCGATGAGGTTGAGTCAGGCAACGCACAGTCTGTTTCGGGATCTGCGCGTTACAGAGTTTCCTGCCGTTCGCCTTCAACATATCCTCGAAAGCCTTTCATCGCAGAAGAAATACTTGTATGGGCAACGCATTCAAGTGCGACCGGCTGGAAAACTGAGCCAAGACTACCTGCGCGAAGAATAGGAGCGACATGAAAAATGTGAAAGAAGTCCGTGTATGGCCGATTATGGGAAGAGACTCATGAAGCTGTCCGCTTTTGGGACCATGCTCTTTTCCCTGGCGGTTTTCAGTTCGTTCGATGCCATGGATGAGTAAACAATAGGCGTGTATGAGAAACCATTTATTCATCCGCCCACGCTATCTTTGCACTGCACTCCTCTGCGTTGTTTTCGCCTCGGCCTCAGTGATCGTTGCGCCAGCACTTCATGCTCAATGCTCCGATGATGATACCGATACACTTGGCTGCCCGATTCAGCCAACGCCTCCCACGCAAGCGAAGGAATCGCCAGCAACCTTTAGCGTTACAGAACGTGCGCAGGCGGACCTGCCGAGTGCGGACCGGTCGAATGAAGCTTCGGCCAATGGGAGTCTTGCCGCTGGGGCAAGCTATACAGAGGGTCCGGCAGCCGGTAAAGCCAAGCCGCACGACCGCATGCCCGCAAAGCCCGAACCGCCCACCGAGTTTCAGCGCTTTGTGGCTGCGACGACCGGAGAGATGCTGGCTGTTTACGGAACCAGCTTCTTCAGTACGCAGCCGGCTTCGTTTGGACCCATTGACCACGGACCCGCTCCGGGAGAACTGATCGTGGGCGCAGGGGATGAGCTGAGGCTTCGAATATGGGGTCAGGTCAACTTCAGCGCCAATTTGCGCGTGAGCCGGGAAGGAGAGATCTACATTCCCAAAGTTGGCGCGGTGCATGTTGCGGGGCTCCCATTCTTGACTGTTTCAAGCCATCTGCGCGGCGCGATGGAGAGGGTCTATCGCAACTTCGAGCTGAGTGTCGATATGGGCGAGATCCATACCATCCAGATCTACATCACAGGCATGGCGCGCCAGCCAGGCGAATACACAGTCAGCGCTTTGAGCACGCTGGTGGATGCGGTCTTTTTGAGCGGCGGACCCTCGGCTGCTGGTTCTATGCGCCATGTTCTGTTGAAGCGTGAGGGCAAGACGCTGACCGACTTCGATCTCTATGCATTGCTGGTGAGGGGCGACAAGACCGGCGATGTACAGCTACAGCCGGGCGACGTGCTCTATATTCCCGCAGCGGGGCCGCAGGTTGCGTTGCTGGGCAGCGTACGCCGGGCTGGCATCTACGAGTTGCGCGGCGAAGAGTCGATAGAACGTCTTCTCGATGCAGGCGGCGGCAGAACGGCTATCGCTACGGTCGCGACGGTGTCGGTGGAGCGTATCGACGAACATGAGCAGCGCCGCGCATTTACGTTTACAGGAGATCCGGCGGGGCTTGCGACGTTGCTTGCCGATGGCGACATCGTGCGCATCAATCCCATCGTCTCCAGCTATCGCGAGACGGTCACGCTGCGCGGTTCGGTGGCTAATCCGGGGCGCTTTCGGTGGCATGAGGGCATGCGCCTGAGCGAACTGATGCCTGACCGCGAATCGATCGAGAATCGCGACTACTGGCGTCAGCGCACCCAACTCGGCTTTCCGGCTCCGGAACTGGCGCCTCCCGGCGGCGCCGCGGCGCGAACGGAAAAGCCTGCGGCCGTCCAGAGTCCAGAAGCGCAAACCAACTGGAACTACGCGGTGATCGAGCGTTTGGCCCCGGGTACGATGACCACCTCCCTGATTCCTTTCGGCCTCGGAAAGCTGGTGCTGGATCACGACATGTCACAGAATCTCGAGCTACAGCCCGAAGATGTGGTCACCATCTTCACACAGGAGGACATCCAAATCCCGGTCAAGGAACAGACGAAGTATGTTCGTCTGGAGGGCGAGTTTGTGCATCCGGGCATCTACAGCGTTTCTCCCGATGAAACTTTACGCTCGGTGATTGCGCGCGCTGGAGGGCTGACCGACCAAGCCTATCTTTATGCATCGAGCTTCACCCGCAAGAGCACGCAAGCGCTTGAACGCGAACGATTGAACGAATACACCGACCGGATGGAGCATCAGTTGGAGCGCAACACCCTGGGACTGGTTGGCATGTCGAGTGGCGCTGGGCAGCAGTCGGTGGATATCAATCGCCAGCTGATTACTCGGATGCGGCAGATTGAACCTACAGGGAGGGTCGTTCTCGAACTTCATCCCAGCAGTGTCGGTGAGAATGCGCTTCCCGATATGCATCTGGAGGACGGTGACCGGCTCGTGGTTCCATTCCGTACGGAAACCATCCAGGTAGCCGGCGCAGTTGCCAGTCCGCATGCTTTCCTTTACCGCAAAGGCACAACAGTTGGCGAAATACTTCATCTCGCCGGAGGGCCGACCCGCGAAGCGGATCGCGGCCGAATCTTCGTCTTGCGCGCGGATGGGTCGATCAGAGGTCGCAACTCGGGCCAGTCGATCTTTGCCTCCGACTCTGCCTTTGACAAGCTGCGCCTTTATCCAGGCGATACCGTTGTTGTGCCGGAGAAGGCTGTGCATCCTTCGCTCATGAGCCAGTTCATGATGATGAGTCAGTTCCTCTCCCAGTCATCGGTCAGTGCGATGGCGGCAAATCAACTCAAGTAGGTCCGCCATGCGCATCGACGCCAACTTAGCTTCCGGCACCATGAACTGAGAGTGCGCCTAGTTGGAAAGCGAGATCAGTCCAGGCCCGGCAGTTTGAGACCGCCGAGTAACCCTTGCACGCTGGACTGCATGGCCTCATCGGCTTTGCGTCCGGCTTCGTTCACGGCGGCCACGACCAGATCCTCAAGCATCTCAACATCTGGTTTGTCACTGGCGAGGCCCACGACCGCGGCGGGGTCGATGCGTAGCTTGAGAAGCTGTTTCTTGCCGTTCATGATTACCGTAACGGCGCCGCCACCGCTGGCCGCCTCCACTACAGTCTCAGCCAGCTTGCGCTGGACTTCCTGTTGCAGTTGGTTGGCTTGGGAAAGCATCTCCGGAATTTTGAGGGGGTTGATCATCTTGGTCTCTTCCTTATTGGATCAAGCGGGCGCGTCGGTCGCAGATCACTTCGGCCGCAGATCGAGTACGCTTCGTACTTCGGCCTTGAATATCTCCTGTGCCCGCTGGACCAGAGGATTGCCAAGCGCAGCCTCCTGAATGCTTCCTGCCACCGGAGCGGTCACGGGCGCAGCCTGGGCCGCACCCGTGCTTCCTTCGCCGGGAACGACCAGAAAACGCGAGGGCGCGCCGAGCCGTTGCAGCTCCTGGCGTATGATCTTCTCCGCGGCGGCATTCACAGTCAAGGCCAGCATCTTCTTGCCCATTCCCGGTACTTCGATACGCAGGCTGGCGCCATCCAGAGTCCATGCGCCCGTGCCGAGCAACTGGGCGGCTGAGGTATGGTCCGCATCAGTCAGCGCGGAGACGATGGCTTGGCGCACAGCTTCCATGCTGGGAGCGCCGGAAGCAGGAGCGACAGCCTCTGGTGCCTTGGCCAATGCTCCTTCCGTCAGCGCCGCAGCGGAAGCGAAGCCGACGGCAAGGCTTGCAGCGGCAGGAAAAGGCGTGCTGCCCTGAAACGGGCTTCCAGCGGCCTCATCCGCGACCGCTTGTGAGACAACAGACGACGGACGTTCCATCGTAGCAACCGGCCCGCCTGCGGATTCCGCCTTCGGCCCCGCATCCAGCTTGGGTCCGCCGCTTCCAGCGCCTTTACTCCACCCACCACCCGAACTCCCAAACGGCGAAATGGACGGCGCCGTCGGCGGCGCAGCCGGTGGAGCGGGCCGCGAAGGCGCAGGCGACGACCGCGGAGTGCCAATCGCACCAGCCTGCCGCACCACAGCCCCGCCCGCAGACACCCCGCTCAGCAGCTCTTCCAGCGGCAGCAGCCTCTGCGCATGGATCAGCTTCAGCAGCCCCAACTCAAGGTGTAAGCGCTGCTCCTGTCGGTAATTCAAATCGTCAAATGTGCGCAGCACAATCTGCAGGTTGCGCGTCAGCTCCTCCTCGGTAAACAGCAGCGCCGTGCGGCAGGCCCGTGCGCGCTCATCGCCGGAAATCTGTAGCAGCTCCGTCTGTTCGCCGCCCAGTTTGGCCATCAGTGTATTGCGCAAATAACGCACCATCTGCCGCGCCAGCGACGAAGGGCTGTGCCCGGCATTGACCAACAGGTTCAGCTGCTCCATCAACTCAGCGCTCTGTCCGGCGGCCACCGCTTCCAGCAAGCGCTCAAACACGGCGTTGGGCACCGAGCCCATCAGCTCGCGAATCTGCACGCCCGACAGCACCGGCCGTCCAGCCTCCATCGGTGCCGATGCGATTGCCTGGTCCATAATCGAGAGCGCGTCGCGCATGGAGCCGTCGCCGGCCTCGGCCAGCAGAGCCAGCGCGGCGTCTTCGGCATCCACCTGCTCCTCACCGGCAATCATCCGCAACTGCGCCAGAATGTCGTCGAACTTCACCGCGTGAAAGCTGAAGTGCTGGCAGCGTGACCGGATCGTCTGCGGAATGTTCTCCGGCTCGGTCGTCGCCATCATAAAGATGACGTGCGCCGGCGGCTCTTCCAACGTCTTCAGCAGCGCGTTAAAGGCCGCCTCGGTAATCTGGTGCGCTTCGTCCAGGATGTAGATCTTGTAGCGGTCCCGCGCCGGGGCATAGCGCGCGGCGTCGCGCAGCTCGCGAATCTCGTCGATGCCGCGGTTGGTGGCTGCGTCAATCTCGATCACATCCACAGCGTTGCCCTGGCGGACCTCGATGCAGGAGTCGCAGATGCCGCAAGGCTCGGGCGTGGGCCGCGCCGCCGTACCAATTTCTGTACGGCAATTGAGCGCCATGGCCACAATGCGGGCGATGGTGGTTTTGCCGATACCGCGATGGCCGCTGAAGATGTAGCCGTGCGCAATGCGGTTCTGGGCCAGCGCATTCATCAGGGTGCGCGTCACGTGGTCCTGGCCTGCCACGTCGGCAAAGCGCTGTGGACGGTATTTCCTCGCCAGAACCTGATAACCCATGCCTGCACCCACTCCCGCGGACGACTCCAGTCGGAGGCAGCCTCAGGTCGATTGTATCGTTCCGGGCAGGGGGTGGAAGTTGCGGCTTTGTATCCCGTTTTGAAGTCATAGTTTTGTAACCGGGGATTGTACCCTAATCTGCTAAAGTCTTGCCATGAATACGAAGGTTCTGTTGGCGGTTGCCGGAGCGGTGCTTGCGCTTGCGCCGGCTTCGATGGTGGCGCAAACGGTGGATCTGCCCACGAGCAAGCAGTTGATCGGCGAGATTCCGGGGCTTCCGCAACGGCTCAACAGCCTGCCGATGTCAATGGCTGTCTCGCCCGATGGGCGCTACGTGGTCACGGTGAATGCCGGGTTTGGGACCTTCGAGTCGCAGTATGAGCAGTCGCTGGCTGTGCTTGACACGCAGACGGGCGTGCTAAAGGATTATCCGGATGCCCGCACGCTGTTGCCGGGACGGCAGACGCTCTACTCCGGGCTGGCCTTCAGCAGCGATGGGAAGCACATCTATGCCAGCATGGGCTCGACCACCGATCCGCTCGGTGACGGCAAGGACAAGACGGGCAGCGGCGTGGTGGTCTACAGCTTCACGGAGGGGAAAGTCACACCGGACCGGCTGATTCATTTGCCTCTTGCGCAGTTGTCTCCGGGGCGGAAGACAAAGCTGATTGGTGGATTGGATAGCGATAAAGGCGTACCGTTTCCGGCGGCGATCGCGGTGCTGGACCGAACTGGCGCGGAAAAGCTGCTGGTCGCCGGCAATCTCTCCGACGACGTTCTGCTGCTGGACGCCTCCAGCCGCGCCGTTGAAAAGCGCTTCGATCTCTCGGAAAACGATGCCGTACCTTCGACGTATCCAGTGGCCCTGGCCGTGACAAAAGACGGCCAGCGGGCTTTTGTCGCTCTGTGGAATACGTCGGAGATCGTGGAACTCGATCTGGTCAACGGAACAGTGGGACGCAAGCTCGCGTTGCTCAAGCCTTCCAGCCCAGTGGCTACGGGCACACATCCCTGCGACTTCGCCTTTTCGCCGGATGGCAAGACTCTCTACGTGGCGCTGGCCAACCGCGACGCCGTCGCGGCGGTCAATATAGGCGAAGCCAAGTTATCCGTGAAGGGATACTTCGATACGCGGCTGCCGGGGCAGAGTTACTTTGGCGCCGAGCCGGTCGCCGTGGCCGTGAATGCCGATGGCAACCGGCTCTACGTGGCCAATATGGGCAGTGATGCGGTTGCGGTGATCGACACAACGAAGCTCACTCTGAAAGCGTCGAAGCAGGGCATGGTGGAACCCATAGGTTTTGTGCCCACTGATTGGATGCCCATGTCGATGGTCTTCACCGGCGGAAAGCTCTATCTGGCCACGGCAAAAGGAAAAGGAACCGGGCCAAATAACTTTCCCCAGCGCGACACTGGAACAGCACAGCTGAAGAAGCTGTTGAGGAAGACAACCTATATCGGAACATTGTTATACGGCTCGCTGGCGACGCTGGACGGGTCGGATATCGAAAAGGATTTGCCTCGCTGGACCGAGGCAGTGCTGGAGTCGAACCGGATGAAGGCCGCGGCAGAAAAGATTGCCTTTGCCGGGAAAGCGCAGAACCGGATCAAGCACGTGATTTATATCATCAAGGAAAACCGGACTTATGATCAGGTCTTCGGCGACTTGCAAAAGGGCGGTAAACCGGTGGGAAATGGCGATCCGAGCTTGACGATGTATGGAGAGTCGATAACTCCAAACCTGCATAAGTTAGTGTTACAATTTGGCGTTCTGGATAACTTCTTTGACTCTGGAGAGGTATCGGGCGATGGGCATGTTTGGTCAACGGCGGCCATCAACACGGATTATCTGGAGAAGACCTGGCAGCAGGAGTATCGCGGCGGGCAAAGAACCTACGATTGGGAAGGTGTGGTAGCGGAAGGCTATCCGCTATTGCAGAAGATTCCGGATGTGAACGAACCGGCCAGCGGCTACTTGTGGGGAAATCTGGCCGCACATAACAAGAGTTACTACCATTTTGGCGAATATATTTCGACCACGTTTTGCAACGAGGTGAAGACCGCTAACCCGCAGCAAGGCCCGATGCTCGAAGGCCGCAACTGCGAGCGCAAAGCGATTGCGCCCGGCGAGGCGATTCCTGCCGAGTGGGGCGGCGGCGTAAATAAGTGGCCATGGCCGATTCCGCTGATGGCCTCGAATATCGCCACCAAGCCCGAGTTGGTGGGACACTTTGCCGAGGAGGCGCCGGATTTCAATGTGATGATTCCCGATCAGGTGCGCGCCGAAATTTTTCTGCGGCACCTGAAAGGCTGGATCGCGGACAAGGCGCAAGGCAAAGACACCATGCCTGACTTTGTGCTGTTGCGGTTGGGCGACGACCACACCGTTGGCACGCGGCCCGGCGGGCCGACACCCAGGGCCTCGATCGCAGACAACGATTTGGCGGTCGGGCGTGCGGTCGAGGCGATCTCGAACTCGCCGTTTTGGGACGACACAGCGTTCTTCATTTTGGAGGACGACGCGCAGGACGGCGGCGACCACGTGGACGCGCATCGCAGCCTCGGCGTGGTGGTCAGCAAATATGCCCCACAGGTCGCTAATGGCGCGCCGTTTGTCGACAGCCGCTTCTACTCGACCGTAAGCATGATCCGCACCATGGAGACCCTGCTGGGGCTGCCACCCATGAACAACAACGACGCCTTCAGCTCGATGATCTCGACCCTGTTTACCGGCCCCGGCGACCAGCCGGCCTTTGCGGCAGACTACTCCAACCGCGACAACGGCCTGCTCTATACCGCCAACACCAAGACGGCGCCGGGAGCCAGGGAGAGCATGAAGATGGACTTTCGCCACGCCGACCACGCCGACGCGCAGAGCCTGAACGTAATTCTTTGGAAGGACGCGATGGGCGACAAGCCCGTGCCCGCCATGCTCACCGTGCGCCGCAAGAAGACCCCAAAGGATAGCGACGATTAGTCTTACATGAGGAACATCATGATTCGCCGCAGCGCCGTTCAGGCCTTTTAAAGCGGCAACCTATCAAAAGGTGTCTGGCTCTGCCGAAGGATGCTTACTTCTTTTACCGTGTGGCGGTCTGGCTGCAAGCCGCTTTTGCCATCTGACGGATCGCCCGAGAAATCAGCGAATCATCCTGCATGAGCGTTATAGTTGTACTCTGCATCCGCCGGACGGCGGCGTAGTCGTTGGGAATCTTCCACTCCGCCGGTCGGGTGAGAGCCTGAGTCACCTGCTCTTCGTCAATCTCCTGGTTCAGAGGCTCGTAACGGTTGATCACAATTTCAAGTTTGGGGCTCCCGGCGGCGGATAGCAGTGAAATCAGCCGATTTGAGTTACGCAGTTCCGCAAGGCCGAGCTGCGTCACCAGATAAATGGTGGCGGATTCATCGAAGAGATGCGTATGTTGCAGGTCGAGCTTCGCTCCGGCATCCACCACCACATAGTCGAAGTTCTGGAGAGCGACTTCCAGCAGCTTGTCGATGGCCTCCTCAGAAACCTGCGTGGGGGCCAGTTCACTGGGCGCCGCAAGCACGGACAACCCGGAATCATGTTCTTCCAGCAAGCTGGCGAGAAGACTGGAGTCGAGCCGCCTGAAATCCTGAAAAACGTTCACAATAGAGTGTTCGGCCTTGATCCCGAGGTTAATCGCTGCGCCCCCAAGCGGGAGATTGAGATCGATTAGGAGGGTTTTCTTCCCCGATTCCTGGGCTAGCGATACCGCAAAATTGCAGGCCAGGGTGGTGACCCCGGAACCGCCCTTGGCACTGAGGAATACCAGTAGCCTCCCGTCTGCCTTCTTCTGTGGACGGGACGCAGACCGAAGGGCTGAGGCCCGAACCAGAGCGTCGGCCATGGCACCGGGATTGAATGGCATAGTAAGGAACTCGCGAGCGCCCGCGCGCATGGATCGGAGCAACAGCTCTTGATCGGACTGTGACGAATAGACCATAACCGTTGCCAGGCCATTGATAGAGATGCTCCTCACCAGTTCAAGGGCGTACTTCGGGTCACTGTCCAGGTCAACGAGGACTACATCAAAGTCGCGATTCAGATTTCGATGCGCATCGTCGAGGCCGAGAGGGTAGGAAGCGAACTCCTGGATGTGGCCGATTTGGCACTCGCCCAAAGCGCTCAATGCGGCGCTGCGGTTTTTCTTGTCCGGGCTGATGACCGCAATGGACGAGACGCCTGGGCGAGGAAATGCAGGATCGACGATCTCCATGACCCTGGCCCGGGTCAGGCGGCTGGGCATCTCCAGCTGTTGCATCTGGGAATCGCGTTCGCCTGCGCTCTTTTCGGAACCCTCCAGTGATGTCGGTATTTCCTGTCCCATCGCCCTCGCCCTCTCCCAAGTATTCTACTCAAGCACGGTGTGAAACGCACTTGCACAAGAGTTTCTTAAAACGACC